>SMVA01264010.1_pt1 | contig 15244 bp, 13 predicted proteins | sample 2456451 | NCBI WGS metagenome assembly SMVA01 (sample SAMN11095933, study PRJNA526329) | marine sediment metagenome | biome: Marine sediment; feature: Surficial sediment; material: Deep marine sediment; isolation source: Hadal surficial sediment | place: Pacific Ocean | collected 2014-05 | depth...
GCTGCGCCTGGCCGTCAGTGACCTGGCCAATGGTATCGGTCTCGAGCCAGTGGCCGAGGGTCTCCATCGTGACAGCGAACTCGACCAGGACGTCGCGTATCTGATGGCCGAGCACCTGGCCGAAGCCCTCTTCCTGACCGAGGGCGCGGACGGCTCGCTCCGCAGAGCTTCCCGGTACCCGCGAATCGCCGCCATCTGGTCGAAGGCCCGACACGCATTGGGTCGCTGATCGGGACATCCCGCGGAATGGCGCCCCCGCATCCGCCGGAATTTCCAGAGGCAATTCCAGCCGGCAGATCGCTCCTGGCCGGGGCTTTTCTCACCCGTTCGAGGGACGAAGTGAGGCTTGATATCCGGGCACCGCGGGCCGATCCAACCAGGGAGGTTTTCGGACTTCAAAGCGTTCTTGACTCGAGAAGGGTTGAAGAGATGCATCGCGTTCGCATCGCCGCCATCACTGTTTTTTCCGCGCTGCTGCTGCCGCTCGGGGCTGCTGCATCCCAGCTGACCTGGGCTCCTTCGGGTGGCCCGGGAAACACCTGGGATGTCGGCCAGTTCACCAACAGCTACTTGATCGACGGCATTGTCGTCACCATCACGGTCACCGACAACGGGCCGGTATCGCTGGATCCCAATGGCGGGCCGCTGGGATCCCCGGGCTCGCTCAGCTCCGACCCCTTTCTGGATCCGACCGGAAACGGTGGCGACTCGACACTCTTCTTCAAGGCGCCCGGCAACGACGACGGTGTCAACATCCTGATCGAGTTCGACACTGTGGTCGAAAACGTCAACATCTCGCTGTTCGACGTGGACGCGACGGGCTCGAGTGGACAGGGCGCTTACATCGACGTGATCTACGGCCAATCGTCGCTGGACCAGATCCTGTGGATCGATCCGGACGACGTTACCGGAAGCGCCAGCGCGGTCTGGACCTGGGACGGCAACTCCACCGTAACGGCGTTCGAGAATTCGGACCAGACCGGCGGAAACTCGCTCGACGGAGTCGTGAACTGGGAGTTCACGGCACCGCTGAGCTCGATCAACTTCGACTATACCAACGCCGATCTGGCCTTCGGCGTGCAGTGGATCGGGCTCTCCCACGTCAACTTTACCGAGGGGCCCGAGCCGGGCACGGCCTTCCTGCTGGGCCTGGGTCTCTTTGGACTCGGGCTGCAGGGCCGGCACCTTCGCAAGCGGGTGCGCTGAGAATCGATTTCGTCCAGGTTCCATCGCATCCAAATTCCATCACATCCAGACGACTTCCGATATGATCGCGGCACCTGCATGATCGGTATGTCGCCTTGCCTCGTTACCTGACGCCGGCCGAAGCCGCCGTACTGGTTCAGCCCAGCGTTCGATTGAGTATTCCGCTTGGGCCGGGCCAGCCCAAGGCATTCCTTCACGCGCTGGGTGAACGCGACGACTGGCAGGACCTCCAAATCTTCAGCGGGCTGCTGATCGACGCCTATCCGCTCTTCACCCGCCGCGGAGTTCAGCTGCGCAGCGGCTTCTTCGGACCCGTGGAGCGCGGCCTCCAGCAGGCTGGCTTCGATGTCCAGTTCGTTCCCGCGGATTTTCGGGGCTTCGCCTCGATCGGAGAGCGGTTCAAGGCGCGGGTGGTGGCGACGTCAGCGGCCATGCCGGATGCGGCCGGACACGTCTCGCTCTCGCTGCATGCCGGAGCGACCGTGGAGCAGATTCAGCACGCCGCACGCGACCCGGACCGGCTGCTGATCGTAGAGGTGCATCCGGACCTGCCGCGCACCCGGGGCATGCCCCCGGACCATCCGCACGGGCTGTCAATCGACGACATCGACGTTCTCGTGGAAGGCGATCTGCCGCTCTTCACCCTGCCGGAATCCGAGCCCTCGGATCTCGATCGGGCCATCGCGGATCACGCCAGCCGCTTCATTCACGACGGCTGCACGCTTCAGACCGGGATCGGCGCCGTTCCCAGCCTGGTCATCCAGCACCTGGCGGAAGGGCCGGGAGGCGATTTCGGCGTCCACAGCGAGATGTTCACCGATGGCCTGATGCAGCTGCATCGGGCCGGAAAGGTCAGCAACCGGAAGGGTTCGTACGACGGCGTCTCGGTCACCACCTTCGCCCTGGGGACCGCCAAGCTCTACGAATGGCTCGACGACAACGACCAGGTGGTCTTCCTGCCGGTCCAATTGGTAAACGGTCATGAAGCCATCGGGCGCAATCGTGCCATGGTGACCTTGAACGGCGCGCTGTCGGTCGATCTCTACGGGCAGGTGGCCGCCGACACCCTGGGCGGGAGACAGTTCTCGGGCATCGGTGGGCACATGGACTTCGTGGCGGGTGCCGCTCTCTCGACCGGTGGGCGGTCACTCATCTGCCTGCCCTCGACGGTCCGGGTCGATGGCAAGCTGGAGTCCCGGATCGTCCCGGCTCTGCCATCGGATATGCTGGTGACGACGCCGCGTCACGAGGTCGATGTGGTCGTCACCGAACACGGCGCGGCCGAACTCGCTGGCCGTGCCGTTGACGAACGCGCGGAAGCCCTGATCGGGATCGCCTCGCCGGAACAGAGGGACGGGCTTCAAGTGGCGTGGGAACAGATGAGACGAAGGGGGGGCTAGATGGAGTCGACCGAAACGCGGATGGTGGAGATCGTCTTTCCGAACCACACCAACAGCAATGATCAGCTCTTTGGAGGCTATGCGCTCAGCTGCATGGACAAGCTCGCCTACATCGTGGCGTCGCGATACGCACGTCTTCCCATCGTCACGGCGAGCTCGCACCAGATCGACTTCCGCGCGCCGGTCCAGGTGGGGCAGCTGGTGGAGTTCGTCGGCCGGGTGACTCGAGTGGGACGCACGTCAGTCACCGTCGGCATCGAGATGATCTCCGAGGATCTGCTGAGCGGAGAGCGCCGGCTGTGCACGACGGGAGAATTCGTGATGGTGGCCGTCGATCGGGAAGGGCGACCGACACCAGTGCCGGCCGGCGAGGCGTCGGCCTGACGCGGGCGATCCCGGCCTCGAGATCTTCCTTGGACGTGAGGGGCGCTCGGATGACGATGAGACGGAGTGGCCCCCATATTTTGCGCCTTGTCGCGGATTTTCGAGGTCGTTTCTCACCCAGATTCTCCAAAACTCTCCTCACAACGATCGTCTGTCGTCGCCGGCATTGCTTAGCGGCCGACCACTGCCGGCTCTGGTCGCGACTCCCCATGCGGTCGGGCTCTTCTTCGAGGCGATCGTCTTCAAGACCGAGGCGGTTCCTGATGTTGATCGGTCATCCCTGGCTTCGTGGGAGGCGATGGAGCAATCAGCGAATTTCCCGGAGTCCGTCGGTGGTCATGGCCGCTCCCAGCTGTCATCACCCCAATAATTTTGAAGTCGAATCTGAGTGATTCAGCCGTCGATATCTCGGTCCACCGAAAGTCCCGTTTCGAGTGGAGCCTCTGAACCATATCGCCTAGATTCGAGGCTTCGGCGCCTCTGCGTGACGGAGGGCACTCACTAGCAGCTCATGGAACGACGACTTTCGCCGATCCGCCGAGTCCTCTTCGGTCTGGTCCTTGGGGCCGCGATGCTCTTCGCCTGCGAGGCCCTATGCTTCGTCGCGCTCTCCTGGATTGGCGGAGAGCTCTTTTCGGCGTCCGAATGGCAATGGAAACGTGTTGCGGCCATGGCGCGCTTCAGTGTTCTTGAACCGGTAGTGGCGACCATCGATGTCGAAGAGCCGTGGGTTCTGCATCCCTATCTGGGCTTCGTGATCGATCCCTCTGGGCAAAAGTATCGCGCGCCCGTCTCCGAGTACGGCTTCAGTGGTTCCGCGGGCCCGATCCAGACCCGCTCTCCCAACAAGATCATCATCGGAATTTTCGGTGGTTCAGTGGCCGAACACTTTGCGGAATCGTCCGCCGATGAGTTGGTGGACGCTCTGGCACAGGCTCCCGAATTTCACGGGCGCGAATTCATCGTGTTCCGAACAGCCGTGGGGGGCTACAAGCAGCCACAACAGCTCATGGCTCTGAACTACATCTTAGCGCTCGGCGGCGAAGTGGACATCCTGATCAACATTGACGGCTTCAATGAGGTCGCACTTCACGCAACGGAGAACGCGCTCAGAGACACCTTCCCCGTTTACCCGAGAAACTGGTGGGGTCTCGCAACGCCTCTTCACGATCCACAGTTACGGCGACTTGTCGCACGGAGAGATTTTCTGAGCGATCGGATTACGTCCGTCGCGAAGCGGCACTCGAGAGATTTTCTCAGTGTTTCGGCCATCGCAAACACAATCTGGTTCGCGACTCATTCCATGCTGATGCGAGATTTCGCAGAAGCAGAGAGAGCCTTGTGGGAGGTAGAGACGCAGAACCACTACGTGACCACGGGACCGAGCCTCAAGGTTGAGGAAGATCTCTATGAGCACCTGGCGGCGATATGGATGAGATCGTCGCTTCAGATGGATCGACTCAGCCTCGAGAACGAGATCCGATACTTCCACTTCCTCCAACCGAACCAGTATTTTTCGGAAGCGAAGCCGATGGGGGCCAAAGAGCAGAAGGCTGCATACGCCGGCGATCAGCCCTATCGCGTGGGAGCGGAACTGGGTTTCCCGAGTCTACTTCGGCAAGGCGCCGCCCTCGTGGAGCAGGGCGTGAACTTCACCTACCTGAGCCGCGTGTTCGACGACGTCGAAGAAGCTTTGTACACAGACTCGTGCTGCCATTTCAACGAGGTGGGAAACAGAATCCTCGCGAAGCATATCGCTAGAGTCATTCTGGACGATCTTCGCTGAGGTGCCTGTAGATGTGGCCATGACGGGTCTTCCTTGAAGATGGCGAACGCTATATCAAGAGAGCGAGCCTGGCTCTGCCTTGTGGCCTTGGGCATGTTGACTCCCTTCGTCGGCAAAGCCTTTCATATCGACGACCCGATCTTCTTGTGGACCGCGGAACAGATTGCCGTCAATCCATTCGACTTCCTCGGCTTCGACGTCAATTGGTACGGCTATCTGCAGCCGATGTCGGAGATCAACAAGAACCCGCCACTGGCGAGCTTCTATCTAGCGGGAGTGGCGGCAATCGGGGGATGGAGCGAGGTCTCCCTCCACCTGGGCATGTTGATCCCCAGCCTGGCGTTGGTGGCCGGGATGCATCTGCTCGCTCTTCGATTCACTCGAACGGGCTGGCTGGCAGTTCTCGTCGCGATCGCGACCCCTGCGTTTCTGGTCTCGGCAACTTCGTTGATGTCCGACGTTCCGATGCTGGCGCTCTGGGTCTGGACAGCGGTCGTGTTTCTCGCCGCCCTCGATTCGAATAAGAAACTGCACTTCGCCCTGGCGGGGGTGCTGATGACTTGTTGCGTTCTGACCAAGTACTTCGGCCTGGCGGTGGTGCCCCTGCTTGGGGCCTATGCCCTGATGCGCGAACAGAAGCTCGGGACTTGGACCATCAGCTTTGGCATCGCGTTTGTAGGGATCACTGCATTCTGTCTCTATACCCAGTCTCTCTACGGCTTCAATCCCCTGCTCGACGTGATGGGATACGTGCGCAACCCGGACAACACCTCATCCCACAGCTTTCTACAGCGAGGTGCAATCGGTCTCTTGTTCCTGGGGGGCTGCAATCTCGGAACGCTCTTCTTTGCTCCTTGGCTGTGGTCTTGGCGCGGGCACCTCGTGGGGCTCTGCGGAATGGGGATCGTGATTTGCGGGATCCTTTATCTCTCCGGCCCGATGGGATCGACCCCGAGTCTTTGGTTTCAACACATGCTCTTCGCAATCGCCGGACTTCATCTCTTGATGCTAGTGGGCACAGACTTGTTCATTGCCAGGGATCGCGATTCAGTCTTTTTGGCTCTTTGGCTCGTAGGTGTCTTCGTCTTCGCGGCCTTTGCCAACTGGACCACCAATGCTCGCTCGATCCTGCCAGCGATTCCCGCGATCGGAATACTGATCGCCCGAGGCATCGAGCGGCGACACGCTGGCATTCCCTTCTACGCGTTGCCGGCGCTTGGGATTGCTCTGGCCATTACCGGGGTTGTCGCAATCGCCGACGCGCAATTTGCGGACGCCGGTCGTCGGGCCGCTCGAGAGCTTTCCATGACTCGGATCAACCCGGGCGAGAAATTGTACTTTCAGGGCAGCTGGGGCTTCCAACGTTATATGGAGCTGGCGGGAGTCAGCAAACTCTCGGTCTGGGATATCCAACTGAAGGCGGGGGACATGGTGGTGATGGCGGAAAGTACGAATGTCTTTCCATTGCCCGAGAAAAATAGTCGCCTCTTGAGGCTGCACGAATATCAGAAATCGGCTTGGGTCGCCCTGATGTCCCTCGAGCGCGACGCGGGGTTCTACGCGTCGATGTGGGGACCCTTGCCCTTTAGCTTCGGGAGAACGCCACCCACGGTCTATGCCAGCTATCGAATGACACGCAATTGGAGTCCCCCGCGACGCAAGCATGGAAAGCCGGAAGAGCAAGAGTCTGGCCGGGTGAATTGAGTTCTTGGCTTGATGGCTTCGCGTCTCGCTGGTCACCGATTTGCCGCTGGGCCGGGCTGCGGGTGGCGAAGGGGCCTGCTGGGGCAGCTGCTGGATTCTCCGTCGGGGGGCTGGTAACTCTAGGTGAATGGGCCTCCAGCAATGGATCGGTAGCCGCCTGCTCGACTGGGCCATGCGCCAGATGAATGATCTTCGCCCGGAGTCGGTCAGCCGCGCCGAGGGGGAGGTGCTCGAAGTCGGCTTTGGAACCGGCCTGAACCTCGAGTTCTACCCGCCTGGCGTGAAGTCCCTGACGGCCGTCGACCCGTTCGTGACGGATTCCCTGCCGGCCGTCGACGAACGTATCCGGCGCTGCACGTTTCCGGTCGAGCGTCACCGCTTGCGAGCGGATCAGCAGCTTCCCTTCGACTCCGGTCGCTTCGACTGCGTCGTCACCACCTGGACGCTGTGCTCGATTTCCGAGCCGCTGGTTGCGCTGGCCGAAATGCGGCGCGTGCTGAAGTCCGGGGGCCGCTACCTCTTCATCGAGCACGGGCGAGCTTCTGACGCGCGAACCGCTCGCTGGCAGGATCGCGTCAATCCCGTCTGGCGGCGGCTCGCCGCCGGTTGCAACATGAACCGCTCGATCGACAGATTGGTGGAGCGGGGCGGATTCGAGCTGACTTCGCTCGATCGTTTCCAGAACGAAGGCTCCGCGTTGCTCGCCGCGATGTATCGCGGCGAGGCCCGGCCCAGCGGCTGAACGCTCCGCCCACGAAAGTCCGTTGTCTAGCTAGGCGTCGATCGCCGCGTCGGGCGTCGCGGCGAGCAAGTCGTTCGCCATGTCGAGGGTCGATGCCGGACTCGCAAAGAAATGCTGACTGCCCGCGTGTAGGTCGCGGAAGCAGCGCTGGAGAGGCCCCTCGCGCAGAGCCGTCGTTCCGGCGGCGAGGTAGATTTCACGCACGATGTCGGCGCCCTCCTGGGTCACGTGCACGGTGGCCTGACGGATCTGGTTGTAAAGGGTCGTGTCGATTTCGCCGGTCTCGATGATGGCGTGCTCCAGTGCGCCGAAGCTCTCGCGAACCCAGGCGCAGGCGGAGCGATAGCGAGACTCGAGCGTGCCCAGCTTGAGTAGGAACGCCTCGCTGTCCTTGAGGAATGAGCTGGATCCCATTCGAACCTTGGTGTTCGCGAGGACGCTGAGCTCGTCGAGAGCTCGGCGAACCACCCCGATCGCGAAGCCGGCGTGCCCGGCCGCCGTCAATGCAATCACGCCGAGTCCGAAGATCGGGCCTCCCCGGTAGCGGGTCGGTGTTGCGAACAGGAAGGTTGCTTCTTCGGGGACGAGAACGTCACTGATTCCGTAATCGAAGCTCGCTGTGCTCGTCAGTCCCAGCACGTTCCAATTGCCTCGAACCTCGATCTGGTCCTTTGGAATCAGGACGAAACGGAATTCGGGCGCAGCGTCGCTGCCCGAGTCAGGTTGCACCAGGACGCCGGCGCCCGCCCAGTCGGCGAACTCGATGCCGCTTCCGAACTGGTAGTTGCCGGTCACCCGGATTCCATCAGCAACACGTTGTCCGGTTCCGTTGGGGGCGAATTGTCCGGCAGCCAGGGGGATGCCGTTGGCGAAGAGCCGATCTACGAAGGACTGCTCGCAGTAGGCACCGAAGTACGAGGAGCACGAGGCGACGGCCATCAGACACCAGCCGGCCGAGCCGTCGGCGCGCGCCACCTCGGCGAAGACGTCGATCACGTCCAGGATCGGTAGCTCTGCGCCGCCCACGTCTCGAGGACACATCACGCCGAAGAGGCCGGCCTGCTGGAGTGCTTCCACGGTTTCCCGGGGGACCGGGGCATTGCCAGCCTTGCTGGCATAGGCGTCGATGGTCGTGCGCAGGGATCGTGCGGCGTCGAGCAGGTCGGTGGACACGGTGCAGTCTCCAGGGTTGCTTTTGAATGAGGGGGATCGAACTCTTCGGGACCGCGAAGGATCGCGCTTAGCGGTGACCTTCGCCAGCGCGGCTAGGCGCCCAGATAGCGACGGGCGCGAGCCTTGCCGAGCAGCTTCCGACCCAGCAGCCCGAGCAGCATCGCCCCACCGAGCCCGATTCCGGCCTGACCGAGGATTCGCAGCAGATCCGGCCAGGAATCCATGCTGGGGAACAACAGCCGCTGGAACACCATGTGGTAGAGGTAGATCATCAGGCTGGTTTCACTGAGGAAAACCACCCAGCCCGGGACCGGTCGGTTGCCGTTCCAGACCGCGATCAAGCTGACGACGGAGAATGTGTAGAGGGTTCGCGAGATCAGGTTCGGGATCGGGATCCATCCCGAAAATGCGGCAATGCAGATGGCGGCGAGGCACAGGGCCGGGCCGAGCACCAGGACCTTTCGTTGCTGGCAGCCGGCGATCAGGCCCGGGGCCGATCGACCGATCAGCCAACCGGTCACGAACAGCCCCAGGCTGAAATGGTAGAGGGAAATCCGCGCGACCCAGAACGGGGGAACACTCAATGACTTCCAGGCGCCGCTGGCCTCGAACACGAGAAGTCCGACGAGGCCGAGCCAGACCACGAGGACGGCGCGTTGACTCATGCGCGACAGCACCCACGTTGCCAACAGGCACTGCGCCAAGATCGCAATGTAGTAGTAGATGTTGAAGGTGGATGCGGTGATGAGCCTGTAGAGAACGTCTTGCCACGACTCTGGTTGGACGACCAGGACCTGTGCGACCCCGGACGCGATCAAGAAAGGCACCAGCAACCGCTCGAGGCGCCGGCCCATTTCGCGAAAGCTCACGGGGTGGCCGCGTGCGTACAGGATTCCGGAGACGAGCAGGAAGGCCGGAACCTGGAATCGGACCCAGGCCGAGGTCAGGGAAAAGTCCCAGATGGACCGGCCGACGCCGCTCCAATTCACCCGGCCCGAGTGGGTGGCGACCACGGCGACGATGGCAGCAGCCTTGACGGCGTCGATCCAATGCTGCCTTGCACGAGTGGGCGCCGTCATCGGGCTCTAGATACCATGCGCCCCGCGTCGCCGCCGCCGTCGATCACGGCTGGCCAGTGGTCTTGAATCGCGGTCCAGCAGGATTCGGATCGCGGCCAGCTGCGGCTCGCCGGGGAACGACCGCTGGAGCCGGCGCGCGTCAGAGATCGCGTGTTGCTGAAACTCGTCCGTCTACACTGGATCGGTACCCGTCAAGAATCGGGTCGGTGAGGTCGAAACGGTATGACTCGCGGCACCACGAAATCACGTGGGAGGGGACGCAGTCGGGTCGATGCCGAAGGAAATAAGGAACAAACCGCGTTTCGGAGTCGATTCGAAGCGTGAAGAGGAGGCGCGCGCGCGCCGGGAGTTCGGGATCGAGCGACTCACCGAGGGCGAGGAGTTGATCGACGAAGCCTCCTTCGCGGAAATGCACAGCAAGCTCACCCGCGGCCAGACGAACTGGGGCGGGCCGGTCAGCGAAGCCGAGGCGGGTGAGATCGGTGTAGACGACCTCCTGATGGCGGAATTTGCGTCCGGGGATGCTGGATCCTCGGGTGTCCATCAGCAGGCCGGACCACCGGACAATCCCGGAGAGGTCGTCGGTCTCGAGCGGGATCTACTCGTTGCCAGGAGCCGCGACGAGATTGTCCATCTCGCGCTGCGCCTCGCGCGTTACCACGCACGGGCTGCAGCTCTCTTCGTGGTGCAGCGCGATCTGGTGGCGGGGATCCGGGGATCGGGCGACGGCATGGAGGACGGTATCGAGGGAATCATGATCCCATCCGGCGCCGAGAGCCGGATCGCGCGCCCCATCGAGACGAAGCGTCTGACACGCGTCTGGGCCCCGCTGGAAGGCGTCGACCAGCGGGTCCTGAAGGGCCTGGGCCGGAGCCATGCCAAGGAGTTCGCGGTGTTTCCGATCGTCATCGCGGACCGGGTGATGAATCTCCTCTACGTGGACAACGGGCCGGACCCGATGCCCGAGACCTCCATCGGCGCCCTGCTCGTGCTGTGCAGCGGCATCGGCCGCGCCTACCAACGCATGATCCTCAAGCGGAAATCCGCGCTCAGCAGCTCGTGAGGATCATCGCAGCCGGGACGTTGTCTCCCGTTTGATGTCTGTCCCCGCCGAAATCGAGATCCGAGTCTCAGTCGTCATCGCCTAGAGCGGCGACGTACTCATCGAAGCGGGTGAATCGCAGATCCATTGCGACGAGCTTCTCGAAGCGCCTCAGTACCCTGCCGCGATTGATGTACATCAGCGAATTGAGGATCTGGCTGTTGCCCAGCTCGGGATGCATGAAACGCGCCTGTTCCGTGTCGACGTCATAGGGATGGATGTGGCTCACGATCGGTCGATTGGCCGCCCGGTCGCGGCTCACCCCCCAGCGGATCAACGGGAACGGCAACACCCGGAGATAGGTCCCGCCGGCGTACGGCAGCGGAACCTTGGGCAGCGGAAGTACGCTGATCGGCAGCTCCCACACGCCCCCGGCCATGCGTTTCAGGTCCGAACCGAAGCCGGGCCAGCAATAGAGTGGACTGTGGGCCGACAGGACGGAACTCGAGTAGGTGAAACCCAGCTCCGCCAGGACCTCATAGGCCCAGGACGTGTTCGGTGTCAGCGATCCCACGGGAGCGCGAAAGCCGCGGATGTTCTTGGCCCCACAGCGCTCCAGGTCTTCGATGTTCTGCTCCAAGTCGCGGCGAAAGCCGTCGGGATCGAGGCGGTCGAGGGTCGTGTGCTCGTTGGTGTGACAACCGATCTCGTGGCCTCGGTCTACGATGTCACGGATCAGCTCTGGGTAGCGCCGGGCCACGTTTCCCACCGTGAAACACGTGCAGCGCATGCCGAGGCCTTCTACGAGATCGAGGATCTTGTAGGTGTTCTGGGGAACGCGGCGTTCGTAGCGATCCCCGTCGGGGATCATGGTGAGCACGTCCTCGAGATCGAGCCCGAAGAGCAAGGTTCGATGATTGTCGATCACGGTCCTAGGCGGCTTCGTCGACCGTGCGCGGGATGAAGAGCTGCACTTCGTCAACCACGTCGGCGAGCTTGCGGGCATGCCGGCAGACCGTGAGGACGGCTGGACTCGGGAACGAGGCCCTGGAAGGACTGGGGCAGCATGGGGAACTCCGCATTGGGAATACGAATTCTACCCCAGGACGAACGGCTTGCGGCGGACAGACCCAGTGGGGAGCGATTCTGCGAGCCCACTTCCGGCTGAGGGGCCGGGATCAAGAGATCTCCGCGACGGATCCCGAGTCAGCGGTCGCAGCAGGGCTAAGCTGGGCCTCGAAGTCGCCGAGATGACGGGCTGGAAGCGCAATCACCAGCGTTCCACCGCCGAGCATCCCGGAAAATCCCACCCGCCCCGTGGCTGGATGTCGTGATTGCGACGCAGGATTCTGCCGAGAAGAGTCACGATTGGCTTGATTGCCGGAATCATTCCACCGCCGACGTAATGATCGAGCGTCCAGCGGTGGTCGAGATTCACGCCGACAGCCGTTCGAACACCAGACCCATCTCGCCGAAGTTGAAGGACACGTTGAGCCGCGGAAGCGACATGCGGTGCCCGGGTGTCAGGCCCAGCTTGTGAGCCGCCCGGGCCAACATGGTGTCGAGCGACACGTATTTCACCGGCGAAAAGGTCTGGCTGAGTCGGAAGCGCCGGAACGCGAAAATCTCCCGGATGGCGAGCCGCGACCAGTGGAAACGGTGCTTGGAAATCCTGTGGGGCCAGGCGCGACCCAACATGAGTTCTGACAGTGCGCCCGCTTCCGGAGCGACCAGCAGGACCGAGGCATTTGGCGTCGAGTTCGATTCCAGCCACTCGACGAAGCTCGCAGCGTCGTGCAGCTGTTCGAAGCTGTCCTGGAAGATCCACAGGTCGACCGGTACATCCAGGGCTTCCGGGAGCTTGTCGCAGTGGTGGACGTCATCGATGCCTAGCGTGTCGCGCGCGTGTTCCAGGTTGGCGTCGACGGCTTCGACTCCGCTCACGTGGTCGGCGGCCTCGGCGAGCCAAGCCAGGCACGCGCCGCCTCCGAACCCGACTTCGCAGACCGACCGGTGCAGTGGCTCGATCGACGTCTTCCGGAGCCAGCGTTCGAGAGTGCGGACCTTCAGGGGGCCGACGTGAGCGTCGAAGTCGCCGCGCTCTGCGGGGTAGCGGTCACTGTCAAGGAAGGGGCGTTGCGCGTAGCTGAGATCCCAGAACGATCCGCAGACCCGGCAGCGTGCGCGATAGCCCGCCCGCGCCAGCTCGGACGGGTCGTGTCCGCACAGCGGTGCGGGCAGGTCGGCGAGCGGACTCGGGGCGGGTGTGGCGACCACGGTTCCTCCCTCATCGACAACCCAGCCAGGGATCTGTTGCCGGAGGGCGAGATCTCGCGCGACCCGAGGGTTCGGGGCTTTGGGCCCGGATCGGGCCGATCAGGCGCCCAGCAGGGCGACGAGGCGCTGACCTGATGGGTCTCCAACCGGCCCCGCGCCCACAACGTGCCTGGCGGTAGGACTGCTGGCACCGCAACGGCCAAGCGCACGGAACCCCGGACGGAGTCGCAAGCTCCGCGTGGGCGGCAACTCAACGGCCAGGCGCCCGGGACCCGGGATGGAGGGATAAGCTCGGCGTGGGCGGCGCCTCACCGAAGGGGGAGCAGCCGCGCGTCGAGCACCCACGGCTCGCGAGATCGCCCGTCGAACTCGAGACGTCCGCCGAAGCGTACGACGTCGCCGCGGCCGAGCTGGTGGGCGGGATGATCCTCGGGGGCCTCGAAGAGAACGTTGATGGTGGTGGGAATGAGGCCGCTCGACCCGGTCGGGGCCGACACCAACACGGAAATCTCGTCGTGGCTGACGATCCGGGTTCGGGCCACGACGCCGACCCAGCCGATCCAGTGGCGGTCGTGCTGGTGGATGAAGTCTTCGCGCGCCTGCTCGACGTCGCCTGGAGCTCCGGCCTCGTCGAATCTGTCGAGCGTCTGGATCACTTCGTCGATCGTCACCGGGTCGTAGTTGGCCGACTGCTTTGCGTCGAGCCCCAGTTCCTGCTGGGTCGGAACTGGAACGTTGGCTGCGTCTCTGCCCCCGCAGCCGGCAAGGCATCCGAGAGCGAGCAGCAAGGCGAGGACGACACGGAGCTTGGGCGCCATGGCTCCGATCGTACACCGGCGTCGATCTCGGCTCTAGGGCCGACCAGACCCAGCGCCAAGCTTCGCCGCAAGCTGAATCCTGCCTGAGAACTGTCATTTTCGGCCGGCACCGCCGTCGTGGGGGGGATAGGCTGTTGCTGGCAGCCGCGAGGACCCCATGCCCTACGCCCACCGACCGATCCACGACGCCGACGCCCACGTGATGGAGACCGAGGACTGGCTGCGCGAGCATGCCGACCCCGCCGTGCGCGAGAAGCTGCCGCCGATCCATCTGGCCAGTGTCAAGCCGGGCGAGGAGCGATTGATCGAGCGCTTCCGCGCCCAGCACCAGGATCCCGATTATCGGGCGGACGACGAAGCCAAGCTCATGCTTCGCAAGAACTGGGCGGCCACGGGATCGTTCGTTCCGGAAGATCGACCTCGGGCCCTGGACCTGCTGGGCTTCGAGAGCCAGCTGATCTTCAACACCTTCCTGAACGGCAAGCTGCTGGCCGCGGAGCGCCAAGACGACCTGGACTACGCCTATGGATTCGCGCGTGCCCACAACCGGGCAATGGCCGCATTCTGCAGCGTCGACCACCGGCTGCTGCCGACCGCCTATGTCCCGCTGCGCGACTTCGAGCGATCGAAGGCGATGGCCGACGAGGCGCTGGCGCTCGGGAGCAAGGCCCTGCTGGTGCCGTCGGGATGCCCCCGCGGCCACTCGCCGAGTCACAAGGGTCTGGACCCGATCTGGGCTCGCGCCCAGGAGGCCGGTCTGCCCATCGTCTTTCATGTGGGCGGAGGCCACCGACTGGCGGACGGCAAGCTGCTCGACATGGACTACTTCGAGAACGGTGGCCCCTCGGTGCCCGACTTCCACGGCGGTGACGAGAACTTCCGTTCGGTCGACTACATGGCGATCCCGAACGCGCCCATGCAGACGCTGGCCACGATGATCTTCGATGGTGTGCTCGAACGGTTTCCGGAGCTGCGGATCGGTGTGATTGAACAAGGGGCGAGCTGGGTCCCGAGCTGGATGCGCTTCATGGACTCGGCGTTCGATGCCTTCCGCAAGCGGGAAGAACGTCTCCAGATGCTGTCGATGCGACCCAGCGACTTCGTGCGCCGCCAGATCCGGGTGACTCCCTATCCCGCCGAAGACGTGGGCTGGATCATCAAAAACTCCGGGGATTCGATCTGTCTCTTCTCTTCCGACTATCCGCACGTCGAAGGGGGGAGGAATCCGATCAAGCGCTTCGAGGAATCGATGGCCGATCTATCGGAGGCGCAGAAGCAACGCTTCTACTACGACAACATGGTCGATCTGATGGGAAGTGCGCTAGCGGCAGCGTGACGCCTCCACGGCTCTCATGTCACCCACCCGCTGCCGAACACGATCGCGCCGAGGGCGATCAGTGCGAGTCCCGCGACCCGGCTCGCCAGTCGACCTGCGGGCAGCAGCTTCTCGAACAGGACGAAGCCGGTGATGGCTGCAATCCAGAGCAGATTCATCACGCCGCCAAAGAAGAGCAGCCCCATCAGGACCCAGCAGCAACCGAGACAGTAGGCACCGTGTTCGATCCCCATGCGGAACGCGCCGCCGCTGCCCGGTCGCCAGTGTTTCGAGATGAAGTGGACGGGCGAACGGCAA
>SMVA01158998.1_pt1 | contig 15243 bp, 18 predicted proteins | sample 2456451 | NCBI WGS metagenome assembly SMVA01 (sample SAMN11095933, study PRJNA526329) | marine sediment metagenome | biome: Marine sediment; feature: Surficial sediment; material: Deep marine sediment; isolation source: Hadal surficial sediment | place: Pacific Ocean | collected 2014-05 | depth...
CGATCTTCTCCTCGCCAACACTCCAATCCCCCGACTTGAGGAACTGGAGAACTACCACTTTCCAACCCCTGGCCACGGCACGCATCGCAGTCCCGAATGCCGCCGTCGACTTGCCCTTGCCATCGCCGGTGTTGATCAAGACAAGCGACGGCTCTCTGATGTTGCCCGTGATTGGAGCCTCGGTTGGAGGGATGTCCTGGTCGGTCATTTCGATCGCCTCGTCGGTATGACGGTCGGGCCATCCTCGTCGTAGATAACCCGTATCCCCGAACCGTAGTGAGCCGTCAGGTTCTCCTCGGTGAGCACACTGTGGGGCGAGCCGTCCGCCCGGATCAGACCGTCGGCCAGCAGCACCAGACGGTCGGCGAACCTTCCGGCCAGCGTGAGATCGTGACCGGCAGTCACCACCGTGAGTCCCTCCGTCCGACGTAACTCGTCAACCACTTCCAAGACTTCGATGCCATGACCCACGTCGAGACTCGCCGTCGGTTCGTCAAGCAACAGGATCTGGGCTTCCTGGGCAAGGGCCCTGGCAAGGACGGTCCTTTGTGACTCGCCACCGGACAGGGTCCCCAGCGGGCGGTCGGCCAGATCTGTCAGATCGAGCCTCTCGAGGGCCAGCCGGACCGAGTCGAGGTCGTGACGTCCCTCACTGCTCAGATACCCGATGTGCGGGGTTCGTCCCAGCATCACGTAGTCGGCCAGTCCCATCTCCTCGGGCATACGAGGACGTTGCGGCATCCAAGCGATATCAAGACCAGGTTGACGGTCACCGTTGCCGAGTGATATGTGCCCACGATGTTCGACCAGGCCAAGGGCTGCTTTCAACATGGTCGATTTCCCCGCTCCGTTGGGACCGATGAGGCCGAGCCACTGGCCGCTCTGAACCTCCAGACTGACCGGACCGAGCACCCGTGCCGAGCCATATGTCACTTCCACGGAATCCCACCTGATCATCGGACTCCCCTCATCGTTCGCAGGACGAGCACGAAGAACGGCGCACCAAAGAACGCCGTCACCACTCCAATCGGCAACTCCGCCGGAGAGACGACTGTCCGGGCCGCGACATCGGCAAACATCAGAAACGCCGCTCCAAACAGAAGAGACAACGGCACGATCACCCGATAGCTCCATCCGAAGAGGATCCGTACAGTGTGCGGCACAATTATCCCGACGAAGCCGATCAGGCCGCTGACCGAGACGGCCGCGGCGGTGGCAAGCGTGGCGGCGACGACAACGACCCAACGAACCCTGCCGACATCAAGCCCCAGGGCCGAGGCCTCCTCATCGCCAATACCCAGAACGTCGAGTAGTCGACGACTGCCGAGGAGAACCGCGGAGGCCACGACTGCGTAAGGCAACAAGGAAACCACTTCGCTCCAACCAACAGTCACCAGCCTGCCGAGAATCCACGAGTAAACCTCACGCAGCGTCTCGGTGTTGCGCTGGAGGACATAAGTCTGAACGGCGGTGGCGAAGGCAGCCACCGCAACACCGGCCAGGATCAGTGAAGTTGTCGTCCTTCCGCCAACCGAACGTCCCAGGCTGTAGGTGATGGCAACAGCGACGAGACCCCCGGCGAAGGCAAACAGGGCGAGGAAGTCGCTGTCACTCGCAGTACCGAAGGCCACTGTCGCACCCAGCCCGGCTCCGGCGGCCACACCCAGCAGGTACGGGTCGGCGAGGGGGTTGCGAAACACGCCCTGGTATGCCGCACCTGCCACAGCCAGTATCGCCCCGACCAGTCCACCGAGAACGACCCTGGGGAACCGAATCTCGAAGAGGACCGTGTGCTCCACTTCGGTCAGCCCGTGATCAATGTCAACAAGCGGCAAGACATCGGCGATGGCAAGCAAAACACCCCATACATCGATGTCAGCCGGCCCCACCAGCAGACCCGCGGCAGCGGCAACGACCACTGCCGACACTCCGATGGTCAACGGCATCCATCCCGGACGAGAGGGTCTCGCGGACGTCTGAGCGGAAGGTGAACTCAACCGGCGGCGTACTCCGCGAGGGCGTCGGCGACCGACTTGGCAAATTCGACGATTCGTGGGCCGCCTCTCGACGCCACGTCGGAGTCCAGTTCGGCGATCTGGCCACTCTGAACTGCCGTCATGACGTCCCAACCAGGTCTCACCGCCACGGTCCCGGCGCTCTCGCCGTACAGGACATTGGCGAGGAAGATGATGTCGGGATTCGAAGTGACGATGTACTCCGACGAGATTTGTGGGTATCCGAAGGCCGATCCATCCGGGTCCGCCGAGTCGGCGATGTTCACCAGCCCGAACAACCCGTAGATCTCTCCAAAGAAGGTCGACGAGGTTGCCGTGTAGAAGTCTGATGAGATCTCGTGGTAGTAGGTCACCCCTTCGCCATCGTCGCCAGACGCGGCAACAGCAGCCTCGAGACCGGCTTCGATGGCGGAGTTGGAGGCGGCAGCCCCCGCGACGTTCCCGGTCGCCATCCCCAGGGCATCGATCTGCCGGTATACATCATCGATCGCAATAGCGGCGCCGTAACTCAGGACCGGGATCCCTACCGTCTCCAGACCGGCGATCAGATCGCCGGGATCAAAAAAGATGACCACGAGATCGGGTTCGAGGGAAAGGATTGCCTCGAGATTGGGGGTGAACCCGGAAAGGTCCGTCATCGGCGCCCCGGCCGGATAATTGGACTGATCGTCGACAGCGATCACCTGCGGACCGGCTCCGATATGGAAGAGCATCTCCGTCGCCGTCGACGACAGGGAGATGATGGCCTCGGGTCTCTTCTCGATGGTCACCGATCCGTTGTCTGTCTCAACGGTGACTGGAAACTCCAGTCCACTCTGTGTCGTCGTCTCTGTTGAGGCCGACGGGGCGCACGCCGCTACAACAAGCAACAGCGCCGCAATCAATGCGGTCTTTCTCATGAAAACATCCTCCGATTCGGAGGATGAAGAGGTTGGTGGCTTTCCCTGAGCACACGGTGCCGTCTTCATCCGAGACATTCAACGTGGCTCCGAGGTCAGGCGACCTGGCTCGTCCCCTTTCGGGGCTTCACAGTTGCGGGACAGCACCGGGTTCTAACCGACTTCGCTGGCCCTCAGAGCACCTGCCGGTAGTGGCAGACAGGGATCACCCTAGCCCGAACGGGCTACGGGGGAGAGATGGCGAATCAGCATCAGCTCAGATCGTCGCCGCGAACTCCAAGGGTGACCTCGAGGACAAGCTCCTCACCGTCACGAATCAGGATCAGCTCGATCACGTCGCCCGGCCTGTGGGCGCGGACCTGGGCCTGGAGATCATCGATCCCCTGGATCTCGACACCACCGATGGAGATGACGACATCGCCGACCTCGATCTCGGCCTCCTCAGCGGCAGAACCCGATATCACCTCGGTGATCAAGGCTCCCGCATGACCCTCTGACACGAAGTCCCCGGTCACGCCGAGGAAGGCAGTCTCTATGGAATCTCCGGAAACGATGCTTTCGGCGTACTCCATCGCGATCTTGGCAGGGACAGCGAACCCGACACCGTCGTTGGCACCGGACTCGGTAAAGATCGAAACGTTGATGCCCACCACCTGACCGTGGCGATCCACCAGCGCTCCACCGGAGTTCCCTGGGTTTATCGCAGCATCGGTCTGCACCATCGATGCACAGGCACCGAAGCCGCAGTTGGTCGTCTGATCGATAGCCGAGATGATTCCGGCCGTCACCGTCGACTCCAGTCCCCATGGACTGCCGATTGCAATGGCCAATTGACCCACCCGCGGCTTCTCGAAGGTGAACCCGGCTGCGGGAAGACCGGTCTTATCGACCTTGATCACAGCGATGTCAACCTCGGTAACAACGCCGACCACTGTGCCGGTTACCTGCTCGCCGTTGGCAAATCGGATCAACACAGTCTTGTCGTCGCCTACCACGTGGGCAGCAGTCACGATCAGCCCGCTGCTGTCGTAGATGACACCCGAGCCGAGTCCTGCCGACGTCTCGATATGGACGACCGAGGGGAGAATAACGTCAGCGGCATCAGCAATCGGTTCCTCACCAAGGATGAAGCCAGGCGATTCGACCAGGACCAGGTCGACCGTGGTGGTTGTCGTTGTTGTATCAGTGGCTGCCGCCTCCACGTCGATCGTTGATTCCGACGACAAAGGGGCAACCCAGTAGATGCCAGCAACTAGTGCGGCTACACCAGCGAAGTAGAAAAGTGATGACCAGACACCGTTCCACTTCCTCGTCTTCCTTGGTTCACCTGTCGGTGGTGATTCGATGCTCATGTGACCTCCTGGCAGTGACCAACATACGGATCAACCATTAAGTGGGCTCTAAACCTTCCGTTAAGCGTTTGTAAAGGGCGAAAATCCCGGTGGAACTTCTTCCGCTGTCTCTGTTGGGATCCACACCACCATGGTGGCTCCTTCACCCTCCCTACCGGGAAACGAGGCAAGAGCCCCCCCATGTGCTTCGGCAATCTGGGTGACGATCGAGAGTCCTAATCCGATCTGGGCACCTTCGTTCTCGTCCGGCAACCCCGGGCCCCGGTCCTCCACTCCCAGCCACGCCCAACCATCGCGAACACCACACCCGACCACAATCGTCGAGCCGATGGGCGCCGCCCTGTGTGCGTTGTCCAGGAGATTGGTGAGGGCACGGTCGAGGGATACCTCGACACCCTGGACCACAGTTGGGCTGACCACGGATGTCACCACCAGATTCTTCTCAGACGCGACAGGCTCAAACTCGGCGGCCTTTGCTTCTACCAGAACAGCCAGATCAAGAGTCACCGCCTGAGCCCGACCGGACTGAAGTCGCGCCGCTGCGAGCAGGCCATCGATCATCGAGGACATCTTGGCGGCGTTCCGCCTGATGATCCCGCCAGCTCTTTCCCAGTCTGCCATCTGAGCGTCAGGGTCGTCAGCAACGACCTCCACATTGGAGCGAATCACCGCGAGCGGGGTCCGCAGATCGTGACTGGTATCCGCCAAGAACCTCCTCTGGCTGGTAAATGCCCGGTCGAGTCGCTCGAGCATTCCGTCAAAGGTGTTTGCCAAACGGGTCAGCTCGTCGTCCGGACCATCCAGATCGATCCGGCGAGACAGGTCCGAGGCCTGAATCTCCCGTGCCACGGTGGTGATCTCCTCGACTGGCTTGAGAACGCGACCAGACATGATCCAGCCCACCACGATGCTCAACAGGGAGAGCGCTACCAGAGCGATGAACGTGAACTGGGCGACACGATTGAGCACCATTTCGCCGTATAGAGACTCGATCGCCGTCCTCTCGACCTCTTCCAAAGGCGGCATGATCACGACGCGGCCATCGCTCAAGACCACGCGCTGACCGGTGACGATCACGCTCGTCATCGTCTGCGATCGAAGGTCCCGCTGCAAAGCCAGGTACACCAAGCCGAGAACTGCTCCGCCAAGACCGAACACAACTGCCGAGTACTGAACAGAGAGACGAAACCGGATCGACTGCCAGCTCGGCACTATTCTTCCAGCCGATAACCACGACCAGCCACGGTCGTGATGAGCGGTGGGTCTCCGAGTTTCTTGCGAAGGTTGCTCACAGTCACTCGAACCACGTTGGTGAGCGGATCGGTCATCTCATCCCACACGTGCTCTAGCAGGTGCTCTTGACCCATGACGATGCCGGCGTGGGCCATGAAGTAGTGAAGAAGCGCGAACTCCTTGGCAGTGAGGTCGAGCGCCACGTCGTCGCGTGTCGCCACGAACCTCGCATTATCCAGAGAGAGCGGACCGACCTCGAGGACCGGCTCGGAATCAGGCTCCCGTCGCAGCAGCGCTCGGACTCGGGCAGACAACTCATCGAACGCAAAGGGCTTGACCAGATAGTCGTCGGCGCCTGAGTTGAGACCTTCCACTCTGTCTTCCACCTCATCTCGCGCGGTCAGCATCAGGATGCGAGGGCGGCCACCTTCCAGGGTCGGGAGGTCTCCTGATACAAGACGTCGACAGAGTTGCAGACCCGACCCGTCGGGAAGATTCCAGTCGAGCAAAGCTAGGTCGTAGCCCGCGGAGCGAAGTTTGATGTCAGCCTCGAGAGCGGTATGAGCAACATCAACGGCATGACCGTCGCGCCGCAACCCGCGAGCGATTGCATCTGCAAGATCGGGTTCGTCTTCGACTACGAGTAGGCGCACTTCTTCGAAGCTAGGCGAAGCGTGTTAACGAATGAATAAACCGTGATTCTGACATGTCGTAGGCAAGTATGGACATCCGACCTACGGAATCGGCAACCGCTTGCCGATAGAGGGAGTCGGAGAACAGATGGTCGTCAGTTTTATCACCCAAGATCAGGATGGTTCACACGCCTTCACCGGTCACGTCGTGAGCCGGGGACCGACCATGATCGTCCTCTTGCTCACCGAGCCTTTCGGCGCTGCCGGCAGGTCGGTTCAGTTTCGGATCTCGGACATAATCGAGGAAAAGGTCATCTCGACCTAGATTTTCGCCCCCCATGTACCCCTGCCCACCCCTCGATACGGGATAGCCTCATCCCATGTTCCCAGACCTTTCGACGATCGAGGCACTTCTCATAATTGGGGGTGTCGGTGCGGTAGCCGGTCTGATCGGCGGGTTCATTGCCAGCGCCCAAAGCTTGTTCGGATCCATCCTCATGGGAATCATCGGCGCCATATCTCTATCTGCGATTCTTCGGATCGGTGGAATGCCTTCGGTCTACGCCATCGGCAATGACTTCTCCCTGGTCTGGGGAGCTGTTGGCGGTCTCCTCCTCGGCTTCGTGGTGGGTCGCAGCGACTGACCGCATCACCGCTGGCTAGCCGACCGCTCCAGCCTTCACCATGTTGAGCTCGATCAGGCGGTTCATCTCGACCGCGTACTCCATCGGCAGTTCCTTGATGATCGGCTCGATGAACCCGGCGACCACCATCGACGTTGCCTCTTCTTCGGTCAGGCCCCGGGACATCAAGTAGAACAGTTGCTCCTCACCGACCCTGGAAACGGTCGCCTCGTGACCGATCTCGGCATCGTTCTCCTCGATCTCCATGTATGGATAGGTGTCCGACCGGCTGTGGTCGTCGAGAATCAGGGCGTCGCAACGTACGAAACTCTTGGCGTTCTCCGCGCCTGGTTCCACCCTGACCAGACCGCGATAACCGGCCCGGCCGCCATCCTTGCAAATCGACTTGGAAACGATTGTCGAGGTGGTGTCGGGAGCGACGTGAACCATCTTGGCACCCGCGTCCTGATGTTGGCCCTCGCCGGCGAAGGCGATGGAGAGCACTTCACCATGGGCTCCGGGTTCCATGAGCCACACGGCGGGATACTTCATCGTGAGCCTCGAGCCCAGATTGCCATCGACCCACTCCATCGTGGCGTTCCGATAGGCAGCGGCCCGCTTCGTGACCAGATTGAAGACATTGTTCGACCAGTTCTGAATGGTCGTGTAGCGGCAGCGGCCACCCTCCTTCACGATGATCTCCACGACAGCACAATGCAGCGAATCGGTGCTGTAGGTGGGTGCCGAGCAACCCTCGACATAGTGCACGAACGCGCCCTCGTCGACGATTATCAGCGTTCTCTCGAACTGACCCATGTTCTCGGAGTTGATCCGAAAATAGGCCTGCAAAGGCTGATCGACCTCAACACCGGGCGGCACGTAGATGAAGGAGCCACCAGACCAGACGGCCGAGTTGAGTGCGGCGAACTTGTTGTCATTGGGCGGGATAATCGTCGCAAAATACTCTTTGACAATCTCTGGATACTCACGCAACGCGGTATCCATGTCCGTGAAGAGCACACCGAGCTTCTCGAGATCCTCCCGGTTGCGGTGGTAGACCGTTTCAGAATCATATTGTGCTGTGACGCCAGCCAGGTATTTGCGCTCCGCCTCGGGGATTCCGAGCTTTTCGTAGGTTTCCTTGATGGACTCGGGAACCATGTCCCAGTCCTTCTGCTGTTCGCCTTCCGGCTTGACGTAGTAATAGATGTCGTCGAAGTCGATGGTGTCAAGAGCACCCCCACCACCCCACTGGGGAATGGGCTTACTGAGAAATCGCCGGTAAGCCTTGAGTCTGAAGTCAAGCATCCACTCCGGCTCGCCCTTTATGGTCGAAATCTCGCGAACGACGTCCTCATCGATGCCCTTGCGCGGCTCGAAAGCCAGCGCAACGTCTTCGTCGTGCCAGCCGAGCTGGTAACCGCCTAGATCAATATCGACTGTGGCCATGGAAACTCACCTCAAGGAGTCGCATTCGATTCCAGAAACAGACCGGCTCATGAATTAACACTATCCCGGTAGTGGGATTGTACCCGACCGGCACCGATGAGGGAAACTCTCGGCGTCCTGTAAGTTTGGTGCCGTGCCAGTCATTGTTGTAGGTGCAGACACTTCCGCTGGTCAGGCCATTCTCCAGCGCCTGCAGAAACCGGAACGAGAGGTCAGAGCGTTCGTGTCTGACGAACGCGTTGGTGCGCAACTGAAGAAGAGCGGCTTCAAGGTGGCCCTGGGAGACGTCTCTGATGAGAGTCATATCGAAACCGCATCGACCCGGTGTTTCTCGGCGATACTCATAGCGGAAGCAGCAATGGATGACAGGGAACGGTCGTTCGCCGGCACCGTCGACGAGGTTCTCGGCGGTTGGGCGAGAGCCGTAGTCAACTCGGAGGTGACCCGGGTCATATGGGTTTCGCAGGCTGATCACCCACGAACCCCAACTAGAGAAGTCGCCAGGGTGGACCCCGACGACCCCGAGCTTGTTGAGAAGGTCGTTGCGTTGGATGACGCTCAGATGATCTGAACGGAACCGTCGATCTGATTGAGCAGCGTTTGCATCCTCCGTAGAAGGTCCGCATGGTCCCGCTCAAACGCCGCCTCGAGATACGGGTAGGGGTTCAGCGGTCGTCCCTGGAAGTGAAGCTCGAAGTGGGTGTGGGGTGAGTTGCCTTCCGCGTTGCCCGAGTCACCGGCCCAACCGATTAGCTGGCCGGCCTCGACCAATGCCCCTTCCTCGACGCCTGGTGCCACTGTGAGCATCCACGGGCCGTCGCCGCTGTCGTCGTCGAGGCCGTCGTTGTTGAGATGGATGTAATAGCTCTCCCACCCATCGGCGTGCTCGATGATCAGATAACGGCCGGCGCGCGGGTTGTCGTTCACTTTGACCACAACGCCGTCTGCAACGGCGTACACCTCTGTCATCTTGGCGTCTGCGATGAGATCCGTTCCCGAGTGCCTGCGACCACCTGACCGGCGTGCTCGCCAATCGTTGGAAAACCTCGTCTTGTCGGTCTCCTGGGGAAACCGAAGCTCGAACGGCGGACTGGCGTCGCTATGGGCCTGTGCCGGCAGCGCCGGGAAAAGCAACGTGAAGCCAACGGCGAGGGCCGCGACGAACGCGCCGACTTGCTTCATGACCTTGAACAGCATGGAGCCTCGGTGGGATCCTGGGTGAAGACTGGGACTGAAGGTGTGCCCCGAATGACGATCTAACGCTATGGGAACGCCTGCCCTATGCAAACACCGGGTTAGCCGCAGAAGGGCCTAATCCGGTTCCGGCTTGGTTTTGGGAGCACGGGCTCGCACAGTGAACCGAAGCCTGGAAACCGGTTCGTCATCCACAGAGATCACAAACGAATAGGAACCCTCACTCTCGAACATCAGATTGTTGAAGGTGAAGGAACGGATCAGGCCGAAGTCGGAGGCGTCGGGCGGATGTTGCGAGCGCGGCGGCATCGCGATGTCGTACGAGAGTGGGTGCGGCAGCAGCGAGCGACCGTCGGCGTCTTGCAACTCCACCGAGAGTTTGAGACTGTCGCTGGCCCAGGAAACCGGAACCCGGAGTCGCAGCCCGATGGCCAGGCTGGGATGTCTGGCAGGAAATCTCTGAACCCAAAGCGTGTCCCATCCTCCGCCCAGGATGAACAACTTGCCCCGCACCGCCTGTACCGCGTCTGCGAGAAGCGCCACGTCGACGCCGGGACCTAACGAGTCAGAAGGAGAACCCACATATCGAGCCTAACGCTGGCCAATTCACCGGAGATCCCCGAACTCCGATATCGTGTCCGCCCAAGAGGTCTCATGTCTGAACCAACCTTGACCCCTGCAGATGGGAGGTCCGGTGTCCTCAACCCGCGAATGGGTGTGGTAGCCACAGCCTTCGTCTCGGGTGTCCTGGCAACTCGTGAGGGATACGCGGAACCGATCGGATCTCTTTCCCAGATGGCACACATCAGGCTGGGAACACGCACTGACATTCACCCCGAGAATGGCAACCATCTCGGGACCGAATATCACAACGAGATCTGAGCTGGTCTCATGGACGACCTGGTCATCGGAAGTCTGACGATCCCGGCTGGCGAGTTGGAAGAACGTTTCGAGACCTCCGGTGGCCCCGGCGGCCAGCGCGCCAATCGAAACGAGACGACAGTGCGACTGCGGTTTCGGGTGAACGAGTCGTCCCTTCCGATCGAGGTGAGAGAAAAGCTGGCTTCGCGTCTTGGCAACATTGTCGAAGTGTCCGCCGCCGAGTCACGTTCTCAGCATCAGAACCGGGACATGGCCCGTCGTCGACTTGCGGAGCGGATTGGTGAGGCGCTGGTCGATCCCAACCCGAGAAAGAAGACCCGGCCAACCCGAGCCTCTGCCAACAGACGCCTGACAGAGAAGAAGGCGCGCTCCGATGTCAAGGAACAGCGCCGCCGACCGAGCATCGATGACTGAGGCCTTAAGCACTACCCACCAGGACATCACCTAGCCTCAACCCATGACGATGACACCAGAGCGTTGGGCATTCCTCAGCAGTTACGCCAAGGAGGTTTTCGGAAGCCAGGACGAGCAGATGGAGGGGCTCATGGACCGCGCCGTCGCCGCCGGACTGCCTCGAATCGCCGTTTCTGCTGATGTCGGACGACTCCTGAAGATCCTGGTTTCTCTGACTCCGGGTCGGTTGGCCCTGGAACTTGGCACGCTCGCCGGGTACTCGGGCATCTGGATCGCCCGGGGTCTCGCGGCCGACGGGAAACTCCTCACAATCGAGTACGAAGACCGACATGCCGACTTCGCCGAGTCTGAGTTCGCTGGCGCCGGCCTGAGTGAGAAGGTCGAAGTCGTCCGCGGGGCAGCGCTCGAGGTGTTGCCGGAGATACGTGATCGACTAGGCCCGGCATCGCTGGACTTCGTCTTCATCGACGCCGTGAAGAGCGAGTATGTCGACTACTTCGCCGCCGTCAAGCCAATGGTTGCGGTCGGTGGTCTGTTGGTCGCCGACAATGTCTACGGCACCGGCCAGGGCTGGATCGATGAGGGCTATGGAACCGACGAGTTCAATCGTCTGGTGGGGGGCGACCCGGACTTCGAGGCGACGGCGACCCCGATGCGTGAAGGAATCCTTATAGCAAGACGTGTCAGATGAAGATCACCGTGCTCGGCGGTCGTGGTCTACTCGGACGCCAGCTCTCTCCTCTTCTCACCAACGCCGGCCACGAGGTAACCCACGCCAGTCGCTCGGTCCACGGCGAGGGTGACGTAAGAGTCGACCTGACTACCGGGGAAGGATTGCCTGAGGCGGTCGAAGACGCCGACATCGTCGTTCACCTCGTGTCCGATGCCCGGCAGCCCCAGAAAACCGACGTCGCCGGAACAAGGAACCTTCTCAACGCAATGGGTGACCAGCATTTGATCTACATGTCCATCGTGGGCGTAGACAAACACCCCCTCGCGTACTACCGGGCGAAGTACCAGGTGGAGCAGATGATCGAGGGTGCCGGGCGATCACATGCGATTGTGCGCGCCACCCAGTTCCACGACTTCGTTGCCTATTTCCTAGGCGCGGCCTGCAAGCCCCCGGTACCGCTGATTCCCAAGCGATTTCTCTTCCAGCCAATCGACACCCGCGAGGTAGCGAGCCATCTCGTCGAGCTGGTCGAATCAGGACAGACAGGGCTTCAACCCGATCTGGCCGGGCCGGAGATACACACCGCCGCGTACCTGGCGCGATCTCTGATGGTCGCCCGCGGAAGGAGCAAGCCAGTGATGAATCTTCCAGTGCCCGGGAAGACAGCCAGGGCTTTTAAACAAGGTGTTCACACAAACAAGGAGCGGGCGATCGGCGTGCGGACCTGGGCGGACTACCTCCGTACCATCGCCGCTTGATTTGACTGCGAACCTGAGGTAGTACGACCCGGATATGGGTCAAACCGCCTCGGGTTCGGCGGTTGACAGTCGGTGTGGGCAGACCTGGGCGGACTAACTAGTTGTGGGTCGCCAGGTACGCTCGCCGTTTGAGTTCCACAGCAGTCACCCCTCCTTCCGGTGTCGACTACAGCGCGAAGTGGTATGTCATGGCCACCGTCTCAGTGGGTGTTCTGCTGGCGACCATCGACGCATCGATCGTCAACGTCGCCTTCCCCACCCTCGTTGACGAGCTCGAAACCACCTTCAACACCATCCAGTGGGTGGCCCTCGGATACCTCCTGACAATCGCGACCCTCACCCTCGGGATGGGACGCCTCGGAGATGTCATCGGGAAAAAGACGCTGTACACGGCTGGGGTCTCGATGTTCACGATTGCTTCGGTTCTGTGTGGTCTTGCTCCCGACGTGAGCTGGCTGATCGGCTTCCGAGTGTTCCAGGCTCTTGGTGCTGTGATGGTCCTGGCGCTTGGATCGGCGATCCTCGTCGAGGCCTTCCCATCGTCGGAGCGAGGCAAAGCGCTGGGATGGATCGGTACGGCGGTTTCGTTGGGAATCATCACGGGGCCAGTGCTGGGTGGCTTGTTGATCTCGGCGTTCAGTTGGCGGGCGATATTCTTCGTCAACCTGCCCGTCGGCATTGTCGGAACGATCCTGGCGATTCGCTACGTACCAAGAACACCCCCGGCTCCGGGACAACGATTCGATTTCGTCGGTGCATTCCTATTCAGCGCCTCCCTGTTCTCCGTGTCGCTGGCCCTCACTCTGGGTCAGACGAGGGGATTCGCCTCTCCTCTGATACTGGGCGCATTTGGCCTCTCGGCGCTGGCCGGGGTTGGCTTCGTGATCGTCGAACTGAGGGTCGATTCACCGATGGTGGAGCTCCGCCTATTCCGTAATCCGGTGCTCAGCGTGAGCGTCGTCACCGGTTTCCTCGTTTTTTCAACCCTATCGGCAACCTTTTTCTTGTTCCCTTTTTATCTTCAGGGGGTGCTGGGATTCGACATCGGAACAGTCGGCCTGCTCCTCGGAGCGGCTCCGTTGATGGTTGGCGTGATATCCCCGCTGTCGGGAGCGCTTTCAGACCGAATAGGAATCCGTCCTCTCACCCTCGCGGGACTGGTGATATTGGCTGTGACTTTCCTTGGATTCCAGACATTCGGAGTTGACACCAGCATTCCCCATTTTCTGGCCCTGGTCACCCCGGTTGGCATCGGAATCGCGGTCTTCCAGTCGCCGAACAACAGCGCGATCATGGGTTCCGTCCCCCCCGAGTACATGGGTGTCGGGGGTGGCATCATGACTCTCACCCGGCTCCTGGGCCAGATCGCCGGCATCGCAGTGCTCGGATCGGTCTGGGCGGCAAGCGTGGCAGCAGCCTCCGGAGGCTCACTGCCTGGCGGAGGTGCATCAATGGCCGACGCGGCGGCTCAAATGGCCGGTCTCCAGACCACCTATCTGATTGCTGCAGGGATCATGGTGGTGGCTGTGATCATCGGCGCCTGGGGGCTCTCGAAAGAGAGAAGCGGACTAGCCCTGGAGGAGGCTCCGAGCGGCTGACCGGTCCGGTTTACCCAGAGCGGTTGTTGGAATGCGGTCCACCGCGAGCCATCGCTTTGGCACCATGAACACGGGCAGCCTCTGTCCCAGCCACAACTCGGCTTCGCCAGGGGACACCTCACCAATGTAGAGGCAGGCGACAACTGATCCCCAGTGATCGTCGGGCAAATCGACAAGGAGGGCATCGTCGATTGCGGTGTGCTCCCTCAAGGTGGCCTCCACCCGGGCCGGGTCCACGTTCTCACCGCCGGTGACAATGACCGTGTCGGCTCTCCCCAGGATTTTCAGCGCTCCATCTGAGTCGAGTTCCCCAAGATCGCCGGTGACGAACCAGGGGTCGGTGCGATCGGGCTCGCCGAGATAACCGGGAGATACCTGACTTCCCCTGACCGCGATCAGGCGGTCCGATCCGATGCGGAGCTGGATCCCGGGAAGTGGATGGGCCCGGCGAGCAGGGGGTGATCCCGGGTCGAGAGTTGCCACCTGGCCGAATGTCTCGGTCATCCCGTAGGTGGGAAGCGTCGGCAAATTCGCCTGACTGGCCCGCTCCAGTAAACCTGCGGGTATCGGCCCACCACCGAGGAGAACAGCCCTGAGCCCCTCGTATGGCCCGGGGTGGCTGTCGAGGATCCGTCGCAGCATCGTGGGAACGACGGAGACCATTGTCACATCTTCCTCCATGGCAGCTGCGAAGTTCTCTGGATCGAATCCGGGGAGGAGACGCACCGAGCCACCAGCAAAGGCTGACCGGATGAGAATCGACAGCCCGCCCACGTGGTGGAGGGGCATTGCGAGGAGCCAGCTGTCGCTCTCATCGTGCCCGAGGTGACCGATCGAGGCGACCGCCGCCGCCTCGAGATTGTCGACGGTGAGTCGCACACCTTTTGGCGCACCCGTGGTGCCGGAGGTGAACACGACCAGCGATGCACCCGCGAGATCGGCTTCCGCTGGCGCGTCCAAGCCCGGACCGAGAAGCACCGCCCCACCACCACCAATGCCGGCGAGACAGGCAAACACAGAATCGGAGTCGAGGACGGGACGCAGCGCGATGACTTCACTGGTGACTCGACTCCGAACCTCGTCGTACGTCTCTCCGTAGGTCCAGACCCTCTCCACCGTCCTCAGAAACGGCCTCTCCGGGTCAACGCGACTCAGCCATTGGATCACAAGGGCGATTCTGCCCTTTATCCTCTCGGTTCGTGGTTTCTGAGATCTATGACCCTTCCGCCTGGGGCGAGGTACCCGGGTTCGACTTCACCGACATCACTTATCACCGCGCCAAGGACGTCGGCGCCGTCCGTGTCGCCTTCAACCGCCCTGATGTGCGCAACGCCTTCCGACCTCACACGGTGGACGAGTTGTATATGGCTCTCGACCATGCCCGGCAGACGACAGACGTCGGCTGCGTCCTCCTCACCGGAAACGGACCGTCGTCGAAGGACGGGGGTTGGGCCTTCTGCTCCGGTGGCGACCAGCGGATCAGAGGCAAGGACGGGTACAAGTACGCCCAAGGTGAGGAGA
>SMVA01248866.1_pt1 | contig 15236 bp, 18 predicted proteins | sample 2456451 | NCBI WGS metagenome assembly SMVA01 (sample SAMN11095933, study PRJNA526329) | marine sediment metagenome | biome: Marine sediment; feature: Surficial sediment; material: Deep marine sediment; isolation source: Hadal surficial sediment | place: Pacific Ocean | collected 2014-05 | depth...
CCTGGTGCGCTCGGGCGCTGACATTCATCTGGTCGATTGGGTGCCGGGCAGCGTCGAGGCGGGGCTGTGTCAGTCCATTATCACGCGCGGCGACGATGGGGACCCGGCCTGTACCTATTGCAGCCTGGAATCGAGCGACGCCAGGGCCTATTGCCGCCACTACGCGGCGCCGGACAGCCCGCGCCAAGGCGTCTGCCGCAACTTCAAGCCGGGCGACGGCGATCCGCCGACATGCGCCGCCTACGCCCTGGGCGAGCGGCCGGCCGTGCATTACGAGGACGCCACCGCGGGCTACGCCGCCGGCTTCGGCGCCGGCGTCGACGCCGCGCTAGACGGCGTCACCAGCTGGCGCCAGGCCTTTGCCGGCGCCAATGCCCTGGCCAAGCGGGTGCGTCGCCACCGCACCAGCCTGTCGATCGCCGACCACGGCATCGATCTGGTGACCTCGTCGATGCTGGTCTCGCAGTTCGAGCATCAGCCCTACGACTATTTCGCGAACCGCGCCGCGCAGCGGCTGGGCGCGCCGGATCGGCGCGAGGAAGACCGCCTGCGGCCCGCCATGGAGCGCCTGCGCTCGACCCTGTTGCGGGACCAGATCGAACGGCATTGCGAGGAAATCCGGCGTCTTCTGGCCCCCGGCGGACACTGTTTGATGAGCTTCGAGATGTTCCATTTCGACGCCACGACCGGCCGTTGGTTCGTGGTGCGACAGATGCTGGAAGCGCTCGATCTGCTGTCCCGGTATTTCGATTTCGATATGGATGGCCTCGACCCGGCCAGTCTGGTGACCCGGTACAGAAACGGCGACTCCGCCTCCCTGGTCCACGCCTACCTGCTTATCCCCACGCAATAGCCGCGCGAAGGGCCGCGAAGCCATTGCCAAGGCGTCGGCGGCGGTCGACAATCGCGCGCATGCGCGACCAACCACTAGAGCTGCTGCGCGACGTCTTCGGCTTCGATTCTTTTCGTGGCCGGCAGCGCGAAATTATCGACCATGTCGTGGCCGGCGGCGACGCGCTGGTGCTGGCGCCGACCGGTGGCGGCAAGTCGCTGTGCTACCAGATCCCGGCGCTGTGCCGGCCCGGCGTCTGCGTCGTGGTGTCGCCGCTGATCGCTCTGATGCGGGACCAGGTGACCGCGCTGAAGCAATTCGGCGTGCGCGCGGCGGCGTTGAATTCCTCGGTGCCCTTCGCCGAGGCCGCGGCCGTTGAGCGCGCCATGCGCGCGGGCGAACTCGACCTCGTCTATGTCGCGCCCGAGCGCCTGCTCACGGACGGCTTCCTCGACCTGCTGGATGGCTGCGCGCTGGCCTTGTTCGCCATCGACGAGGCCCATTGCGTGTCCCAGTGGGGCCACGATTTCCGGCCCGAATACCGCCAGCTGACGGTTCTCCACAACCGCTTCCCCGCCGTGCCGCGCATCGCCCTGACCGCCACCGCCGACGGCCCGACACGGCGCGATATCGCCGAACGCCTCGAGCTCGCCGACGGACGCGTGTTCCAGGCCGGTTTCGACCGGCCCAACATCCGCTACCGGGTCCAGCCCAAGACCAACGCGCGCGCGCAATTGCTCGATTTTCTGGAACGCGAACATGGCGGACCGGATAGTGGCCGCTCCGGCATCGTCTACTGCCTGTCCCGTCGCAAGGTCGATGACACCGCTACCTGGCTGGCCGGCCAGGGCTACACCGCGTTGGCCTATCACGCGGGCCTGGACAAGGACGTGCGCTCGGCGCGCCAGGATCGCTTCCTCAAGGAAGACGGCGTCGTGGTGGTCGCGACCATCGCCTTTGGCATGGGCATCGACAAGCCCGACGTGCGCTATGTCGTCCACCTCGACCTGCCCAAAAGCATGGAGGCGTATTACCAGGAAACCGGCCGCGCCGGGCGCGACGGCCTGCCGTCGGACGCCTGGATGGTCTATGGCATGGGCGACGTGGGCAAGCTGCGCCAAATGATCGAGATATCCGACTCGCCAGAGCGCCAAAAGCAGATCGAGCGCCGGAAGCTCGACGCGTTGATCGGCTACTGCGAAACCACGCGTTGCCGCCGCCAGGTGCTGCTGGCCTATTTCGACGAGACCTTGGAACATGCTTGCGGTAACTGCGATACCTGCCTGGAGCCGGTCGAAAGCTTCGACGGCACCGAGGCGGCGCAAAAGGCGTTGTCCTGCGTCTATCGCACCGACCAAGTATTCGGCGCCGCCCATGTCATCGACGTGCTGCTGGGCGGCGACACCGAGCGCATCCGCCGCTTCCATCACGACCGCTTGAGCACGCACGGCGTCGGCGCCGAGCGCACCCGCGACGAATGGCGTTCGGTGTTTCGCCAATTGGTGGCCATGGGACTCCTGGTGGTCGATGTCGAAGGGCACGGCGGGCTTCGTTTGGGCCCGGACGCCCGCGACGTGCTGCGCGGCGAACGCACGGTCGAATTGCGCCGCGACCCAACGCGGCGGCGCCGCAAGAAGGCCACCAAGGCCCCGGCGGTGCTGGACGACCCGCGCGACGAGGCGCTTTTTCAGGCGCTGCGCGGGCGCCGAATGGACATCGCCAAGGCGCAGGGCGTGCCGCCCTACGTCATCTTCCATGACAGCTCGCTGCGGGAAATGGCCTTGCGCAAGCCGCGCGATCTGGTCGACATGGCCCAAATCCCGGGCGTCGGACAGACCAAGCTGGAGCGCTATGGCGACGGCTTTTTGGCCGCCATCGCCGCCGCCGAAGCCTGAACCCGCGCGTGGGCGGTTTCGCGCGCCTGGGCATCGTCGGACGGGTCCGGAGACCTATATGATTATGTACCTCGGCTGCGAGCGAGTCTCACCGACCGTTCGTGGCCCCCACCGCGCATGGCTTCGATCAGGTTCAGGGAGCGGCCCCCCACATGATGTTATTGTCGGAAGCAGAGGTTGACCGCGTCGCCGAGGACGAGTTGCTCGACGAGGCGCGCGACATGGTCTCGGCGCTGGAACTTCTTCTACAACAGGTCCGCACCAACGGTCTGCCGCGGGACGAGGCCGCCCGCATACTCCGCCACGACGCGTATAATTTGAAGCTCAAGGCGCGGTCGGTATCGTTGCCGGGCCTGGCGCCGCTGACCCATCGCCTGGACGACTACCTGAGCGGCCTGGAAAGTATCGAGAACGACAATATCGTCGATCTGCAAGCCTATGGCGATCGCATCTCGGCGCTTCTCGACGGCGAACAAGTCACGCTGGAAGACGTCCCCAAGGTGGTCCGCGAACTGCCGCACCTCAATACCTTCGAGGTCAGTGACGTCACCATTACCGACACCGAGGTGATGTTGGTGGTACCGCAGCGCAGCGCGGCGCGGGTGGTCGAGCGCGAGTTGGCCAACTGCGGCTACCGGGTGTCGATCGTGCTCGAGCCGCTCGAGGCGCTGGGCCTGATCCTGGAGACGCGTCCCGACCTGGTGATTACCACCATGGTGATGCCGCGCATGAGCGGGGTTGATCTCGCCTGCTGCGTGGCCGCGATTCCGGCCACGCGAACCACGCCGGTGGCGTTGCTGACCAGTCTCGACCGCGACCATCCGGACTTGGCGGCGCTGCCCATCGGCGCCGGGCTGATCCGCCGCGGGCCCCACTTTGGCAACGACCTGGCGGTGATCCTGGAACGCTTCGACATCACCTGAGCGCCTCGCCCCATAAAATGGGAGACTTTTCGCCCGTCCCGACCGATCATGCCGCCAAGGATGGAGGCGGCCATGCGGCGACCCAGGACCATGCGGGCGTTGGAGGAACTGGGGCGGACACGCCTGTCCAAGTCGTTCTACATGCGCGATTTCCTGCACAGCGAGATCGCGGACTTTCACCGCGTTCCCAACATTCCCGACGATCCGGACCTGGCCGTCGCGGCTGGGCGGATGCTTTGCGCCGAGCTGCTGGAGCCGTTGAACGCGACCTTCGGACGCCTCGCCGTCCGCTCCGCCTACCGTTCGGCCGAGGTCAACGCCCACGGCAACCGGCACGGTTTGAGTTGCGCCTCGAACGAGTTCAACCGCGCCGGACATATCTGGGACCTGCGCGACGCGGACGGGTGCATGGGCGCCACCGCCTGCGTCGTCGTGCCGTGGTTCGCCGACCGGTACGCCAAGGGCCGCGACTGGCGCGCGTTGGCGTGGTGGATTCACGACCACCTGCCCTATAGCCGGCTGGTGTTCTTTCCCAAGCTCGCCGCGTTCAACATCAACTGGCACGAGCGCCCGGTCCGCCGCGTCACCAGCCACGTCGCCCCCCGGGGCCTGCTGACCGAACCCGGCATGGCCAACCACGACGGCCGGCACGGCAAGTTCTACCGCGGCTTTCCGAGATTGCGCCTCGAATAGCCCGCGTCCTTTAAGTGCCGCCAAAAACGACCATGAGGAACAGCGCCAGGCTGCCCCAGGTCATCGCGTAGCCCGCGCGCACGACGATCTTGCCCACCCGCGGCGTGAGCCGGCCCCTGGCGCGCCAGGTATTGCCCATCATGGCCATCAGGGCGCCGAGTACGGCCAGGGCGATGATCGCCTCGCGGGCCGACACCGCCGACAGAAGATCGTTGCCCATGAGGCGTTCAGGTTCGTCGGCGGCGCGCCGGCCGGGACATACGGATAACAACCATTGCTTCAACCTTTTGGCTCATAAATAACATAGAATTTACAAATCACCGCCAGTCGCTGTACCTATCGGCGTGGCAAACGGCGAAGCGGACAGGCACGACGCCCCGCCGCCTGTTCATTCGTGGATGAGTCGGCCGATGCCGACCGGCGGGGGAAATCATACCGATGTCACGAAACCTTTCGGAACAACACGCCAACCCCAAGCGCGATATCGATATCGCGCGGGCCGCGGCCATGCGCCCGATCATGGACGTGGCGCGGGACCGGCTCGGCGTCCCCGAAGACCAAGTCGAACTCTACGGCCGATACAAGGCCAAGCTGTCGCTGGATTTCATCGATGGCCTGGCGGAGCGCGCCGATGGCAAGCTGATCCTGGTCTCGGCGATCACGCCGACGCCGGCCGGCGAGGGCAAGACCACGACCACGGTCGGACTGGGCGACGCGCTGAACCGCATCGGCAAGCGCGCCATGATGTGCCTGCGCGAACCCAGCCTGGGACCGTGCTTTGGCATGAAAGGCGGCGCGGCCGGCGGCGGCTACGCGCAGGTGGTGCCGATGGAGGACATCAACCTCCATTTTACCGGCGACTTTCACGCCGTCGGCGCGGCCAATAACCTGCTCGCGGCGATGATCGACAACCATGTCTATTGGGGCAACGCGCTCGATATCGATACCCGCCGTATCACCTGGCGCCGCGCCGTGGACATGAACGACCGCAGCCTGCGCGCCATCACCAGCGCGTTGGGCGGTGTCGCCAACGGATTCCCGCGCGAGGCCGGGTTCGACATTACCGTGGCCTCGGAAGTGATGGCGATCCTGTGCCTGGCTTCGTCGTTGGACGACCTGCAGCGACGGCTCAGCCAGATCGTGATCGGCCAGACCCGTGATCGCAAGCCGGTCACCGCGCGCGACATCGAGGCGCATGGCGCCATGTCGGTGCTGCTCAAGGACGCGCTCAAGCCCAATCTGGTGCAGACCCTGGAAAACAACCCGGTCTTCGTCCATGGCGGGCCGTTCGCCAATATCGCCCATGGCTGCAACACGACGATCGCCACCCGCGCGGGACTGAAGTTGGCCGATTACCTGGTCACGGAAGCGGGCTTTGGCGCCGACCTGGGGGCCGAAAAATTCTTCGACATCAAGTGCCGCAAGGCCGGCCTCAAGCCCGACTGCGTGGTGTTGGTGGCCACCGTGCGCGCGCTCAAGATGCATGGCGGGGTCGCGCGGGAAGCCTTGGGCGCGGAGAACGTGGCGGCGGTCGAGACGGGCCTGGCCAACCTGCGCCGCCATGTCGACAACATCAAGGCGTTCGGCCTGCCGCCCGTGGTGGCCTTGAACAAATTCTCGTCCGACACGGCGGCGGAAGTCGCGCGCGTGCTCGAGGCCTGCGATGAAATGGGCGTGGCCGGAATCGAGTGCGATCACTGGGCCCAGGGCGGCGTCGGCGCGAGCGAACTGGCCGAGGCCGTGGTTCGCGAGACCGACAAGGGCACGGCCGACTTCACCCTGCTCTACCCGGATGACATGCCGCTATGGGACAAGATCGACACGGTGGCGCGTAAAATCTACGGCGCCGACGGCGCGGTGGCCGACAAGGCGGTGCGCGCGCGAATCGACGAACTTCAGGCGGACTACGGCCATTTCCCCGTCTGCATGGCCAAGACCCAATTCAGCTTCTCCGCCGACCCCGGCCTCAAGGGCGCGCCGTCCGGTTTCACCATTCCGGTGCGCGAGGTTCGCCTGTCCGGCGGCGCGGAGTTCGTGGTCGCGGTGTGCGGCGATATCATGACCATGCCCGGCCTGCCCCGGCATCCGGCCGCCAACCACATCAACATCGACGGCGACGGCCGCATCGATGGACTGTTCTGAGTTGACCCGGCCAACCATGCCAATTATTGAGGCCGCCTAATGAGTTGGAAACCCGTGTGCCGCGCCAGCGACATTGCCCCCAACGAGCTCAAGCAGTTCGACATCGACGGTATCGAAATCGTGGTCGCCAATGTCGACGGCCTGTTCGTGGCCATCCCGCCCCTATGCCCGCACATGGAAGACCCGCTGGAAGCCTCCGGCATTTGCGACAAGGGCGTGCTGACGTGCACCAAGCACCTGTGGCAATGGGATTTGCGTACCGGCGAGGCCATGGGCCTGGCCGAACAGCCGCTGCGGATGTACCAGGTGCGCACCGAAAACGGCAAGATCCATGTCTTGATGGACAAGGAGCTTGTCTACGATTACGACGACGACTGGTAGATCGGAGAAGCCGCGATGACCCAGTCCAAGAAGATCGCCCCGGCGCCGCTGGCGCGCCCGTGGCGCGGCGCCCAGCGGGTCTTCGTCGAGGGACTGGTGGTTCACTGCCGGGTCGGCGTGCACGATCACGAGCGCGACAAGCCCCAGCGCGTGCGCATCGACATCGAGACCGAACGCGCCGAGGCGCCCGAGGGAAGCAGCGACAAGCTGCGTAACGTGGTGTGCTACGAGGACTTGATCAAGCGGGTCAAGGCGCTGGTTGGCGTCGGCCACGTCAACCTGGTCGAGACCATGGCCGAGACCATCGCGGATGCGATCCTGCGCGATCTTCCGGTGGAACGGGTGCGCGTGCGCGTCTCTAAGCTCGACGTGTTCGACGACGCCGAGAGGGTCGGCGCGGAGATCGAGCGCGCCGTGTCGGCGCCCGAGGAACCCCGGCCGCCGGACCTGCGGGCGATCGGCGCGGACGCCGGCGAATCCGCATGATCACCAAGGGTATCAAGGAACTCTGCGCGGAGGCCGAGGCCCAAATCGAAACGCTGGAGGTCGGCGAGGCGATCGCCCTGCACGGCGACCCCGGCGTTCAGATCGTCGATATCCGCGACATTCGTGAGTTGTGGCGCGACGGCGCCGTGCCCGGCGCGTTTCACGCGCCGCGCGGCATGCTGGAATTCTGGGTCGACCCGCAAAGCCCCTACCACAAGGAAATCTTCGCCAGCGGCAAGAAATTCGTCTTCTTCTGCGCCAGCGGCATGCGCTCGGCCCTGGCCACGCTGGCGGTCCACGAAATGGGCCTCGCGCCGGTCGCCCATATCGCCGGCGGCTTCGCCGCGTGGCGCGAAGCGGGCGGCCCGGTCGAGGAAAAAGAACGCAAATAGGGCGGTCGCCCCCCTACTGCTCCATGATCTGCTGGGTGGCGATGGGCATCAGGCGGTCCATTTCGACGCGGATCTTGGGGCCGTCCACGTCCACGCCCTTGGTCTGGAAGTCTTCCAGGACTTTCTCCAGCACGTCCTCGTCGCCCGGCCGCTCGAAGTCGGACAGGACCACTTCCTTGGCATAGGCATCCGCCTCGGCGCCGTCCAGGCCGAGCTTTTCAGCGGCCCACAGGCCAAGCAGCTTGTTGCGCCGGGCACCGGCCTTGAAGCGCAGTTCCTCGTCGTGCTCGTATTTCTTTTCGGCGTCCCGTTGGCGATTGTCGAAAGTGGTCATGGCTGCCTCGTCTGGGTGCTGGATGGACCTCGATATTGTGCCGAGAGCCCTCTCTTACTACCTTCTCGGCCCCGAAAGTCAAACGGCCCGACCCGCCCATGTGTACCCTGATCGTCCTGCGCCGCCCCGGCCATCGCTGGCCGCTGCTGCTGGCCGCCAATCGCGACGAAATGGCGGCCCGGCCGTGGCGCGCGCCGGGCCGCCACTGGCCGGACCGCGCGCACGTGGTCGCGGGGATGGACGAGGAAGCCGGCGGGAGCTGGCTTGGCGTCAACGACGACGGCGTAGTGGCGGGGGTGCTCAACCGCACCGGCTCGCTGGGCGCCGATCCGGACAAGCGTTCGCGCGGCGAACTGGTTCTGGAGGCGCTCGATCACGCCGACGCGAGGGCCGCGGCCGAAGCCCTGGCCGATCTGGACGGGCGCGCCTACCGCCCGTTCAACCTGGTGGTGGCGGACAATCGTGATGCGTTCTGGTTGCGCAATACGGTTGATAATCCTGCCGGCGAGGTGGAATCGCGGCCGATCCCGCCCGGTCTGTCCATGCTCACGGCGCACGAGCTGAACGACACCGCCTCGCCCCGCATCCGGGCCCATCTGGCGCGTTTTCGCGCGGCACCCGAGCCCGACCCGGAAGCCGACGACTGGCGCGGCTGGCGCGGTCTGCTGGGAAACACCGATTTCGACCCCGCCGACGGCCCGACCGGGGCCATGAACATCGAAACGGCGTCCGGATTCGCCACTCTTTCGAGTTCCTTGATCGCGCTTCCCGGACCCACGCCGCGACCCGCCGCGCCGCGACCCGCCGCGCCGCTGTGGCGCTTCGCCGCCGGACGACCCGACCGAGTCCGATTCGTCCCCGTCGACACCGCCCTCGCCCGCTGAGCCCCGGCGCGCGACGCGCCGCCTCGCCCCTTTTCACATCGTTGTCCGCGCACTAGATATGGAGTATTAAGACGGCCCCCCAAGGACGGCCCGCGCCGTACCCGCGTGCCTGGGCCGTCTTTGGAGCTTTTCCGCCACCATCGAAGGGATGGCATCCATGTCGCGCCGCAGGCAAATCTACGAAGGCAAGGCCAAGGTCCTGTTCGAGGGACCCGAGCCGGGCACCCTGGTGCAGTATTTCAAGGACGACGCGACGGCGTTTAACAACAAGAAACGCGGCACTATCACCGGCAAGGGCGTCCTGAACAATCGGATATCGGAATATCTGATGACCCGGCTGGGCGAGATCGGCATTCCGACGCATTTCGTGCGGCGATTGAATATGCGCGAACAACTCATCAAGGAAGTTGAAATTATTCCGATCGAGGTGGTTGTCCGCAATGTCGCCGCCGGCTCGTTCTCGGAGCGCTTCGGCTTGGCGGAGGGCAGCGCGCTGCCGCGCTCGATCGTCGAGTACTACTACAAATCCGACGAGCTCAACGATCCGATGGTCACCGAGGAGCACATTACCGCCTTCGGCTGGGCGACGCCGCCGGAAATCGACGAAATGCTGTCCATGTCGTTGCGCGTCAACGACTTTCTGGTCGGCCTGTTCTTCGCGCTCGACATCCGCCTGGTCGATTTCAAGCTGGAATACGGCCGGCTTTACGAGGGCGACGACATGCGCGTCATTTTGGCCGACGAGATCAGCCCCGACAACTGCCGGCTGTGGGACATCAAGACCAACGAAAAACTCGATAAGGACCGGTTCCGGCGCGACATGGACCGTGTCGAGGAGGGCTACCAGGAAGTCGCCCGCCGCTTGGGCATTCTGCCCGAAAGCGGCCCGCGCGACCTCAAGGGCCCGAAAATCATGCAATAATAGGCGGTTCGGCGCGCGACTTGAAAGCCAAGGTCCACATCACCTTGAAGCCCGGCGTGCTTGATCCGCAGGGCAAGGCCATTCAGCACGCGCTGGGCAATCTCGGTTTCCAGGGCGTCGAGGACGTGCGCCAGGGCAAATTTTTCGAACTCGACCTCGCCGGCGACGACCTCAACGCCGGCCGCGCCGCCGTCGAGGCCATGTGCAACCGCCTGCTCGCCAACACGGTGATCGAAAACTACACCATCGAGTTCGATTGAATGGGCATGGGGTCCAATGGGTCGCGACCGTGGAATTCGAATGGGATGAACACAAGAGACGTAAAGTTATCGAGGATCATGGTCTCGACTTTCGCGACGTTACCCGAGCGTTCGGAGGCCCCCGCCTCGTGGACCACGATCACCGACACTCGGAAGACGAGGACAGATGGTTTATGCTCGGCCATCTCGACGGCGCGGTGATAGCGGTGGTCTATACCGAACGCGAAGGCACGATCCGGCTGATCACGACCCGCAAGGCCACCACGGACGAAGCTCAGTTATATTATGAAGAATTCTTCGGTGAGCCATTGTAACAGTTGGAAAATCTGAGATCTATGACACAGAAAAAGAAAGAGAGTGATCCGGAGATCCCGCCCACCACGCGCGCCGATTGGGTCGGCGCCGCCAAGATCACGCCTGGCCAAGATCAGCCGACTAAAAGCGCGAATCCCGTTATCTTCGACATTTACCGCGCCTCCAGTGACCGTGGCCTGTTCGCGGTAACCGCCGCGAAGGATCGTTCGAAGCTTCCAGACTGCCCACGGCATGGCCACTGGGAGCATGTTAAGACTTTCACCGAAACCGGTCAGCCGCGTGTCGGATTGTCGGAAGCCGAGGCAAAAATCGATATAAAGAAAGCCGGCTTTCACTTGACGCGCATCGATGTCGCCGTTCGGGAGGTCGTCGAGCAGCCGCGAAGGAAGCCCGTCGCGCGGTGACGTGGGACATGCCTGACAGATCGGTCGCCACAACGGTGATTGAAGACTACACCATCGAATTTGACTGAATCCCTGTGATCCAAGCGACGTGAAATCCGCCGTCATCGTCTTTCCCGGCTCCAATTGCGATCGCGACGTGGCGGTGGCGTTGAAGGCCGCCTCGGGGCGCGCGCCGACCATGGTGTGGCACGGCGAGGCGGAGCTGCCGGCCGTCGATCTGATCGTGCTGCCGGGCGGGTTCTCCTACGGCGACTACCTGCGCGGCGGCGCCATCGCGGCGCAATCGCCGGTGATGGACGCGGTGGTGGACCGGGCAAATGACGGCGTGCCGGTGCTTGGCATCTGCAACGGCTTCCAGGTGCTCACCGAATGCGGCCTGCTGCCCGGCGTGCTGATGCGCAACCGGGACCTCAAATTCCTGTGCATGGACGTGGACCTGCGCGTCGAGAACGCCGGGACGGTGTTCACCCGCGGCTACGAAGCCGGCGAAAACGTGCGCATCCCCATCGCCCATAACGAGGGCAACTATTTCACTGACGCGGAAACCCTGGCCAGGCTAGAAGGCGAGAACCGCGTCGCCTTCCGCTATTGCGCGTCCGAAGGCGGCCCCGGCGGCGCCCCGAACGGCGCGATCAACGCCATCGCCGGGGTGCTGAACGAACAAGGCAACGTGCTCGGCCTAATGCCCCATCCCGAACGCGCGGCCGAGGCGGCGCTGGGCGGCGCCGACGGCGCCAAAATGTTCGCCGGTCTGGTCGAGGCCCTGTCGTGAGCGACATCACGCCGGAAATAGTCGCCGCGCACGGGCTGACCGAGGAAGAATACGAAAACGTCCAGGAACATTTGGGCCGCGCGCCGACCATCACCGAGCTCGGCGTGTTCTCGGCCATGTGGAGCGAGCATTGCTCCTACAAGTCGTCGCGCCGCTGGCTCAAGACCCTGCCCACCGAGGCGCCCTGGGTGATTTGCGGGCCGGGCGAGAACGCCGGCGTGATCGACATCGGTGACGGCCAGGCCGCCATCTTCAAGATGGAGAGCCACAACCACCCGTCCTATATCGAGCCCTACCAGGGCGCCGCCACCGGCCTCGGCGGAATCCTGCGCGACGTGTTCACCATGGGCGCGCGACCCATCGCCAACCTCAACTGCCTGCGCTTCGGCGCCCCCGGCCATCCCAAGACCCGGCACTTAGTGGACGGCGTGGTCGCCGGCATTGGCGGCTACGGCAACTGCATCGGCGTGCCCACCGTGGGCGGCGAATGCAGCTTCGACGAACGCTACGACGGCAACATCCTGGTCAACGCCATGACCGTGGGCGTGGTCGAGACCGCGCGCATCTTTTACGCCAAGGCCACCGGCGTCGGCAGCCCGGTGGTCTATGTCGGCTCCAAGACCGGGCGCGACGGCATCCACGGCGCCACCATGGCCTCGGCCGCGTTCGGCGCGGACTCGCAGGAAAAGCGCCCCACCGTGCAGGTCGGCGACCCGTTCACCGAGAAACTGTTGCTGGAAGCCTGCCTTGAGCTGATGGCCACCGACGCCATCACCGGCATCCAGGACATGGGCGCCGCCGGCCTGACCTCCTCGGCGGTGGAAATGGCGGCCAAGGGCGAGGGCGGCATCGAGCTTGATTTGGACAAGGTGCCGGTGCGCGAGACCGCCATGACGCCCTATGAGATCATGCTGTCGGAAAGCCAGGAACGCATGTTGATGGTGCTCCGCCCCGGCGCCGAGGACGCCGCGCGGCGCGTGTTCGAGAAATGGGAACTCGACTTCGCGGTGATCGGCCGGGTCACGGATTCGGGCCGCATGGTGTTGCGGTTCAACGGCGAGACCGTCGCCGACATGCCCGTCGAACCGTTGTCCGAGGGCGTGGTCTACGACCGCCCATGGCGCGCGCCGGAACCGCCACCGCCGTTGCCGGACCTGCCCGCCGCCGACCCGGCCGAAGTCCTGAAGGCATTGCTGGGCGGCCCCGACCTCGGCTCGCGGCGCTGGATCTGGCAACAATACGACCACATGGTGATGGCCGATACCACCCAGCGTCCGGGCGGCGACGCGGCGGTGGTTCGGGTGCACGGCACGCCCAAGGCGTTGGCCATGGCCACCGATTGCACGCCGCGTTACTGCGAGGCCGACCCCGAGACCGGCGCCATGCAGGCGGTGGCCGAATGCTGGCGCAACCTGACGGCGGTGGGCGCCACCCCGCTGGCGATCACCGACTGCCTCAATTTTGGCAACCCGGAACGCCCCCATGTGATGGGCCAGTTCGTGCTCGCGCTCAAGGGGATGGCGGCGGCCTGCGTGGCGCTCGACTTCCCCGTCGTGTCCGGCAACGTCTCGTTCTACAACGAGACCGAGCGGCGCAACATTCCGCCCACGCCGCAAATCGGCGGGGTCGGCCTGCTCGGCGACGCGGCCGCGGCGCGCGCGACAGCGCTTGGCGAGGGCATGGCGCTGATCCTGATCGGCGACGGCGCCGGGCACCTGGGTCAGTCGCTTTACGGGCGCCACCTTCTCGGCGCCGACCTAGGCGCGCCACCGCCGGTGGACCTGGCGGCGGAAAAAGCCAACGGCGATTTCGTCCGCCACTGCATCGCGGAAGGCCGCGTCGCGGCGTGCCACGACGTCTCCGACGGCGGTCTTTACGTGGCGGTGGCGGAAATGTGCCTGGCCGGCGACGTCGGCGCCGACCTGCGCGGGCCCGCCGACGCCGGCTGGCTGTTCGGCGAGGACCAGGCGCGCTACGTGCTTGGCGTCCGCCCCGACCACGCCGAAGCGGTCGCCGAGGCGGCGCGCGCGGCCCAAATACCCACCCAAAACATCGGGATAAGCGGCGCCGCCGGCGCGCGCGCGGCGTTGACTCTCAACGGCCGCAATGCCATATCGTTGGCTGAATTGCGGGCGTTGCACGACCGCTGGCTGCCGGCCTACATGGCGGGCGGTTGACCGCTCAAACGGGAGAGAAACCGCATGGCGATGGACGCCGGCGAAATCGAACGCCTGATCCGCGCGGCGATGCCCGATGCCGAGGTGCGCATCGAGGATCTGCGCGGCGACGGCGATCATTACGCGGCCTATGTCACGTCCGCGGCTTTCGAAGGCAAGAACCGCGTGCAGCAGCATCAGATGGTCTACAAGGCGCTACAGGGCGCCATGGCCGGTCAGTTGCACGCGCTGGCACTGCAGACCTCGGTCCCCGAAAACGCTTGATCGGCCCGAAACAGGAAACAAAAGAGCGCGCGAGGAGAAACCGATGACCATGACCCAGGACAACCCGACCTTCCAACGGATCGAGCAGGAGATCGGCTCTCACCCGGTGGTGCTGTTCATGAAAGGCACGCCGATTTTCCCCCAATGCGGCTTCTCGGCCATGGTCGTGCAGGTGCTCGGCCACATGGGCGTGAAGTTCAAAAGCGTCGACGTGCTCAACGAGCCGGCCATCCGCGACGGCATCAAGCAGTTCAGCGACTGGCCGACCATCCCGCAGCTTTACGTCAAGGGCGAATTCGTCGGCGGCTGCGACATCATCCGCGAAATGTACGAATCCGGCGAACTGGTCGAAATGTTCACCGCCCAAGGCATCGAAGCCACCGCCGAATAGGCGGGCGCGACCGCGCCGGATCATTCTCGGCGGCGCCTTCCCAACCGCGTCACCCCGGAACGACCGCAAGGTCGTACCCGGGGTCCATGCGCCGGCATTATCCCGCCCCACCGGTTCTTAACGTCGGCGGATATTCAAGCAGTCCATTCGACGTTCAGAACAATCCAACCCGTGCTCTGGAATTCCCCCCGAGCGCGTGGGCAACCATTGTCGCCGAGACCCTCCAAATCTGCGAAGCCACGACCGAAGTCTGCCACAAATTAGACGCAGCGCCTTTATTACGGTGCATAAGTCAGGTATCGTTCCCCAACAACTCTACCGAACGTTGCCGTTCTTAGGCTGATTTATGGTAGGCGGAAAAATCATGTATCCAATTCCTGATTTTCTCACCTCGGGCGAAAAGGCTCGACTCATCCCCGTCGCGGCGGATAGCAGCAAGGAGGGCAGAGCCGCTTCGATCCTATTGGCGACGCTGGGCGCGGTTTCGGATTTTAATCGTTCGATGCTTGGCACCGTAGGGGTGCGCGTTGGCGCGCGCGCCAAAGTGACTTGCTATACGGAAGTCGTGTTTAAAAACTCTCCGGATGGGAAAAAAATTAGACCCGATGGGCTAATTATCGTCGGCATTGGCAAGCGTAATTGGAGCGCCCTCGTGGAGGCCAAGATCGGCAAGGCCGCCGTCGATGACGAACAAATTCGAGACTATGTTCAGCTTGCCAAAGCAAACGGCGTCGACGCGGTCATCACGTTGTCGAATCAATTTGCGTCA
>SMVA01369084.1_pt1 | contig 15234 bp, 10 predicted proteins | sample 2456451 | NCBI WGS metagenome assembly SMVA01 (sample SAMN11095933, study PRJNA526329) | marine sediment metagenome | biome: Marine sediment; feature: Surficial sediment; material: Deep marine sediment; isolation source: Hadal surficial sediment | place: Pacific Ocean | collected 2014-05 | depth...
CGAACGATCATGTTCGGATCATCCTTGAGGATTTCAAAAGAGTCGTAGTCTCGTGTCCCGTTCTTCGCCATTTCGAAGTCCAGGATGACGCCATAGCGTATCGGCAAGTCTTTGATGCCGCGCTTGAACTCGTCGAAGGGGAAAACCGGAAACTCGGTGCCATCGAGCAATTTACCGTCCAGCACCTTGTGTGCTTCAGCCTCCGAAATCTTTCCGGCCAATTGCCCGGTAAGTCCTTCCGGACTGGCACGCTCCACATGTGCGTACACCTCCTCAAACCGCGCAGGATTTGCGAATATGCCACCGCCATGGACCACCACCAAGACATGATTTCCCTGCGGCGTCGTCACAACGCTTTCCTCGGTATTCGAGGTGAACCAGGTGTTCCAAATGATATTGTCGTAGGAGGCGTTGGCCCGGGCGTGAAGTAATTGCGGCATCGATGCAACGAAGCCATCGTCACCCGCGTAATCCAGGGCGCGCCGCAATGCGGTAGGAATATGCGGCTCGAAAATGATCTCTGCTTCCATCACAGCTCGAAGTCCAAATTTCTCAAACTGGTCGACACGCCACGCGGCGCAACCGCGACGTAGCGGGCCATGTTGTGAATGTTGGCGTCGCCACCGATGCCATATTCCGCGTCATAGCCATAGTCGTCGTCATCGTCCTCGGTGCCCACACCCCCTGAGTTTCCGGCAAGAAACACGATGCGCGTCTGGGGCTGGTCTGGATCGATTCTGTTATAGGGGTGCCAGTTTCCCATCATCCTGGTGTCGTGACGGCCCTGCGCCTTATCGAGATAGGCCGCGTTCGCTTCGACCCCGCCGGCACGCGCGATCATGTTCGGTTCATCCTTGAGAACATCGAAAGGATCGAACCCTCGTGTTGATTTCCGTGCCATCTCGAAGTCCAGGATGACGCCGTAGCGTAGCGGCAAGTCCGTGACGCCCCGTTTGAACTCGGTAAACGGGTAAACCGGAATTTCGTTGCCGTCGGGCAGCTTGCCCTCCAGCACGTCGCGGGCTTCGGCTGCGGAAATCTTGCTGCCATTATTGCCAGTAAAGCCGACCGAATTCGAACCGTTCACACTCGATTGGTAGGTCTTCTCAAACCTCGCAGGAGCGGCAAATATGCCACCACCATGGACCACCACCACGGCATGATTTCCCTGTGGCGTCGTGACCACGCTTTCCTCGGTATAAGAGGTGAACCAAGTGTTCCAGATGATATTGTCGTAGTCGGCGTTCGCCCGGGCGTGAAGTAGCAGCGGCATCGATGCGACGAAACCATCGTCTCCCGCGTATTCCAATGCCCGCCGCAGCGCGGCGGGAATATGCGGCTCGAAGATGATCTCTGCTTCCATCTTCATGTCGGCCATGTCCGTTTCGATATCGCTCCTTTTAAGAAAAACCCCGCAAAAGCGGGGTTTTTTTTAAATGCCGGGAGACAGTTTCCTGTCAGCGCAGCATTAGTCACCCCATCCCTTGAAGAAACGCAGGCCGTATTCCCGCGGCCGGTTGGTGTAGACCCGGTGATAGCGGTCGTACTGAGTCGAATGCGAAAACGCCCACTCAAAATCTCCGGTATTCTGAAAGAGCTCTGCCCGTTCGTCGGCCAGGTTGTTGACGAATAACTCAAGCCGCCAATCGTCATCGATCGAGATCAGGCCAAAGCGGAAGTCGGCAATCCCATATGCGGCCTGCATGTGCGATGGATTGGCGCTAGACTTATTCGGAATCAACAGGTTAACCGAGTCACCTGTGTACGAATACTGGGCTCGAAAGAACATCTCGCCAGCCTGGATAAACTGCACCGGCCAGTTGTAACTGACCCATCCCGAACCTTGGAACTCCGCCACGTTAGGCAACCTTTGGCCCTTCGTTATGCCCAGGCCCTTCCTGGGATCGGTGACGAGATCTTCGTCGATCTCTGCCTCAACCCACTGGGCGTTTAAACCAATATCCCAACCGTCTGCCGGAACCCAGTTGAACTGCGCCTCGACCCCGCTGCTATGGGCGTCGCCCGCATTGCCTACGACTTTCACCCAAGTGAGGGCGGCTCCGCCCGAACAAGGGCCGGGATCTGTGATATCGACGCATTCGCCGAAACTGGGATCCACTATTTCCGTTTGAAAGTCTTCCCAATCCATGTAAAACAAGCTCACATTGAGCTGCACTGTATTGTCGGCCCAGCGGGTCTTAGCACCGATTTCGTAGTTTTTGAGTAAATCCGGTTGCCATACTAGAGGGAAGAAGGTTCTACTGTAATCAACGTTACCTGCGAGTCGGTTGGTGCCTCCCGGCCTGAAGCCCTCGGTGTAAGACCCATACAGCATCTTGTCGTCACTGAGATTCCAGCTGAGGGCGACCTTCGGCACGAAATCACTGAGCTTTCCTGCCGCTATCCCTTCACCCCCGCTGCCCGGTTGAGATCGTGGTTGGAGAATGCCACCGATGTCCGTACCGTTCGCATCGCGGTATCCCGCATGCCATCTGAGGATCTGCTTGTCGTTCGTGGTCTCAAACCAACGACCACCTAGCGTCAAATTCACATCGTCATTGATGTGCCAGGTGAGCTCGCCGAACACGGCTGTTTGTTTCCACTGGGTACGGTCCTCGCCGTACCAGACATATTGGGCTTGCGGGAATGTCGTGCCCGGGGCGCAGAACCCCTGAGCAACGTATTCCGCCGTGCAGTTACCCGGGGTCGAATAGAAATCTTCGAGAAACGTCAGGGACTGCGTGTTCTGGTAATCCCCGGATGTGGATTTCATAAAGACAGCATCCCAGTCATCGTTACTGTCCTCGAAATAGAGGCCAGCCAGCCAGTCGAACTTCTCGCCCTGGTGCGACAGCCGGAATTCCTGCGCAAACTTGTCTTGAAATGACGGTCCCTCGCCAGTGCCGACAAAATCAGTTTGCAGCGACGGATCGCCACTCGCCGATGGTTGGTTGACGCAGTACCGCGGGTAATAGACTGCCCGGTTGGTGCTAGTATTTTCGTAGATCCAATAATAGGTTGCAAAATCGAATGTGGCAGCATCGCCTCTATCCTCACACCCCCAAGCGAAGTAGTACTTGTAGTAGATCGTCCTGTCTACGTTGTAATCGTATACGCGCTCGTAGAAGCTCGTCGCCGATACGAACTGGGCGAAGCCAAGATCGGCCTCGATCGTCAGCGACGCAACAGACCATTCATCGCGTGACCAATTCTGCGCGAACGCGATTGTCTGCAGATCTCCAACGAACGGGTTGTAATCGTTGCTCGCCTGCGCTTCGGATTCTGAATAGTGATACGAAAGCGTCGCTGACCAGTTTTCGTTGATATTCCAGCGTGCCGAGATCCTCGCGGCCAACAATTCGACCGTATTCCAGTTTTCCTCCACCACGTCAGCATTATCCAGAGTGCCCCATTCCATTCGTTCGCGGCCTAAATAGCTGCCATAATTCGGTCCCGCAGCATAGCCAAACCAAGTGTCAGGGTGGTTGCCCAACACGTTGTCAATGTAGCCGCCATCTTCTGCTGTCTGTACCGCAATACGAATGGCAAATACGTCTTCCACCAACGGTAAGTTGAGCACACCGGTCACGCTATAACTGGAGTCACTCGTTGAGCCGCTACGCATCTGTGCGTCAACGCTAGCCTCGAACTGGGTCGGATTCGGCTGATTGGTGATGATGCGCAAGGTGCCCGACTGTGCGCTGGCGCCGAACAGCGTGCCCTGTGGTCCCGCCAATGCTTCCACGCGCGCGACATCCAACAGGCGAATGTCCGGCTGCTGGCTGGTCCCGGTGACTGATACCTCGTCAAAATAGATCGATGCGCTGGTCCTGCCAATGAAACCGCTAGGGCCCGTGCTAATACCGCGGAAGATGACCGAGCTGTCGTTCGTAAAATTAATGTACGACAAGCTGGGGATGAAACGTGCGTAGTCTTCCGTATTCAGGGCGCCCATATCTTTGAGCATAGACTCGGGGAGAGCCTGAACACTGGCCGGAATCTTCTGCACATTCAGTTCGCGCTTAGTCGCCGTGACGATGACCTCGTCGAGCACATCGCTCGCGCCGTCTTCCTGTGCTAACGCAGCGCCTGGCGCTGCAATTGCTGCAGAAACAGCAGCGGCAATCGGGCTCATCGAATATGGAATGTTGTGGCTCATCTTCAGCTCCCCCGTGATGGATGAGGTGGGACAGCTGGCAGCCCAAGGAATGTGACTGCAAGCCGGAGTCCCATTGGGTCTGATTATAGGCACGAAGTTTCTGTGATTTCAAACAGAGTTTGTCGTATGTTCTATAATGCAGAACAAAGATCACACGTTGCAATGAGTTCAACAGTTCAAAATTAAGGCGGCGTTATACATTGTATAGCACTCGCGACGAGGGCAGGGCGCTCCCGGATCGAATCAATTCTCAGCGGGAGCAGCGGGCCTGCCCAGGCAAGTGGGACGGTCAGTTTCGGGCAGCTCCTTAAGCAGCGGTTCGAGCACTTCGATCAAGGGCCCCAGATGCGGCTCGTAGTTTCGCCAGGTATTGACTGCACTTGAGTAAATTGGCCGCCGCACCTGCTCCGAACTTGCGGATTTCACTGCCCGGATGGTGTCATGAAATCTGAGGCATGACTCTTCCCAGCCGAGCTCGCAGTACTCGAGGATCCGCCTTACCTGGCCTTCGAGGTCTGCAACGACCTCCTCGTACTGGACGTCAAGCACTTTGCCGGGCAGGACTTCATGCCAGTGGTCCATCAAGCGCTGATATTGCAGGTAGTTTTCGCCAAGTTCCACCAGGTCATAGGAAAACGGTTGCCCCTCCGCGAACAGCTGCTTGTAGCTGCCAAAGCAACTGTCCAGCGGGTGACGCCTGGCGTTGATGATCTTTGCGTTGGGCAGAATCAGGTGAAGGAAACCGATGTGCACATAGTTATTCGGGTTCTTGTCCGTAAAAAACGGACTGCCGCCTCGGTGCCGACGGGTGCGCTCGATATACTCACTGCCAAGGTGTCTGAAACCGTCTCCATCTATGTTCGCTACAGATTCCGGGTAGCGCGCGCCGCGGCCACTCATCTTTCCATTGGAGCGGATCGTTAAAGCCAGATCACGCAATTCGTGGGTTCCGTCCACCTGGGGGTGACTGGACAGGATCTGCTCTATCAGGGTTGAACCGGACCGTGGTAGGCCAACAATAAAAATCGGGGCGGGCTCAGGGTCGCCATGGCCAGTGTTGTCTTCAAGAAACTGCTGCGAAAAAGCCTTGATCGACCCATCGATCGTCTCTTCGTTCTGGACGCGGTCATAGAATTCCCGCTCGCGCCGCAGTTTATTGCCACGTTCGATGAACTCGAACGCCCGATCGTATTCCTTGCGGCCGTCGAATTCGAGGCCAAGCGCATTGTTCATTTGCACCTGACCCTCGGGCGGGATGCGCTCATCGCCGACCAATGCCAGCATATCGTCAACTTCCGAATCCTCGAAACGGAAAGTCTTCAGATTCGCCAGGCTCCAGTACGCCTCGGCATCCAGCGGGTTCGCTTTTATGCTTCTCCGGTAGGCAACTATTGCGCCATTCCCGTCTCCAATCGTGCGACATACGTTTCCTTTACCGCACAATGCCGCGACATGATCCGGCACAATTTCAAGCGCATTCTCATAAGACTCGAGTGCATCCTGGTGATGCCCGGCAGACGCATGGGCAGACGCCAGTAGCAAATGCCCATTGGCTACGCGAGGCTCCAGCTTTATAAGCCGCTGCGCGCTTTTGATAGCGTCTTCGGATTTCTCTTGCTCGTACTGCACAATCACGAGGTCGCCCCAGGCCGGACCGAAATCGGGTGCCAGCACAACCGCCTGCTTCAACAGCACTTCCGCGTCGGCGTACTGCTTTTGCTTAATGCCTAGACCAGCCCATAAGCGCATCGCCGAAACATTGTCAGGATGACGAGTCAGAATCTGACGGTAGAGCTTCTCAGCGTCGGCAAACTTTTCATCCTTCTCCAACTCGGCCGCCTTGGCGATATCCTTGTTGTCCTGACTGGACTCCATGATCTCGCCCTTCAACGCCCGTGCCTCTTCCACGCGGCCCAAATGCATCAACACCTGTCCGAGTTTCATACGTGTTCGTTGCCGCTTGGGGTCGAGTTTCATGGCCTGCTGAAATGCTTCGGCCGCGGCGGGCAGCTCGCCTTTCGCGAAGCGTAGCTCGCCGCGCACCTCATGTGCGCGTTGAAACTCCGGGATGATGGACAGTGCGCGTTCGATTCGCGTGTTCGCCTCGGGAAATCGTCCAAGCTTTACCAGTGCACGGGCCGACAGGCACAGGAAGTTGGCATCCTCCGGGTGCTGATCCAGCGCACCGGCGCAGACGGCCTCCGCGGATTCGGCCTCGCCAGTCTGCAAAAACATCTGTGCCTGCTGAAACAGTTCTTTGTGTTCCTTTTCGTCGAAAATCGGTCTTCTCCAGAATTCGCGACCTGCGTACGTTACCGTACTATGACGCACGCACGCCAGAGGCGTCGATCGCGGCTGGAATCGATTCGAGGTTGCCCAGTGTCAACAGGTTGGCACCCGACACACCTGGAATCGTCGCCAGCTCCTGCAGCAATTCCGCGCAGATCTCGATGCCCTCGTGTTCCGGATCAGACGCCTGCTCCAAACGCTCGATTATCGGCTCCGGCATCAGCGCGCCCTTCACGTTATCCCGCATCCAACGCGCCACATCGGCAGACGGCAATGGTGATAGCGTCATGATGAAATTGAGCCTGTGAGTCAACTTCGATGCGACGATGCGGGCCATGTAATTGCGGACCACGCCCATGTCGAAGCAAAGTTGCGTCTGCACAAAGTTGGCACCGGCATCGCATTTTTGGACGAGATTGTCAGGCGTCCAGTCTACGCTCGGATCGAATATTTCGGCGATGGCCCCAACAACAAAGTCAGAGACGAGCGAATCGGTTTCGGCATTCTTCAAATTCCGTATATATGCCATTAGTTCCTTCGCGGTTGTGTCGAAGACGTTGCGCACCCTGAGCTTTTTGCTGTTTGGGATCTTCTTGCCGCGCGTCAACAATACGCTGGTCACTCCGAGCGCGGCTGCGCCAATAAATTCACTCTGTAGCGCAATGCGATTTCGATCGCGGCAGCTCATGTGAACGATCGGATCTATGCCCTGCTGCAGCAGCAAGGCCGCAGCGGCGGTGCCCGACATATGCACCTGCGCGCCTGGATTGTCCGTCAGCTGCACCGCATCGACCGCCGGCCGCAGGATTTCGCCTTGCCGAATCAACAATTCTGCATCCGGTGCCCGCGGTAGGTTCACATTGGCAGTCACCACGAACTCTTTTGTTTTCAGGGAATCTTTAAATGTCATCCAGGATCAACTTGCAAAGATCTCGGTCATATCAATCAGGTAATCATGATTTCGAATAGTCTGCCATACCGACCATACGCTTCAACCAGACGTCATGCGGCGGCAGTTTACCGGGCGCGGCATTGATGGCGTCTAGCACCTCCCTGAGAATCGCGGGACGTGGCCGGTTTTCGCCGTATCGTTCACGGTACTCGGGACCGAGAAAGTCCATGCCGTAGAGTATGTGCTCATAGCTGTGATGGTTCCACAGGCGGCCAGTGTCAATCGGATGCCTGTTATCCTCAAACGCGTTTCCAGATACCATGGGTATCTCTGATTGGCCAGGGAAGAACTGATCGTCGAAATCGGAAACCGACGGTGGTTTGATTCGCCAGAATTCAAGTTTGGCCCGCAGTCTGTCGTTTATCCGTTCCGGGCGCCTGACCTCGCGCCAGAATTCCGTGTCTGTCCGACGCGTCAGGCAGTAATGCATATTGATGAAGTCCAGAATCTCGTAAAAGCGGTTCGTCATGATGCGGTTAAATCGAAAAGCGAGCGGTGCCATATCATCTGTATACGGGAAATGTTCAGCCAGAAGATCGATGGCGATCTGGCTAAGGTACAGTCCGGTAGATTCCAACGGCTCGATAAATGCTCCAGACAGACCAATGGCTATGCAATTCGCAGTCCACTGTTGTTCCCGTCGCCCCACGGTAAATTTCACAATGCGCGATGGCAGCGCTTCTGAATGGTAACCCTCGAAAGCTCGCAATTCTTTTTCCGCATCATTGTCGCTTAAGTGGGCGCTGGAATGCACGTAGCCGAGTGAACGCCTGTTCTGCAGCGGAATATCCCAGACCCAACCAGCCGACAATGCCGTTGCCCTGGTATAGGGACGCACACAACCGGGGTAGTAATGTTCATATGGCACATTCATTGTTACGGCCCGATCACACAGAAGCCACTGCGAGCAATCTTTAAAACCAACGCCGAGCTTTTTTCCGATAAGGCGAGCCGCGAATCCAGTGCAATCTATAAAAAGGTCGGCTTCCAGCCGCTTGCCGGACTCGGTTTGAACCGAGGCGATATTTCCGCTTTCATCCATGTCGACGTCGATGACATGATCCAGGTAGTGCATAACCCGTCGCGCTGTAGCGAAATCCCGCAAATAGTCCGCGAACTTCAGCGCATCCATATGAAACGCATATTCGAACGGTAGCCCGGAATCCTCGTTTCCGAGCATTTTAGGCGCAAGACCCATTTCACAAATTACAGGCTGTGCCGATACCGTATTCGTAAAGGGCACCGATCGATCGCTCATCAGCCATCTTCGGCCAGCGTCTTCGCAGGGTCCTGAGCCATAGCGGCAAAAGGGATGATGATAAAACTTGCGCTTAACGTCCAGCCACTTGACGTAGAGGATCGACTGTTTAAAAGTACCGTCAACTGCCCTCATGAAATCCAGCTCGTCAATGCCGATGACGGCCAGAGTGTTTCTGATATTAGGGATCGTGGCTTCACCAACACCGATGCGCTGTACATTCGGTGATTCAACCAAACTAATTTCTGCAACTCTTTGATCGCCGATATTAAGCACTGCATTCAAATATGCCGCAGTTGTCCAGCCAGATGATCCGCCCCCGACGATCAGGACCCGCTTTGTGCGCATATCCGAAACCTCTTGTTGCTACTTTTGGGGGGAGCGTTCCCACATATAGGTGCTGCGACCGGCACCCCAATTTACCGATACTGATATTTCATCCATAATCATAACGCCATCACACGATCACCAAGCCATGCAAATAAAAAATAGCGATGATAATTCCGTAGATAAGGATATCGCAGCGCTTTCTGACTTAGCTTTGCAGCATTATCAGGGAGGCCGCCTGCGGCAAGCGCAGGCTGAATGTCTACGCATACTGCGCAAACAACAACGCCCCGACGCCATACTTATTTTAGGCAATATTGCCCACGAGCAAAGGGAGTTTAAGGTGGCAATCGAGCGCTATCAACAATTCTTGAGGCTCGTCCCCGATCATGATCAAACCCAGTTTAACTTAGGCATAGTGCTTGAGGAATTGGGCCGCACGGATCGTGCCATTGAGCATTACAAAAAATCCATCAATCTTGCCGCCGATAATGCTGCAGTACATAAACGATTAGGTGATGCCTGCAGCAAGCTTCAACGCTGGGAGGAGGCGATCAAGGCTTACCAACGAGCCCTCGCTATTCAAGCTGAGGATATTGGCACGATAATAAAACTTGGTAATGCGTTTATTGCGGCGCGACTATTCACAGACTCAATCCTGCTATATGAGCAGGCCTTAACAAATCTACCAGACAATGCCTTTTTGCATAGACACTTAGGTGCTTCGCTACAAAAAATGGGGCAAATGAAAAAGGCTATTAGGTGCTTTGAGCAGGCGCTCCGATTGCGCCCGGATTATGTCGGAGTACGAATTGATCTCGCGCGAGTGCTGCGGCAGTTGGGCAGAGCCGACGAAGCATTAATTCCACTTGAAGAGGCTATAGATCTTGATCCCAACGATGCCGAGGCTCATATCAGCCTGGCGTTAACTCTCAGACAACTGGGCCGAACGGAACTTGCCGTAGAGCGATTAGAGCAATTTCTTACTATCAGGCCTACTTGCGGTTCGGCCTATTACAACATCTCGCTAATGAAGCCAAGGCATGCGTTGATACCTGCCGTCGAAAGGATCATTAGGCGGCCTAATCTGCCAAAGGGCGACGCCATATATTGCCATTTTGCCCTGGGCAATTTTTTCGATAGCGTCAAGTCATTTGATCAGGCGTTTAGACATTTCCTAAAGGCCAATTCGCTGCAGCGCGCAGCACTCGCCTATCACGCCGAGGAGAACATACAAGCCACAGACAGGTTAATTAAGGTCTACTCCAAAGATTTTTTTCAAGGTAAGCGCAAATTTGGATCTGCGTCGCAATTGCCCGTATTCATAGTGGGCATGCCCAGATCCGGTACCACCTTGCTTGAGCAAATCCTCTCCAGCCATGCCTTAGTACATGGGGCCGGTGAAGTCGAGACTTTCGCCGCAGTGAACCATTCCATTGCCGAGCAACTTAAATACGCCAATCCCCCTCCGGAATGTATGTCCCTTATTGATAGAAAAATGGTCGAAGAATATTCCGCGCGGTATTTGCAAGAATTGACACTTCACTGCCCGACTGCTGCGCGCATCACTGACAAACAGCCGGGGAATTTCGTCAGAATCGGGCTTATCAAAACCATGTTTCCTGACGCCCGCATCATCCATTGCCAACGCAATCCCCTGGACAACTGCGTCTCGTTATTTTTTCATTGTTTCACGCCCTTAACTTGCTCCTTCGAGTTGACGGAGCTAGGTCAATATTACCTGGACTATCAGCGCTTAATGTCCCATTGGCAAAACCTTTTTCCCGACGAGATATTTACGGTGAGGTATGAAGAATTGGTAGTGGATCAAGAAAGGGTCAGCAAGCAATTAATCGACTATCTTGGCCTGGAATGGGATGAAAGTTGTTTGAATTTTCATAATAACGAACGAAATGTTATGAGCCCTAGCAATTTGCAGGTCCGGCAACCGATGTATAAAAATTCAATGAACAGATGGAAAAACTACGAAAAACATATTCAGCCATTAATCGACATGCTGTAACAGGAATATTGATTTTCTGATACTAATAATTCGTCCGTAATCATGACTGTATTAAATGCAGAATTAGCGGGCGCCGTGCCGGCGCTCAGGCCGTCCTTTTCACTTGCCGGATACATAGGCGAGAGGACCTGGCGGAACGTAGTCGAATATGAAGGTGATCCGATCCTCGGTTCCCTTGTTCGCTACGCTGTGCTGTTTCTGATTGTTTATCTCGTAAGCTTGCCCGACTTTGAACTGGTACGGCCGCCCATCGATCGAGAACCAGACTCTTGAATTTGTCGTAATCGGCACATGAATACGGTGCCCACAATGAAACGATTGGTGCACGTCACAATGCGACTTGATTTTCCCGCCGGCCAAGAGTTTGGCCGCCATTGCACGAATGACCTCGCCGCCCATCGGATAGTGTTTTCTGATGATTTCTTGCATGACAGGTACAGCGACGTCCGCTAGTCGATCCCAGCCCGGCTCTTTGCGTACGTTAGTATCAGGCCATTTCTTCCCGTCTGTGAAAACCAGTACGATCGACCGAGTCTGATCGTGGTGATGGTACGTCTGCTGGCGATACTCGTCCTCATGCCAGGCGACGTCTTCCTGGCCGAGGATGGCCTCACGAAGAGCTGTTGTGTCGATAGCGCCGAGTTCGCGCAGTGATACGTCGATATCCATATTGATAGGCTGTATGAGATAGTCTGGAAATTCTACCGCGTCAGCATATGTTGCGCAAAACGTGAACGCAAATCACCGCCTCCCCTTGCCTTGCATGACTTGCTCTTCACGCCGGTCGATGGCGGGACGCGGCAGGAGTTCATGCCGGTGGGCGGAGCCCAGCGCGGCAACACGTCAATCAGCAGCTTTATCGCTTGATCGCTGCCGATTTTGGCTGGAGTTGAATTCCCGTTCATTGCAGAGCGAATTAGTTTATGCGATACAATTGCCGGAACTCAGCCCACACTTCACAAGATGACGAACGCATGACAAGAAAATTACCAAAGTTCGTCGCAACATCTGTCGTGCGCGGGAGTGGGCAAGGCGAGAGTCACGGCGGCGTTTTTTTGGTCGATTTTGACAAGCAGGAGGTTGAGCAGCACGTTGACTGGAACACGAGCGAGGATGACTTCAAGGGCCGCAGCGGCGACCGAAGTCTGCGCGGCATCGCATTCAGCGATGAAGAGATCCTGATTGCCGCAAGCGATGTACTTGTTCATTGCGACCGCAGCTTCAAAATCAAGACTTTCAGTAGGAACTACTATCTGTCTGACTGCCGTGAGATTTGTCGATACGAGCAGACGATTTTTTTGACATCACCGGGTTTCGATTGCTTGCTCGCGTTCGATCTGGACACAGGAAAATATATCTGGGGCTTTCAGCTGATTAGGCAGTACGATCGATGGGCTGGCCACACATTCGACCCGCTCTCGAACAAGGGTCCAGTACCGGTCAATGACTATCACCTCAATATGGTCCACGTAGACAGCACCGGGATATATCTGAGCGGCCTGCGCACGAATGCCCTTTTACATCTCGACAGCAAAATGAAAGTGTCCGAAGTTTGCTCGCTGCCAGCCGGTGCGCACAATGCCCGCCCGTATCGTGACGGAATCCTGTTCAACGACACGGAAAGCAACTGCGTACGCTATGTCGGCCGCGATGACAAAAATATAGCATTCAAGATCGCGACTTATGACGATGCAGACATCGAGTTCGCGGGCATTGATGATTCCAACATTGCACGCCAGGGCTTCGGCCGCGGCCTCTGTCCTGTCGGTGACCGATTTGTGGCCGGCGGTTCGTCGCCGTCAACTGTCAGCCTTTATGATCTCCATAGCAATCAGAAAGTCGGTTCCGTCAACCTGAGCATGGACATCCGTAACGCCATTCATGGTCTGGAAGTATGGCCCTATGACGACTGACTTCGGACCGGGCCTTTCGATGATTGAACGGGAAACCAGGTCGGTCGACTGAGTCTGGTTGTGCAGTGAGCTAACAGGGACGCCCAGTTATCGACGATCGAATGCGCAGTTAGTAGCCTAAACCTTTTGTCAGAGGCTGCAGATGTACCGCATATTTTCTCCACGCCTCAGAACTGCCCTGATACATCTTTTTCCGAATCTGAGCAGCACTCATGGTTTGCACTGCCCTTGTCGTCTGGTGGAAGTCGAGACACTGCTTCTCCCAATGCAGATCACAATACGTTAGAAGTTTGCGGGTCTCTTGTTCCTGATTCTCGGTCAATTCCTCATAGCAAAGGTCATAAATTGCATTCGGGAAGCGTTCACGCCAGAACGACATCAGATTAGTGTAAAGCTTGTAAAACTCTACTAGATTCCCCAGATCATTGGCAAATCCATTACTTTTTTTGAAGTAGTGTTTGTAGATCGACCAACACGTTGCCCTTGGGTCTCTGTTTACATGGATGATTTTCGCCTCCGGGAAGGCGGACAGGATAAACCCGATCCATCGGAAGTTGAGGGGCATTTTGTCTGTAATGATCTTCTCATGGACTTTTAGTGCCGACAGCGTCTCAAGATAACCATCGTGTAATTTTTTGATTTCATTCTGAGACAATTGACTCTTATTTTGGCTGACATTCTGATCAGGCAGATTCGATAGAATCAGGGCCACAAGTGTATCCATGGTTTCCAATTCACCTGCACCGTGAACCTTGCTGTGACTGGCTAAAATCTGCTCCACAAGTGATGTCCCAGAACGGGGCATACCAACGATAAAGAGAGGCTGTATTGATGCACTGGTATCTGGCGCAGCCTCCTGTGCCACGCTACCTGCAGTGAAAATCCCCCTGATTCTCGTCATTAAACTTCTGTCGTGCTCTATGTTGTAGTTCAGCGCCTTCTTATGAAGACGGTTTCCCTCCTCTAGGCGATCAAAACTTTTATCATATTCACCTAAGTCCTCATAAACTTTGGCTAGGGCAAAGCAAAGATGCTTATGGTCAAATTCTCTAGGATTTGAGTCTGTAAACAAACTCTCCATCATTCCTATTTGGGCATCATTTGGTTGGAATTCCTTTAGCATACTGAGATGGTGATATGCCTTTGCAAAATCAGGTTTGATCTGGATTGCCTTCTCATAACTCTTCATGGCCGCCTCTAGCTGTCCTAGTTCTTGAAGTGCGTTGCCACGATTACTGTAAGCCTTTACAAAATCAGGCCTAATCTGGATTGCTTTGTTATAACTCTTCATAGCATCCTCCAGCTGCCCTAGCTTTTGAAGCGCATTGCCACGGTTACTGTAAGCCTTTACGAAATCAGGCTTGATCTGGATTGCCTGGTCAAAACTCTTCACAGCCGCCTCCAGCTGCCCTAGCTTTTGAAGCGCATTGCCCCGGTTATAGTAAGCGTCTGCATAATCGGGCTTGATCTGGATTGCCTGGTCAAAACTCTTCACGGCCGGCTCCAGTCGCCCAAGGTCCTGAAGTACAGCACCTAATACACAGAGAATCATTGACGATTGTGGATAGCTTTGCAGTAATTCTCTGCAAGTCTGCTCTGCCTCTGTCAGCTGTCCTGAGCGATATAGATTGATCAAGGCATCAAACTGATCGTGTGTTAAGTGCGAGACGTGTTTCTCCTTCTGACGCAGGGCCTGAGCGCTTTTGATTTCCGGTGCAAAATCGCTTTTGTTGCCCATTCGATTCTTGTGCCGCGAGCAGAAAGTCGGCAAACAAGGCTAAATCAAGCGCTTCAACTTTGCCACCTTGAGGTGTAGAGGGAAAAATTGTGATAAAAGGTGGCTGCCAAACCACCTGACAAACTCATGACGATTAAACTTTCATCGAACACAACGGCTGACGCAGAGTCATGAAGGGCTATTCTGCGTTTTCCCTCGTTTGTAATGCGTTGAGTGGACACAGGTTATGGAAGCCGATCTGGCGCACACCTGAGCTAAAAAAAACCTATGACGTCGTGATCATTGGGGCCGGTGGGCAGGGTTTGGCCACGGCCTATTACCTCGCCAAAAAACATGGCGTCCGAAATATCGCCGTGCTGGAGAAGGGCTATATAGGCGGTGGCAACACAGGACGCAACACGCAGGTGACACGGTCGAATTACTATTGGCCGCAGAGCGCCGCATTTTTCGATCATTCCCTCAAGCTCTATGAGAACCTCGGCCACGAGCTCAATTTCAATATAATGATGAGTCAACGAGGCGTGCTGACGCTGGCACACAGCGACCATGATCTCGAGGGCTTAAGGCGCTGGGCC
>SMVA01335616.1_pt1 | contig 15233 bp, 10 predicted proteins | sample 2456451 | NCBI WGS metagenome assembly SMVA01 (sample SAMN11095933, study PRJNA526329) | marine sediment metagenome | biome: Marine sediment; feature: Surficial sediment; material: Deep marine sediment; isolation source: Hadal surficial sediment | place: Pacific Ocean | collected 2014-05 | depth...
TAATTCTCCGTTAACCTTTGCTGCAAAGTCCTTCCAGGCAAAAGAAGAATCTGATTGCTCAGGCATAATCGAGATAAGGTAGTACCTAATGGCATCGGCCCCAAATTGTTCAAAGGCACTATCAATATCGATGTACCAACCGGTGGATTTAGAAAACTGTTTTCCTTCCAGGTTTAGATATTGGTTGGCGGGGATATCACTGGGAGGATTTATTCTGCCCGATTCCATTCCCATAACAGGAAAAATCACTGCATGAAAGATGATATTATCTTTGGCCAGAAAGTGAACGATCTCAGTATCATCATTTTTCCACCAATCTTTTAGATAATCTTCACTACTGCCAATCTTTTCCAGGTATTGTTTTGTGTTTGATACGTAACCGATGGGGGCATCAAACCAGACATAGAATTTTTTTCCTTTGGCCTCAGGCAGAGGAACATCGATTCCCCAGTCCAGGTCTCTAGTTATAGCTCGGTCGTGTAGACTTTCTCTCGTTAGTGAATCAACAAAGGGATAGACCGTTTTACGCCAGACATTTTTTTTTGACTCAAACCATTTTCTATATTTTTCGTGGTATTTAGAGAGCTTTAAATACCACTGGGTAACAGTGATCTCTTCAATGTCACTACTGCCACATATTTTACAGACAGGATCTATAAGTTTAACTGGATCGATCCAAATCCCACAATTGGGGCATTCATCCCCTCTCGCTTTATTATAGCCGCATTTATAACAAATTCCTTCAACAAACCTATCTGGAAGATGGTTATTACAAGATTTACAGTGGAGTTGTTGATTATCCTGAGGTTCAATTAGTTTCTTTTTATAGAGCTCATCAAACCACTTTAATACTTCTTCCGCGTGATAAGGCTCACTGGTTTGACCAAAAAAATCAAAATCTACTTCAAATTTATCAAAAACTTTTTTATGTTCGCTGTGCCAATAATCTACATAAGATTTATAATTCTTACCTTCTTTTTTGGCATTTAGCATTATTGCTACTCCGTGCTCATCTGAACCGGAAATATGAATAACATTTTCACCTAATAACCTTAGGTGTCTGGTGTAAACATCAGCAGGAAGGTATGCGCCGGCAAGATGGCCAAAATGGATCGGGCCATTGGCATAAGGTAGGGCCGAGGTGACCAAATATTTTTTCATTCTTAATTATCCAACGTTTTTAATTATGCATATTTTGATACCATGATAAGGGGCCTCAGTCTAATGAGGTGCGGTTTAAAAGGTGGAAAATATGACATAGGTTTGCGTCCAAATGATTTCACTCACAGGACTTAATGCGGCACAAAGAGAGGCCGCAAAAACAATAGATGGACCTTTACTTATTTTAGCTGGTGCTGGCTCTGGAAAGACTAGGACCATTACCTATCGTATGGCGCACATGGTTTTAAACTTGGGAATTCCTGCTGGCAAAATCCTTGCACTTAGTTTCACCAATAAGGCCACCCGGGAAATGAAAGAGCGGGTGGCTGAATTAATTGGGCCTAGTTCTATCACCCTTTCAACTTTTCACTCCCTCGGTGTTTCAATTTTAAAAAAAGAAGCAGATAAACTAGGACTTTCAAAAAATTTCACCATCTATAGTCCTGTTGATTCTATTGGAGTGATTAGATCTATTTTGAAAAACTTCAAGGCGGACAAGAAATTTGATCAAAAGTTAATCCTTTCAAGAATAAGTTTTTTAAAGAACAAGGGAATTGGGCCGGAGGAATTCGCCTCCAGTGAATTCTTTGACTTTGATAATGCCTATGATGATGCCATCCAATTTGTATATCAGGAGTACCAGCAAAAGCTTGCCTTTTACTCTTGCATCGACTTTGATGATATTCTTTTTCTAAATCTCAAGCTTTTTGAAAACCATCCTGAAATAGCTAAAAAGTATTCGCACATTTATAGCTATATCATGATTGATGAATACCAAGATACGAATAGTTTGCAATTTAAGATAGTAAAACATCTAACCAGTACTCATTCCAACCTTTGTGTAGTCGGGGATGATGACCAATCCATCTATGGATTTAGGGGTGCGGAAATTTCAAATATTTTAAATTTCCATAAAACTTACCCCGACGCAAAGATTATCAAACTAGAAGAAAACTATCGTTCTACCACTCCTATTTTAAATCTCGCCAATAAGGTCATTGTTCAAAATAAAAACCGTAGGAAAAAATCTCTTTGGACCAAGAATGAATCCGATATAAAACCGGTTCTTTGGGCCATGGGTGACCCGGCACATGAAGCAGAAATTATTGCCGAAGAAATCAAGGCCTACAAAATGAAGGGAGGAAAATTAACTGATGTGGCGATACTATTTCGCAGTAATAATCTAGCGCCACCCATTGAAGATGGATTAAGGGCACAAGACATTCCCTATAAGTATCTTGGCGGCCAGAAATTTTATGAGAAAAAAGAAGTCAAAGACCTGATGGCCTACTTGCAGGTAATTCAAAACCCTTTTGATGAAATATCCCTGAGAAGAATTTTAAATGTTCCGTCCAGGGGCATTGGAATGGTTACCCTTAAAAAATTTTTGGATAAAGCAGAAAGCGACAAATCTCCTCTCTACCGGATAATGGAGAAATATCCAGGACTTGAACCTAAAAAAGAAGCGCCTATCGGCAGCTTTATTGAACTAATAAAAGATGCCAAGAGAGATTTTAAAATAATGCCACTGCCAAGGGCCATTGAAAGGCTTGTTAAGAGTTTAAATTACGAAGCATACATAAGAGATCAATACAAAGAAAGCAAAGGCCAAGCGGATCGAAGGATTAGTGATATCGATGGTTTTATTGATAGTGCAGACAGGTTTATGAGTTCAAAGGCCAAAGATAAAACGCTCAAAACCTATTTGGATCATATCTGCTTGCAGGATAATCAAGATAACAATGAAAAAGAAAAAGATGATGATCAACTTACTATCATGACGTTGCATTCTTCCAAAGGCCTAGAGTTTAATCAGGTCTATTTAGTGGGTGCAGAAGAAGAAATACTGCCCCATAAAAGAGTCATCAAAGAGGATGGCGAAATTGAAGAAGAAAGAAGACTTTTTTATGTAGGGATTACCCGCGCCAAAGAAAAACTCTTTTTGACCTACTGTAAAGAAAGGACCATTTACGGAAAAAAATCCACAAGGCATAAATCGCGTTTTTTAATAGAGGTAGAGGAAGAAGAGCTATATCTTGATATTGACAGAACTACCTGGGGTCACCTCCAGGAAGATGAGATTGATAAGCTTAAGAAAGACTTTTTCGCCAATCTCATTAAGGATATTTAAAAAAAATGAAATATTTAACTATTTTTTTTATCTTATTTCAGTCGCCGGCCTTTTCATCTCTCCATCAAGGACCAGGTCATATAGGACAGCGTCTTTTAAGCGAAGATTATGAAGGTGATGATGAATTTTTTAATTTAGTTAGAGATATATACAAGGCCGGATCTTTCGACGCAAAACCTTTAAATAAATTTATTAAATATATTAAATACCAAAAAGCACAGGCGCTCACGGCCTATTGCATGGCCAACCTACCACCAGAGGCCAGGGATAATGTTTATTGTCTTAAAGGTAACCTCAATGAAATCCTTTTAAATCATTGGGCAAAAGGGCCCATTAATCAGACCTACAATTTAGTGCTTAAACATTTAGCGTTGGCAAAAGAGAAAGGAATGAATGTTTCTGCCAGGGAATTAAATATTTCCAAGGCCGATCCATTTTTAGGGGACCTCTATCTGGCCCACCAATATTATGCTGCGACAAAAAATGGTATGGTTGGTGCAAAGGGCTTTCCCACAACAGATTATCTAAAAAGATTAGGTTCCCTATTTAGCTTTGGAAAAATAACCAGCAAGGCCGATCCTTCTGAGGCCACAAACTTATTGGTTCCTCATCTTTTCAAAGATACCTTTATAGATCAAACTCTTCTCTCCTCAAGTGATCTAGATACCCTCAAAGAAAAAGATTATGACCTTTCCACTTTAAACCCTCCTAACAGCTTTTTCTGGAAAAAACCGGAGCAGGCCATTGCCCATATGAATTTAGGTGAAAAATTGGATGATCCCCTCTATTCTAGTGAGACGATTGATGTTGAATACAACTTTGGAGAAGGAGAACGAAGAAATGGCCCACGTCTAATCGTTACCTATCAGAAACAAAACTGGGAACTGCGTTTTTTACCCAACCTAGTGGTTTCCCCCAACGAAACAGATATTATCTCAGCTATAAATCTTAGATTTGGATCCAACTTTGTTCATTCAGAGCCAGTTATAAAAAAATTGGCGAGTGCCTTGGGTTATAATGTCTATCCTTCTATTTACAAAAAGCAGGTGCGGATTTTTTTAGGACATAATAAAGCGGAATTCAGTGAAAAAAATGTTTTAATGATCAATCAAATGATAGAAAAATTCCCCATTGAGCTCGAGGTGCAAGACTCTCTCTCAACCATAAAAACAGATCATCTATCGGGCCGTAAATACATTGAACTAAAAAGTGTCTCCCTTCACCGAATTCATGATGATAAGACAGTATTTCCCTTTAGAGGCATCCCCATGAACTCTCAGGGGAACCAGTTTAAAAGAGAATACCGCGCCTTCCCCTTGTTTGCCGCATGGGTTGATTTGGCCCATCCGGGAAGCGAGATAGGGTCTACTCTGGTTGATTTAAACAACTCCGAATACCCTTTAAAGCACGCCTTATACAACATGGGAGAGGGTCTTGGTTTTGGCTATCCTAATATGTTTAGCGATAAACTGGTACGAAAAGTTACTCACCACCGTAATGGCAAAATTAAAAAAATAGTTTTTAACTACCATCCCCTGGCCAAAACCGACTGGTTTAAGTCCATGAGTATTGCTGATGCCAAGTGGCTGGCAAAATTAATCGGCCAGTTTAGGCTAAACCAGCTTATAGACGCTTTTCTTTCCACCGGACACCCAGAAATCGTGGCAAAAATGTATGCCAGGAAACTTATGGAAAGGAGAAATCAATTGCTTAAGGCCTTTAATTTGCTGGGAGAGCGAATTACTGATTTTGAAGGTAATGAAGTCAAATTAAAAAAAGGAAAACAGTGGCATAAAACCTTAAATGGATACGGTAAGTTTTTTACTAAAAAAGGTCATTTAATCGATCCTGATGATGAACTGTTTAACCCTGAAACAGATAACTTTAATAAAAACTGGGCCGCCACCTGGCTGCCGCGAAAAGGTAACAAACCCTATAATGAGAGGACTTTTAAACCTCTGGCCATGAGACTCCTTTCCATGGGTAACCAACAGGTATACTACGGCCAAAAACTAGGTCTTGGTATTTCAAACGGCCTGCCGGCCTTTAAAGAGTTTGGTGCTTCCGGGGCAAACCCCATTGCTGCCTGTTCCGGAAATTGTTTTTTCCAAGGGTTTAATATTAATGCCCATGGTTTGATCCCCTATAGAGTCATAATTTCCAATCCCGATAAAGGTTCCACCAAACCATTTTTACTGGTTGATTTTTTCCGCGTGGCCTTTAGAATTTCCAGCGGCCATGACTTTGGTACTCTTTTTAATCTTGGAACCGCCCCTTTCCAGGTAAACTTAAGTGGTTCGGTTTTTAGGGTTTATGAATATTTTAAAGTTCATCCCACCGACTCCATCCTGGGGTTCACCAGGGGATACAAAGAGGGCGTAAAGGTTAGCGGACTGCCTTTTAAAAAATTCCAAAAGAAATTTATAGAAAAGATGGAAGATGGCGATAGCATGATCGTTTCCAAGTTTTTAGGACTAGATCTTGACGTTAGCGCTGGTTTTGGCATCCCCCCTATTCCTTTTGTCAATTTAGATGTATTAAACGCCGAGGTGGGCATAAACACCCATCTCTATTTCCTAAACCGACTTACTCTACATAAGGAAAATGAAAATAATCTGCTGGTAAATTGGGGGAAATTAACTGACAAAGCATTGAATTTCTACCTGCGCTTAAATGTTTCCGGACTTATTGTAATTCCCACCCTCACCACCGGCATCACCTTCGGTATTTCTTCGACAAAAAAGTATGACCGTGTTTTTTCATTTGACCTAACAAATGAGGGTGAAAAGGAAGTGCTTTTTAAAAATTTAGGAAAAGTAACACCTAAAGATATTCCGGATCACTTAAAACTTTCCGAAAGATTTATCGGCACCAATCAGTTCACCTTTGGTGCCAGGTTTTTCACCTATATTGGGCATAACAGACGAATTAAAAAAATAACAGCGGACTTTAAAAATTATCTGGATGGCTCTCACAAGAAAGAATATTCCTATGAACAACGGATTGAATCATTTGCTAAAAACAATTCTTTATATAATTACAAAAGCTCGGTTAATGAAGATGGCAAACTTTTTTTTAAAATTGACAGCTACTTAAATTATAAAAAGGTAGACAAGAAAAAGTTTGAAAAGATTTATAAAAAGATCCAATTGCAGGTGCCCATCGACTTTATCGTTTTTGATCCGGATGCAATCGAAGACGATCTCGGTAATATAAAATTTGACTCCACCTTTATCCTCTCCCACGAGGGGATATTAAAACTTATAACTGCTAGTAACTTTGAAATTTGCCTGGCCTACCTTAAATCCAACGATAAAGAGGAGGACTTGCACCTTTGCGGGACCGAGCAAGAACCCTTCAAACTTGGTTTTTTATATGGTGATTTTCAAAAGATTAGAACACTCGTTAAATCGTTGGATTTTAAAAACAAAGAGTATTTTCACCTAAAAGAAAACAAAAGAAAGATTTTCAAGGCGCTTAGAAGGATCGTTAAAGGACTAATGAAATATTATAAGAAAAGATCCATTACCAAGATTATCAAACAACTGGTCCCAAAAAACCTCTACTTTCAAAAGGCAAAATTAATTTCCGATACCCATGCCTTTCCCGGCAGAATAGGACAAATAAATATTTCTCGCAATCACCGTGGATCCTTTCGGCCCAAGATTAGACATCTGGCAAACACACCAGAAGAAACCTTTAAAGTTTTCTCAGATTCTCTTTATTGGATCCTCAGACGTTATAGCTACTTCATCGATCCATCTATCATCTATCCAAGAGATTTTACCGGAGTGATAAGGCCACCAGAGGATTTCGATCATCCGGATTTTACTTATTTAATGAATCTTGAGATTTAAAAAGTGGCCATCCTTGGCCATTTACCACTCCTCATGAATGGAACTTCAAAAAGGATCAAGCTAATAAGGAAGAAATCCCAAAGGAGTCTTATTACTTCTTCCATCAACTCTCGTTAATTTAATTGTGAGGGTGTTGACTTGACCTGTCAATAAAGTCCCTTTAAAAGGAAATCCATCTAATATATAGTACTCGGGAATTAAGGAGTAGGTATGCTGACTTTAGATAATGAAAAGATTCTTGATTATTGCATTAAAAAAAGTAACACCCCATCAGAAATCGCAGATGAGCTGGAACATCACACCATAGAAAAAGTATCCATGTCCCAGATGCTTGTGGGAAAAATGGAGGCCTCAATTCTGGGCTTTCTATTACGCGCCGTTGGCGCCAAAAGAGTCCTTGAAATCGGCACTTTCACCGGTTACTCGGCACTCGCCATGGCAGAAAATTTACCCGAGGATGGCGAGTTAATAACTCTAGATATAAACCCCGAGACCACAGAAATCGCTAAAAGTTTTTGGAAAAAATCTCCTCATGGGAAAAAGATCACCTCCATACTTGGCCCAGCGGTAGAAATTATAAAGGAGCTAGAAGGCCAATTTGATTTTATTTTTATCGATGCGGATAAAGAAAATTATCTTAATTATCTTAACATTTCCTTAAATAAGCTTACACCGAATGGAATCATCGCTATCGACAATGTTTTATGGAGCGGATCTGTCCTAAATGATGGTGAAATAGATTCCTCCACTTCGGCCATAAAAACGATTAATGACTTCATTGAAAATGATAGCTCTTTATATGCTACTCTTTTACCAGTTAGAGATGGAATTTTCCTGGTAAAAAAGGTGTGAAATCATTAGGCCCATTAAAACTTATCTTTCAACAAGTCATTTTAAAAATTCTTTTGGTATATCTCTTATAACTGTTGCTGCGGTATTTTTTATCTCTCATATTTATTGGGAAAATATCGGAGGTCTCACAAAGTATTTGGCCGCTTCAAAATATTTAGTCTTTACTAGAGGTGAGTACTACCGGGCCTTGACTACCAACTTAATTCACTCAGATCTGAAACACCTTATTTCCAATTCCTACATGCTCTTTTTTTTAGGAATTTTAATTTATAACTCCTTTGGATTTCTTCTCTTCCCTCTCCTCTCACTTGCTTTTTCTGTATTGGTTACACTAATAAGTCTTTATACCTACCCTGAACAAAACATTTTACTGGGAGCTTCAGGCCTGGTTTATTTACTAGGTGGGTGTTGGACCTCCCTCTATGTGATTCTAGATACAAGTGTTTCCCTGTCTATGCGGTTCTTTAAGGCGATAGCGGTATCACTTATAATCTTTTGGCCACAGACTTTAGTATGGGAAGTAAGCTATAGAACTCATGCTATAGGATATTTCCTCGGCATTATAATGGGTACTGTCTATTTCATCATAAAGCGAAAACATTTAAGGTCATTTGAAGTGTATCCCGTGGAGGAACCTATTTATCTAGACGATCAAAATGATCCTGAGTTCTTTGAGTAATTCCCTGAAAGGCGGCCATTAAATCGAGCTGGGTATCTAAATCCCGGGCCCCTCGTAGGCCTTTTTTAATCATCGTTAAAGCGGTAAAGCTATTCTCTGCTATTTTTTCTGCCAGCGATCTTGTAACAGCTTCGAGTTCACTTTCACTGGTTAAGGAGCTCAGCAGTCCCATCTCCAAGGCCTCAATTGCGGTATATACTCTCGCCGTTAAAGACATCTCCATTGCTTTGGCATAACCAACTACGCGTGGGAGAAAAAAAGTTCCACCATCTCCGGGAACCAGTCCGATTTTGGCAAAGGTTTCTCCAAATAAAGCTTTGCTAGAGGCCACGCGGAGATCGCACATACAGGCGATATCTAGTCCCGCCCCAATGGCCGGGCCGTTGACCATCGCTATAATGGGAGTTTGTAAAGATTCAATACTTCGTGGAATCCTTTGAATTCCATTCATATAAATTTGCCTTAACTCCTCACTACTACCGGCAAACATCCCGGATTTCTCTTTCATCGCCTTAATGTCACCACCGGCACAAAAGGCAGAACCCTGCCCAGTTAAAATAATGACTTTAATCTCCGGGTCCCAGTCAGCTTCATTTAAAACAGTTACCAGAGATTCAACCATGGAAAGAGTTATAGCATTTCTTTTTTCTGGTAAATTAAAGGTGAGCCAAAGGAAGTTATCTTCTTTTTTAACTTCTAGATGGGTAAACTTTTTTTCATAGAAGCTCATTTTCCCCCTCCTGAAATCACCTGGTAAACCTTTGAAGAAAGGTTATGGCCTACTTTATTTTCTATAAACTGTGAGGCGGTTACTAGTTTAGCTAGATCTACCCCCGTACTAAGTCCCATCGCCTCAAACATATAAACCAGATCTTCCGTGGCAACATTTCCGGTGGCCCCTTTTGCGTAAGGACAACCACCGAGTCCGCCAGCAGAGGAATCAAATACACCAATCCCCATTTCAAGAGAAGCGAGGGAATTGGCCAGCGCCATGCCTCGGGTGTCATGAAAATGCATCGCCACCTTATTTAGATCAAAACTATTTTTTATTTCCTTTAATATATCTTTTGTCTGCAGGGGGTTACCAATTCCGATGGTATCTCCGAGGGATATTTCAAAAACTCCCTTTTCAAATAAATACTCCATTACTTTTAAAAGTACTTTTACTGAAGTCTTTCCTTCATAAGGACAGCCAAAGACGGTTGAAATATATCCCCGTACTTTCATCGATCCTGCATTTTCTATTATTTTTTTAATATTTGCTAAGGATTCATCAATAGATGAGTTGATATTTTTTTGGTTAAAAGACTCTGAAGTGGCGGTAAAAACCGAAATCTCTTTTACTCCAGCTTTCGTTGCAACTTCAAGTCCTTTAAGATTGGGTACCAGACAAGGAAAATTTATATCTTTTAATCCCGGATCAGTTAGTAGCTTCCCACAAAGCTCTTCGGCATCTTCCATTTGAGGAATTCTATCAGGGCGGACAAAACTGGCCGCTTCTATGGTGGTGAGACCTGCCTCTGCCAACAGTTTAATAAAGCTGTACTTATCAATTGTTGAAAGTATTTTTTCTTCATTTTGCAGACCGTCTCTTGGGCCTACTTCAATAATTTTTATATCCATTCCCTAGCTCTCCATCTCTAGTAGTTCAATTCCTCCCTCGATTTGATCTCCCTCTTTAAAAAAGACCTTGAGAACTTTTCCATCCTTAGAGGCCTTAATGGCATGTTCCATTTTCATCGCCTCCATAATTAAAAGGGTATCTCCCTTTTTAACCATAGCACCAGCTTTAATCAGAACACTTAATATTTTTCCTGGCATAGGAGAGAGCATATGCCCCTCGCCTTCCCCTTTTTTCTTTTTCTTGCCACTTGCACTTTTTAAAAGAACATCTTTTCCCCCGACTATAAGGTAAGTATTTTTCCCGTGGGTTTTAATAGGCACAGGAAACAGCCTGTCCCCCATTTTTAGAATTAAACCACTTTGCGTTACGCCGGCGAGGGAAAAGCTATAAGACTTCCCACCTATCTCAATGCTCACAAGTTCTTTAATTTTCGTGGTTTTATAGGCCACTTTTTGGCCGTTAATTAAAAGCTCACTCATCTTATATATTCCTAAACTCGGTTAAATTATCCCAAGGCCCCTCTACACTTTGGGTATTTTCTTTTAGTGGTTTTTTTCCAAAAATATTAGCGGCAAGAGTTATAGCGAGCTCGCCAGTAGAGAGTTCCCTCGGCCCAAGCAAGTCCTTATATTCGACTACAAAATCAGTAAATATCTGACCTCCACCAAATTCCGGAGTGCTTAAGATTCTTTTTAAGTATTCTCTGTTGGTTTTTATTCCCAGGAATGAAACTTCATCCAGCGAGTGAATCATTTTTTTACGGGCCATGTCTCGGTTTTCCCCCCAAGAGATAAGCTTTGCCAGCATGGGATCGAAGTTAATACTCACTTCATTTCCGGCCACATACCCTGTATCGAGGCGGACGTTTTTTAACGTTGGTATGCCTACATGTAAAATCTTTCCTATGGAAGGCAGAAATTCATTATCCGGATCTTCAGCATAGAGTCTGACTTCAATCGCATGGCCTGTTTGTTTTATTTCATCTTGTTTAAGGGGAAGCTCTTTTCCTGCGGCAACCAGAATTTGCAATCGTACTAAATCACAATTGGTAACCATCTCAGTTATGGGGTGTTCAACTTGCAATCTGGTGTTCATTTCAAGAAAATAAAAAGATTCATCCTCAGGTGAATAAAGATACTCTACGGTGCCCGCCCCACGGTAGTTAATTTGTTTTATAAGGGAGACGGCGGAGCTTGTTATCTCCTCTCTAACCTTGTCACTTAGATGAGGCGCTGGAGTCTCCTCTATAATTTTTTGATGTCTTCGTTGAATAGAACAATCTCTTTCAAAAAAGTGAAGAGCATTCCCATGGGTATCGCCCATGATCTGAACTTCAATATGGCGAGGTTTTAGAATATATTTCTCAATTAATATTTGATCATTTCCAAAGGCATTTAACGCTTCTCTTTTGGCACTTTCAAGTGAAGATAAAAACTCTCCCGCTGCAAAAACTACACGCATTCCTTTCCCACCACCACCGGCGGATGCCTTAACTACAACGGGAAGGCCTATTTCTTTGGCCTTATCAAAAAGATGCGAGGGATCCTGATTATCCCCATGATATCCAGGAACAAAAGGGATATTCATATTTTCGAGCGCGTTTTTACAACCGATCTTATCCCCCATAAGCTCCATATGTTCAGCAGTTGGGCCTATAAAAATTAGTCCATTTTTTTCCACCAATCTGGCAAAGGTGGAATTCTCTGAAAGAAATCCGTAACCGGGATGAATTGCCTCCGCCTTACTCTTCTTTGCTATTGCAACTAATTTTTCTTGATTTAAATAAGTATCAGACAGCGGCCCGGAACCAATATTAAAACTTTCATCTCCATGAAGAGCATGGGGATACTCTTTTTCTGTGTCGGTAAAGATAGTAACCGTTTTAATCCCCATCTCGCGGCAGGTGGAAATTATTCTAAGGGCGATTTCTCCCCTATTTGCTATTAGAATTTTTTTAATCATCATTTAACCCAATTTGGTGCACGTTTCTCAAGTAGAGCATTCATTCCCTCTTGTGCTTCTTCGGACATCCTAAGCCTGGCTATGGTCTCACAGGTGTAATCGACATCCTTGGCGGACACAGTTGGTGTCAGGTTTTTAATTAGGATCTTTGCCTCTCTAAGGGCCACCGGGCCTGCTTTTAAAAATTGTTTTACCACTTGAGAAGTCTCGGCCCCCAGTTTGTCCGGATGAATCACATCATGGACAAGTCCCAGAGTTTCGGCCTTTTCTGCAAAAAAGATGATGCCTGATAAAAAGTAAGCGCGGGCATTGGTCTCACCAATTTTGGCGATAACATAAGGTGAAATCACCGCCGGAATCAAACCTAAATGAACTTCCGGCATACCTATCTTGGCCTTTGAAGAGGCAATTACATAATCGCATACTGCTAAAAGCCCAACCCCGCCTCCAATGGCGTGGCCATTAACTTTGGCAATGACTGGTTTTTGGCAATCGTTGATGGTTTTAAACATACTCGCAAGTCTAAGAGAGCTTTCAAAATTTTGAGATTTGGAAAGGTTTTTTGAATCTTTCCAGTCCTTTAAATCGGCACCAGCACAAAAAACATCTCCCGCACCAGTGAGAACAATCAATCTAACATCATCGTTTAGGTCTAGTTCCTGAAACGTTTTAGTGAGTTCTTCTATTAATTCCGGGTTCAGCGCATTACGGGCCTTAGGCCTATTAAGCGTTAAAAGTACAACACCACTACTATCTATTTTTTTATCGATTAACATTCTACATCCTAAAGAGACCAAATTTGGTGTCGAGAATTTTGGCGTTTAACGAAGCGGAAATGGCCAGGCCTAAAATATCTCTGGTTTGTGAGGGGTCAATTATTCCATCATCCCAGAGGCGGGCGCTGCTAAAATAGGGGTTACTTTCTTTTTCATACTTATCCAAAATTGGTTTTTCAAATTCAGTTTTTTCTTCATGTGACATCTCCGGGTTCCCACCGGCCACCAGGTTCATATTTTTAACGGTGGATAAAACACCGGCAGCTTGAGGGCCACCCATTACGGAGATCTTGGCATTGGGCCACATAAAGAGAAACCTGGGATTAAAGGCGCGACCACACATGCCGTAATTTCCCGCACCAAAAGATCCACCGATGATCACTGTAAACTTGGGAACTGCAACAGTGGAAACTGCCGTCACCATTTTTGCGCCATGTTTGGCGATACCTTCCGTCTCATATTTTTTACCCACCATAAAACCGGTTATGTTTTGTAAAAAAACGAGCGGAATTTTCCTCTGGCCGCAAAGCTCAATAAAATGTGCTCCCTTGGTGGCACTTTCGGAAAATAAAATTCCATTGTTGGCGACAATGCCCACACGGTGTCCATGAATTTTAGCGAAGCCACAAACTAAAGTGTTGCCATACTGTTCTTTGAATTCATGAAACTCAGAGCCATCGACAATTCGAGCAATCACTTCCCGCACATCAAAAGGTTTTCTGGTATCAACATTTACGATTCCAAAGATTTCTTGGGCAGGATAAAGCGGCGCTTTAACCATCTGGGTCTGTTTATTTCCTTCAGGCGTATAGTTTAAATTTTCAACAATATTTCGGGTAATCGCTAAGGCCTCTTCTTCATCCTCAGCAAAATGATCTGTTACCCCAGATTGCTTGCAGTGAACATCGGCGCCACCAAGTTCTTCTGCAGTTACCTCTTCTCCTGTGGCCGCCTTAACTAGCGGAGGGCCACCTAAAAAGATGGTTCCATTTCCCTTAACAATTACCGATTCATCGGCCATAGCGGGAACATAGGCACCGCCTGCAGTACACGAACCAAGGACAACAGCAATTTGCGGAATATCCATGGAAGACATTTGCGCTTGATTATAAAAAATTCTGCCAAAGTGCTCCTTATCGGGAAACACTTCACTTTGCAGCGGTAAAAAGGCCCCTCCAGAATCCACCAGGTAGATACACGGAAGTCGGTTTTCCTGAGCTACCTCTTGTGCCCGTAAATGCTTTTTAACTGTTAAGGGAAAGTAAGTCCCACCTTTAACCGTTGCATCATTGGCAACGAACATACACTCCACACCATGAACCCTACCAATCCCGGTAACGATTCCGGCCGAGGGTACATGGGTTTGATAAACTTCATCAGCGGCCAGGGAGGATAGTTCTAAAAAAGGTGAGCCCTCATCGAGAATCTTATCAATTCTTTCACGGGCCAAGTGCTTTCCACGTTTTCTATGACGGTCAACGGATTTCTCCCCGCCGCCTTTTTTAACGGTTTCTAGTTTTGACCTTAGCTCTTCACACAGGCCTTTGTGATAGGCCTCATTTTGCTTAAATTCAGGGGAATTTTGGTCTACGTGGGAGTCCAGAATATCCATTGCTTTCCTCTATAAAAAGTATGGAAAACAGTATGAAAATTTTACTACCTTGTGGCAAGTCATACCTTGTTAGTGACCTAGGTCAGTGACATTCATTGTCATAGTGCTATATTGCCAAAGAAAGCTAAACTTCTTAGTCTTATTTAAAATTTAAAGAGAGGCACATCATGAGAATCAAAACCGCAGCACAGTATGAGGAATGGTACAAAAATGCCCAAGAAAACCCTGAGGATTTTTGGAGCAATATAGCGAAAAACTTCCAGTGGAAAAGAAAGTGGGAAAAGGTTCAAGAAGGTGACTTTAATACCCTCGATATAAAATGGTTTAAGGGCGCTCAACTAAATATCACCGAAAACTGTCTCGACCGTCACCTTAAGGATAAAGGTGATCAAGTGGCAGTTTTTTTTGAGGCCAATGATCCAGAAGAACCGGCACTAAAAATCTCCTACATTGAGCTCTTTGAAAAAGTTTGTAAAATGGCCAATGTTTTAAAAGACCATGGCGTTGAAAAAGGTGATCGTGTTTGCCTGTATATGGGAATGATTCCAGAACTTATGGTAAGTGTTTTGGCCTGTGCCA
>SMVA01043128.1_pt1 | contig 15231 bp, 12 predicted proteins | sample 2456451 | NCBI WGS metagenome assembly SMVA01 (sample SAMN11095933, study PRJNA526329) | marine sediment metagenome | biome: Marine sediment; feature: Surficial sediment; material: Deep marine sediment; isolation source: Hadal surficial sediment | place: Pacific Ocean | collected 2014-05 | depth...
CAGGGGTCACAAGTTCGAATCTTGTCGGGCGCGCCAGTATATTCAGGTCCTAACTGGAGACATGGGTTACAGATCATACCGGAGACATGTCTCCGATATGATCTGTAACCTTTGTGTCAGGAAGCACATGGCCCCTCATCGAGGGGCCTTTTGTTTTTTTCGCGTCGCGACGGATCGAACCTTGCAACCCAGAGGGCTGCGTTCGACATCGGGGTCGCTGGGTTACATTGGATGACGCCGACAACGCCGGTGCGATGCTGAAGCGAACGCTCGCCTTGTCAGACTGACTGAGCCAGTGTGCGGGGACGAAAAACGTATGCAAATAGCCGTTCGTCTGCAGCTCAAGCCGATCGACATTCAGAATCTCACTGCGATGCCCGAGGCCAAGCCTCCAGTTATCGTTCACATTGAACAACAAATCCGTACTAAAGTTTTGGCGGTTTGACTCCTCGAGGTTTCCCGCAAACGACAGGCAATGTGGACTAAGGCCCACGCAACACAGACAGGTGCTTAGCAAAAGCGAATTCATCCTTATGCCTCTGCATCGTTGCAGCAGCGGCCGCCCGACCTCTTGTCGGTCCGGCCCAGTCCTGACGTATGAGTCTGCTACTATGGCCAACGCTTTTTTCCTCGCAATCGATAATCCGGGCCGGTCCCTTATGTTGTCAAGAGTCATACTTGTAAAACTTGTTTTGATTGCTTACCTGCCGGTAGCACTGGCACAAACGGTTGAGCCGCTGGCATTCGAACACGTGACAATCATTGACGGTACCGGCCACGCGCCACAGGCTGAGATGACCGTTGTGCTGTCCGACGGGAAGATCTCGATGATCGGCCCGGACGGCACGATCGACGTGCCCGATTCGGTGCTGCGTATCGATGCCAGCGGGAAATTTCTCATTCCCGGAATGATCGACCTGCACGTGCACCTCATGGGCGGTGGATTATTCAAAGCCTCGCGAGCGCCGACCGACCAACGGATACCCGATTTCGATGCGGGACTGCGTGCCTTGCAGGGGTTTCTTTATTACGGTTTTACGAGCATCTTCGACGCCGGTAACAATCCGGACTTTATCCTGCCGCTGCGCGACCGGGAACGAGCCGGCGAGATTATCAGCCCGCGTATTTTCGCGACCGGCCAGACACTGACCTACCCGGGAAGCGCGGTAGTTGGCTACGGCGGTATTGGCGTTCGCGATTGGCCGGACACTATCCAGGACATCGAGCTGCAACTTGCCCGCAAACCGGATCTGCAAAAACTCACTTACGAATCGCGCGGCTATGGACCCAGTCCGCTGGTCAGGCGACTCCCCAAACAGCTCATGAGCAGGATCATCGCGTATCTACACGAACGCAATATCCGAACCGTTGTCCATATCTCAAATGAGAAAATGGCAATCGATGCAATCGAAGCCGGCGCCGATACCCTGGCGCATGCCCCACACGCTGGGCTGATTAACCAGTCATTTGCGGATCTGGTCGCCGCCCGAAAAATTCCCGTGCTGACCTCAATGGCGGTGCACTGGGAAATCGCGCAAATGGTCGAGGACATCGGGGTGCTGCACACGCCGGAATACCAGGCAACCGTCGCGCCCGAGGACCTCGTGCTGCTGGAGTCAGCCCGTGACCGGTATATCAAAGCGGGTTACGGTTCCTATTTCAGGCTGGTTCACGACTACGAGCGTCAAAACCTCAAGATGATTCATGATGCCGGCGGTATACTGGCCCTCGCCTCCGACCGTACATTTGGGCCGGCCGCATTGACGGAACTGGAACTGGTTGTTGCGGCAGGGATTACGCCACTGGAGGTGATCAAAATCGCGACCCTCAACGCGGCGATTTTTCTGGGCAAAGAGGATGAGCTAGGTTCGATCCAGGTTGGAAAACTGGCCGATCTTGTAGTACTCAATGCCGATCCAAGCAGCGATATCCGCAACGTCAAACAGATCGACAGCGTGATCAAAGGCGGTGTTATTATCGACCGGCAAAAACTCGATCTGCCGGTCAACCAACCTTAGCCTCACTTGTCCGGGATCAGGTTTTCCAGGCGTCGCTGGCTTTCTTCGAGTACGGCGGGATCTTCGTCACCAAGCAGGCCATTGACTCTGGCAAATTCGGCATAGCTTTCGGCATTCCGGGGTTCCGGCGGTGATACGCGTTCAGCGCCCTGTACCCGGGGTGGTGGCGGACCCTGGAAATCGCTCAAATGGTTTCCGAGACTTGTGCTGGAATGGAAAGCCGCCAGGGTCGGGATGTTGTTCTTGTCGGGATACAGCACGGCAGCGCTGCCGCCGCGACCCGTGTACCGCCCGGCATTGTGGTAGGGAAACCAGATAGCATTATCACGGGTGATCGTCGTCTTCACGGTATCGGAGCGTACCGCGATCGGGTAGTGCGTGAAGCGGTCGGACTCCTGATCGTATACCGACAGGTAATTGTCGGGCGTGATCCAGATGTTGTCGTTCGAATCGGCTTCCGCACTGTAAACAGCGCCGTACGGTATCCCGACATCGTGCTCCACGACCTCACCCGACTCCGGATTCAGGCGATACAGTTTGACACTGTTAAAGCCGCGACTGCCCCAGGTACCCGCCCATACCATGCCCCTGGAGTCGATGCCCGGGCGTCGAATGGAACTGGTCGCGTCATCCTTGACCAGCAAGTAGTGTCTGAACGTTTCGGTTTCCGGGTCGAATCGTGTAAGACCGCCGTTGTGGAAGTCCGCCGACCACACCTTGTCATCGTGATCGACGACTAATCCGTATGGCCGGCTACGTATCACCGGCACTTTCCACCAGACGATCGAGTCGCTCGCACGATCCCACTTGCCCAGTCCACCACCGCTGAGCAGCGACAACCACAAGTTACCTTTGGAATCGAAAACCTGCGCAATACTACCGAGCGCTTTCTCGTCGCCAAGATTCCAGATGTCGACCTGTCCTGTCGCGGGATCGAGGTGCCGGACGACATCGGGTCTGCCGGAGTACCATATCGACCCATCGGTTTGATCAACGGCGATGCCGTGCCCGCCGCCGTGACCCTCAAACGCTTTTTGCTCGCCGGTTCTGGGATCGATGCGAACGATGCAGCACCCGGTGTAGGCAAGCCACACGTTGCCGTTCTTGTCGAAATCGATTTGGTGCGGTGACGGCCAAGGGTCGGTTTTGCCCGACGGTTCGCGATAAATGTATTCGATAAACATGGCCTTTTTCAGGGCGGCAAGGTCGAGTTCAGGCTCGCTTTCAAGCTCCACCACGCGCGCTTTCCCGTCCGCTGGAAAATGCTCGGCCAAATAGTCCACTAGCAGATCACGATCGGCAGGCGGAAGAAGGGCCGGGTCGAACATCGGTGCATTACCGGCCTGCCCGAATGCTGGTCCTTTGTGCATGCGATCAACCACGAAAGCCCAGGCCTCCCTATCCTTGGCCTCCCGGCCACCTGAATACGCACGCGCGACGTTGTATGGAAAAAACTGCACCGTGTGGCAACCGTGACAGGCTCGCTCGAGCGCATCACGGCCCGGCCCCGGCGGATAAATCTCGTCATACGGCGCAATCTCGGTATCGGGGTAGGCGATCCCGCCCACATAGTTTCGCACCGGTTCGACATTTTCGAGTGTAAAGTCGGCTTGCACCGTCTCGTCTGCAGCAATATCCAGCTGTAGTGTCTGTGTCGCAAAGCCCTCCAACTGGCCAACGGCGGGACGAATGCTGACCGTGTACGGGCCCGGGATAAGATTGACCGCGCGGTACTCGCCGTCAACCACAAAGACCGTATAGCCGACGTCCCGCTGCGTGTTGTAGGCGTGGACAACGGGCAGCACCCCCGGCTCCAGTCCACCGACCCGACCGGAAAGCTCAGCGTAACCGCGCGAGGCTTCGTTCACGGGTGACTCGCTCTCTGACGCGGGCTTCTCGACGCACGACAGAAGCAAAAGCATGCTGATTACAACGACGATAATCCTAGCTGCCATTGTGATTTCGTCCCCGCCTGCCATTTGACACCATCGCAACAATCACTGCTGCCATCGAACCATGCCAATGACCCCGTCCACGCCGATTTCTGCGCCATCGGGGATTTTTCGAGTGGCCTCGAGAACGCCGAGAACCATCGGTCTACCGCGTTCGCGTGCCAGCGACGCCAGGTGCGATGTGCTGCCACCCAATTCCGCAACGACTGCGGCCACGCGCGGCAGCACTTGACTCAATGAAGGACTGGCTACTTTGGTTACAAGGACATCGCCCGGAGCGACACGTGACAACTCGCATTCACAATTCACGACGCAAGCACGTCCCACGGCCCAACCTGTGCCCGATGGTTGGCCTTTGAGGCCCGGATACTGGGACCAATTTTCATCCGCACTGCTGCTCGCCTGAGATGCTAGTGGGCGCGCTTGCAACATCTTGAAGCCGCGCTGATCGCGAGCCCATTCAATCTCGGCTGGAACGCCGAGTATCGTTTCGGCCCGTTTCATCAAATCACCCAGCTCGACGGCCTGCTCAGGACTAAGACAAGGCTCGGATAGTTGCTCCGATATTGAACGCACCACGGACGCGCCTGCATGGTGAATACACGAAGCCGCATGCTCGTTGCGACCTACCTCGACTTCCAGCAATTTCCCGGCCCTGTCCAGGGTATACCGATCTGGTACGGTTTCGCCCTGCGCAATCGTTGTGCCAAGGCCACGCGTTGCGGTCAGCGTGGCGGTATCGTCAGTCGCCTTGCTAATGCCACCGCCTGACGAATCCGCATCGATAAGCTCCTGGATACACAGGCCCATCGCCGTATCGGCCAGGTTGATGTCGTGGCTTTCCATGTATCGCAACGCTCGCGGCGACCAAAGTGCCGCCCAGCAGGCTCTCACCGCGGTCAGAAAATCCGATTCGGTCTCGATATCCAGGAACGTTTCGTACTGTCCTGCGAACGTACTGTCAGCCAGATCTTCTGAAAGAGCAGACGATCGAACGACAGTGCGCGCACCGGTTTCTTCAACCAACGCTTGCCACGCAGCGAGCAAAGGCTCGAGAATCTCCGGGGCGATCGGATTGTCAAAAAGGCCAATGCGAACCTCGGAAGCGAATTGTCGTGCGCTCACACCCTCCTCCGTCGCAGCCTTATCGGCTGCTTCCGACAACCCGATCGATTGCAACTGTTTTCGATACGCGGCGACATCCAGGCAAAAGCCCCGAGGTATGGGCAGGTTGGCGCTGCCCAACAGCGCCTGATTAGCCGCTTTGGGACCAAATCGTGATGCGTCGGCCGCCACCGCATCACGTAGATCAACAATCATCGATTTCATATCGGGTCAACGACAGTGATTTCTTTGACCGGAAAGGTGGAAATTATTTCGGTCCTGTCTTCATGAACGATCAGCATTTCTTCAATGCGAACGCCAAATTCCAGCGGTTTGCCGTGTTGTGTTTCAAGCGCAAACACCATACCCGGCTTGATTTCGATCGGGTGATCGAGCGACCAGATTCGCGATATGACGGGTGGATCGTATTGCGCCAGACCGAGACCGTGACCCCAGAGATTCGCGGCCGCCTGATCTTCTTCCTCGTATCCCCAAATGTCTTTCGCGGATGGCCATTTCTCAGCAATTTCGCGAGTGGTTGTACCTGCTTTGACTGCATCGATCGAATCGTAGAGCCATTCCAGCGCGATTGCGTAATAGTCCTTCATTTCCTGGGTGGGTTGCCCACCAACGCAGTAGGTGCGGTAGTAACAGGATTTATAACCGTTCCAGGTCAGGGCGGCGAGATCCATAAAGGTAATGTCGCCAGGCTGAATGATGCGATCGGAGAAATTGCGCCAGTTTGGCCAGGTATTCGGGCCGGAAGAAACGATGACGTCTTCGACGTCTTCCACGCCCGGGAATGAATACAGGTATTCCATAATGTGCGCGGTGACCTGATTCTCCGTCCTGCCGGGCTCCAGAAACTTCATGGCTTTCCAATGGGCCGCGTCGCCGATCGCGCCAACGATACGCATACATTCCTGTTCGTCCTGATTCTTGATGGCGCGCGCTTCCATCATCGCGGACATACCGTCTTGCCACGTGACGTTGGCGGCCTCAAATGCCCCAATCATATTGATGTCTATGAAATCGACGCCTAATTTTTCACCTTCTACGCCGTACCGTTTCATTTCCTCGAGGATCGCGTTGGTGAATTTCTTCACTTGCTCTTTTGCCGCCGGACCCGCCGCTCCTTTTATCCATGCGTAGGAATAACGAATATTCTCCTCGGGCAACCAGGGACAGTGGCGATTGATCTGTGCCCCGATGTCACCCTGCTCAAAGAGGACAGGTTTGCCGTCGCCGCATAGCAGCGCGTACCGCAGGCCGGGCTTCAATCGGCACCAACCGGGTGTGATCGTGCTTGTGATGTAACGGATATTTTCGTCGTACATACACAGCATCGCCCCTAATCCGTGCGCCTTCATGCGTGCCCTGGCGCTTTCAAGCCGATAGGTACGCAGGCGATCCCAGTTGATTCTTTCCTGCCAGTCGACGCCGGCGATTCCAAAGTTAGCCACAGATATCTCCCTTAGAATAAAACTTCACTGTCGTTTGATTTTGCTGGCCCAATCCCTGTACACCGAGCTCCATCCGGTCGCCAGCACTCAGGTAGATGGGAGGCTTCAACCCAAGACCGACGCCGAATGGCGTGCCAGTGGCGATAACATCACCCGGCAGCAGCGTCATGTAGCGACTCAAGTAGCTGACGAGTTCATCAACGCCGAAGATCATTTGTTTTGTATTGCTGCTTTGCATCGTCTTGCCGTTGACCTTCAGCCAGATATCCAGATCTTGCACGTCGTCAATTTCGTCTCGCGTAACAAGCCATGGTCCAATCGGCCCGAATGTATCGGCACTCTTGCCTTTTACCCATTGCCCGGTTCCTTCCAATTGAAACGCACGTTCACTCAGGTCATTCACTACGCAATAACCAGCGATATGTTCTTTCGCATCTTCGACTGCGACGTGTGAGCAGGTAGCTCCGATAACAATGCCAAGCTCGACTTCATAGTCTGTTTTCAACGCATTCTTCGGAATAATGATGTCGTCGTTTGCGCCGCAAATGGCACTGGGCGCCTTCATGAACAGGATCGGCTCGGCGGGGATTTCCATGCCGGCTTCTTTCGCATGATCTGCGTAGTTAAGACCGATGCAAATGAATTTCGACACGGCACCGACACAAGGTCCATAGCGAGACTCTGGGCTCAGCAACGGCAATTCTTCGACATTGACATCGGCAAGTTTCGCGAGCTGCTCGGGCGCCAGACTGACCCCGGCAATATCGTCGACAATGCCCTCGAGACTGCGAAGTTCGCCGCTGTCCGTGACGACGGCGGGTTGTTCCCTGCCGGATGCCCCAACACGCGCTAATTTCATCGAATTACTCCTCCCATTAATTAGTGGCTGTGGTCCAGGACAACTTTCAAACGCGACTCGTCACGGTCCTCGAGCATTCGAATAGCCGTATCGAGTTCGCTCAGTGGCAACACGTGACTGATAAGTGCGCCCAGATCGATCTTGCCGCTGCTAACGAGGTCAACGCAGTCCGAAAAATCTGCGCGTCTCGCAGCACGTGCATTGATGATCGAAAGCTCCTTGTAGTAAAAGTCGTAGAACGGCAAAGTTGCTTCTTTCGCCGTATGTATTCCAAACAACAACAGACGAGCCCCCGGTCGCGCGATATCGATTGCCTGGGCAAATGCTGACATTGCGCCGGCACATTCAATGACCATATCGGCGCCTTGACCACCAGTAAGTGTGCGAACTTTCTCGGCGACGTCGTCGCCCGGCGCTAGAGTTACATCCGCGCCACATTTTTCTGCCAGCGAACGTCGTGTGGCACTGCCTGTTATGCCGATGATCAATCCGGCTCCTCGTGTTTTCGCAAGTTGGACGTGTAGCTGGCCTGCTACGCCGAGCCCGATGATTGCAACTGTTTCCCCCGATCGAATGGGTGCCCGGTTTTGCGCATGCAGGCAGGTTGTCATCACCTGGATAAGGGGTCCCGCATCGTCACTTATGTTGTCCGGCAACGGAAAAACTGCATCCGCTGGTGCTGACAGGAACTCCGCGAACCCACCATCGCAATCCCGGCCGATCAAATGGCCGTCTGGACACAGGTTTTCGCGACCAGCCTGGCAATGAAAGCACTGGCCGCAAAAAATGACGGGGTCGACGATCACCTTGGTGCCGACCGCAATGTTGCTGGCGTTTCCGGCGTCCGCGACTTCGCCAATCATCTCGTGACCCATCACCCGCGGATAAGCCACTGAAATATGACCCTGGAAAATTTTCAGATCGGTTCCGCAGACACCAGAGCGCGTTATCTTTACGAGTACTTCGCCCTCGCCAATAGCGGGGTCCGCAATGCTCGCTTGCACCAGTTCGGTGGGTGCATTGAGGACCATCGCCTTCATTATCAGGCAATCCTGTTGAATGGATATTTCGGCGTTCGGCCGCAAAGAACACTTGCAACATCTGACGCCGCTTTGGTCTGCAAGTCCAATAAGGCGTCTTCCGAGTAGTAGGCGGTATGAGGCGTTAAGATGACATTGTCGCGATTTAGCAAAGGGCAATCGGATGGCGGTGGCTCACTCGGCAACACATCCAATGCAGCGCCCGCGATGCGACCGTCGTCCAGTGCTTCGGCCAAAGCCTGCTCATTGACCAACGGTCCGCGCGCAGTGTTAATCAACAATGCGCCGGGCCGCATTTTTTCGAAAGCGTTTCTATCGAAAAGGTTTTCTGTCTCTGCCGTCAACGGCGCGTGGATCGAGACGCAATCTGATTGTTCCAGTAAGGCCGCAAATTCGACGAGTTCAACGCCCAACGATGCGGCGACTCCACTGTCAATATAGGGATCGTGAGCGATGATCTTGAATCCCATGGCAAGGGCTTTGGGCACCAGCGCCTGCGAAATCTTGCCGAGTCCAACAAGCCCTAAGGTGCGTCCACGCAGCCGCCACAGCGGAGCAACGGCTTTGCCCTCCCAACGGCCCGACTGCACCAGGCTATTTCCGTACGTAACTTTTCGGGCAAGGCTCAGCAGCAAGGCCATCGCGTGATCGGACACCTCGTCGAGACAATAGTCCGGGACATAACAAACCTGAATGCCGGCACTTGTGGCCGCATCGATGTCGATATTATCGACCCCGATACCGAATCGGCCAATCACACGACACTCGCTGAGTTCTTCTATGATGCTGCGGTCAATCTGGGCGAATGTCACCATCAACCCTTGTGCTTCGCGTGCAACCTTGAGAATAGCTTCCCGCGACGAATCCTTCGCCAACTCCACACTTGCATCGATTTCGGACAAGATCTCAATCGCAGGATCCAGGCTGGGGAACACAGAATCGGTAACCGCGATCAGGGTGTTGTTCAATGGAGCATTCCTTGCAGCTACAACGATAGTCAAGTTATTTATCATCTGATAAACTAGAATACTAGCACTTTTGCGAAGGGCCCCCGCAAGATCTGATATGGAAGCCGCGAAACAAAAGGACTCTGCGCCACGCCGCCGCTTGCCGGCCGTCGATCGTGAGCAACAGATCGTCACTGAAGCCGCGAGCTTCTTCGCCGAAATGGGCTTCGCCGGTCAGACCCGGGAGCTCGCCTCGCGAATCGGTATTACCCAGCCATTGCTGTATCGATATTTTCCTACCAAACGAGATTTAATTGAGCGGGTATTCGAGGAGGTTTACCTGAATCGAATGAATCCAGACTGGGCCGAATTGCTGCTTGATCGAAGCAAGTCTTTGCACGATCGCTTGTGCGAATTCTATCGAGCTTATTCTGAGGCAACCTACCGTTACGAGTGGATACGGATTTACATGTTTTCCGCCCTCATGGGAGAAGAGTTGAATCGTCGCTATATAAAATTGGTGGAAAAGACGATTCTTACACCAATCTGCATCGAGCTGCGTCACTATTGCGGCCAGCCCGGCATCGACGTCAATCCTGTAACCAACCTGGAATTGGAGCAGGTGTGGGTAATGCACGGCGGCTTATTTTATTACGCCATACGTAAGCATATTTATCATAGCCGCGTGAGCAAGGATTTCTCCCGTGTCGTATCGCACGCAGTCGCAGTCATGCTTGCGGGCAGCAAAGCGACAAGCGCCGATCGTGACAGAGATGACTGACAAGCCAACAAGATCATTGAGCGACGAAATTACCGGGCCCATCGGAATGCTCGGCTTGGGGATAATGGGATCAGCCATCGCGCACAATCTCGTCGCAGCGGGTCGTTCTGTCATTGGCTACGATCCTGACGAAAACCGCCGTACGGCCGCGATCGTAATCGGCGTAGACATGCAGATCGATTCGGTGGACGTTGCTGACAAATGCGAGTTGATACTGCTGAGCTTGCCCGATTCTGAGGCATTGGACGATTCGGTCACCGCGATTACAGAGCGATCGGACTCACAATATGCCGGCCGCATATTCGTCGAACTCAGTACGCTCGATCTGCAATGCAAAGTTACGAATCGCAAGCGGCTCGCCGAGGTCGGAATTGAGTTGCTCGATTGCCCAATCAGTGGCACAGGGGCGCAGGCGCTCACTGGTGACATAGCGATCTACGCTAGCGGCGATGAAGCCGCCCACCGGCGTTGCGTCCCGATTCTGCAAGACTTTGTTCGCAGCGTTCATTTTCTTGGCGAGTTCGGACAAGGCACCAAGATGAAATTCGTTGCCAACTTGCTGGTCGCGATTCACAACGTGGCTACAGCCGAGGCAATCGTTTTTGGAACGCGTTGCGGATTGGACCCCGACACACTTTGTGAGGTGATCGGAGCCGGTGCCGGCAGCTCCCGAGTATTCGAGCTGCGAAGTTCAATGATGACAAGCGGCGTCTATGATCCACCAACAATGAAGCTGGATGTCTGGCAAAAAGACATGACGCTGATCGCAGATTTCGCTGACGAAATTGGTGCACCAACGCCGCTCTTTTCTGCGACAGCACCACTTTATTCAACCGCGTTGGATAACGGTCTCGGACAGCAAGACACGGCCGCAGTCTGTGTCGTAATGCAGGAAATGATGGAGAAGAAAACAGCGTCGAGCTAATCGAACATCAAAGTCGAATTGACGCACTAAAATAACAGGGGTAAATCGCAATGAGCTATAAAGGATACGAAGCAATCTGGCCTGGTCTTGAAGCAGGCGTTCCAAAGCCACTTATGCCTTACAGTCCGGCTATCCGGGCAGACGATTGGGTTTTCATTGCGGGCACGATCGCGAGCGATTTCCAGACCGGACTCGCACCGGAGGTCATTCAGGACAATCCATTTCTTAAGGTCGAGCGCGAGCTGCAAGCGGAGTATGTTCTGGGCAATCTTTCCAGAACCATTGAAGCTTGCGGGTGTGACATTAATGACAACATGGTCCGGATTTGGCATTGGCATGTTGCAGATCGCCCAACACCGCAAGACTTCGAGAGAGGGGATCATTCGCTCGGTATCGATATTAAGGGCGTATTGGATGCACGTAGCCGAATCGTGAAGAATTGTCCGCCAACATCACATCTCGGTGTTCGTGAGTTGCTGTGCCTGGGCACGAAACTCGAAATCGATATGATTTGTATAGATGATGACAACAAATCGATTCACTTCGATATGCCCAAAGGCATGTCCCCGCCGGCCGGCGGGCATGCGCCGGCGCTGCGCCGTGGCGACTGGGTATTTCTTGCTGCGCAAAGCGCCGATACAACGCCGGACAACTGGACAGAGTCAGACGTTGAGCAGCAAACCGATCAAGTGCTTGAGAGGCTCTCGAAGATTGCCGCCGTCGCCGGCACATCCCTCGGGCAAGCGGTCAAAGCGGACGTGTATATCGGTCATCCCAACGACTATGCGGCAATGGACAAAGCCTGGCGTCGATGGTTTCCGGATAATCCACCGGCACGAGTCGTCATTCCCTACATGGGAATGGCCGCGGCCGGTCGTCGAGTCGAGGTCGCATTGACGCTGCTTGCTGATGACGCGAAGCTCAAGAAAGAAACCATAGAAACGTCGGACGCACCGCAACAACCCGGTCACGAGCCGCAAGCAATCAAAGTTGGACATCTGTTGTTTTTCAGCTCGCAAATGGCCTTCGATGCGTCCGGGAAACTTGCCGACGGCATGATCCGAAATCCGAATTTCCCCTGGTATGGTTCACCGGCACAGGCGCAGATGCGCTACATGATGCAGAACATCGGTGCCATTTGTGCGGCAGCGGGTACGACGGTCGAAAATATCGTACGACGTGTCTGTTTTCACAGCGACTTCAGCTGGTTTGCAGAGTCGATCGAGGAATGGGCACGGCACTTTCCTGACGACAAGCCCGCTTCAACGACGATACGACTCGGTGGACCGCTTGTCGTTCCTGGCGCCGACACATTGCTCGACCTGATTGCTTATGTCCCTGACTAAGAATCGTCGCAACGGATAGCGAGCTGTGGCTTCCATCGGATTTCTTGGCCTTGGAAAGATGGGGTGCCTTATGGCACCCCATCTTTTGCAAGCCGGTCACGAACTGACCGTTTGGAATCGCACCGCGGCGAAGGCTGACACGCTGGTCCGGGACGGTGCGACTTTGGCCGCGAACCCGGCACAGGTGGCAAGCGCTGCTGATATCGTCATTTCGATGCTAGCGGACGACGCGGCTGTACTTGACGTCTACGATAAGTCTGACGGTCTGCTCAGTACAGCCGTCGAGGGCAAGCTGTTTGTAGACATGAGCACCCTGCGACCGGAGACGGTCAGAAAATTGGCAGAACGCGTCGGCGAACACGGCGCCAGCTTCATGGACGCACCGGTATCCGGAACTGTTGGCTCCGCAAAGAACGGTCAACTATTCGTTTTTTGCGGTGCCAGCGAGCAGGACTTTGAGCGTGCCCAGCCAATATTGGATATTTTTGCGCGGCGCATTGTCCACGTCGGAGATGTTGGCCAGGGATCGTTGCTGAAATTAGTCGTCAATTTGCCACTGGCTGTTTACTGGGGATCTCTCGCCGAAGCGATTGCAATGGGAAAGCAGGGCGGACTCGATCTGCAGCTCATGCTTGAGACCATCAAAGACAGTTCGGCCGCTCTCGCCGCATTGCCGCTCAAAGTACCCACAATTCTGGGCGCGTCTGGCCCTGTCGCATTCGACGTCGCAAGCATGCAGAAAGATTTGCACTCGATGCTGGACACCGGTGCCGAGGCAGGCGTACAGATGCGCACAGCCGAAGGCGCGCTGGCAACGTATTCAGCCGCCGCAGAAAGCGGATTGGGCTCGAGCGACGCGGTCGCCGTCGTAGAGTATCTGATTGATAACGCGACAGCACATAAAAAGGAGTGACGGTGGGCGAATCACAAATTCAAGATGGCATGCGTATCGACTGGGACATAGACATCGAAATGGACGATGGCTTGTCGTTGAAGGCCGATGTTTTTCGTCCTGTTGAGGACGGTCAGTATCCTGTAATACTGACACACGGCCCCTACGCGAAAGGGCTGGCTTTTCAGGAAGGATATCCCAGCGCCTGGCAACGCATGGCCGATGAACATCCGGATGTTACTGCCGGCTCCACCAACAAGTACCAAAGCTGGGAAGTTGTTGATCCCGAAAAATGGGTTCCGGACGGCTTTGTCTGCGTCCGAGTTGACTCACGAGGCTGTGGCAGTTCACCGGGTTACGTCGATCATTTTTCTCCACGTGAGACAAAGGATTTTGCGAATTGCATTGAGTGGGCGGGTGTGCAGCCCTGGAGCAACGGCAAAGTGGGACTCAATGGTGTGTCCTATTACGGCATCAACGCCTGGCACGTGGCGTCATTGCAGCCTAAGCATCTGGCGGGAATCTGCGTCTGGGAAGGCTCGGCCGACTGGTTCCGCGACATGACACATCACGGCGGAATCCTGAGTACCTTTTGGGCCAACTGGTCGGACATGCAGGTGAAATCGGTGCAATACGGTTTGGGCGAGAGGGGACCTGTTAGCGCAGTTACCGGCAAACCGGTTTGTGGCTCTGAGATGCTGTCCGATGACGAACTCGAAAACAATCGTTGTAACTTCGGTGACGAAATTTTCGAACACCCACTCGACGATGAATATCACAAGGTACGCTCCGCCGTCTGGTCGAAGATAACGACACCCATATTGACCGCCGCCAACTGGGGTGGCCAGGGACTTCACCCGCGAGGAAACTTTGAGGGATTCGTGCGGGCCGCGTCCGACAATAAGTGGCTGGAAGTCCACGGGCTCGAGCACTGGACAGAATTTTATACCGATTACGGTGTGCAGCTGCAGAAGCGATTCTTCAACCATTTCCTGAGGGGCGACGACAATGGCTGGCAGGAGCATCCGCGCGTGCAGTTACTCGTGCGCCACATAGATCGTTTCGAGGAGCGGTTTGAGAATGAATGGCCGATTGCGAGAACAGTTTGGACTCGATTCTATCTGAACCCCAATGGCAATGAACTCAGTCTGGAACCGCCCAGTGAGGATTCAGAGATAAGCTTCGATGCAATGGGTAATGGCATTACATTCCTTTCTGCACCGCTTGAGAATGAAGCAGAGATCACGGGACCGTCGGCCCTGAAACTTTCTGTCTCGTCATCGACCAGCGATGCAGATTTATTCATCGTTCTACAGGTGTTCGACCCAGATGGTGAAGAGGTGACGTTTCAGGGTGCCATTGATCCGCATACGCCGATTGCTCAGGGCTGGCTAAGGGCATCGCATCGCAAACTCGATGACGAGCTATCGGACCCCTGGCGGCCCTACCATACACATGACGAAATTGAGGCTCTGACACCCGGCGAAAACGTCGATCTGGATATTGAAATATGGCCAACGTCGATTGTTGTGCCGGCTGGATATCGCATCGGTGTCAACGTCAGGGGTAAGGACTACGAAAGTCCCAAAGCCAGTGGTCAAAAGTTATCAAACTTCAAAAACGAATTGAAAGGCTGTGGCCCATTCCTGCACAACGACCCACGAGATCGACCAGCGGATGTATTCGGCGGCGAAACAAGCCTTCATATCAGTGCCGACAGTCCCGCCTACCTACTGCTACCGGTCATTCCCTAGTTTCGAGCCTGATCAGCAATCGGATCTGCATCGGCAGCTGGTTGGCATGGCGATACGGCCTTCGGCTTCGGTTGGTGAGGCCATCAATGCCGCAATCTTTGTAGCGGCTATAGATCTTGTAGCCGGTCTTGCGGGCAATGCCGAACTCAC
>SMVA01181737.1_pt1 | contig 15231 bp, 14 predicted proteins | sample 2456451 | NCBI WGS metagenome assembly SMVA01 (sample SAMN11095933, study PRJNA526329) | marine sediment metagenome | biome: Marine sediment; feature: Surficial sediment; material: Deep marine sediment; isolation source: Hadal surficial sediment | place: Pacific Ocean | collected 2014-05 | depth...
ACATCGCACAAAGCCGCCATGCGGCGCGATAGTGCTTCATCATTTGCTTTCTCACCCGGATTAAAGCGTACGTTCTGGCAAAGCACGATTTCACCTGGCTGCAGGTCAATACCACCCAACCAATCGTGAACCAGTTGAACCTTTTGACCCAGGTGTGCGGAAAGTGATTCTGCTACCGGTGCCAGTGAAAATTTCTCGTCGTATTTACCCTCAACCGGTCGGCCAAGGTGTGACATCAGCATGACTGCTGCGCCTTTGTCCAATGCCCGGTGAATCGACGGTAGTGCCGCTGTGATCCGCTTGTCTGAAGTAACGACTCCTTCAGCGACCGGCACGTTGAAATCTTCGCGGATCAGGACCCGCTTACCGTCCAGGTCGAGGTCCTCCATACGCAGATACGGCACTTAAAACTCCTGTTAAAACGTTATTCAGGCATTCATGAGTGCAAGCGTGGTATCCAGCATACGATTACTGAAACCCCACTCATTGTCGTACCAGCTTAGAACTTTAACCAGCTTACCTTCCATGACACGGGTCAGACCAGCGTCAAATATCGAGGAATGCGGGTTGTGATTGAAGTCAACGGATACCAGCGGCAGGTCGTTGTATTCAATGACACCATTCAATGCCCCGTCGGCTGCAGTTTTAACGACATCGTTAACCTCTTCAATTGTGGTTTCACGACTAGCGACAAAAGTCAGGTCCACGACTGAAACATTAATGGTAGGCACGCGCATGGAAAAGCCATCCAGCTTGCCGTTCAACTCGGGTAATACCAGCCCCACTGCTGCCGCAGCACCGGTTTTGGTTGGAATCTGGCTCATGGTTGCCGAGCGGGCCCGGCGCAGGTCCGAGTGGAAAACATCAGTTAAAACCTGGTCGTTGGTATAAGCGTGAATGGTGGTCATCAAGCCATGTTCAATGCCGATACTTTCATGCATCACCTTGGCCAGCGGGGCCAGGCAGTTAGTCGTGCATGACGCGTTTGAAATAATTTCATCACTGGCTTTAAGCGTGTCATCATTCACCCCGTAAACGATGGTGTTATCCATGTTTTGACCAGGGGCGGAAATGATGACTTTCTTTGCCCCTGCAGCCAGGTGAGCTGCTGCTGCATCACGACTGCGGAAAAAACCGGTACATTCATGAACAACATCAACGCCGAGCTCTGCCCAGGGTAATTTCGAAGGATCACGTTCAGCGAACGCTTTGATGCGGTCACCATTAACCAACAGGTCGCCGTCATCAACACTGACTTCGCCCGGGAACCTACCGTGAGCCGTGTCGTACTGGGTCAGATGCGCATTGGTTGCAGCGTCGGCCAGGTCGTTAATGGCAACGATCCGAATTTCGTCAGTGCGTCCCGACTCATAAAGGGCACGCATGATGTTACGGCCAATCCGGCCGTAACCATTAATTGCGACATTCACTGCCATTTTCTTACTCCTGAATTCAATCCGATTCCATGACCGATCGAACGGCTGCTACGACGTTTTCCACGGTCAATCCAAAATGCTCAAATAATTGCGGCGCGGGTGCTGATGCACCAAAACTACCCACGCCGATAATCTTGCCCTGCTGACCTACAAATGCATGCCAACCACTGGTGACGCCGGCCTCTACTGCGACCCGGGCTTGTACCGAAGATGGCAATACCGATTCACGCCAGATTTCGTCCTGGGCCATAAATCTACCGGTATTGGGCATCGAGACAACCCGGACATTAACGCCATCACCTTGTAATTGTTCAGCTGCGGTCATTGCCAGGCCAACTTCTGAACCTGTGGCGATGATGATCGCATCTGGCATACCGTCCGTCTCGAGTAATACATAACCACCCCGGTCTATCTCGGTTACGGTTTGTGCATTTCGGAACTGGTGGGGTAGGTTTTGACGGGTGAAGATCAGCGCGTGAGGGCTGTTGGTCTCCTCGATTGCACTTTTCCAGGCAACCGCTGATTCCACGGCATCACATGGTCTCCAGACGCTCAAATTGGGGATCAGGCGCAGGCTGGCAACATGCTCTACCGGTTGATGCGTAGGGCCGTCTTGGCCCAGGCCGATGGAGTCATGCGTGTACACATGGATGTTATGGGTTGGGATCAGTGCTGACATACGAACTGCATTACGGGCGTAGTCAGAAAACACCAGGAACGTCGCGTTATAGGGAATAAATCCACCGTGCAGGGCCAGGCCGTTACAAATGGCGGCCATACCGAATTCCCGAACCCCAAAATAAATATAGTTGCCATCTTCGGTGCCATCATTCACATCAACGCTCTGTGACCAGATGGTGTTGTTGGATCCGGCAAGGTCGGCGGAACCGCCAATGAGTTCCGGCAAATACGGTCCAAAGGCCTCAAGGGCATTTTGCGAAGCTTTGCGGGTGGCCATGTCCTTGCCATTAGCCTGCATGTCGGCAATTGCCTTGTTACTTATCTCCTGCCAGTTATCCGGCAGGTCACCCCTCATCCGCCGTGCAAACTCGTCCGCCAGTTGCGGGAATTGTGAACGGTACCGATCAAAACCCTGTTGCCATTTCGACTCGGCTTGTTTGCCTGCATCGATTGCATTCCAGCCTGCGTAAATATCTTCCGGTATTTCAAAAGGCGGGTGATTCCATCCCAGCGATTCACGCGCCGCTGCAATTTCCTCTGCCCCTAGTGGGGCACCGTGGGTAGCTGCAGTGCCCTGCTTATTGGGTGCGCCGTAGCCAATGATCGTCCGGCAGCAAATCAATGTGGGTTTTTGCATTTCCGCCCTGGCCGTTTTTATCGCCTGGCGGATCTCTTCGGGATCATGTCCATCTACATCCCGGATCACCTGCCATCCATAGGCTTCAAAACGGGCAGGGGTATTGTCCGTAAACCAGCCAGCAACTTCACCGTCGATGGAAATGCCATTGTCATCCCAAAAAGCCACCAATTTACCCAGGCCAAGCGTACCGGCAAGCGAACAGACTTCGTGAGAAATACCTTCCATCAGGCAGCCATCACCTAAAAATACCCATGTATTGTGGTCTACCAGTTCATGACCATCCCGATTAAAACGGCGAGCCAATACTTTTTCTGCCAGTGCCATACCCACAGCGTTGGCGATGCCCTGCCCCAGCGGGCCGGTGGTGGTTTCTACACCCGGGGTTTCACTCGCTTCGGGATGCCCGGCAGTACGGGAATGCAGTTGCCTGAAATTTCGTAATTCTTCTATCGGCAAATCATAGCCGCTCAAATGCAGCACCGAGTAGAGCAACATCGAAGCGTGGCCATTGGAAAGGACAAAGCGGTCACGATCCCACCAGTCCGGATTCTCAGGATTGTGTTTATGGAAGTCGTTCCACAGCACTTCTGCAATGTCGGCCATACCCATCGGTGCGCCGGGATGACCGGAGTTTGCCTGCTGAACGGCATCCATGGAAAGCGCGCGTATCGCGTTGGCTAGTTCACGTTTGGTGGGCATTGAACTTCCCTGGTTTTTTAATTATCAACGTAATTAAACTTAGTTAAATTTCTTCAGTCGCCCTGCCTGCAGGTCAGCCCAGTACTCGTTCAATTCCTTCTTCACCACAGGAAGCAGGAAGTAAAGACCTAGAATATTGGGAAAGGCCATGGCGAAAATCATCGCATCGGAGAAATCGATAACCGAACCCAGCTGCATGGAAGAGCCCAGAACAATGAAAATCAGGAACAATCCCTTGTAGGAGTAATCCGTTGCGCGGGATTCGCCAAACAGGAATGTCCAGCACTTCAGTCCATAGTATGACCAGGAAATCATGGTTGAAAATGCGAATAACACCACGGCCACGGTTAATACCCAGGGGAACCAGCTGATGGCTGATTCAAAAGCAGTGGAAGTGAGCTGAACGCCCGCGCTGGGGTCAACATTAGGGTCCCAGGTGCCGGTGACAATGATCACCAGTGCCGTGACCGTACACACAATCACGGTATCTATAAACGGCTCATAAAGCGCTACAAAGCCTTCGGTGACCGGCCGGCTGGTGCGAACCGCCGCGTGGGCGATCGCTGCAGAACCAATTCCTGCTTCGTTTGAAAATGCTGCGCGTTTGAAACCCTGGAATAAAACCCCGATCACGCCACCGCTGATCCCCTCGGCGGTAAATGCACCATCCCAGATTGAAATAAACGCATCGGGCACCGCCGACATATTCATTCCAATAATGATCAGGCCAGCACCAACATAAATGATCGCCATGAAGGGCACAATCTTGGAGGTAACACGAGCGATACTCTTGATACCACCGATGATGACCATGCCGACTACGGCGGCAACCACCAGCCCGAACAACCAGCCTTTATCTGCAAGCCAACTGGCGTCGCCACCGGTTACCGATACCAGCAGGGAAAAGCTCTGGTTGGCCTGGAACATATTGCCGCCACCAAACGACCCGCCTATACAAAAGACGGCAAACAACACTGCCAGAACCTTACCCAGTTTCGCGAAACCACGCTCGCCCAGGCCCTTGGTCAGGTAGTACATCGGACCCCCTGAAACGGTACCGTCATCGTATTCATTACGGTATTTAACGCCGAGGGTACATTCGGTGAACTTCAATGACATGCCCAGAAAGCCGGCCAGTATCATCCAGAAGGTCGCTCCCGGACCACCTATTGATACGGCTATCGCCACACCGGCGATATTACCGAGGCCAACAGTGCCGGAAAGTGCCGTCGCCAGCGCCTGGAAGTGGGTTACCTCACCAGCGGCATCCGGATCGTTATAGTCACCACGCACGAGGTAAAAGCCGTGCTTAAAAGCACGGATATTGATAAATTTGAAATAGAAAGTGAATATAATGGCGGCCATGATCAGCCACACCAGCACGAAAGGAATATCAACACCGTAAACCGGGAATGAAGTAAAGATAAATCCGGCAACCGCATCAGAAAACGGCTTTACTGCCGTGTTAATTTTTTCGTCTATACCGTTCTGGGCCCAGGCTGGAAGGCTGGCGATCAGGCTGGCAAGGAATACAAATCCTGCTGTTTTTTTGCTCATTTTTTTGCTCTCCAATTGGCCGGATTAAGGAACGACGGTGACCGGACTGTCAGCGATCTGTATGAGTGTACTGGCTACGCTTCCAAACAAGCGTGCCTCAAGCCGGGATGATCCTTTACGGCCAATCATGATGTTGGTTGCTTCGCTTTCCCTTGCAATGGCCAGTAGTGTTTCTGCAACGTGCCCATGCCTCACGACACCTTCAACATTGATATTTTTCTCACTGAGCTGTTCAATAATAGGGTTGATAATTTCGCTTTGGGCACGTTGAATTTCTTCCTCACGCCGCTTGTGCCGTTCTTCATTTTCCTGTGGTGTGCTGAAACTGAATTGGGACCATTCGATTACGTGGGCAACCAATAATTTGGCGTTATTGACTGCCGCACGGTCTGCAGCGTATTCAAGTGCCCTGTTTGCGCAGGAACTGCAATCAACTCCAACCAGGAATATAAGGCTCATTGGTACAACTCCTCGAAATACAAAGTCGCAATAGTCTATCGTAATCGGGTAGGGGTGTGGGGCACGATTGAAATCAATTAACGATTACAAATCGCTCTTACACTAAATCTTCCATTTGATGGAACAGCCGATGGACGGGATCTGTTGTCTGGGCCCTTTTCCGGTTCCTGCAACCAGCTTCATTGCCGTAAATAAATCCCTGTGTTCATCGTCAGCATCGGGCCGTGCTCCTGATGCATCAAGTCGCCCGCGGTATTGCAATTCCAACTTGGCGTTGTAACCAAAAAAGTCCGGCGTACATACCGCCCCATACGCTCGCGCGACGTTCTGCGTTTCGTCCAACAAATAAGGAAACGGAAACCCGTATTCGCGCGCAGCACGCTTCATGTTATGCATTGAGTCGGCCGGATAGGCTATTGTGTCGTTCGACATGATGGCAACACTGTTGATACCCAGCCCTGCCAGTTCAATCGCATCTCGCACAATTTTTTTTCGCACCGCTTTGACATAGGGGCAGTGATTACTGATAAACATCACCAGCAGGCCTTTTTCTCCCCGGCAACGATCAACTGTCCAATGGATTTCATCGGTTCCCAGAAGTGAAAAAGCCTGTGCCTTTTCACCGAAATTGCATACTGGAGTGCTTAAAGCGCCCAAATCTTCATCCCTAAAGTACGAAAAGTGCAGTATAAATCAAATTATAGGTGGAAAACTGTTAATTTACGCTCCCATAACGCCACTTCTTTGCTATGATTATCAGTAGGAAATTCTGAATTTTATTTCAAAAATAATTCAGGGTTAGCAAAACTTTTTCGGCGTTTGAGCCTCTAAGCTTTTGCAACGGTTTTTTACGGGAAGGAAATGTGAGTCAAAAAACCTCTAATCACACGAGTATGATGAAGACCGGCATTGTCGCCGCGCTTCTGTGTGTGGTTACCGGATCTGTTTTTGCTCAGAGCCCGTCTGTTCCATCTGCCAGCGTTATCGACGATACGCAATATTTCAGTCCGCTTGCCTTTCTGCAAAATGAAACAGTGCTGGCATTTGATATGGCGGGTAGTGAAACCCGCAAACTGGAGTTGCAACTTGCAGAACCACTAAGCCTTCAGGCGACCACCCAGTCCCGTTGGTTGAGTCTCGGCACCGGTTCACTATTGACCGGTACTTCCCTGCAATGGATGGCTACCGATAATTTTGGAATTGGAACCAGGCTTGAGCAGAGTTCCAGCCAGATCCAGTTTCAACCAGTGGGCAGCATCCACTGCCAGAATGGCATTTTGGAAGCCGGGTCATACCGCGCTTCTGACTGCTACTTCACCGATAGTTCTAACGACCTGAACATGGGCATCATCTCGATTGGTGCTGAATATGAATTCAACAATAATGCTTTGGCAAGCATAAACATGTTCCGCCAGGAATCCAGGCTCGACACAGGCAACATACCCAAAGGCAATATTGTTTCACCGGTTCTGGATGCCGGATTAAGAGGCCCGGTTCTGAGCAATCCATTGCTGGCAGGAGTCAACGGCGGATCTGGTCTCGAATATCTCGATACAAGTGTCACCGGAATCGATCTTGCTTTCAAAGTCGGTGTATCCACAGATAAGGCCGGCGACATGCAACTGGGTTTGCAATTCACCCACATGCTGGACGGTTCATATAATGGGCTCTCAGTGGGCCGTGATGGTTACAGTAACTGGACCATCGCAAAACCTTTTGATAGCGCCAAGGTCAGTTTTGACTGGCAGAAGAGTTCCTTTAGCGGTGGAGTTCAGGGGTTTTACCGTGAGCCTGTCGAATTCCTGAATCGCAAAGGCCTTGATAGTGTCACCACTTTTGATGTGTATTTTACATGGCGGGCACCCTGGAATGCCAGCCTGAGTGTCGGTGCCAGCAATGTTCTGAATTCCGGTGTAGATGATGCGGCTAATGGTGAGAACATCATCAATGATCCATTTGAAGCTGTTTACGGGCGCATTCCCTATGTGCGTTACCAGCAAGACCTCTGATAGATTCTCCTGACTCTATTCCACTGTAAACCCTGTTTTCCTGATTGGCATTATCCAAATTGGACTTAATTATGAAAAAAATCCTGACCCTCATTCTCCTGCTTGCAAGCAGCTTTTCTGTGCTTGCACAGGAAAGTTTCTCATCTGTTGAAGAGCGCATGACCGGTAAGGAATTTATGCAATCAGGCCTTGGGAAACTGACTGATAATGAACTCGCAGCCTTGAATAAGTGGCTACGTGATCATTCTGTTGCAACAATGGAAAACCGGAGTGTAACAGCCAATCGCACTACTTCAGTGCCAGCAGCAACTACAACTTCGAAGGTAGCCGTCAGCCAAAGTGAACCTCAGGTCCAATCGGTTGATACACGGGGTTTTGAAGGTAAGAACGCTGACCGAAGCACCATTGTTTCAGTCCTCATTGGTGAGTTTAAAGGCTGGGATGGTGAGACCGTATTTAAGCTGCAAAACGGCATGATCTGGAAACAATCTGAAAAAAGTCGTCAGATCACCAAGTTATTGATTGATCCTGTTGTAACCATAAAAGCCGGAATGTTCAATTCCTGGCATTTAACTGTTGAAGGCTACAACAGAAACGTAACGGTCAAACGAATCCAATAAATACCTTACTGTTTATCGCCTCATTATCGCCTCAGGCGCTTTTGTTTCTTTCGGGCTCTAAACAGTAAAACCCTGATGACCAGGTACGCCACTGAGGCAAGGGCCACCACTACGATTGGGGCTTTTGAAGGCTGCTCCTGGAACCCTAAATTACTCCACCAATACCACCCGAATGCCGCCATAAATACAGTGATGACACCGTAACTGGTCATTTTCAGGTGGTAGACATGATCGCGTAGTTTTCTGCGCGCCAGTTCGACGGTTCTGTCATTATCCTGGTGATCGCGATCAAAGCCGCAATGAGGGCATTTTGATGAAAGCTCCGTCGTTTTTTTCCCGCAACCGGGACAGTTGATGATGGCCATACTTTAGTGTGCTACCTAGTTGCCAAAAAATTTCAATTCAGCTTTGAGCCCGCCACTCTTCCGGTTACTGAAACCTATTGACCAGCCGTACAAGTCACAAAGACGTTTAACGATAGCTAATCCCAGGCCCGATCCCTTGCCGGTTGCGCCTTCGCCCCGGTAATGGCGCTCAAATACATGGGCCAGCTCATCTTCAGACATACCCGGGCCGGTATCTTCTACCAATACCGCGCCATTACCCACTGTAATCACAATTTCGCCAGTGGGGGTATAGCGAATGGCATTGCCGATGAGATTGCCCACGGCTACGGCGATCACCGATTCAGGTGCAATAACACTCAGGCGATCGGTTTCAATGACTTTGAGTTCCAGCGGCTTGTTGCCCAGTAAAGGCTGGTGCAGGTGCAGTATTTGTTCAGCGATTTTTCGAACATCGTGTGCTTCGCTATCTTCATGTGTACCCCGGTCTGCGCGAACAAGGTGTAAAAGCGCCGTCGTAATATCCGTGGACTGCCGGGAAGCTCTGGCGATTCTAAGCAACCGCGTGCGGGTTTTTTCCGGCAGGTCCTCCTGGGCCAGTAATAACTCAGTCGCGCCGGATATCACGGCCAGGGGCGTGCGCAGTTCATGGCTGACATCCGCGTTAAATTCCCGGTCTCTTTCAACCAGGTGGTGAAGTTGCTCAGCGTAGGTATCCAGTGCGGCAGCTAATTGTCCTACTTCGTCATCGGCAAACAACAATGCAAGTTTCGGCGGTGGTGATTGTTCTCCAATTTCCGAAAGTCGTTCAGCTAAATCAGAAACCGGACGCATGACGCGCCTCGAAGACCACACACCAATCGCCAGCGACAAAACCGAAAATAGCAAAACGACACCCATCAGCGCCCACAACAGTTGTCTGGTTAGTCGACGGTTTTCACTGACGTCATAAATCAAAAATGCCCACAGGTCATCACCCTTGACGACGGCCGCCTTGAAATAGCCTTCATCGGTTTGAACATCATGAACACCGGGTTCCAGTGACCTGACCTGAATCGACAGCCGTTCGTTAGGATCACCCGGGCGGGTGACGTAGCCCTGAATGCGCGAATAAAAAGGCTCGACAACCGACGGGTCTTCCCGCAGCTGGGCGACATAGTCATTTAATTCCTGTTCCAGAGTTGCGCCGATGAGTTGGTCTTCAAGGTAGTTCTGAAGGAACAGCGTGCTTAATGCAAAAAGGCCACTTAGTACGGTTCCAAGTAGCAGGAATGAAAATACTATTCGACTGCGAAGCCTACGCCGATACTGCATCAGACTCCACCAGGCGATAGCCAATGCCATGGCGCGTCTGGATCATTTTACTTTGAAAAGGTTTGTCTATCATCGAACGCAGGGAATGAATGTGCACTCTCAGGCTGTCGCTGTCAGGCATTTCTTCACCCCAGACTTCCTTTTCCAACTCAGCCCGGGAAACAACATTGGGTGAAGATTCCATCAGGCAGCGAAGCAATTTCAGACCAATCGGATTAAGTTCGATATCCATTCCAGCTCGATTTACCGTCAGGGTACTCAAATTATACTGAAGGTCACCTACGCTCAATTCCCGGCTGGTCTTACGACGGCCCCTGCGTAGCAAAGCTTCCAGCCTGACTTCAACTTCCTGCAGCGCAAACGGCTTTACCAGGTAGTCATCGGCGCCGGTTTCAAAACCAGCCAATTTGTCTTCGAGACGATCCCGCGCGGTAAGCATGAGGACCGGGGTGTCCTTCCCCGCATCATTACGTAACTTGCGACAAACCTCCAATCCGTCCATACCCGGCAGGGCCAGGTCAAGAACGATGGCATCGAAATCATTGACTACCGCGAGATGAAGTCCAGTAATTCCATCGCCTGCGAAATCAACGGTATGACCTTTCTCATCCAGATAGTCTCCAAGGTTGGCAGCAATATCAGGATTGTCTTCAATTATCAGTATCCGCATAACTTTTATTTTCTCAAAGAAAAGGCCCAAGCATGATCATAACAATACCTTGCTTGGGCCTGTAGTGCCCCGTTAACCGTAATCACAGCAGAGTGTGCTGACATTGAATAGCAATAACCATCCAATGTATCTCCAGTGTATGCCTCCTGGCGTTAAGAAATCGTTAATCTCAAACGAATTTTATGTTATATACCGAACGCTAGGATTCCAGCAGCTCTACATCTTTCAGGCCTTCGGCAAGGCTTTCCGCATCACCACCTTCTGATAGTTTGACCGCAAGCCTGACTTCATTGGCAGAGTCCGCATGGCGAAGCGCATCGTCATATGAAATCTTGCCTTCCTTATACATATTAAAAAGGCACTGGTCGAAAGTAATCATGCCGTGGTGGTTAGATTCTTTCATAATCTCTTTTAATTCATGGATTTCACCATTGCGAATTTTTTCACTCACCAACGGTGTAGCTAACAATATTTCAACCGCTGCCCAACGGCGGGTTCCATCGGTGGAGGGCAGTAGTTGCTGGGCGATCACCGCACGCATATTAAAAGACAAATCAAGCAATACCTGTTCTTTTGCATCTTCAGGGAAAAAATGAAGAATACGATCCATGGCCTGGTTGGCGTTATTTGCATGCAGGGTACACAACACCAGGTGACCGGTTTCCGCGAATGTAATCGCGTGCTCCATTGACTCCTGCGTTCGGATCTCACCAATCATGATGACGTCAGGCGCCTGCCGGAGTGTGTTTCTTAGCCCAACCTCAAACGATTCTGTGTCAACGCCAACCTCACGTTGTGTAATCAGGCTTTTGTTGTGGAAATGCACATATTCGATAGGGTCCTCAATAGTAATAATGTGACCGCTCATACGTTTGTTCCGGTAGCCCATCATGGCCGCCAGTGACGTTGATTTACCTGTTCCGGTGGCGCCTACAAACAGGATGATTCCACGCTTGGCCAACGAGAGATCGGCTAGCATTTCAGGTAAGCCCAGTTCTTCAAATGTCGGAATCTTGGTTTCAATCCGGCGGCAAACCATGCCGGTATGACTCTGCTGGCAAAACGCAGAGATACGAAACCTCACCTCTTCTTCAAGTGAAATCGCAAACTGGCACTCATTGGTGTCCTCGAATTCTTTTTCCTGTCGATCATTCATCACGCTGCGAACGATTTCGTCGGCTTCTTCAGGGAGCAATACCTCGGTGGATATAGCCCTGATCTTGCCATGCACCTTGATACATGGAGGCGCGCCAGCGGTAATGAAAAGGTCAGAGCCCTTTTCATCGTGAAGTTGACGCAACCAGCTTTCTATAGCACTCATTACGATTTCTCCTACATAAAGAGTTTGCGGTCAACCGCTTGGCGGGCGGCTTCTTGTCGGGAAACTATGCCACGTTCCACCAGCGACTCCATGTACTGATCAAGAGTGTGCATACCCATATTTTGACCGGTCTGGATCGCGGAATACATCTGGGCAACTTTGTCTTCCCTGATGAGATTGCGAATCGCAGGCGTGGCGATCATGATTTCATGTGCTGCTATTCTTCCGCCGGTCTGGCGTTTCAACAGGGTTTGGGCAATAACTGCCCGTAATGATTCTGAGAGCATGGAGCGCACCATGGCTTTTTCACCTGCCGGGAACACATCAATAATTCTGTTAATGGTCTTGGCAGCAGAGCTTGTATGTAATGATGCGAAAACCAGGTGGCCGGTTTCGGCGGCAGTTAATGCCAGCCTGATGGTCTCGAGGTCTCGCATTTCACCCACCAGGATAATATCCGGATCCTCTCGAAGTGCAGATCTCAGTGCCTGGTTGAAGCCATGTGTATCACGGTGTACTTCGCGTTGGTTGATGAGGCACTTCCTGGAGGTATGAAGAAATTCTATCGGGTCTTCAATGGTCAGTATGTGCCCCGCTACCGTTTCGTTCAGATAGTCAATCATTGCGGCCAGGGTGGTCGTCTTACCCGAGCCGGTAGGCCCTGTGACCAAAATCAGCCCACGCGGTACGTTGATAATATCTTTGAATGACAATGGCGCACCCAGATCTTCCAGCGTCCAAACTGCCATTGGGATGGTTCTGAATGCCGCACCTACGCCGCCGTCTTTATGGAAACAATTGACACGGAAGCGTGCCAGACTGGGCACTGAGTACGAAAAATCTACCTCAAGGTTGGCTTCAAAATCACGGCGCTGATGATCGTTCATCGTGCTATAAAGCAATTCGATCAACTGCTGATTGGACAGAGCCGGTACATTAAGTCGGCGAATATCGCCATCCACCCTGATCATCGGTGGTAATCCGGAAGAAAGATGTAGGTCAGAAGCCTTATTTTTAACTGAGTAGGCTAATAATTCCGCAATGTCCATAAACCCTCCTGACAGCGCACCGGGCCGCGTTACAATGCATCATGACCAGTGACTTGGCCCAATCAGCATGAAATCCGTTTCAAAGCTTTATTATTAGGCTTAACAATAGAACATAGCATAGTTACAGTGCAAGATTAACTTTAAAATGCAAGGTCTTGAAAATCTAAGATTGAGGCTGAAAAATGCCTGTGAATCCGTGGATCGAAATGCCACTGAAGTCCGTTTGCTTGCGGTAGGAAAAAAACATCCCGCCTCACGATTACGCGAGCTATATGATCAGGGTCAACGGGGATTTGGTGAAAACCAATTGCAGGAGGCACGTCAAAAACAGCTGGAATTAGCCGATCTGGACATTGAATGGCATTTTATCGGTCATATTCAATCAAACAAATCCAGCACTCTTGCCAGGTATTTTGACTGGGTACAAAGCGTTGACCGGGTGAAGGTTTTGAACAGCTTATCCGCTCACCGTCCTGGCTCGCTTGCCCCCTTAAATATTTGCCTGCAGATTAATATTGACCGGGAAGAGCAAAAATCCGGCCTGTTGCCTGAGCAGGTGGCAGCCATGGCCAAGCTTGCCAGCGGGCTACCCGGCATCAGGCTAAGGGGGTTGATGGCGTTACCAAGAATCAGTATCGTGGCGGCGGAAACAAGTCGAAGCTTTGCCGCCGTAAAGGCCATTTATGATGAACTGTGTGAACAGGGATTTGATCTTGATACCTTGTCCATGGGGATGTCTTCAGACCTTGAATCGGCGGTTGAACAAGGCAGCACGATGGTTAGAGTGGGAACCGACCTGTTCGGTCCCAGGCCTTAATATGACGGGGACACAGGATGATGGGGACACAGGGAAACAAGGAAACCATTACATGAAAATCAGTTTTATCGGCGGTGGAAATATGGCCACTGCCCTGGTCAGTGGGATTGCAAAGTCGGACCCGGGCGCGGAATGGATACATATCAGCGAACCCGATCCCGAAGCCAGGATACGACTTGAAGAGAACTACCCGGTAAAATGTTTCGAGTCAGCCATGGCAGCAATAAGGGAAGCTGACACCATCATTCTCGCCATAAAACCCCAGGTCATGCCCATCGTTTTGGGTGAAATGGAAGGATTGATAAAACCATCTCAACTGGTCATATCCATTGCGGCAGGAGTTACCATTGATACGATTCGTATGGGGCTTGGTGCGCAAGTACCAGTGATCCGGGCGATGCCAAATACCCCTGCATTAATCGGCAAGGGGATTACGGGTCTATTTGCAGGGCCAGGATGCTCACAGCAGCATAAAAAAACAGCAGAGCAAGTCGTGTCCTCCACAGGCACTTCAGTCTGGGTCGAAGAAGAAGCCCTGATTAATGTGGTAACCGCAGTTTCCGGAAGCGGGCCTGCCTACTTTTTTCTGCTTACCGAAGCACTTCGGGAAGCTGGTCAAAAACTGGGCCTGTCGCAGGATGCGGCAACCAGACTGGCGGTTCACACTGCGTACGGCGCCGGTGCAATGGCGGTGCAAAGCAATGTTGATGTCAGCGAGTTAAGAAAACGGGTCACATCGCCGGGTGGAACCACCAAAGCAGCGCTTGATTCTTTTGCGTCCGATCAGTTTAAGCAAATTGTACTAAGGGCAGTCAATGCAGCCTGTGTAAGGGGCCAGGAGCTGGCAGGCGTTCAGAAATCCGTCGGGAGTGAACAACAATGAATGGTGCCCGAGCACTCACCTACCTGGTCAGCACGCTTTTTGATCTTTACATCATGTCCGTTTTGTTGCGCCTGATCTTGCAATGGGTCCGAGCTGATTTCTATAACCCCTTAAGCCAGTTTTTGGTCCGGATTACCAGTCCGTTACTGGTGCCTTTGAGGCGCCTAATACCCTCAATCGGCCGCCTGGATACTGCAGCGGTGGTTCTGGTGCTTATACTGGAAATTGCCAATCTGGTGATTATTACCAGTATCAATGGCCTAACGCTTGCCTGGGCGCAATTGCTTGGCCTGGCGATTACCAAGCTCCTGATGGCGGTTCTTTGGTTGTATTTCTTCCTGATACTGGCGGTTGTTATCCTGAGCTGGGTAGGTGGACGGGCACGCCACCCGCTTATTCCACTCATGTACCAAATAACCGACCCTGTCCTTCGACCCATCAGGAAACTGCTTCCAACAGTTGGTGGTTTTGACCTGTCCCCGCTTTTTGCGATCATCGCCATACGGTTTTTGATACTTCTGCTTGGATATTAATGTAGGAGCGGGTCTTTGCTCCCGATTTGTTCTTGTGGGAGCGATGACCACTGTGGGAGCGATGACCACATCGCGAATTGTTTAAAAACCCACAAAACCATCAATAGGGTGAAAACCGCGTATCTATTTAACGGGACGCCTTTCAAGTACATCCTTGTAGGGCTCAGGCGCAACATCCATGTTGCTTATGCCCTTATAA
>SMVA01139634.1_pt1 | contig 15227 bp, 14 predicted proteins | sample 2456451 | NCBI WGS metagenome assembly SMVA01 (sample SAMN11095933, study PRJNA526329) | marine sediment metagenome | biome: Marine sediment; feature: Surficial sediment; material: Deep marine sediment; isolation source: Hadal surficial sediment | place: Pacific Ocean | collected 2014-05 | depth...
CGCAGAACCGCTTAAAGCCGGATTCAACTGGGCAAAGGCGAATAAGCCATCATCCTTGTTCAAGCCTGCGAGGTATTGCGCTCTCAGGTCACCGTCCTCGCGATCTTCACAAATCACCAGGCTTCCGCGCGGGCTGAAGTTCAAATTGTCCGGCCCGGAGAAACCGCCCCGGCCGGGTGCTTGGTAAATAAGCTCAAGTGTCGATTCAGATAAATCAAGTTGGAAAATATACCCGGCATTTGCATCTCCACTGTTTTTTGATGAAAAGAACAGTTGATCCTCCGCCCAAATGCACCCTTCCAATGACCGAAATGCAGAACCACCGGCAGCAAGCCCTTGTGACACGACGCCTCGTCCATCGTGCGTGCCCGGGGAGTTCCCTCTTCCCGGTTCTTCAATATCAACCCAGCTAACCGGCATCGGGTTGAATTGATTGATGCCATGAATCAACTCTGAAAATCCTTCAACTTTGAGCATTTGCAGCTTTCCACCCGCATTGAGTTGTTCGCGAACATTAGGCGTATATCGGTAGAACCCTGCTCTTGGTCTGCGATCTTCGGTCATGTATACAATGCCGGTTAGCGGGTCTACTGTGGCCGCTTCGTGCCAGAATTGACCCATTTCCCAAAGAGGCTCCGGTTCTTTGACCCCCTCTGGACCCACTTCAAAAACGTAACCATGCAGACTTTGAGCAGCACCGATATCCCAGAATTTTTGCCGTGTCTCAATTCCATGATGCGCAAACTCAGGAGAAAATACCGCTTCCTCACAGGATAGAAATGTACCCCATGGCGTTATGCCCCCGCCGCAATTATTCAAGGTGCCATTGAGGCTGACAAAATTGCGCTCCATTTTTTCACGGGAAGTATCAAAGACAAGGTTTGTTGCCCCTCCACCCGAGACATCCCAGGCAGTTTGAGGGTTCCCAAATGCACCGCTTGATCCACGTAATTCATGATTGCGAACCAGCGTGATTTTCCCGTTGTTGGCAGAAACCACACCCATTCCATCACACCGTTCCGGACTGATAAAGCCATCACTCATGGTTTGGCCTGCCCAGCCAAAGGTATGATATCGAAAGCCTTTGGGTAGCTTTAGCAACGCCAGTCCCGTTGTTTCATCACGCACAGGTGCCAGTGGTCCAAGTGCTTCATGCATGACAGGAACAGCGCCCTTTTGCCAACTTCGCTGAAGCGCCGCCAGGCCGAGACCTATCCCTCCGGCCGCAACTAATCCAGTCTTGATGAAATCCCGTCTGGACCCTGGTTTTCCAATCATCTTTTGGTCTACCGTCCGAACCCGCCGGGCGGTAACGACCCTTGCAATTGGCCCATTTTCTTCATCATTTTGCCCATTCCGCCTTTGCCGAACTTTTTCATCATTTTCTGCATTTGACTGAATTGCTTGAGCATCCGGTTGACTGCCTGAATGTCGGTTCCGGAACCGGTCGCTATACGCCGTTTCCTGGACCCCCTGATGACGTCCGGAAACTGCCTCTCTTGGATCGTCATTGAGTTGATAATCGCGATCATGTGCCGGGTATGCTTGTCATCAACCCTGTTTTTTACATGCTCCGGTATTTCGTTCATTCCCGGCAGTTTGTCCATCATGCTGCCAATTCCGCCCATGTTTTGCATTTGTTCAAGCTGACTTTGAAAATCATCCAGGCTGAACCCTTTTCCTGTTTTAATTTTCCGGGCAAGTTTTTCTGCCTTGTCCTGATCAACGGTTCGTTGAACTTCCTCTACCAGTGACAGTACATCGCCCATGCCAAGAATTCGTGAGGCAATCCGATCCGGATGAAATGGCTGAAGGGCATCAGTTTTTTCACCTGTGCCAATAAACTTGATGGGTTTGCCGGTGATTTGCCTGACCGACAACGCTGCACCGCCGCGGGCGTCACCATCTGTCTTGGTTAACACCACACCGGTTAACGGTAGTGCCTGGCTGAATGCAAGGGCTGTATTGGCAGCATCCTGACCTGTCATGCTATCGACAACAAAAAGTGTCTCGTGGGCGTCGATCGCAGCATGAATTGCCTTGATCTCCTGCATCATCTTTTCATCAATATGTAAACGACCTGCAGTATCAACCAGCAAAACATCCATAAACTGTTTTTTTGCTTGCTCTAACGCAGATCTGGCGATCACGGCGGGTCGCTCATCTGCCGAGGAAGGAAAAAACTCTGCTCCAACCTGTGTTGCCAAAGTCTGCAACTGGGAAATTGCTGCCGGGCGGTACACATCACAACTCACCACCATGACTTTCTTGCCCAGGTCCTGTATCAGGTGCCGGGCCAGCTTTCCTGTAGAGGTGGTTTTTCCCGATCCCTGCAAACCTGCAATCAATACGACAACCGGTGCGGGTGCATTTAAATCCAGCCCCGCGTTTTCATCACCCATGACATGAACCAATTCTTCATGCACGACCTTGACCAGGGCCTGACCGGGAGTAAGGCTATTCAGGACTTCCTGTCCCAGAGCACGCTCCCCTACCTGGGCGATAAATGACCGCACCACTGGTAACGCAACATCGGCTTCAAGAAGCGCAATACGAACCTCTCTCAAGGCTTCCTGAATGGTATCTTCAGTCAGCCTGCCCTTGCCTCTCAGCTTTTTGACGGTCTGTGAAAGACGGTCTGTTAAATTGCTAAACATTCATAACTCCGCACTAAGCAGTCGGGTATTATAACGATGACGGATCAATTCTGAATTGAAGAATTCAAATGCATGATATTTTGTTGTTATTTTCAGCCATAACGTACATGGTTTCGGTGCTGCTTCTGTATTTCTCAATACTCAAGTCTTCCGAAGGATTGCGTAAATTGGCAATGCTAGGCACAGCCTCCGGGGTGATTCTGCACTCTACTGCACAGTTTCAACACTGGTTCACCGGCACTCTGACTGAAATTAGTATTCTAAACGTTTTGTCCTTGTGCGCCCTTGTGGTTGTTGCCCTGTTAATGATTTCTCTGCTATTTCGGAAATCAGTCTTTAATGCCGGCCTGGTGGCATTGCCCATAGCAACCATTGCTTTGCTGCTGGAATGGATGGTTGATGTCCCGGGCACAGTTTTAACTGCGGCTTCAACAGAGATTACTGCTCACATTTTAAGTTCTGTACTGGCTTTTGGCGTTTTGAGTGTAGCGGGCGTTTATGCAGTGTTTGTTGCCTTGATTGATCATTTCCTGAACAGGCATCATTTAAACAGATTTATACAGACTTTGCCGGCGCTGGACATTCTGGAAACTCTACTGTTCCAGCTAATCGCCATCGGGTTTGTCCTGTTAACAGTGTCACTATCTACAGGGCTGTTGTTCGTCAATGACCTGTTTGCACAACACCTGGCACATAAGACTATTCTGTCTATAATTGCCTGGCTGGTATTTGGAACATTACTTTGGGGCAGAAGATTCAGGGGCTGGCGGGGCCGTGTTGCGGTGCGGATGACACTCGCAGGAGTAGTGTTATTACTGCTATCCTATTTTGGAAGCAAGTTGGTGCTTGAAGTTTTACTTGAGCGCAACTGGCAGACCTGAAAGGCCACACAGGACTAAGAAAACAACTTGGACGACATACCCCTAGGCAGTCTTTATACCGCCCTATTCATTCTGATCATACTATCCGGATTTTTCTCCAGTTCAGAAACGGGGCTGATGAGAATGAACCGCTATCGTCTGCGGCACCTGGCGAATAAGGGCCACTCCGGGGCAAGACTGGCCCAAAATCTCCTGCGCAAACCTGACCGCTTAATCGGGCTTATTTTGCTCGGCAATAACCTCGTCAATATTCTGGCCGCATCAATTGCCACGGTGATCGCCATTCGCCTGTATGGTGACAATGGGATTTGGGTCTCTACATTAGCGATGACGGTCATTGTTTTGATTTTTGCTGAACTTGCGCCTAAAACTGTTGCGGCAATTTACCCCGAAAAAATCGCCATTCCTGCATCTTACATATTGGCGATCCTGCTGAAATTGTTTTACCCGATTGTTTGGCTCATTAACGGTATTGTTAACTTGCTGCTCAGACCATTCGGGATCCGCACCGATGTTGAAATGCTGGAACGCCTGAACCGCGAAGAGCTAAGAACCATAGTGCTTGAAGGCGGGCAAATTTCAAATGACCATCAACGCATGCTGATCAACATCCTTGATCTTGAGCAGGCTGAAGTTGATGACGTAATGGTTCCCCGGGGTGAGATTGTCGGGCTTGACCTTGATGACGATTGGGAGGAAATTTTGCAGCAACTTTCCCAGACCATTTATACCCGCTTGCCTGTCTATCGAAGTTCAATTGAACAGGTTGAGGGTTTTTTGCATATCCGAGCCATTATTTCCAATTTATCGCGGAGATCACTCGAATATGATGATCTCTTGAAGTCGATCAGGAAACCTTATTTCATTCCTGAAGGTACTTCGCTAACGGGTCAATTACTGGAATTTCAGCAAAAAGAAAGACGCATGGGACTGGTGGTTGATGAATATGGTGATATCCAGGGACTGGTAACCCTGGACGACATCCTGGAAGAAATTGTTGGCGAATACACCACCGAAGGACGTGACCGGTCCCGCATTGTAAGAAAACTTGCTGATGGAAATTATCTGGTCGATGGCACGGCAAGCTTGAGGGCACTAAACAGACGAATGGGGTGGGAGCTACCCTATGACGAAGCGCATACTTTGAGTGGTTTGTTAATCGAGGAGTTAGAGGTGATTCCTGAAGGCAAGGCCAGCATTCGAATTGGTGACCACGTTATGACCATCGTCGATCTGCGCGATAATATGATTCACAAAGTGATGGTAAAACCCTACCCCGCGAAAACCTGAATCCGGGATTCCATTAAATACTGAACCCCTCAAACTGCGGACTATTAGTCGATAGCCTCCGCTATAGCCTCCTGCAATGTATCGACCGTGCATACTTTCATTCCCCCGGTAGCGTGCCGTGGTGCATTTGCTGCCGGGATAATAGCCTTTGTAAACCCTTGCCCTGCAGCTTCTTTCAGTCTTTCCTCGCCGTTGTAAACAGGCCTGATTTCACCGGATAGTCCAACCTCTCCAAAAATAACCAGCCCACGGGATAGCACTTTATCCATGTAACTTGAAAGTACCGCGAGAATCACTGGTAAATCTGAACCGGTTTCGGTAATACGAAGGCCCCCGACGACGTTTACAAACACATCCTGCGCAGAAAGACTGACACCACCATGACGATGAAGAACTGCCAGCAACATTGCCAGACGGTTATGCTCCATACCAATGGCCACACGCCTTGGGTTCGCCAGGTGGCTGTCATCAACCAGGGCCTGGAGTTCCAACAACATTGGCCGGGTCCCTTCTCGGGTTACGGTTACCACACTGCCAGCCGCATCCTGCTTTCTGCCCGACAAGAATATGGCTGATGGATTACTGACCTGCTTAAGGCCTTTGGCGGTCATGGCAAAGACCCCAATCTCGTTTACCGCTCCAAAACGATTCTTGACCCCCCGTATAATCCGGTATCGGCTTCCGCTGTCGCTTTCGAAATAAAGAACGGTATCCACCATGTGTTCAAGCACCCTGGGGCCTGCCAGTGCGCCTTCCTTTGTTACATGGCCAACCAGGATGATGATGCAATCATTCTCTTTTGCGTATCGAACCAGCAATGCCGCAGACTCCCGAACCTGGCTAACCGAGCCCGGCGCAGACTGTACGTCGCTTGAATATAGGGTCTGAATGGAGTCAATAACCAGCAAGCCTGGCTTGAGGGAGGCAGCGACATCAATGATCTGCTCCACGCAGGTTTCGGTAAGACACTCCAGTGTGCCTGTATCCAGTTCCAGACGTTGCGCGCGCATGCCGATCTGATGCAGTGATTCTTCACCGGTCACATAAAGACATTTTAGTTGTTCTGCTATTTTTGAAACTGCCTGTAAGAGCAATGTTGACTTGCCAATCCCCGGGTCACCACCAAGCAAAACTACTGAGCCCGGGACAAGTCCACCACCTAATACGCGATCAAGCTCCTGAATTCCGGTCGAACAACGGCTAACGGTTTCAGAAGTCACGGCAGATAAACGGGTAACCTTGTGCAGGGCTTCGCCTGAATAACCCACTTTTCTCGTTGACCCTGAGCTGACCGGCAGACGAAACTCCTCAATCGTATTCCATGCACGACAATCCGGACACTGGCCCGCCCACTTGGGATGATTGCTGCCACACGCTGTACAATGAAAGGTAAGTTTGGTTTTTGCCACCACGAAATCCTGATTAATAGACTCTTGTAGCAGATCGCGTGCATGACCTCCAGCCTAAGACAAGAAATCAGTTGTTTCTTACAATAGAAGACCGTCAGAGAGGAATTCATAGTGCACAGGGAACAAGAACAACAGTTGATCGGGGAATCTCCGGGATTCCTCGAAGTACTTGAGCATGTCTCGAGAGTAGCACCGTTGAACCGGCCAGTCCTTGTCATAGGCGAAAGAGGCACAGGCAAAGAACTGATCGCGGCGCGTATTCATTACCTGTCTGATCGATGGGGCAACCCTTTCGTGAAGTTGAACTGTGCTGCGTTGGCAGAATCCCTGCTTGAAACAGAGCTGTTTGGCCACGAAGCCGGTTCTTTCACCGGTGCCACCAAGCGAAGAATAGGACGTTTCGAGCTGGCGAACCAAGGCAGTCTTTTCCTCGATGAACTGGCCAACACCTCACCAGGGGTGCAGGAAAAAATCCTTCGTGTAATTGAATATGGGGAATTTGAACGTGTTGGAGGTAACGACACTATTCAAACTGATGTGCGTATTATTGGTGCAACACATGAAGATTTGCCTGCCATGGCCGAAGAAGGGAAGTTCCGACCGGATCTTCTGGACAGGTTGGCCTTCGATGTCATTACCCTTCCCGCCCTACGGGACCGGCCTGAAGACATTTTGCAATTGGCAGAGCATTTCGCAGTAAAAATGTCCGGTGAATTGGGTCTGGAGTTATTCAGCGGGTTTTCAAATAAAGCCCGGCAGGACTTGCTCACATTCCCCTGGCCCGGGAATGTACGCGAACTCAAAAATGTTGTTGAACGAGCTGTTTACTCTTCCGCTGAACCAGGAAAAATCTCAGATATCGTATTCGACCCTTTTGAATCACCCTGGCGACTGGGCGCAAATCAAAAGGCTGACAAAGAGACCAAAACCCAAATCACCGGGCCTTATGATTTCAAGACATGTATCCAGGAGAAGGAAGTTGAACTGCTAAAGAAAGCACTGGAGCAATGTCGATTTAACCAGAAGAAGACTGCAGACTACCTGGGGATGACCTACCACCAGTTGCGGGGTTATCTTAGAAAATACGAGCTTACCGAGTACCAAGATTAAACATCAAAAACTGCTGCTTTGAGTATTTGGCAGTGGGCTTCCAGGCTACTGAGGGTCATCCCGCTCGTCACTTTGAAAATATTCGGGTGCGAAATTTGCAAACCTCAACCATCGACCCTGGAATGCCAGGTTTACAGTTCCGGTTTCACCATTGCGGTGCTTACCGATGATGATTTCTGCCTTACCCTTTTCGGACGTTTCACTGTTATAGACTTCATCACGATAAATAAACAGGATAAGGTCGGCGTCCTGCTCAATAGAACCGGATTCTCTCAGGTCCGCCATGACCGGGCGTTTATTAGGACGCTGCTCCAATGCCCTGTTGAGCTGCGACAGTGCAACAACCGGAATATTTAGCTCTTTGGCAATTGCCTTCATTGACCTGGAGATTTCCGCAATTTCAGTTGCACGGTTTTCGCGGGATCCGGGCACGGACATCAACTGTATATAATCAACCACAATCAGGCCGATATCATGTTCCCGTTTAAGACGTCTTGCACGTGCGCGGAGTTCTGCAGGTGAAAGCGCAGGTGTTTCATCAATAAAAATTTTGCTTTTCTGCAAAAGGTTCATAGCTGAAGTCAATTTGGGCCAATCAAGGTCATCCAGACTGCCGGTCCGGAGCTTGCTCTGTTCGATTTGACCCAATGAAGAAAATAAACGCATCACCAGTTGCAGAGCAGACATCTCCATGCTGAAAACGGCAACCGGCACATTGTGCTTGATTGCAGCATTTTCAACCAGGTTCATGGCAAAACTGGTTTTGCCCATTGCCGGGCGCCCAGCCACAATAATCAGATCAGAGGGCTGTAAGCCCGCGGTTTTTTTATCCAGATCCTGAAATCCGGTTGATATCCCGGTAATTTCACCCTCGAACTCATACAGTTCCTGGATCTTGTCAATGGCTACCTTGATCGTATCCTGAACAGAAACAAACCCGGTGCTGCCGCGACTTCCTTTCTCGGCGATTGCAAAAACGGCACGTTCCGCAGCTTCCAGAAGTATCTTGCTTTCCCTGCCATCTGCAGCATACGCACTTGAAGTGATCTTGGTTCCGACATCGATCAGGCTCCGCAATATACTCTTTTCCCTGACAATTTCTGCGTATGCCTTGATATTTGCCGCACTTGGAGTTGTATTCACCAATTGACTGATATATGCGCCACCGTCTACCAGATCAATTTGTCCATGCGACTCGAACCACTCAGTTATGGTGACCGCATCACAGGGTTTGTTGTTGTTGCTTAATTCGGCAATTGCATGAAAAATTGTGCGATGGTCTTCGCGATAAAAATCTTCCTCTGTTACAAGGTCCGCAACCTGGTCCCATGCACTACTTGCGAGCAAAAGCCCACCCAGCACCGCCTGTTCGGTTTCAATCGAATGAGGGGGGACGGTTAATTTTTCAACTGTTGCAAGTCTGGCTTCGGGCATTTGAGCAATTTCTTAAGAATAATGACAAAAAAAATGCGAGTCGAGAATATCGACCCGCAGATAAGAGCATAGTGATTCGCCTTTCGAACCGCAAGCAGCATTTTTACCTATTCAGGTAAAACGGTCACCTTAATAGTGGTTTCAACGTCCGCATGCAACTGGATCAGAACTTCGAATTCGCCAGTATTGCGAATCGGGCCTTCTCCCTGGATAACTTCACTTTTATTCAGAGAATGCCCGAGTGCCGTGACAGCATCTGCAATTTCTCTTGGTCCGATTGAACCATAAAGTTTTCCTTCATCACTGGCGTTTACGGTAATCTCAAGTTCCACACCAGCCAGGGCACCACGACGTGCTTCGGCACCGCCCAGTCTTTCAATCGCCGCAACTTCGAGCTCTGCACGGCGTGCTTCAAACAAGGCGATATTCTCGGTCGTTGCTGGTACTGCTTTGCCCTGAGGTACCAGGTAATTACGACCATAACCTGGCTTTACGTTAACTTTTTCACCAAGGTCACCCAGGTTTTGTACTTTCTCAAGCAAGATGAGTTCCATCATAATTCTCCTGGGCGATTAATGGTTATCGGTATATGGCAGTAAAGCCAAAAACCGGGCGCGTTTTACAGCGGTCGCTAATTGACGTTGATACTTTGCCTTTGTGCCTGTGATCCGGCTTGGAACAATCTTGCCGGACTCACCAATATACTCTTTGAGCAGGTTTGTATCTTTGTAATCAATTTCAGTAACACCCTCAGCGGTAAAACGGCAATACTTTCTTCTACGGAATTGACGAGCCATGATCAGGAGTCCTCCGGTTGTTTGGTTTCGGTGCTTTCCTCGCCTGCCTCAGCAGAAACATCTTCTGACTCTGCTTCCGACTCTTCTGATTTTGATTCCTCGGCGACTTCTGTTTCAGCAGAATCATCTTCTGACTCGACTTCCGACTCTTCTGATTTTGATTCTTCGGCGACTTCTGCTTCAGCAGTTTCTGTTTCAGGGGCAGAATCCTGCACCTCGACTTCACTGCTGTTTTCAGTTTCCTCTTCAGTTACAGGCTCTGGCGGGGTAACTTTCTCTGCAACAGGTTTTTTCGCTACAGGTGCAGGGGTCGTTGCTCTTTCAGCCTGCTCGCGGCGACGGCGTTCGTCATGACTACGCCCGGAACGATCTTTCTCTTCCTTGGCCTTCATCATATGTGACTGTTCGGTGACAGCCTCTTGCCTGCGAATTGTCAGGTGCCTTAAAACTGCGTCATTGAATTTGAATACACCTTCAAGTTCTTTCAGGGTATCTGCATCACACTCGATATTCATAAGCACATAGTGCGCTTTGTGAAGTTTGACTATCGGGTAGGCAAGTTGCCGGCGGCCCCAATCCTCCAAACGGTGAATTTGTCCGTTCTTGGCTTCGATCAGTCCGCGGTAACGTTCAAGCATTGCCGGGACCTGTTCGCTCTGGTCCGGGTGGACCAGGAAACAGATTTCATAGTGTCTCATTATATTTCCTCTTGGATTTTTCAGCCTGTCAATTTCAGGTCTGATACAGCCTCCCGGCCAATCGTTTTGACAGATTGTGCGTCTTAACGATTTTTAGCGGTGAGGCAAGGGTAGTTCATCTGCCCAATTGGCAGAGCGGGCGGATTATATCAGTGTCGATTGGCGACCGGCAAGCCGTTTTCGCCCTAAGAGATCACATTAATCGATTGTAAAACTTTCACCACAGCCACACTCTTCTGTGGCATTTGGATTCTTAAACTGGAAAGTTCTATTCAGACCGTCCGCAACAAAATCAATTTCAGATCCTTCAAGATAAGGAAGACTCTTTGAATCAATCACTACTTTTATACCCCGGTCTTCGAACAAGACATCATCTTCTGATATCTGATCATCAAGATGTACGGTATAAGCCCAGCCGGAGCAGCCCGTTTGACGGACACCCAAACGCAGGGCTTGCAAACCCTCTTTTACGAGGAACTGTTTCACCCGCTGTGCGGCCGATTCGGTTAATGTAATTGACACTTTATCCTCAATTTACTGACTTATTCATTTAATAGCTGACGCATGGCCATTGGTGGCTTATTATCTGGGGCCTTTATCCTTCAAATCAACTGTTATTTATGTATTCACCCAGAATCAAAGATGCACTATCAGGCTCAGTTCCGGTCGGAACCAAGGTCTACATTAAAGGCTGGGTTCGTACCCGCAGAGACTCCAAGGCCGGATTTTCTTTTATCGCCGTCAGCGATGGATCCTGTAACAGCACGATTCAGATCGTAGCGCCTGCTGAACTTGATAATTATGTCGATGAGGTCCAAAAACTGACCACCGGTTGCTCCGTTATCTGTTGCGGGGAACTGGTAGAGTCGCAAGGACGTGGTCAGGCATTTGAAGTCCAGGCAGACTCGGTTGAAGTCATAGGCTGGGTCGATGATCCTGACACCTACCCGATTCAGCCCAAGCAGCATAGTTTTGAGTTTCTTCGCGATGTCGGACACCTGCGTGCCCGGACCAATACCTTTGGTGCCGTGACCAGGGTCAGACATGCAACGGCCCAGGCCATTCACCGGTATTTCCATGAGCATGGCTATTACTGGATTAATACACCGATTATTACCGCCGCAGATGCCGAAGGTGCCGGTCATATGTTCCGGGTCAGCACACTGGACTCAATAAACCCGCCCTTGGCTGAAAACGGAGATGTTGATTTCAGCAAAGATTTTTTCGGCCGTGAAACATTCCTCACTGTTTCAGGACAATTGAATGTAGAAGGTTATTGCCTTGCCCTGTCAAAAGTTTACACATTTGGTCCCACTTTCCGTGCAGAAAACTCAAATACGAGCCGGCACCTGGCAGAATTCTGGATGGTTGAACCGGAAATTGCTTTTGCCGATCTTGACGATCTTGTTAACCTGGCAGAAGATTTCCTTAAGTACATATTCAAATCGATTCTGAAAGAATGTGCTGAGGATATGGCATTTTTTGTAAAATTTATTGAACCGGAAGCGATTAGCCGGCTGGAACAGTTAGTCGACAAACCGTTCGTCAGGGTAGATTACGCCGATGCCATTGAAATCCTCAAGGAATCTGGAAAGAAATTCGAGTTTAAACCCGAGTGGGGGCTTGACCTTCAAACTGAACACGAACGCTACCTGACTGAGCAACATTTCAATTCACCTGTTGTGGTTAAGAATTATCCGGTAGAAATCAAAGCGTTTTATATGCGTTTGAATGATGGTGAGAAAACTGTGGCAGCAATGGACGTACTGGCACCGGGAATTGGAGAAATCATTGGCGGTGCTCAGCGAGAAGAACGCATTGAAGTTCTGGATAGGCGGATGACCGAATTGGGTTTGGATAAAGAGACTTATGACTGGTATTTGGACTTGAGACGTTATGGAACGGTCCCACATGCCGGATTTGGACTTGGATTCGAAAGGCTGGTGAGCTATATCACAGGTATGTCTAATATTCGTGATGTTATTCCCTACCCCCGGGTTCCTGGCCGGGCAGATTTTTGATGGATCTTTCCTTACAAGGAAAACGGGCATTAGTGGGTGGTGCAAGCCGGGGAATAGGAAGGGCAACCGCCATAGAACTTGCATTACTTGGTGCGAGTATTACATGTGTCTCACGAAGCAAAGACAACCTTGAAGCTGTATTGGATCAATTGGATACAAGTGTTGGCCAGCAAAACGACTATATCGTCGGCGACTGCAGTCAACCGGAACATCTGGCATCTCTAATTGCCGAAAAGTCACAATCAAACCCATATCACATTGTTTTGAACAATACCGGCGGCCCACCGGACGGTCCCGCACACACTGCCCAAGTCGAGGATTATCAGTCAGCGTTCACCCAACATGTATTATGCAGTCAGTTGATCCTGAAGGTGGTACTCCCAGGGATGCGCGCATCCCGTTACGGCAGGATTATTAATGTCATTTCGACATCAGTGAAGCAACCCATACCGGGTCTTGGCGTTTCAAATACCATTCGAGGCGCCATGGCCAGTTGGGCCAAGACGCTGGCCGGCGAACTGGGTCCTGACGGGATAACGGTAAATAATGTACTTCCGGGGTTTACAGAAACAGACCGGCTGGAAGAGGTTATTGCAGCGCGGGCACGACGCTCAAGCCAAAGCAAAGAAAAGACTGCTGAAACCATGCGGGCATTGGTACCTCTAAAACGTTTTGGCCTGCCCTCGGAAACCGCTGCTGCCATCGCCTTTCTTGCAAGTCCTGCTGCTGCTTATATTAATGGCATAAATCTTCCGGTTGACGGTGGCCGCACGGGTTCATTGTAATAGAGAAAAATGTTGGGATTGTGGCCTGGACCACCAATATGATCGAAGTTCAAAATTTTATTAATAATCAATTCCAGCCGGCGCAAAATGGCAGTTGGATTGATGTTTATGAGCCCGCTACAGGGAAAATTTATGCCAGACTCGCCAATTCGGGAAAACGGGATATTGATCTGGCCGTTAATACAGCTCAATCAGCGTTTCCTGAATGGGCTCGAATGAGCATTGATGACCGAGCTATCTTATTGAATCGCATTGCAGACTTGATCGAGTCGCGAGCGGATGAATTTGCCAAAGCTGAATCAATAGACACCGGTAAGCCACTTCGCCTTGCTTCACAAATTGACATTCCAAGGGCGGTTTCAAATTTTCGATTCTTCGCTGCGGCAAGTTCTCAATTTGCCAGTGAATCGCATTCAATGCCGGGCCATGCCATCAATTACACACTTCGCAAGCCATTAGGCGTCGTTGTATGTATTTCACCCTGGAACCTCCCCCTTTACCTTTTTACCTGGAAAATAGCACCGGCACTTGCATGCGGTAACACCATTGTTGCAAAACCTTCAGAAATAACACCTGTAACGGCAAGCATGCTTGGCCAGGTATTTATAGACGCAGGAGTACCACCTGGCGTGCTAAATATTATCAACGGGGAAGGTGCCACCGCAGGGGCAAGATTGGTCACCCATGAGAAAATTAAAGCAATCTCTTTCACCGGCAGCACACTAACCGGTCAATCAATCGCGAAAACAACAGCCAGTCAATTCAAGAAATTGTCCCTGGAAATGGGCGGCAAGAATCCGACGCTGGTATTTGAAGATTGCGATTTCGAGAAAACCGTTGCAGGTGTTTTGCGCTCTGCGTTTACCAACCAGGGGCAAATCTGTTTATGCGGATCAAGAATTTTGATTCAGGAGTCTATTTATGAACGATTCAGAGATGCGCTGGTTAAGAAAGCCCAACAACTGAAGATAGCTGACCCGTTGCACAGTGATACCAAGCAAGGCGCCTTGGTAAGTCAGCAACATTACAACAAGGTTTGCAGTTATCTGGAACTGGCAATTGAAGAAGGCGGAACAATACTATGTGGTGGAAAAGTTAAAGTAGACGGAAGATGTGCGCAGGGTTGGTTTATTCAACCGGTTTTGATTGAGGGTCTTCCCAATAACTGCAAAACCAACCAGGAAGAGATATTTGGCCCGGTTGCCACATTGCAGTCATTCACAGATGAATCGGAAGCTATTTCGCTCGCTAACGAATCTGATTATGGGCTGGCCTGTTCCATCTGGAGCAGCAACTTATCCCGTTGCCATCGCCTCTCCGATGAAATCGAATGCGGTACCGTGTGGGTAAATTGCTGGCTACAGCGAGATCTCAGGACACCTTTTGGTGGCATGAAGTCTTCCGGTCTTGGACACGAAGGTGGACTCGAAGCCATGCGTTTTTTCACCGAGCCAAAAAATATCTGCATTGAGTTTGGTAATGACTGAAGTTTTTTCAAAGTCTGCCCCAGATCCCGTGGGACCTTATCCACATGCAAAGCGTGCTGGAGGGTTCCTTTTTTTGTCAGGAGTCGGGCCCAGGATAGCTGGCAATAACGAGATTCCTGGAAATTTATACAACAAAGCGGGAGCCTTAACTGGCTATAGTATCGAATTACAATGCCATTCAGTCTTTAAAAACGTAAAAGCGATTTTGACAAGCTCCGGTTTAGAATGGGAAGACCTGGTCGATATCACCGTGTTCCTGACCAACATGAAAAATGACTTTCAAATATTTAATCGCATATACGCTGAGTATTTCGATAAACATAAACCTTGCCGTACTACGGTCGAGGTCGGTTCACTGCCTACTGCAATAGCCATTGAACTCAAATGTATCGCTCAAATCAAAGATAAATAGGCTCCTCACCTACTTCTTAAAATATCCGTAGACATAAAAAAAGCGGCCGGGACATCTTCCGTGTTATCCCAAACCGCCCTGCGGACGTGTCGCCACCCGCGAATAGCTTCCTTGCCTTTCAAGAGAAAACAATTCCTTTGTTTTGCAGTTCCTTCTGCTTTCAGAACGGGCAGTCCTTGCCTTTTCTGTCTCTTGATGACTATACTATAGCCAACTTTGGCTAAATACACAAGTGTCTAAATGCAA
>SMVA01334747.1_pt1 | contig 15227 bp, 12 predicted proteins | sample 2456451 | NCBI WGS metagenome assembly SMVA01 (sample SAMN11095933, study PRJNA526329) | marine sediment metagenome | biome: Marine sediment; feature: Surficial sediment; material: Deep marine sediment; isolation source: Hadal surficial sediment | place: Pacific Ocean | collected 2014-05 | depth...
GTTAACGACGCGATGTTCGTACCCTTGATTGTCGAGCCGCGCCTGCAACAAGACTGCCCAGGACTGGTCAACATCTAGACCGTAGCCTGCGCTCAGGCTATCGCCAAAAATGAGTATGGTTGGAGGCTCGGTACTATCCGCATTGGCGGCCAGCAACATAAACAGCAGAGCAACGATTTTTCGCATGCCAGAAGCATCCATCGATTCGAACGTTGTGCTCGAGGCACAACAGGTAAGTAAACAGGTTAGCAGCCCGGAAGGCAGCCTGACCATTCTTTCCGACGTCAGCTTCCGCATATTGGCAGGTGACTCTGTTGCGGTTGTGGGTCCGTCAGGCGCGGGGAAATCGACGTTGCTCGCGTTGCTGGCCGGACTCGATTTGCCCACCAGTGGCCATGTTGTACTCAACGGGGCCAATCTCTCGACGCTCGATGAGGATGGCCGTGCACGCTTACGAGCGGAGAGCGTTGGCTTTGTGTTTCAGTCATTCCATCTCGTGCCATCATTGAACGCGCTGGAGAATGTCATGTTGCCTCTTGAGCTGGCAGGCCATCGAGATGCTCGGCCGGCAGCTCACGACATTATTCAGACAGTCGGATTGCAGGATCGCTGGAGTCACTATCCGGCGCAGCTATCGGGCGGCGAAAAACAGCGCGTTGCCATCGCGCGTGCATTTGCGACACAGCCTGCCGTCCTGTTCGCTGATGAACCAACCGGCAATCTAGATAGTCGTACGGGGACCAATATCATGGACCTTATGTTCGAACTGAACCGCAGTTCATCAACAACGCTGATACTTGTAACGCATGACAGCAGCCTTGCCGAAAGGTGCGATCGCATTCTCGCTCTGGATGCCGGCTTTCTTGAAAGTGACAGCTGGGCGGCGCGGTGAAAGCAGTAGTCTTCGCTCTCAGGGGTTTCGGTCGCGAGTTACGCTCGGGCGAAGTGCTGGTGCTTCTTGCCGCGGTCGGGCTTGCGGTTGCGGCCCTGACCGCCGTCGGCTTCCTGACCGACCGTATTGGCAAGGCAGTAGCGCGACAAGCCAACGAAGTCCTGGCCGCCGATCTGCGGCTGCGATCGCAGGAACGGGTGCCGCAGGAGTGGAGCGAGCTCGCACAGGAATATGACCTTGCTACGGCCGAGACGATGGCGTTTCCGTCCGTCGTTTTTGCTGGCGACGCTAGTGCGTTGGCAGCGATAAAGGTCGTCAGCAGCAATTATCCATTGCGCGGCACGGTCAGGGTGGCCGATACATTATTCGGTGAGCAACGTGTGGTCGACGGCATTCCAGCGCCAGGCGATGTCTGGGCGGACGGTGCGTTGCTCGCTCGCGTCGGGGCAGATGTCGGTGATTTGCTGGCGGTCGGTGGGATGGATTTGCGCGTAGCCGCAGTACTTACGTACCGTCCGGATCAGTCGATCGGCTTCGCGTCGCTGGCGCCGTCTTTGCTCATGAACATTGACGACATTTCGCGCAGCGGGTTGATCGGCGAAGGCAGTCGTGTGAGTTACGCCTTGCTCGTCGCCGGCGATGCAACGGCGGTCTCCGAATTCAATGACGCCATTCAGGACCTGCTGCCCGAATCCATTCGTGTGCGCAGCCAGGAGGAGAGTAGCGCGCGCGCTTACAACGCTGCTGATCGTGCGCAACGCTTCTTGTCATTGACGTCGATCATAAGCCTGTTGCTGAGCGCCGTGGCCGTGGCGATGTCGGCGCGCCGCTTCGCGCATCGGCGCATGGATACTGTCGCGCTAATGAAAAGTCTGGGTGCCACACAGGGTTTCGTTATTTCGGTAGCACTGGTGCAGCTCGTGTTGTTGGGGCTGCTGGGTGTGGTCGCCGGCAGTCTGGTCGGGTTTGTGGCGGAAGACCTGTTGTCACGCATACTTGACGATTTGCTGCAGGATGATTTGCCGAGTCCCGGTATGTGGCCGGTAATCCTCGCGAGCGGCAGTGCGCTGGTGCTGTTGCTGGGATTCGCTTTGCCATCTCTTTTGCAGCTACGCAACACGCCACCGTTGCGCGTGCTCAGACATGACGCGATGCCTCCGGCCCCGTCGCGCATCCTGGTCGTTGGCATGTCTCTCGCTGCGGTGGCGGCGCTGCTTTATCGTTCGGTCGGCGATGTTCGCATGCTGGTAATTCTCATTGGCGGAATTATTGTAATTGCGGCGGCGCTTTACCTGGTCGGTCGCGGTCTTGTGGCGTTGATCGGCCGTTCCCGCTCGGGCGTCGGCGTAGCCTGGCGATATGGATTGGCAAATGTTGCGCGGCGCGGGCGCGACAGCGCGATTCAGGTGGTAGCGTTCGGCCTGGGTCTGACGGTGCTGCTATTGCTGACAATAGTACGCACAGACCTGCTCGAAGGTTGGCGAAAAACCCTGGACGAGGATGCGCCGAACCATTTTCTGATTAACATCCAACCGCACGAGGTCGACTCGGTTGCTGCGTTGTTCGAGACCAACGGAATTGCGGTGCCCACATTTACGCCGTTGGTTCGAGCGCGAATGACGACAATCAATGACGAATCGGTCAAGGATAGAAAGTATCCGAATGAGGATGGCCGTTGGCTGGCCAACCGTGAGGCCAACCTGTCGTGGGCAGCCGAATTGAGTTCCAGCAATGAAATACTTGAGGGTGAATGGTGGGCCGTTGATTATGTCGGTCCACCACTGGTATCGATAGAGGAAGATGCGGCCCGGAATGCAGGCCTGGCGATCGGTGACCGGTTATTGTTTTTCGTCGCCGGCCTTGAGGTTGAGGCCGAGATCGCGAGTATTCGCAAAGTCAATTGGGACTCGTTTCAGCCGAATTTTTTTATAGTGCTATCGCCCGGTTCGCTGGATGGCATGCCAACGACTTACATTTCCAGCATGAAAATCGAAGCACACGAGCAGCCAATGCTCATCGACCTGGTACGGGCGCATCCCAGCATTTCGGTTATTGATCTTGGCGCTATCCTGGAACAGGTACGCGGCATCATAGAGAAGGCGAGTCTCGCGGTGCAGGCGGTGTTCTTGTTCACGCTGGCAGCTGGCGTTGCCGTGTTGTTCGCATCGGTGCAATCGACCATCGATGAGCGCCGCTTCGAGAGCGCATTGCTGCGCGCACTCGGCGCGCAACGCCGAACCGTGTTTGCAGGCGTAATGGCCGAGTTTGCAGCACTGGGCGTCGCGGCCGGTATACTGGCCTCGGCGGGCGCCTCTGTGCTTGCCGCAATCGTCGCGGTACAACTATTTGAGCTGCCTTATGAGTTCAGTCCGTTGCTCTGGATCGTTGGTCTGTCCGCGGGTGTGTTAATCGTCTGCGTGAGCGGCTTTTTCGCAGCGCGCAGCGCGATTAATGCACCGCCCGGCGACGTATTGCGAGCCGCTGCGCCATGATTGAGCAAAAGCTCTCTTGTGGCGTCGTCATCGCGCGCAGAGTAGATGAGGGGTGGCTGACGCTTATGCTGCGGGCATTTCACCACTGGGACTTTGCCAAGGGCATTCGTGAGGACGGTGAAGATTCGCTGCAAGCCGCGCTGCGCGAGGTCAAGGAAGAGACCGGCATTGACGATCTGTCATTCGAGTGGAGCGACGGCCATTACGAGACGGGACCGTACAGCAAAGGCAAAGTGGCGCGGTACTATCTCGCGACGACCACCCGGATGGATGTCGAGATGGGTATATCGCCCGAAACAGGCGAGCCCGAGCATGACGAATGGCGTTGGGTCAGTTTCGACGAGGCCTATGATATATCGACGCCCAGGGTGCGCAATGTCGTCCGCTGGGCAAGGCAGATTATCGGCGCCTGAGGCTGTCAGACGATTCGGTTGCGCTCGCGCCCGTCCAAAAATGCGGCGATATTTTCGACCAGTTCATCGATTGCGGCCTGGCGTGCTGCACCTGTTGCCCAGGCGATATGAGGCGTGACAAGCAAATTGGCGCCGTCGTAATCAAGCAGCGGGTCGCCATCTACCGGCGGTTCTTGTGGCAGGACGTCAACTGCCGCGGCCGCGATATCGCCGGCCCGCAGCGCATCCACGAGCGCTGTTGAGTCGATGAGGCCACCGCGCGCGGTATTGATCAGGATGGCGTCTGACCGCATTTTCGCGAACTCTGCGGCGCCGAACAGCCCGCGAGTTGCGTCATTGAGAGGGCAGTGCAGCGAAATGACGTCCGCGCGCTGCAGTAGTTCCTCGAAGGAAATGCGCCCATCATTGACGATGGCAGATCCGGGTCGCGCCGAGACGATGACCTGCATGCCGAAACTCCTGGCGATTTTCTCCACGCCCTTACCGAGTTCGCCGTAACCGACGATGCCGAGCGTCATCGCGGACAGTTCGCGAACCGGGTAACTCAGGAGGCAGAAGTCATCTGCGCGTTGCCATTCTCCTGCACGCACTGCGGTGTTGTACTGGCCAATACTGTGCGTCAGGCTTAGCAGGCAGGCGAATACATGCTCAGCGACGGAGTGTGTGCAGTACGCTCGAATATTGCAGACGGCCACGCCATGTTGTTGTGCTGCCTCGAGATCAATATTGTCGGTACCCGTTGCGGTCAGGCCAATAAAGCGTAACTGTGGGGCCCCCTGCAGCAATTCAGCGCTGAGTCGAATCTTGTTGGTGAGAATAAAATTCGCACCCTGAATCCGTTCTGCAACCTCGTGACCCTCTGTTACCGGGAATATTTTCAACTCCGGCAACAAATCGCGCATGCCGTCAATATTGAGATTCGGCCCCATTGTTGCGAAATCAAGAAAAACAGCTTTCATATGGCAATTCGATACTTTGTGTCGCAAAGTACGGGACGATGAAGGATCAATTCTGGAAACGCAAATCGCTGGCAGAGATGTCCGAGACAGAGTGGGAGTCGCTGTGTGACGGTTGTGCGCTGTGTTGCATGCACAAGATCGAGGACGAGGAAACGGGGGAAATTTTTTATACTGACGTCGCCTGCCGCTTGCTGGATCTCGATACTTGTCGATGTACTGACTACGCCAATCGAGCGAAGCGAGTGGCGGAGTGTCTGATGCTTTCGGTCGATGAGCCAGAGGCATTCCATTGGTTGCCGGCAACCTGTGCATACCGCCGGCTCGCGAACGATCAGGATTTGCCCGACTGGCATCCGCTGTTAACGGGACGCCAGGACAGCGTTCACGAAGCAGGCATATCCGTTCGCGGCCACGCGGTTTCTGAAAATGACACCAGGGAGTGGAGCGTGTTGCAAAAAAGGAGTTAGTTTGACCAGTTACCCAACGATTGCACTGCCGCAGACGCCTAAGGTTCCGATTGAGGAAATGCGCCAACGCCTTGGTGAATTCTACGAAGAGATGAATCGGCGCAGGACGGTACGTGAGTTTTCCGACAGACCCGTCCCGCGGGACATCATTGAAATGGCGTTGCGCGCCGCCAACACGGCGCCGAGTGGCGCGAATTTACAGCCATGGCATTTCGCGGTTGTCAGCGGTCCCGGGACGAAGACAAAAATTCGTGAGGCGGCGGAGGATGAGGAGCGCGAGTTCTATGAGCATCGCGCGACGCAAGAGTGGCTCGCGGCGCTTGAACCTCTTGGCACCAATGAGCACAAGCCGTTCCTGGAGACGGCGCCGTACCTGATTGCCGTATTTGTGCAGAAGTTCGGCGTACTACCGGACGGTCGAAAGGTAAAGCATTACTACCCAACCGAATCGACAGGCCTCGCGACTGGCATACTTATTACGGCATTGCACAAAGCGGGCCTGGCTACGCTGACGCATACACCGAGTCCGATGAAATTTCTCAACGAGATTCTGGGGCGACCGAAGAGCGAACGGCCTTTTCTCCTGCTGGTCACCGGATACGCGGCTGACGATGCCCGCGTGCCAGACATTGAACGCAAGCCACTCGAAGAATTCACCTCTTTCATCGATACCTGATCTCACCACCCAGACCCACCACCCACTCGATCTGATCTGACTGGCGGTTGGATGCTCGTATCGCTCAACTTCGCTCGCATCGGGCTTCGCTTGCTTTGGCGCGGTTAGGGTGACAGGGACCCTAACTGTGAGATCAGTAATTTCTGTACAGACAGTTAGGGTCCCTGTCACCCTAACTAGGGTCACTGTCCCCTTAACCTCACGACCCGCACCATGGGTGGACGGTCGGCGGGCGAGATATTCCGTAGCGAGACATAAAGCTCGCTAAAGCGAGCAGTCCGCTAGGGAATGATGTCGACCGACGGCCATTTCGAGACGTGGGTGGCGTCAGCCCGTGTTTTGTAGCGCCTGTGCGATGCCATTGACGCTCGCCAACAAGGCGCTGAAAATCTCTTCGTCTTCGCGATCAGATGCCCGCCATTTCGATAACAGGTCAACCTGCATGAGACTCATCGGGTCAACGTATGGGTTGCGCAACATGATGGCTCGCTGCAACGTGAGGTCGCCTTCGAGCAGGGTTTCATGGTTGGAGTAATCCAGTATCAGGTCTCGGGTGAGTTGATATTCGGCCTCAATGATCGGGAAAAATTCTTCATGTAAATCACCGGCGAGCTGCGAATAAAGCTTTGCGATATCGAGGTCTGACTTTGCCAGCACCATTTCGGCGTCCGCCGTAAGGGAGCGCTGGAAGTACCACTCAGTGAACATGTTTCGAACAGCGCTTTCGCCAAAATCCTCAATAGCCTTCCTGAGGCCGCTACCGATACCGTACCAGCCGGGCAGCACGAATCGCGCCTGAGTCCAGGCAAATACCCAGGGAATGGCACGCAAGTCCTCAACGCCCGATTGACGCCGTCTGGATGAGGGCCTTGAGCCGATCCGCATGCGTTCAATCAGGTCGATCGGTGTTGCCTGCCTGAAGTACTCGTAGAAGCTGGGTGTCTCGTATATCAGTCTGCGATAGACGCGACGACTCTCGTTTGCAATGACATCCATCATCGCGTGCCATTCGGGCTGGTCATTGCCGCGATGTCTTGGCATGGCCGTCGCCAGGGCGACCGACCCGGTCATCTGCTCGAGGGTGCGCAGCGCTATGCCGCGCAAGCCGTATTTTTCATTGATGATTTCGCCCTGCTCGGTAACGCGAAGGCGCCCATTGACGGTACCGGGTGGCGCGCCCAGCACCGCAACATGCGTTTTGCTGCCACCGCGGCTGATAGTGCCGCCGCGGCCGTGGAATAATGTCAGTTCCACCCCGTGCGCTTGTGCGGTCTTAACGATGACTTCCTGCGCGTTTTGCAGCGCCCAGCGTGCGGAGGCGAGACCGCTGTCCTTGTTGCTGTCCGAGTAACCAATCATCACGGTCTGACGGTTGTCGCGTCGAAAAAGATGCTTGCGATACAGGTCGACAGACAACAATGACTCAATTATCGCCGGCCCGTTTTGCAAATCATCAACGGTTTCAAACAACGGCGCTATGTCGAGCGGCACTTCGCCGCGTTTGTTATGCAACTCGCCCCATTGCGCCAAAAGCAGGACCGAGAGAGTGTCGTCAACGCCCTGAGTCATGCTGATGACGAACGGCCCTATGGCCTTCGGACCGTACTTCCTGCGACAAGATGCGATCGCCTGGAATACAGCGATGGTCTTGCGCGCCGTTGTGCTCAGATTCATCGGCACGCTGTCGCGCGTACCGATTGCTTCCACAATGCGCTCCGTGCGATCCGCCGCCGACATCTCGATCCAGTCGTCTTCGCCGAGGCACTCGCCGACGACGCGCCGGTGGACTTCCGCATCCTGTCGGATATCCAGCGTTACCAAATGAAAACCGAATGTGTTTATACGTCGCAATAACCGGCGCACAGCGAACAAGCCGGCATACTCGCCTTTATGGGCAGCCAGGCTATCTGCGATCAGTTGTATGTCACTCGTCAGCTGCTCGACTTTTTCGTACGGTAATACGTCGTCGTCGTATGTTGATTGCAGGCGCTGCTGAATAAGTTGCAGAAGAACGCGATAGGGCATATCCCGATGGCGAGCGGGAACAGCGTGGTACGCGGTTGCAAATACGTGACGGTACTCGTCAATCTTGTCCAGAATTTCCTGATTGAAGTTTGAACGTCCCATTGACTGGCTCAGTTTGGCGGCAAGCGAGCCACATTCGCTGTAGTAGAGATCGAGAATTAGTGATCGTTGGCGCGCCAACGTTTCGCGAATGGTTTTTGCGCCGACATTGGGATTGCCATCCATGTCGCCGCCAACCCAGGAACCGAAACGTACAATCTCCGGTACTTCGAGATTTTTGGCGTCATCGCCGTAGATTCTTTTGACGGCACTCTCTATATCTTCATAAAACGGCGGAATAGCGCGGTACAAAACGTCAGTGACAAAGAACAAGACATGTTCCAACTCGTCAGACACCGTCATTTGTTCAGATGGGTGTTCGTCAGTCTGCCAGCCCGTCGTCGCAAGCGAGCGGATGTTCTGAATGGCAGCATCTGATTCCTGTGGCGTCATGGTTGGATTCAGCAGATCGATAAGATGCCTGACGATTTTCTGTTCCTTGCGCAGCATCGTTCGTCTGGTTGGCTCGGTCGGATGCGCCGTAAAAATAGGTTCTATCATCAGCGAGTTGAGCAATTCCTGCAGGCTCTCGGCGTCAGTGCCGGATGCCTTGAGTTTGATGAACGTGTCCTCAAGACCGCCGGGCTGGTAATGAACAACATCGCGCAAGTACTCGCGCCGACGCCTGATGCGGTGCACCTTTTCAGCCGTATTCACCATCTGAAAATAGGTTGAAAAGCTACGTATGACCTGATGGGCCTGACTGGGGTCCAGGCCGCTCATCAGTTCGGTGAGTTCCTCGCCGGGCTTCTCGTTCCCTTCACGGCGGCGGATCGCGCGCAATCTGGCGCTTTCCACGAACTCGTATAGTTCGTCGCCGCACTGTTCGCGTATCAGGTCGCCAACCATAGCGCCCAACATGCTCACATCGTGGCGCAGTGCCTGGTCTTTGTCCTCGAACGTGATGTCCTGACGGCGCAGAGATTTGTGTGCCCCGGTACTCACGATCAGTCGCGAAAATTTTCGTACTGTAATGGCAAACCGATGTCCGTTTCCTTGAGCATGCTGATCACGGTCTGCAGGTCGTCGCGTTTCTTGCCGCTTATGCGCAGCTTGTCGCCCTGGATGGCCGCCTGCACTTTGAGCTTGGCTGCCTTTATTTGTTTAACCAGCTTGCGCGCGCGATCAGCATCAATGCCGCGGCGCAAGATGACCTGTTGGCGTGCCGTGCTGCCGGTCATCTCGGATTCCTGTTCATCAAGGCAAGCGATGTCGATACCGCGCTTCGACAACTTCTGGCGCAGGATGTCGAGCATCTGTTTGAGTTGAAAATCGGACTGTGTCGTTAGCGTGATCACCTGCTCTTCGAGTACGTATTTTGATCCGCTACCTTTGAAATCGAAACGCGTATTCACCTCTCGATTGGCCTGGTCGACGCCGTTGCTGGCCTCGTGGGCATCGAAGTCACTAACTACATCAAAAGAAGGCATTTGCTGGTCCTGGATATGTTGCGATTGTTATACGTCAACGCCTGCAGCGAAAGGTACACCCGCGTAAGCATTCACACCAGACCTGAGCGCCATGGCGCACACAAAAACTCAACAACGTGCCCAGTAAGGACAACAGTCATGCGGCTGGCAGGACTGCACAATGAGCATCATGTTTCTCGTCGTCGAACCATCGGTTGTAACCTCGCCTTGCCCGCTATTGCCAGCAGAAAAGGCCGACGAGTTCCTGCCGTCCGCGTGTATGCCGGTGCCTAAGGGCTCAGCATGGATAGCCATGCAGCTCAACCTGCCCGAGTACGCCGGGCCAAACGGCGACATCTGCCGAAATGCGTTGGAGAATGCACTGCATCTCTGTGTTGATGATGGCGATAGACTCCACGATCAGACTGACTGGAACGAGCCGCGAGTTGAACGGGATAGCTGGCTGAATCGCCGTCTTGCGATTGCGGTGCGCGGTTGGGGTGATCTCGTCGCGTTGCGGGGCGATGATCCGAAATCTTTGCAAACGCTTCGGGACATGGAAGACCTCGCAGAATGGGTGTGCGCAACGCTGCACGCGCGTTCCCGGCATCTTGCCGAGACGACCGCCTGGTGCCCGGCGCTTGACGAGGCCGGCGAGCGCATGTTTCAGCATGGCTCATCTGCCCGCTGGCGCAGTTGCTGGAAGCGGGCTGTCGCCAGTGTCGCGGTGCGGCACAGGAATCTGACGACGATGTCGCCATGGGACATTTTCCCGGCACATCAACCGGCCGATCTGCGCTATGTCGACCTGTTGCCGCTGACGCGTTTTGCGGATTCACTGTCATTTCAGCGAGATGTGACGATAACGCACTGGAATGCGAAGGACTTCAGGGGCTTCTATAAACACGTTAGTGCCATTGTGCGCTGCAATGGGGGTGCAGGACTGATTGCGAAACAGGTATGAACTAGGATACGGTTTGCTTTGTATTGCCTGAATGGGCAACAAGAAAAATGAGGGTGCGCATTGCAACCGATAACACCTGACGCTCACGGAATCGCCGTACTGCTCCTGACGGTCGTCGCGCTCGTTCTTTTTACGCGCGACAATATTCCGCTTGAGTCGTCTTCGCTTGCCATATTGATTCTGCTGGTTGCCGGATTCCAGTTGTGGCCGTACGAGAATACGGCCGGAGAAGTGATCCTCGGCCCGGTCGACTTTTTCGCGGGCTTCGGCAATGAAGCGCTGGTTGCTATCTGTGCATTGATGATGGTGGGCAAAGCGCTGGAGACTACGGGAGCGTTGCAACCACTGGCGACGATCGTTGGCAAGGCATGGTCAACGCGGCCGGTACTTGCGCTGGGTACAACACTGGTTGCGAGCGCGATTCTCAGCGCATTCATGAACAACACGCCGATCGTCGTATTGCTCATGCCAATACTTGTCGGTGCGTCGTTGCGCGTTAAGTTTCCTGTATCCGGCGTGATGTTGCCGATGGGTCTGGCCACAATTATTGGTGGCATGTCGACCGCTATCGGTACATCGACCAACCTGCTGGTCGTCGGCATTTCGCACGACATGGGCGTTCAGCAGTTCGGCATGTTTGATTGGGTGTTGCCCGTCAGTATCGTCGGTGGGGTCGGACTGCTATTTCTCTGGCTTGTTGCGCCACGCTTGTTGCCAGCCCGCACACCTCCGATGGCTGATACGTCGCCACGCATATTCAGCGCCAGGCTGCATGTCAAAGAAGGCGGCTTTGCGGACGGCAAAACGCTGTCCGAAGTGCTCGCAAAAGCGGGTGGGACATTGCGCATCGACAAAATTCAGCGATCCGAAACATTGTTTCTCGCCAAACTGCCGTCTGTTATTTTGCAGCCGGGCGACAGGCTGTTCGTTAAGGATTCTCCGGAAAACCTGAAGCATTACGAACAGGTGCTCGGCGCGACATTGTTCAACATTTCGGATAGCGAACATCCGGTCGACGACGAAACGCCGCTCAAGGCGGAAGGCCAGCAGTTGGCCGAGGTCGTCGTGACGCGCGGTTCGCCATTGCACTTGCGCAGCCTTGCTGCGGCACGCTTTACAAGCAGCTATGGTTTGCTGGCCCTGGCGCTGCATCGAGCCCGGTCAGCCAGTTCTCAGGTAACAGGGGATCTGAACCTGATTCGCCTGCGCGCAGGCGATGTCTTGCTGGTACAGGGAACCAGCGAGGCCGTTGCCAACCTCAAGGACAGCGGCACGATGCTTGTGCTGGACGGCACCACCAATCTGCCTCATACACACCGCGCGAAACGCGCATTAGCGATCATGGGACTGGTCGTTCTGACGGCGGCATTCGGAATCGCGCCGATTTCGGTAAGTGCGATTGTTGGCCTTGGCCTGATGATAGCCACCGGCTGTCTGAGCTGGCGCGACGCGGCGAACGCGCTTTCGATCCCTGTCGTAATGATTATCGTGACGGCGCTCGCGCTTGGTAAGGCGCTGATGGGTACCGGCATGGCCGACTTTCTTGCCGTTAGTTTCGTCAATGCCGCGTCGGGTCTGCCACCGCCAATGATTCTCAGCGCGTTTATGTTGCTCATGACGGTGATGACGAATGTCGTGTCCAATAACGCTGCGGCCGCTATCGGCACACCGATCGCAATCAGTATCGCCGCGCAGCTCGGAGTCAGTCCCGAACCCTTCATTCTCGCCGTCTTGTTTGGCGCCAACATGAGCTTTGCGACGCCATACGGCTATCAAACCAACCTGTTGGTAATGAGCGCTGGCGGCTATAAATTTGGGGATTTCCTGCGTGTCGGCATCCCATTAACCATCATTATGTGGCTCGGTTTCTCATTGATTTTGCCGGTCCTGTACGACTTACAACCCGCGATTGTTCCTTGACGGCCGCCGTAGCGGCAGTAATACTCGACCCAATGAATGCTCAGATCATCAAGAACTGGTGGTGGCTCCCCGCACAGGAGAGGGCTGCTGGCTGACTATTGTCTGAACAAAGAAAGCTGAGCAAACGATAGCGTCGCCCATCTCTGCCGAAATCAGAGATGGGCTTTTTTATTGGGCATCGTAGAAGCATCGTGGGAGCGCGCCTTGCACCCAGACGGGCATAAACGCGCGATAACAGAGATTGGAATAGCACCATGCAGGCACCTTTTGACATTGCCGCCGACCTGGATACGCCAGTATCGGCGTACCTGAAGCTCGGCCCCCTGCGGCCTCGTTTCCTGTTGGAGAGCGTCGAGGGCGGCGAACGACTCGCGCGTTACTCGTTCCTGGGTTTTGGCGATGCTGTTGAAGTGCGCATGGACGCAACAGGGTTTCACATTGACGGAGCAAGCGAGCCTCGCCCGACCAATCAACAGCAATATCTTGGTGCACTCAGGCGTGTACTCGAGCTCGCGCCCAGGCCGCGGCCGGACGATGGTCTGCCGTTCGCCGGAGGCCTGGTCGGTGTAACGGGATACGATGTCGTGCGTTTGTTCGAAGATTTGCCTGAAGACACGCAAAAACAAACCAACATTCCCGACGCCGCGTTTGTTGCGCCTGTATCGCTACTGGTCTTCGATCATCTGACACGTCGGGTTGCGATACTGCATGACGGGCCGGAGGAGGAGCGGCAGAGACTGCGTGTTGAAGTGGTGAAGTGCCTGCGCGGCTCGATACCACTGACGCAGCACGACGTATCGATATCTCCGGCTACGGCGAGCTTCACCGAGCAGGAATTCTCGGAACGTGTCGATGCCTGCAAGGAGTACATTGCGGCCGGGGATATTTATCAGATTGTCTTGTCGGTGTTGTTCCGCGGCGAGACCAATGTGCCACCTTTCGAGGTCTACAGGGCGCTGCGTTTATTGAACCCGTCACCCTACATGTTTTATTTCGATTTTGGTGACCTTCAGGTCGTGGGATCTTCGCCGGAGGCGCTTGTGAAACTGAATGGCGATGCGGCGTCGTTGCGACCGATCGCGGGTACATTGCCACGAGGCGCAACACAGCATGAAGACATGGCCAACGAGCAGGCATTGCTCGCCGACCCGAAGGAGGCCGCCGAACACGTAATGCTGGTCGACCTGGCGCGCAATGATCTGGGCCGCGTAGCGACTCCCGGCACGATACATGTTGAGCCCTATCGTTCTATCGAGCGTTACAGCCATGTCATGCATATCGTGAGCGGCGTTCAGGGTGAGTTGGCAAAGGAGTTTGATCAATTCGATTTGTTCGCTGCGAGCTTTCCGGCGGGGACGCTCGTTGGTGCGCCCAAAGTTCGGGCAATGCAGATCATCGAAGAAATGGAACAGGTTGGCCGCGGCCTCTACGCGGGCACGGCTGGATACTTTGGTCTCAGTGGTGACATGGACCAGGCGATAACCATACGCACGCTGGTTTTCTCGGGTGATGAGTACAGTTTTCAGGCAGGTGCCGGTATTGTTGCCGACTCTGTACCGGCGAGGGAGTATCAGGAAGTGCTGGCGAAAAGCGCCATATTGAAGCGCGCCCTCGAAATTGCCGGGGAGGGCTTGTAATGCCGAGCTCAGCGAAATTCGATCACGTGCGCATGCTACTGATCGACAACTACGACTCCTTTACCTACAACCTGGTGCAGGCCTTCGCGGCACGAGGGGCCAATGTCATGGTCTATCGCAACGACGCAATCGGTGTCGAAGAGGCCCTGGCTCTGGAGCTAACGCATCTCGTTATCTCTCCGGGACCGGGCAGGCCGGAAGATGCGGGAGTGTCGCTAGAGATGATCAAGGCGTTTGCGGGCCGCGTGCCAACACTCGGCGTTTGCCTCGGTCACCAGAGTATCGTGCAGTACCTCGGTGGCGACATCGTGAGGGCGGAGCGCCTGATGCACGGCAAGACGTCGATCGTTAGCCATGACGGCAAGACGATTTTTGCTGGCATCTCCGCAGCTTTCGAGGTCGGTCGCTACCATTCACTCTGTGCAAACAACGACACGCTCCCGGACACGCTGGAAATAACGGCGCAAACCAGGCGCGGCGAAATCATGGGTGTGCGCCATAAGACGATGCAGCTGGAGGGCGTGCAGTTTCATCCGGAAAGCGTCCTGACACCAGAGGGAGACATGCTGATGGCGAATTTCATGCGCATGAACGCCGTTGGCAAGGAGAGATCGTGAGCAAAGAGTACAGTCAATTGCTCGACAGTCTGCTCGATGGTAATCCGCTTGCCGAACGGCAGGCCTACCAACTGATGTACAAGCTAGCCGAGGGTGAGTTGCCGGCGGCGTTGGCAGGTGCCTTGCTCGCCGGCTTGCGGGCGAAGGGCGAGACGGCCGATGAAATTCGCGGCTTCGCCACAGCAATGCGGGAACTGGCGTTGCACCTCGAGATTCCAGACGGTACGCCGACAGTGGACACGGTCGGGACTGGCGGCGATGGCTCGGGAAGCCTCAATCTATCAACGGGCACCGGGCTGCTGGCTGCCGCCTGCGGGTCCAGGGTCGTCAAGCACGGCAATCGCTCGGTTTCCAGTCGCTCCGGCAGCGCTGACATGCTTGAGTGTCTTGGCGTGCCCTTGCCGTTGGACGAAAAACAGGCGGTGGCCTGCCTGCAAGCGACTGGTTTTACGTTCCTGTTCGCGCCTGCATATCATCCGGCGATGAAGGCCGTGGTGCCTATTCGCGGGGCCTTGTCCGTGCGCACTGTATTTAATATTCTCGGCCCGCTCACCAATCCGGCAGCACCACCGTTCCAGCTTATTGGCGCCTATAGCAAGGAGGCTGCCAAACTTATGGCGGACGCGTTGGCGGGCATGCCGCTGGAACGAGCGTTCA
>SMVA01226459.1_pt1 | contig 15225 bp, 11 predicted proteins | sample 2456451 | NCBI WGS metagenome assembly SMVA01 (sample SAMN11095933, study PRJNA526329) | marine sediment metagenome | biome: Marine sediment; feature: Surficial sediment; material: Deep marine sediment; isolation source: Hadal surficial sediment | place: Pacific Ocean | collected 2014-05 | depth...
AGCAGCGTCGCCGGTTGCAACGACCGCAGCGGGCAGAGTTCGAGGGACGATCGAATCGGGCGTGAACGTGTTCAAGGGTATCGCCTATGGTGGCCCCACCGGTGGCGCGAATCGCTGGCTGCCGCCACAACCTCCGCAGGCCTGGAGCGGTGTCCGCGACGCGCTGGTGTACGGTCCGGCTGCGGCGCAGATTCCAAGCGCACTGTTTACTGACGCGACAATGAGCGAAGACTGTCTGGTGGCGAACGTCTGGACACGGGGTCTCGCTGACGGCGGCAAGCGACCGGTGATGGTCTGGCTGCACGGCGGCGGTTTCAGCACGTTGTCAGGCTCCTCTCCCATGTACGACGGCGTGAATCTCTGCAACCGCGGTGATGTGGTGGTCGTCACCGTGAACCATCGCCTGAACGTATTCGGTTTTCTGCACTTAGGCGATCTCGTCGGCGACTCACACGCCCAGGCCGGCAATGTCGGCATGCTCGATCTCGTTCACGCCCTGCGCTGGGTGCGGACCAACATTGAATCCTTCGGTGGCGATCCCGCTAACGTCACAATATTCGGTGAATCCGGCGGCGGCCGGAAAGTATCGACACTGCTCGCGATGCCCGAAGCCGTCGGCCTCTTTCACGGCGCAATCATTCAAAGTGGTCCAGGCATACACCTGCAGCCGGCTGACAAGGCTCACGAGATGGCGGCAGCGCTCTTTCGCAAACTTGGCCTGGAAGCATCAGACATCAGCAAGCTCAAGGCCATGCCGGCCGAACGCGTGCTTGCCGCGCATCAGGCAGTGACGGGCGAGCTGGAAAGCGATCGGCGGGCAAAAGGCCATTACGAGCAGCGTGGCTTCGTGCCGACTGTGGGTGTCCCCGAGCTTCCCGGTTACGCCTTCGATCCGGTGGCAACACCCGTGTCAGCCAAAATTCCGCTCATGATCGGTTCCAATCGTCACGAGATGGCGCTGTGGTCCCGGGGTGATCCGAAGCTCTACGAACGCGCCCTGAGCCCGGTTGAGCTCGCTGAACGGGTAAAGTTCGTTACCGGCAGCTCGGCACAACGCGTGCTCGACCTCTACGCCAGGCAATACCCTGCCAATCATCCCGCGGTGCAATGGATTCTGCTGGTCTCGGATCGGACCTACCGCTTCGATTCGATCACCCTGGCCCAGCGCAAGGCAATGCAGGCAACCGCACCGGTCTACATGTACTACTTCACCTGGGAAAGTCTCGCAGATCCGAAACTGCTCGCGCATCACGCGCTGGAAATTCCATTTGCGTTCGACAATGCCATCAAGCTGACCAGCTTCACCGGCGGCGGTGAAACAGCAAGGGTACTCGCGGACAAGATGGCAGACGCCTGGCTGGCATTCGCCCGCAGCGGCAATCCAAACACCGGCAAGCTCCCGAACTGGTCGCCCTACGATCTGGCAACCCGGACGACAATGGTGTTCGACAATACCTGTCGCGTCGTTGCCGACCCGGACGCCGCAGTCAGAAAGCTGTGGGCGACGGTCTGAACTACCGGCAAGCCAGGTCTCTGGCGGAATTTTCAGCGCAGTCGGGAAGATGAGTTGCGACGATTACTGATCCGTTGCCTGACAGCTGTCTTGATCGTGATGATTGCGCTGGGAATTGCGACCGTGGTCGTCTCCGGTCCCATATTCGATGAGCAAATCGACACTGCAAGCATTTACGATCACCCGATAGCACCCCCCAACGTCGCGCTGACATTCGCCCGGGTTGCCACGGCATCGGGCAACCGGATCATCCTGGTTCAGGCGTTCAATTCGACAGCCATCAGCGGGGTAGACCTAAACGCACGGTTTACCGCCGGCTATGCCAGCCCAACCACGATCTACCGCAGATACGGCTACGACGCTCTAGCCGCACTCGCAACGAACGGACCATCGAGCAGCTTTCCCAGCGAATCGCTGCTCATGCCGCTGGACTTCAGCGGCCCGCACATCGCCGCCGGGACCAACTTCCGCGCCCACGCTGAAGAAGTCATGATCGAAGACGGTCCTTTCCTGTTCCCGAAACTCGTCACGGCGACCGGCTGGCGCGCAGACGTCCCTGAGATGACCCGTCTCGACTACGAAGTGGAACTCTGCGCGGTTACGCTCGAAACCGTCGCAACGCCCGCGGGCGCCACCCTCGGCTTTTTACTCTGCGCTGATTTCACGGAACGCTGGACATTGATACGAGATATAGACCTCGGCGCGCCGATGGGCACCACGGGCTTTGCCGACGCCAAAGGCCGGCCCGGCTCGCTGCCGGTGGGGTCGCTGCTTGTCATTCCGCGCGACGTGCGATCGTTCATCGAAGAAATCGACATCGAACTCTACGTCAACGGCGAACTGCGCCAGCGCAGCGCCGCCTCACAGATGATCTGGCGACCAAAGCAGATTCTCGAAGTCGCGCTGAGCCAATGCGCACAAGCCTATCGCTACGGCACGCGGACCGTGCCGCTCACCGACTGCTCGGCGATACCGGCGCACACGCTGATTCTCACGGGCACTCCCGCAGGGGTGAGCTTCCATGTTCTGAATATCTGGTATCCAGGCGCTTATCTGCAACCCGGCGATCGGGTGTTGTCACGCGGGACCTATCTTGGCGTTCTGGACAACACCATTCGTTCGACACACTAGCTGCGCTTTGCAAAACACGCTGCTCCAGGCCAGGGATGACCGAAGGCGGGAAAAAGGGCGCTGCGCGCTTTTTTCAACAGCCTGATAGTCAGGCAGCCTTCGCGTCAGCATCCGCCGGGACGCGTCTCGGATTCAGGTCGCCGATGATCATGTAGAGGCATGGGACGAGGACAAGCGTGATCAACGTCGCAAACAGGATGCCGAACGCAAGTGACACCGCCATCGGAATTACCAGTTGCGCCTGCAGGCTGCGTTCAAAGACCACCGGTGTCAGGCCAAAAAATGTCGTCAGCGACGTCAGCAGGATTGCTCGAAAGCGGGCTGCACCCGAGCGCAACGCGGCCTGTATTGGTTTCATGCCTTCGCTGACAGACCGGTTCACGTAATCCACCATGATCAGACTATCGTTCACCACAACGCCACTCAACGCCACAATCCCGATCAGCGACATCATCGAAATAGAAATGTCGAGCAGCATGTGGCCGACCAGAGCCCCGACAATTCCAAAGGGTATGACGCCCATGATGATCAGCGGTTGCAGGTAGGACTTCAAAGGGATCGCCAGCAAAGCGTAGACGCCGAACATGGCCAGGGCGAACGCCAGTAGAATCTGGTCCAGCGCGAGACGTTCTTCATGTGCAGCACCATCAAGATCGACCCGTAAACCCCGATAGCGGGACTGAAGACCGGGAATAAAACCAGCTGTGATTTCACCGATGATCTCCAGGGGTTCAACTGCATTGAGATCGGCGCGGGAACTTACAGTGATCGTGCGTTCACCGTTGATCCGCTGGATGCTGTTGAACCCTCTGGCCATGGAATAATCAGCCACGGCGCGGAACGGCAGCTCGCGACCATCCGACGTCCGGATCCACATGTTCTCGAGGTTACCGATCGAGCGTCTCTCAGAGCGCGGATAGCGAACCATCACTTTCACTTCCTGCTCACCACGCTGGATACGCTGCGCCTCCGCACCGTAGAAAGCCTGGCGCACCTGGCGCGCCAGACCTGCAAGCGTAACGCCAAGCGCCTCAGCCTCCGGTTTGATCCTAAGGCTGATTTCCTCCGGACCGAGGTTTGCGGAGCTGTTGATCTCAAACAAGCCGTCATACGTTCTCAAATGATCGGCCAGCTCTTCTGCGGCCAGTTCAAGCTGAGAGTAACTGGCCGCCTGCAGCCTGAACGCGATGGGTGGTCCGCCTCCTGTGTGTCTAGTCGATTCAAATTTGAGTTCTTTCGTGCCGGCTATTTCACCCGTTCGCTCGCGCCAGCGTTTTTCGACCTCCTGCGGCGTAACGCTACGGTGCTCGCTTTTTTCGAGTTCCACCGTTAACTGCGCTGAGGTCCCATTTCTGATGTAAGCGAAACTGTGTTTGACGATGTCGATTTCAGAACCAGTCTCGGCTTTGAGTTCTTCGTTGACCGCCTGCAACTGCGCATCGAGTTCGTTCACGATACTTTTGATCAACGATTCCGGTGCGCCATCGAGCAGTTCCACGTTCGCGGAGATAAAATCGCCGTCAACTTCCGGAAACCCGGTGTAGCGAATCTGGCCACCCAGAACAAGGCCAACGGCAAGGATCAGCAGGCCGATGAAGAAAGCCAGCGTTGCGTAGCGAAACTCCATGGCCCGGGTAAGCAGGGGAAGGTAGGTGTTTTCGATAAACCGTTTGAGCGCCCGGTCCACCGCATCGGCGATGCCTTCCTTCGCGTGAGAAGATCGCATCAACGCAAGGTGAGATGGCAGAATGAGCTTGGATTCGACGAGCGAGAACGTCAGGCACAGCACCACCACCCAGCCGATTGAGGCCGCAAAAGTGCTCACGGGTCCGGTCACGAACAGCATCGGCAGGAAGGTCATGATGGTGGTGAGTACGCCAAAAGTTGCAGGCACGGCAACTCGCTGTGCGCCCACCACAATATTCGCAAGGCTGTAACCCTTTTCTTCGGTTTCGGTGTAAGCGCTCTCGGCGATGACGATCGCGTCGTCCACAACAATGCCGAGGACGAGAATGAATCCAAAAAGACTGATCATATTTATCGATACATCGATAAACGGCACTTGCAGCAGCATGATTGCGCCGAGAAAAGCCACCGGCAGCCCCACACTTACCCACGCGGCGATTTTGATATGGAGAAACAGCCCGAGGATGAGGAAGACGAGCAACGCACCGATTGCAAGGTTCTTCAACATCATGTTGAGCTGGCCTTTGAGGTAGTAGGTCTTGTCACGCCACAACTCTATTTCGATTCCCGGCGGCAGCGATGCCCGCCGTTCATCGAGATATCTGTGCACCGCTGCGCTGACCTCGATCTCACTTTCCTCATCGGAGCTGAAGACGTCTACCCCGAGGCTGCGGGCGCCGTTGAAAAACGCGTAGCTTTCAACCTCCACGAAACCATCGACAACGGTAGCCACATCGCCGAGACGAATCCGCGTGCCGTCCGGCCGTGTGAGCAGGAGGATCTTTTCGAACTCGGCGCCGGTGTACGCCTGGCCTTTCGTGCGCAACCGGATGTTGCCGGCCGCCGTGCGAATGGTGCCTCCCGGCAGGTCGACCGACCACTGACGGATCACCCGTGCAACCTCTTCGAGCGTGAGGTTGTACTGGCGCAATGTCGCCTCGCTGATCTCTACGGAAATCTCGAAAGGTCGACCGCCCTGGACTTCGGCATAGGATATTTCCGGCAACGCAATGAGATCATCGCGAATCTCTTCTGCGAACTCCTGCATAGCGGCTTCATCGGCGATGCCTGCCACCTGGACGACGATGGTGCTGTCGCGAAAGCGCTGCTTCGAAATAATCGGCCGCTCAGTCTCAGCTGGAAACGTCGAAATGCCATCTACCGCCAGTTTCACCTCGCCGAGCATCTCGTTGACCGAATAGCCATCTTCGATCTCGACCATGACCCGACCCATGCCTTCGAACGCAATCGAGGTGAGTTTCCGCACGCCGGTGATCGATTTCAGGGCCTCTTCGATTTTGATCAGCACGCCTTCCTCGACCTCCTGGGGTGCTGCACCGAGGTAGGGAACCCGGACGGTCACCAGATCGAAGTTGAATTCGGGAAAGGCCTCCAGCTTGATGGTGTACGCCGAATAGCCACCGGCGAGAAGGATGAGAAACATCAGCAGATTGGCGGCAACGTGATTGGAGGCAAACCAGCCGATCAGGCCGGCAACCTTCTGCTCAGCCACGGAACCGTACCTTCATTCCGGGTAACGGTTGGTCGATCGGCGTGGTGCAGATCCGGTCGCCGGGCGTCAGACCCTCGTCGATATAGACATTCGTCTCGTCAGATCGGACGATCACAACCTTCCTGGGCTGAATCAGATTATCCAGATCGACCAGCCAGACTGTATCTCCCCGGTGGATGGAGTGTCGCGGCAACACGAACAGCTCACCGCCTTTTTGACCGCTAATTTCTGCTGTAACAAAGGTTCCAACACGAAGTGGTTCGCCCGAGTCCGCCGGTGCATAGGGGTCAGCAACTTGCGCGACCACATATAGCACCCTGGTGGTTGCATCGAACACACCCTCTGAGCGGACGATCCTGGCCGACCAGTTGACTACCTCACCACCAATCTCAGCGCTCAGCAACGCCGGCAGGTGCTCGCCCCGCCGCAATTTATTCAGATCCAGATACTTCAAATCGTGTTGGGTCAACGGCAGCCGCACCTCCACCCAGTCGGTGGCGAAGATTCGAGTTAACTGCGCGCCATTTGTCACAAACTGGCCAACGTCTGCGATTTTTTCCCGCACCATGCCATCGTAAGGGGCGCGTATAACAGTTCGGTCGAGATCGCCCTGAGCTTTGTCGAGCGCGGCTTCCGCATACTCGAGTTCGGCTAGCGCCTGCTGCAGCTGCGGCTTGCGCAGCGCCAGTTCTGTCGCCGGGCCTTCTCCCGCGTTCAGCTCCTGCAGCCGTTGCCAGTCTTCGAACGCATAACCCGCAAGCGCATTTTCTGTAGCGACCTGCGTTCGCGCTCGCGCAACATCCGCCCTTGCACGCTTGAGTTGAGTTGTGTAATTACGGGGATCTATTCGAATCAGGACATCGCCTGCATCGAACAAGCCACCGGACACATACGCCGGTGACACTTCTATGATCTGTCCGGCAACCTCGGAGACTAGCGTGGTTTCCGTTCTCGGTGTTACGGAACCCTGGGAGTTGACGGTGAACGTGACCGGCTGGCGGTTGACGGTGACGACATCGACCAGGAGGGTGGGCGGAGCTACAGGTTTTTGCAGCGCCTGCGGCCGCGACTGAACCAGCACCACGGAAACTGCAGCGGACACCAGCAGAAACACGATGGGCAGTAGAATTTTCAGACCACGCGACAAATCACGCCCCCGTTCCAGTTGCTACTAAAAGTAACAGCCCCGCACGGTATCAGAAAGCATCCCCGACCGCCTTAGCCGCTTTCCCGCTGCCTGTAACCTCGCCGCGGGCGCTGCCTGTGACCTCGCTGCGGGCGCTGGCCGCACAACCGTCATTGCGGCAATAATCTGCCTCAAGAAACCGCTGGATAGATCCATGGAACTCGTCACCTTCGAACGCGACACACCACTCGATGAAATGCTTGCCGTACTTCAACGCGACGGCGGCATCATCATCCAGGATCTGTTCTCTGCCGACAGCGTCAAAGCCATGCACAGTGCGATCAGCCAACAGGCGCAACGCACGACACCCGGGTCGACGTCCGAGCGTGATTTCTGGCGCGTCTTCCATGGCGCCAATACGATCCGTTTCACGAGCCTGGGGCTGTTGAGTCCGGCTTACTTCGAGATGCTGGAAAACCCCTTGTTCAGCGCCATTGCCGACGCTGTACTGCTGCCACAGTGCGGTTCTTACTGGGTCAACACTGGCCAGGCCATGCTCATCGGTCCCGGTGAGCCTGCCCAGATGCTGCATCGGGATTGCGGGAACTGGGGCGAAGTCTTCAAGCCTCTGTGGCCGAACGCGCCGGAGATTACCCTCAGCACGATGATCGCATTGGAGGATGTGGACGAGGAGCTGGGTGCTACGCGGGTCATTCCAGGCAGTCACCTGTGGCAGGACGTCGACCGACCCGCTCAGCCCGAAGAGTCGGTGGCCGCCACAATGTCGGCCGGCAGCGGCCTGGTCTATTCGGGCAAAGTCTTTCATGGTGGCGGCGCCAACCACACGAGCGATCGCTGGCGCATGGCCATGCACCTGAGTTTCGTCGTTGGTTGGCTGACACCCGAAGAAGCCAATGCGCTGGAATACCCGGCAGAACTCGTCGCGACCCTCTCACCGCGGGTGCAGGCACTCCTCGGATTCGCCTCCTACGACCCGGGAGCGCATCGCAGTGGCCGGCTCTGGACCCGGGATTTCGACGCCTGGAAAATTTGAAACCCGGCGAAGCGGAAAGCGCAGCGATCCTCAGAACTCCACCTCGAGAGCCGCGCACAGGAACGCCATGAACGGCGTTGCCTTGCGGTAGATGCCGGCTACCGATCGCACGAAATCCGGGGATTCGGCCGTTTTAGCCGCAAAATCCGTGACCGCAATGAAATCCTTACGCTTGAGGTCTTCGAGATGCGGTGCATCGGCTGAGAAGCCGCGCGGCGGCCGCTTGAGGCTTTCGCCCCCCAGAGTGAAGCACTTGCCGAACGCCCGGGCGCTGGCCGCTTTGCGCCAGGCGGCCGGATTTTCGGCTATGCGGTTTCGAATCATGGCCAATGCAGTGGAATCCGGGCGCCAGACACCGGCTGCAAGGAAACACCCGCTGTTGTCGATATGCAGATAGTAGCCGGGGGCGTGAACGTCTTTGGCCATTTCGTGGCGAAACTGGATGCCGATGTTGGTTTTGTAGGGTGTTTTGTCTTTGCCGAAACGCGTGTCGCGATAGACGCGCATCAGCGAGCCGCCGGTTTTTTTCGGCAGCGCGACAAAGTGATCGGAAATACTCAGCAGCTTCGGACCCATCGTCGCAATGAAATCGAGCGCCGGTTCGCGCACGAGCGCCTCGTAACGCGGCTTGTTGACCGCAAACCACTCACGGTCGTTGTTCCGTTCGAGCTCGCGCAGAAAGCGCAGCGTGCCTGGCGGAAAACCGGTGAATTTCGGCATTGAACAACTCCCGTGTGGCGCTGCGGCGTGACGCCGCGGCTTATTCTGAACGATTCAATCAAATATTTTTTCGCTGCTCGAAAACAGCAGATAGAAGACCAACCCGAAGAGCGTAACGCCCGCGGCAACCTGAAAGACCAACGCCCAGGATCCCGTAAGCTCCAGTATCAGACCGCTGACAAAAACACCGATGATGCCGGGAATCGTGCCGGCAGTGTTGGTGATCCCCATGAGCGTGCCGGCGTGGCGGGGTGCGAGATCCATGTGATTGACTGCAAAGCCGCCCGTGACGAAGGCGCCGAGCGCGTTGCCGACGGCCATGATGGCAATCGCCATCCAGGCGGATTCAACCTCACCAACGATCATGAGTGCGGTGGCGATTCCGCCAAAGCCAATGGTCTGCATCAGCTTGCGGACCTTACCCACGGCCATGCCGTTTCTGATCAGACGGTCCGCAATGTTGCCGGCAATATTGAGGAAGAAGAAGGAGGCGATGTGGGGAATCATCGTGAACAAGCCAACCGCGGCGTAGTCCACTCCGAGGCCCTTGTTGACGAACGTCGGTAACCAGGAAAGCAGTACGTACAACGACCAGTTGTTGCAGAAGTGGGCGACGATGATCGCCCAGACCGCGCGATGTTTGAGAAATTCGAACCAGTGTGGCGCCGCAGCTTCCGTCGCCGCCGCGGTGCCCGCCGCGATGATCGCACCCTCAGCGTCGCTGAGTTGTGGGTGTTGCTGCGGTGTCGAGCTCACTACCCGATGCCAGGCCAGGTACCAGATCACTCCGACACCACCAAAGAGATAAAACGCCCATTGCCAGCCCAGTGTCTCGACGATGATCGGCGTTACGATGAGCGCAAAGACCGTACCCAGTGGTATGGCGCTGTTGGTCAGCCCGATCGCCCGCGAGCGCTCGACCAGTGGAATCCAGCGCGAGTAGAGAGAGTAGATCGACGGAAAGGTAACCGCCTCCCCCATGCCCATGGCGATCCGCGTCGCGAGGAGTATGCCGAAGCCCAGCCAGGCGGCCGGCGGCGTGAGAATGGTGAACACCGACCAGACGAGCACGCCGAATCCCAGCACGACTTTGCCACCGAAGCGGTCGGCCAGGCGCCCGCCGACAATCTGCAGCAGCAGATAGCCGATGAAAAATGACGAGAGCACCGTGCCCTGGGTTTGCATGCTCCAGCCGAGTTCCTCGGCCATCGGAATGATGGCGACCGAAATATTCACGCGATCGATGTAGCAGACAAAGACCGACGCAAACGCCAGCCCTACCACCGAGTAGCGGCGCGGCCAAGCAACAGATTTCAACACAGACTCTCCCCGTGCGCTGAGCGCCACCTTAACCCGTCCCTGTGACCCGGGGCGAGCATCCGCAACAGAGCAGGTGCACGCGCAGCACAGGGCAGGTGCACGGAGCACAGGGCAGGTGCACGGAGCACAGGGCAGGTGCACGGAGCACAGCGCAGCTGCACCGTGCGGCGGCGTGCGGGTCCTCAAATCCGCACAACGTCTGCCCGAAGCTCGACCGACCCGGGCGCCTTGGGGGGTGTTGCAGCAAGAAAACACAACGACCCGGTGAGTGACAAGCCTGCCAACACCGCCAGCCCCAGTTGGTAGTCGCCGTAGATGTCGGCCATGAGTCCGGCGAATATTGGGCCTAGCGACATACCCAGCATGACGATCAACGAGGAAAACCCCATGATCGTGCCAAACGAAGTCGGGCCGAAGTAATCGGCCCGCAGCGCGACCATGAGCGGACCACGAGTGCCCCAGCCCAACCCGTGGAGCACGGCGAAGGCGAAAACCATTGCAAAGGAATCCGCAAAGGCTAAGAGCAGCAACCCCGCGGCATGCGCCACCATGCAGAAAGCACAGATAACCCGCTTGTCGAAGCGATCGCCGAGGTAGCCGCCCGAGAGCTGGCCCAGCAACTGAAAACCGGTCAGCAGCGCCACCACCATGCCGGCCTGGCCCAGCGAGTAATCCAGCCCTTGCGTGAGGTGCGGCACCATATGCACCATGATCGCCGAGACCGTGAGCAGCGCGAGCGCATGGCCTATGGAGATGAGCCAGAACGCAGACGTGCGCATCGCTTCTCTGGCCGTGAAATCACGCCGCCGGGCCACCGGCGCGGTAGACGCGCGTGCTTCAGGCTGCGTCTCGCCGTCGGCAACTTCACCGTGGTCTTCGGGCCGGTGGCGAATCAGCTGCACGAGCGGCAGGCCCATGGCCAACACCAGCACGCCGGACAACAGAGCCGTCGTGCGCCAGCCAACTGCTTCGAGCAATAGAATTATCAACGGCACCGACAGCCCGCCGATCGAGAATCCCAGTTGCGAGAGTGCGACCGCCTTCGACCGGTGACGGTTGAACCAGTTCACGAGAGAAACCATGAGGGTGGCAAATCCGCCGAGACTCGAACCCAGGGCGATGAGTGCGAAGCACAGATAGAACTCCAGCAGCGATTCCACGCGGCTGAAGAGCATGAAACCAATGCCGAAGATCACCGTGCCGATGGTCAGAATCAGACGCGGACCGAAGCGGTCTACCAGCCACCCCTGCAGCGGACCGAGAATGCCGCTTTCGACCCGGGCGAGCGCGAATGCGCCCGCCACCAGCGCTTTGCTCCAGCCAAACTCATCCTGCAGCAAAACCATATAGGCGCCGTATGACTGCATCCACAACACGGCAGCGAGCCATTGCACACCGCCGGCGGCGGAGACGATCCACCAGCCGTAGAAAACTCTGCCACGCGGTCGGATGACCGCGTCGATCCTTTGGAAGAAGTTGCTCACGGGACGCGAATCATACGCGAAGGTCGCCGCTGCCAGACCGCGCTGAGCGCAGTCGCGGCAAAAACCACAGACAGAAGTTGCCCGCAAAAGTCACCCGCGGAAGCCGCCGACAGGGGTCGCGGCGCCGCAGATTCAGCTCGTGGAGAAGCTGGGACGCGCGCCGATCGTCTGTCGGTAGCGCACGATATTCGGTAGATCGTAGGGTAGATTCACCTGCACGCGCTCGGCGAAATTCAGCGCGATGGCGAAGGTAATGTCCGCCACGCTGAACGCACCTCCGGCGAGGAAGGTCGCGTCCGCGAGATGCTCATCGAACACCGCCAGCGCGGCGGCGGCGACCTCGGCACTGATATGGCCCCATTCCTCGCTGGTTTTTTCCCGGTCCTTGAATATGCCGCTGATATTGCGGAACGCGGTTGCTGCGGGGAGCATGAAATTGAGCTCCGCCCGCCGGTTCCACATCTCGATCTGGGCGAGTTCCAGCGGCGTTGTGCCGAACAGTGCGGGTGTGGGATGCAGGCCTTCCAGATAGCGGCAGATCGCGACGGATTCCGCCAGAAACGTGCCGTCGTCGAGCTCCAGCACCGGCACCCGGCCAAAGGGGTTCATCTGGCGGAACTCAGCGGAGAGGTTGTCTCCCGATCTCAGGTCGTAGGTCTGCGAGGCGAACGGCTCGATACCCTTCTCCTGCATGAATATCTCAACCCGCAGCGCATTGGGCGAGGGGGCAACATGTAACTTCATCGATTCGATTCTTCCAGCGAACGGCCGATCATTCTAGCAGCGCCTTGAAAAACGCGCTGCAGGTGCCGTCGCGATCCAACCCCGCCGCATCCCGCGCAAATCAGGATCGCGGCTCGAGGCGCACGGCCATGGCCGCTTCCTTGCTGCCGAAGATAAGTTCGATGTAGCTGTCGCGCCAACCGTACTTCTCGCGCATCAGGCGTCGCACCGTCGGGATCGCCGCCGGCACCGGCACCGCTTCATACTCTGCGGTTATGTCACCACGCTGCATGCTGATGACCGGATTCGAGGTCATCCGGCTAAACCATCCCGCGCCTTCCACGCCGACGCGCAGCCACTGCGCATCCTCGTGATCCACGATCCATAGCCGCGTCGTCGCCGACTCGCCACCGCCGGCATCCGTTGTGACGACCACAACTTCGCCGGTTTCCGAGGCCACCATCTGCAGCAGCATGACCGCCGTGACGAGGGCCACCGCGCCGAGGAACGTTCGCAACAGGATTTTTCGCAACATTTCTTTCTCGCATTTGGCGATTCAGTGGCGCACCGTAACGCATTAAATGTTTAATATCAAACTGTTTAAAATTAAACATTCTGTTAGTATGCTTGCATTCGATCGAGGCAGGAATCCCATGAGCCGCACGAGAAACTCACACCGCGCACCACGCGGATCGAAGTCGGCCGGCGCTGATCTGCAGATCGCCTATGGCTTCTTCAACGAGATCGGCATTATCAGTCAACTCTCGAGCAATCAGATGCAGCGCGCGATGCCGCATGATCTGACCCAGTCCCAGTTCTCCGTATTGAACTGGTTTGTCAGAGTGGACACCCAGGCCACCCCGGGACGTCTGGCAAAAGCTTTCCAGGTCACCAGAGGAGCGATGACCAACACCCTGCAGAAGCTCCAGGCGAAGGGTTTCATCGATATCCAGATCGACCCGGCCAGCGCGCGGCAGAAAATCGTTACCCTGACAGCTACCGGGCGGCGGGCGCGTGACTCCGCTATTTCGGCCAACCACCCGCAGCTCACAGCGTTCCTCGAGGCGTTCGACATCAACACTATAGAACGGGCGTTGCCGTTGTTGCGGCGGATCAGAGCGTACCTCGACGAGTTGCGGACTTAACGCCGCCGCGGGTAATCAGATCGCAGGCTCTTGCGGGCTTAAGTCCGCCAGCAGAGCGAGAATCTCGGCTCGATGCTCATCGAGATGCGGGGGTGGCGCGAGGGAGTCCGCGCCCGCAAAGTCGCCCTGCAACGCAACGGTCCGCACGCCGCGGCCATCCGCGAAAAGCTGCCGGGCGGCCTCAGGCGCGGCAAATACGGCCGCCATGTCGTTGACGAAACCGAATGGCACTTTGTCCGCCTGCAGAGCCGCGGTAATGTCCGCCGAGCTGCACTCGGCGATCCTGGCAGCCAGCAAGCCGTTCAGGGCATCACGGTTGGCAACTCGCGAGGCATTATCGACGAACCGCGCGTCTGCACTCAACTCCGCCAGGTCGAGTGCTGCGACAAACGCCGCAAACTGCCTCTGCGTCCCCACCGCAATCACGAGCTCACGCGCGTCAACCGTCAGGAAGATGGTGCCGTAGGGCGCTATGTTTGGATGTTCGGAACCCATTTGCGCCGGCACCACCCCGGCATGCAGATAGTTGCTCGCCTGGTTGGCAAGCGACGCCGTGGCGGCTGCCAGCAACGACGTGGCGATGTAGGCGCCCCGCCCCGTCTGCGCGCGTTGCAGCAGCGCAAGCAACAGCCCTTCCTTGAGCTGATGGGCGGCGAGCAAGTCGATCAGCGCCACCGGCATCTTCACCGGCCCGCCGCCGGGGGCTCCGTTGAGATGGGTAAAACCGCTTTCCGCCTGGATGATGGCATCGAAGCCGGGTCGTTCGTCGCCGGTACCGTAAGCGGTGACCTGAAGATAAATCAGCTTCGGGTTGAGCGCGGCGAGGGTGGCGTAATCCACGCCAAACTTCACTTCGTCGCCCGGCTTGTAACCGACGACGACAACGTCGCTGACCGCGGCGAGTCGCTGCACGAGTTGCCGACCAGCCGCGGTCGCGATGTCGATCGCTATCGAGCGTTTGCCCCAGTTCGCACAGGAAAAATAGGCCGAGACGTCCGAGTCACGCGATTCCGTGGCCAGATACCAGCCGCGGGTCGGGTCGCCCAACCCGGGCGGCTCGACCTTGATGACGTCTGCGCCAAGCTCTGCGCAGAACTGACCCACCAGCGGCCCGGCAAGAATATTCGCAAGTTCCAGGACTCGCAGTTGCGTCAGCGGCAATTCGTTGTGGCCGCTCAATGCACTCAGGCCGGTGCCGCCAGCAGGGTGCGAATGTCGTTGGCAATCGTCTCGGCGTGGAGGAACGAGACGCTGTAGATGTTGCGTATGCGCTTGTCGCGATCGATCAGATAGACACGCAACAGATGCGACATCGTGCCGAGCGAGCGGCCTTGCGCATCGTAGTCGCGCACGATCCACTGATTATAATCGCGCAGCACACCGGCGAGCTGCGCCTCACTGCCGCAGGTGAGAAACTGCCAGTCGAACTCATCGGCAACGAACCGGCTGGCATAGTCTGCGAGCACCGCCGGCGTATCGTAGTCGGGATCGAAACTGAAACTGAGCAAACGGACCTGTTCGCGCAGGTCCGGTTCCTGCAGCAGACGCTCCTGCACGCGCCGCATCACATAGCTTGCCAGCGGACAGCCGTTGACGTCATTGCAGCGGGTGTAGATGAAGCTGAGCACGGTGATTTTGTCACCCATATAGTCGTGCAGTTCACGCGCGTTGCCCTGCGTATCGAGCACCGGACCGTTGGCGGCAGCGCCCAGTGCCGGTAGCGCGTAACTGCCCGCGGCCGGCGCCACGAACTGCAGATCCGCATATCCGGGCGCGAGCACGACCGGCTGCGGATGTTCGTGCTCGGCTG
>SMVA01098884.1_pt1 | contig 15222 bp, 17 predicted proteins | sample 2456451 | NCBI WGS metagenome assembly SMVA01 (sample SAMN11095933, study PRJNA526329) | marine sediment metagenome | biome: Marine sediment; feature: Surficial sediment; material: Deep marine sediment; isolation source: Hadal surficial sediment | place: Pacific Ocean | collected 2014-05 | depth...
AACCTAAAACGTGGGCAACCATATACTCTCCTTAGTTTGATTTGATGTATTAATTCTACTAAAATGAGAAAGGTATATTTTTGCTTACCCTAGAAAAGAAGTAAAGGACTAGACTATGAACCTTTTGATCACCGGCGGGACAGGATTTATAGGAACCAGGTTAATAGGTTCTCTTAACGGCAGAGAGGACTTAAAAATCACGGTGCTGACTCGAGATGCAAAAAAGAAGCTTCCCAGCGGAGTGAAGTCGATCTTTTGGGATCCGGAAAATAACATCTACCCCATTGAGCACTTCAAGGAAGTGGATGCCATCGTTAATCTAATGGGAGAAAACCTCGCAAATAAAAGATGGAGTGAGCGCCAAAAACAAGTTTTAGAAGAAAGTCGGGTTAAAAATACCGAGTATTTTTTCGATCAGATAAAAAAACATAACACGCGCAGGTTAAAAGTTATTGTCCAGGCCTCGGCCATCGGTATTTATCCTAAAAATTTGGAAAGAGAGATTAGCGAAGACACAGAGCTGGATTCAGATTTTCTCGCAACGCTTTGTAAGAACTGGGAAAACCAACTAGATCTTTACAAAGAGGTGGATAAAAAAGTCGCCATAAGATTTGGTATCGTCTTAGGCCTTGGAGGTGGGGCACTTAAAAAATTACTTCCCATTTTCAAACTAGGGCTTGGTGGCAAGATCGCCTCAGGTAGACAAATAATGAGCTGGATTCATGTGCAAGATGTAGTCAATATCATCATCAAATCCTTATATGATGAGCGCTATCAAGGCGTTATTAATGCTGTATCACCAAACCCCGTATCCAACGAGAATTTCTCTAAAGCACTGGGTACAGCGCTTCATCGGCCGGCCATTTTTCCCGTTCCCGAAGTGATGATGAAAATAATAATGGGAGAAATGTCTACCATCGTACTAGATGGACAGAGAGTTATCCCCAAGCATTTAAAAAAACTTGGTTATAATTTTCAATTTCCAGATTTAGCGGGTGCCTTGAAAGACATTTGTGGCTAGGACTCTGAGACCGATACGATTTTTGGAACTTCCAGCATGTCCCCTACGCGCAAGATATCATCTTTTTGATAATACCGAAGAAGCCAGATGGGTACATCCATTCGATATTTGATCCTATCTAGGGTATCCCCTCTTTTGACATGATATTTTTTGATCCCATCAATTTTATAATTATTAAAAAAATCTTCTTGAATGCTTAGGTGATATTCTCTTCTTTTTCGTTTAAAACGTTTTATATTTTTTATATCCAGAGGAATGATAATGCTTCCTCCAAGTCGGATAGATTTTGATCTAATTTTTCTATTATATTTGAGAATCTTTCTAACTGGAACTAAGCTCCAATCAGCGTAATGGCCAAGGGTTTCTTCAGGCTCGATGCTGACTCTATATAAGTTGTTTTTAACTCTTTTTAAATCCAGATCATAAGATTTAACCACATCAAGAGGAAGATGGACGGCGAACTGTTTTTCCTCCCCTGAAAAATCCAAGCTTTTTAACCATTTTAAAATAGGCCTATTTATCTTGGCCATTCTCTCTAGGAACCCATGTCTTAGTTTAGGTTTAGGTTTGCGTTTTACTCTTTTAGGGGCCCTATAGGTTCCGATACTGGCCATTAATTTTTTCTTACGAGTTATGCTAACTTCGGGGATTTTTAGCTGAAAGTTTCTAGGTAAGGCCAGGTTTCTTCTAAAGACTGCTGGTCGTAGCGCTAAATTATAACTTTGCAACTCTCTGAGCCCTATTTTTGTCAGCCGAGAGATTTTTTTAATGGGCATTCTATTGGGCAGTTTTAGGACGGTAAAAGGTTTTAACTTCTTCCTTCTTATTTTTTTAAAAAACTTTTTAGGGTTTTCTGAGATTTCACTGGCCGCTACAAAAGTGGCATAGAAATTTTTGGAAGCGAATCTAAACCGGCGGCCATTATAATTTTCTACAATTTTACTGATATTTTTGGTTTTCATTTTCCGCACGGCCCGGTCCATGGCCTTGGGACCGTAGTTGTAGGCGGTTAAGGCCAAAGGCCAAGTTTTAAACCTTCTATAATTATCGCCTAAGAGTCTTACTGCCGCTTTTGTGGATTTTACCGGATCCCTTCTCTCATCAATAAGATAATTTCTTTTTAATTTATATAGTCTTCCAGTAGACCTCATAAATTGCCAAATTCCCGCCGCCCCAACTTTAGAATAGGCCTGGTAATTAAAAGAACTCTCCACATGAGGAAGATAGGCCAACTGTTCTGGATGTCCTTTTTCTCTAAAGCTTTTTTTAATCTGTTCCAAGTATTTATAAGACTCTGCCAGCCCCTGGAGATATCTATTAGACATGCCCCCTTGATAGCGAATTCTACGCGCCATTTTTCTTAGTTTCTTTTTAGGAAGTCGTTGTAGTTTAAAAAGAAGATCCTCATTCACTTTTACCGGTTTACCCTTGATGATAGAGAGGATGATTTTTTTCCAGCGTCTTTTACGCGCTTTAACTTTTCTTCTTCTATTTCTGCGAGATAGACCTCTTACAGAAACTGTTTCATAAATTATGCCTAGGTTGTGCTCGTCATGAAGAAACCCTTCATCAGAGTTGATCTGGGAGTAAACTTTTTCCCAAAAGTTTACCCGCTTCCTCATTTTGTGATCTACAGGAAAATGTTTTTTTGAAAGCCCTGCAAATAACACTGTGGGACAGAGACAGAATATAAGTAATATTACCTTCACCATTAAATTATAATCGACATGTTCACCATTATCATTAGAATATGGGACTAATTAGAGGAGGAATAAGTGACTAATTCAATTTATAATTTTGAAGTTGTTAATATCTCTGGGGAAAGGGAAACCCTAGAAAAGTATAACGATAAGGTAATATTAATCGTAAATGTGGCCAGTAAATGTGGTTTCACCCCACAATATAAAGGGCTAGAAGAGCTTTATAAAAAATATAAAGATCAGGGCCTTATCATTTTAGGCTTTCCCTGCAATCAATTTGGCAAACAAGAACCGAGTGATGACGACGAAATCTTAAGCTTTTGTGAGCGAAACTATGGTGTAACATTTCCTCTCTTTTCAAAAATTGAGGTCAATGGTGAAGGTGCCCACCCCCTTTTTAAATTTTTGAAAAAGGAATTACCAGGGCTCTTGGGCAGTGAAAAAATTAAATGGAATTTCACCAAATTTTTAATTGATAAAAAAGGCAATCCCCTCAAGAGGTATGCCCCTAAGGACACTCCTTCTAGTTTAATCCCGGAGATTGTAAAATTACTTGGTTAATCTCTCTGGAGAAACGATCTATTTCTTCTTCCGTGTTGTAGTAGTGAACGGAGGCGCGAACTAAATCGGTAAGGCCCCTTAAGTTGAAATCTAGAGGGAACCTCTCTTTAGGTATATAAGTAACATTTATATTTTTTTTAAACAGCTGGGACCAAACATCTTTTGAGTCTATGTTTTTAATTTTAAAAGTAACGATCCCACTTTTTATTTTGCCCTGATCATGAAGAGCAATATCTTCGATTTCGCCTAGTTTTTCTCTTAGCAGGTTTGCGAGATGGATTACTCGCTTTTCAATTTTATCCATCCCAATACCCAGCGCGTACTTTACCGCCTCGGCCAGGCCTAACTTACCGGCAAAGCTGCTCTCCCAGGTCTCAAGTCTTTGGGCCTTATCCCGTAGTTTAAAATTTTCACCGTCCTGCCAATCAGCGGTCATCATATCAACCACTGGCGGGAGAAGGTAATTAAGCCTTTCCCTTTTAATATAGGCAAATCCGGTACCACGTGGGCCTCTTAGAAATTTTCTTCCCGTAGCGCAAAGGGCGTCACATTTTATTTTGGAAACATCCACCCTCATCTGACCTATGGATTGAGTGGCATCAAGGAGATAAAAGATATCGTACTTCCTTGCCAATGCTCCAATATTTTCCACTGGATTTACCAGTCCTCCCTGACTAGGAACATGGGTGATGGCCAAAAGCTTAGGTTTTTTGGCCTTAATCATCTTTTCAAGAGCAGAAACGGAGGTCTCCCCTGTTTCCTCTTCAGGGATAAGCTCAACGTTCACGCCTTTTATTTTTTTAAGGTGGAGTATTCCTAGCAGGTTGCTGCCATATTCTGCGGAAGTGGTGAGAATGGTATCTCCCTGCTTAAATTCCATACCGTAAAAAACCACCTGCCAGGCCCTAGTGGCGTTTTCAAAGAGAGCGATTTCATCAGCATGTGCTCCAATAAGTTGGGCCAAATCGCGGTAGATCCCCTCAATTTTAGGAGCAGCATATTCCATCGCCTCATATCCACCTATTTTGGCCTCCAGGTTTAGGTAATCAGTTACTGCTCCAACTACCTGTTTAGGCATGAGTGCCGCCCCGGCGTTGTTGAAATGGATTAGGTTTGGAGCACAGAGATTATCCTTAGAGTATTTTTGCCAACTATGACTCATTGCTTCATTCTCCTTTGACTTTTCTTAGGGTATATCTTGGGCCAATTCAAAAAAGGAAATAAAATGTCTTTCAATTTTGTATTTTTTCTAATGGCGGCGATTTTAATAACTCTTGGTTTTTTTAGTAAGTCTTTTCGCACCAATGAACAACAAAAAATGAAACTGGAGGCCAATTATTTCGAATCGCTTAAAAGAGCTAAAGCTGGAAGTCTAGATAAAACGGAGCTATTAAAAGAAGCGGCACTTTACTTTAAAAACCTTGGACTCTCCCCGGCAGAATCTAAAATAAGGGTTGAACACGATTTGACCTTGATGAAATCTTTGGCCTAACACCCTATTATCTTTCAAGTATTTTATAAGGTACTATTTTAGCGTTAACTAAAGGAGTACCTTTCATGAGAGTTGTCTGTATTTTTCTATTTTTATTAAGCGGTTGCTTAAAAGAAAAACAACTAGGCTCAATAGAAAATCCGATAAAATTATTTTTTACCCCATCCATTAACTCAGGAATCATCACCGAAAATTCAAAAGTTTTTCTTAAATATCTAGAAGAGGAAACGGGACTATTTTTTACTACCAAGGTACCAACTAGCTACATAGCGGTGGTAGAGTCCTTCGGGTCAAAACGTGCCGATATTGGAATCATGAATTCCTTTGGTTATATTTTGGCCAATGAAAAATATGGCGCCACCGCAGAACTTAAAATTATTCGTTATGGTGTAGATTTTTACCGCGGCCAAATTGTCGCCCATGTGAATAGTGGAATTAAAAAAATAAAAGATATTCAAGGTAAAAATTTTGCTTTTACAGATGCCTCCTCGGCCTCAGGATATATGTTTCCCCTAAAAATATTAATGGATAATAATGTAAAACCGGGGAATACGGTTTTTGCCATTAAGCACGACAATGTCATCTCCATGATCTATCAGGGCCAGGTTCAGGCCGGCTCAACTTTTTATAGCGCTCCATCAGCAGATGGCACGGTAAACGATGCTCGACGGTTGGTGCTAACCCAATTTCCCGACGTGTTAGAAAAAATCAAGATTATCGCCATCACTGATAAAATCCCTAACGACCCCTTTGTTTTTAGAAAAGATCTACCAATAGATATTAAAAAAAAATTCAAGGATGCCTTATTTAAGTTTTTAAAAAGCAAAAAGGGACAAGATATCTTTTTTAACATCTATAATTTTAAAGGTGTTGTTCCTACGGTTGATTCTGATTATGATAATCTAAGAGATGTTATTAAAACGATCAAAATGGATTTAGACGGTTTAATCAAATAATGTTAGCAGTAAAAAAACTTAACAAGATTTATCCCAATGGCACCCACGCCCTAAAAAATGTCAGCTTTGACGTTAAAAAAGGTGAATTCTTAATTATCATTGGACTAAGCGGTTCAGGGAAATCGACTCTCCTTCGTTGTATCAATCGCCTGATCGATCTAACTTCCGGTTCAATTATCTTTGAAGGCGTGGAAATATCAAAGCAAGAGGGAGCGGCGCTCAGAAAGACCAGATCAAAAATTGGCATGGTCTTTCAAAACTTTAACTTAATTCCCAGGTTTAGCGTTTTAAAAAACACCTTGACTGGAGCTCTCACTAGAACTGGAACCCTTGCCTCTATTCTCGGGAATTTTTCTAAAGAGGATGAAAAAAAAGCACGTGGTTTTTTAAAAACGGTGGGCCTAAACGGCAAAGAAAGATCTCGCGCCGATAACTTATCCGGGGGAGAGCAACAACGTCTGGGCATGGCCCGCGCTCTGATGCAAGACCCGATCTTGCTCTTGGCCGATGAGCCTGTGGCCAGTCTTGATCCTGCCACCTCTCATACCGTTATGGATTATCTTAAAAAAATAAATAAGGAACTTGGGGTAACCATTATTTGCAATCTGCATTTTCTATCCCTGGTTCGTGAATACGGCACTAAAGTTTTGGCCTTAAAAGATGGCGAGATTGTCTACCAAGGGCCACCGGACGGCATTGATGAGAAGTGGTTTAAAACTATTTATGGAGAAGAGGCCAAAGAGGTGGGGATAAACTGACATGGCGCATCGACACTTCTTCTCTCTCCTTTTAGATACCCTGCTTTGGAGTTATACCTTCCTGGCAACTCACAAGATTATCTACAATAAAATCATTATGAGCATAAGGTATCCCGAGTTTAGTTGGGGACAACCACTTATTTGCCTAATCTTAGGTCTTATTACCAGTGCCCTTATTTATTTCTTTCTGCCTGGATTATCTATTGGTCGGGCCATCTATTTTAAAACTTATGCCAGATTAAATAGACCCTTTTTCAAACGGCCCTACATCTATGTAGCATTTTTGATCTTTTTTATCACTTTAATAAGTGGGCTCTATGTTTCCCAAGTTTCACTTCGAGAATTTTTCTCTCATAGTGGATTGATGGGAGCTAAAAGAATTTTTATCGCTCTATTCACGCCAAACTTTGGAATTTTAGAAGAATCATTATTTGCCGCCATTGAAACTATTTATATGGCCTTTATCGCCACCTTATTTGCTATTCCTATAGCTTTTGTTCTTAGTTTTTTTGCGGCAAAAAATTTGATGATGGGATCTCCCCTCTTTAAAATCATCTATACCATCCTCCGGTTTATTTTAAATTTAACCAGATCCATTGAACCTTTAATCTGGGCCATTATCTTTTCCGTATGGGTGGGGATCGGCCCTTTCTCTGGAATGCTGGCCCTTTGTATCCACTCGATTGCCTCACTTTCTAAGCTCTACAGCGAGCAAATAGAGGCCATCGACCAAGGCACCATGGAGGCCATAACCTCAACTGGGGCCAGGCCTGTTCAGATTGTCTGGTTTGGAGTTGTTCCACAAATCATCCTGCCTTTTGTCTCCTTTACTATCTATCGCTGGGATATCAACGTCCGCATGGCCACCATTATTGGACTTGTAGGGGGAGGAGGAATCGGAACCCTTCTTATGCAATATCAGGGCCTTGCCAAATGGAATGAGGTGGGACTTCTGGTTTTAATCATCGCTACCATCGTCTGGGCGATGGATACTATTTCTACCAAAATCCGCCAGGCCATCAAATAATTGATAGATACTGTGCAAAGTGGTAATTTATCCCCTTATGAAAGCTACAATTATAGGCGAGATATTTGGTGCCATTATTAATTTGTTTGCGCTGACCGATAGGTATCGATTTGTAAACAATCGCACCTTAAAAAGGTGCCGGAAAATCAATATCTAATAGTAGCTTGGCACAACAATCTCATCGGGGCCGATTCATGAAGTTAAAAAAGGCGAAGAAGAGCTCAAAAGGATTTATCTATGAAAACTTTAATTTTACTTTTACTTGTAGTTTCTTGTGGCTCTGAAAACATGGAAAATGTGGGCCTTATAAAAGAAAATGGAATGGCTAAGTTCAAACCATGTCCTAAAAAACCCAACTGTTATTCTTCTGCTGAAGAAATAGATACTGATAACTATTTTTTTCCTATCACAGTAAAAGAGCCAAGAGAAACGGCCCATAATAAAGCTTTAAAAATAATTGGCAATATGGGCGGTACACTTGTAGAGCAAAAAGAGTTCTATATTCATGCCACCTTTACCTCAGCGATCTTTCGGTTTATTGATGATTTTGAAGTATATACTGGGGACCAAGATATTGTTGGCATAAAATCATCTTCAAGAATGGGACACTCCGATCTTGGAACAAATAAAAAGCGTCTTAGGGATTTTACTTTTCGCTATCATCAGACCCGCTAAGCGGCAGCTCAATGACAAATTCGGTATTGGGAGACTCTTTATTGTAATATAGAGTTCCACCCAACTCTTCCAGGTTTTCCTTGGAGGTGGAAAGTCCCATGCCAGAGGATTTAACATCTTCATGGGTGGTAAAAAAGGGTGTAAAGATTTGATCTACAATTTCTGGTTTAATACCCTTTCCACTGTCTTTAACTCTTATTATCCCCGTTTTATCATCTTTTTTTTCAACAGTAATTTCAATGAGAGGATTTTTCATTTCAGCGATTTCTCTTCTAGAATTCATTACCAGATTAAAAATTGCCTGTAGGATCGCACTTTCTTTAAATTTAAATTTTAAATTAGAGTCTCCCATCTTAAACTCCACCCCTTGGGACATCAAAAGGCCATTACAAATGGAGTGTATCCGTTTTTTTAATTGGGGATAGGCAAGGGTTTTTATTTTTTCTTTAGAACTATCCACAGCAAAGGCCCGTAGCCCTTCTACTACTGATTCGGTTCTTAAAATGGCATTTTGGATATTATCTAAGTCCGATAGAATTTCATTTTTAATTTTTACCTCATTTTTAGGGAAAGTGATTTGGGCAACTCTGGATCGCAAAAATTCAATTCGGCCATCCACGACGGTTAAAGGATTAATAATCTCATGAGAAATAGTAGAGGCCATCTCCAGCATTAATTTCATACTGGCGGTTCGGACCATGTCCTTTCTTCGCCTTTCCACCTCGTCATTAAATCTTTTAATGGTCATCTGAGTTTCGATTCTGGCCCAGGCAACGGTGTAATTTATCGGTTTTTTGATAAAGTCATTGGCCCCTTCTTGAAGGCAGTTGACCAGGTTATCTTCATGGGACGCTTCCGAGATCATGATTATGGGAAGTTCCATGGGGGTGTGTTTTTCTCTGATTTTTTTTAAAAGATCCAGGCCAGATATGCCAGGCATAACCAGATCGAGAATAACCAAATCAAAATTTTCCTTATTTATTACATCGAGAGCTTTATTTGAATCCTCTAGACAAGTGGGTATGACACCTTTATTTTTTAAGCGGATGTCTAACACCTTAAGGACTAGTTCATTATCTTCCACCACGAGAACTTTAAAGGGCGCAGGATCAGATTGTTCTGCGTTTAAAAGAACCTCTTTTTTTACCAAGTCGTTAATCTTTTTAACTGGAATGGCCAAATAAATCCCCTGTATTTATACCTTAGACTTTTCGGTATCAGGGGATAAAAAATAAATCAAATAGCTAGATTATTAAACGGTATTTATTTACCAAGGAAGTTTGGCGATATACTCGCCTAAATCATTAATATCTTGAACGGATAGCCTTTTAACATAGGGGTTCATGACCTTGTTTACCCGGATACCGGATTTTATATTCTTGATTTGGGTAACAATATATTGTTCAAATTGACCGCCGATCTTGGGAGCATTTTGCGACTTCTTACCCTCTCCTAGTTTTCCGTGACAAACGATACATTTAGAATAGAGTTTGTTGCCTCTTCTCAGGCCCTCGGTATTTAGATCCACTTTAAAAACAGCTTTTACAACTATTACTTCTTCTTTTGGTTCAAGCGCCGCCAACCTTTTATGTTCAATCTCTTCTAGGACTTTTTGTTTATCATCTTGTTCTATCTTATAGGTCTTATAATCAAATGCCTGGTTGGATCTAGGCATGCTTTTAAAACCATTTAAATAGGTAAGGGAAACCAAACCAATTATGACTAACACGAATACGATTAACCTCGTCATCACACCTCCAATTTCAAAAGCTAGACTATAATTTATCGCACAAAAAAAATCAAAAATTAATATGATTTTTTAAATCATCAAAGGAATTTATTACCTCAAAGTGGGACAGATCTTCCTTTTTTATAAAGCCTTCTCGGTCTGCACTATGAATATGTTCGATCAAATGATCAAAAAAATTTTCAAAATTAAATAGATAGATGGGTTTAGGGTGGATTTTCAACTGACGCCATGTCAAAATCTCGAAAAACTCGTCTAATGTGCCAAATCCACCAGGAAGAGCAGCAAAACCATCGGAAAGTTCATACATCTTTTTCTTTCGCTCGTGCATATTGTCCACTTTTATCAGGTGGGTCAATTTCTTATGCTCTACTTCTTCACTAAATAGCTCTGAAGGAATGACTCCTGTCACCAGTCCTCCATCTTCTAGAACGCTCTGGGCCAGATGTCCCATAAGACCTATGGAGCCAGCACCGTAAACGAGTTCAATATCTTTTTTCACCAAAAACTTTCCCAGCTCCCAGGTGAGTTCCTGATATTTTGGATTATTTCCAGAGCTGGAACCGCAAAAAACACATAATTTTTTAATCATACTAATGCTTCTATTTGAGTAAAAAGAATTCCCTTTTCTTTTAGATTAAGCAAAATAAAATATTCCTGATTGCCTTCTCTGCCTCTAATGGGAGAAAGACAAAAGTCTTTGATGCTAAAGCCTGATTCCTGACAAAAATCGAAAATTTCATGAAGTATTCTTATATGGGTTTCTCGATCTTTTACAATTCCGCCTTTTCCCACATTGTTTTTTCCTGCCTCAAATTGAGGTTTAACCAAGGCGAGAACGACTCCATTTTCTTTAATTAAATCAAAAATGGGTTCTAAAACAAGTTTTAGAGAAATAAAGGATAAATCGACCAAGGCAACATCAACTTGCTCTTCTAGATTCACCCCCTCTTTTATATTAATTCCCTCAAGGTTTTCCACCCTAGGATCTTCTTTTAAACGAATATCCAACTGGCCGTGCCCAACATCGATGGCAAAAACTTTGGCCGCTCCGAGCTCCAAGGCCATTTGGGTAAATCCGCCGGTTGAGGCCCCCACATCGGCCACGATTTTATCTTTAAAATTAACATGGATATCTTTTAGTGCACCCTCAAGTTTCCTGGCGCCCCTGCCTACATATTTAATGGTGTCAGTGAGCTCAATTCCATTTTCATCTATTAGCTCTTTGGATTTCTTAACCACTTTCCCATTATAGTTCACTCCGCCCTTTTCAATTAGTTCCTGGGCCTTAGACCGACTGGATACCAAACCTAGTTTAACTAAAATTTTATCAGCTCGATCTTTTGTCATTAGTGAATTTCGGGGGTAATAGTAATTTCAATTAATTGATCAGTTAGCTCGTCAGAGGAAAACACTTTCTGCTCTCCAAGCTTTACAATAAAATGTCCCTCTTCCGGTAAAGTCAGTTTATTTCCGTTACCATCTAAAAGTTCGGCCTCCATAAAAATAGTATCACTTGGGCCATAGATGCCTTGATCAATTACATAATTGGCCGAAAGAGAAAGTTTAATCCCATTTTTCATTTTAAGAACGATAAATTCTTTTCCTCTTACTTCATCAAAGGAATACAGCTCGTATTTAAGCACCAATCCTTTATCAATACCTCTTTTATGAACGAGTCCAATATTGAGATATAAATTAGCAAAGCTTATTGAGCTATATAGGAGGGAAATTAAAACAATTATTTTTTTATTCATTTATTATTTTTTCCACTTTTCCACTTAAAAAAACGTTTTGAAAGTTTTCATCAAAGTGAACAGAAAGTTGGCCTCCTCTGGTGTTAAGAGAAACTCTCTCTTTCCAACCTAAATGTTTGGCAAGAGCTATGGCCGAAGCCGTGGCCCCGGTTCCACAGGAAAGGGTTTCACCAAAAACACCCCTTTCATAGGTTCGGATTTTGGCCTTGCCAACATCTTCAATCTGGACAAAATTCACATTGATCTCACCTAAAAAAGGCTCGCTGAAGCAAATATCTTTTCCGGATTGTTCCACATCCAACTGCTCCACATCATCAACTAAAAAAACCCCGTGAGGAACTCCTGTATTTAGATAAAATCCGTTATCCAGATCAAATTTTCCCCAGTCATAAAATTCAGTCATTTTTACCTTGATAAAATTGTCATCCAAAATAGTAGACTCGTAAAGGCCACCGGCGGTTTCAATTTTATAGGTCTTTCCTGGCAGGACTAGGTCAAAGTGGGCAAAATGCGTGATGGCCCGAAGCCCATTGCCACACATATCCACTTCCCCACCATCGGCATTGATAATCCTCATTTTAAAGTCGGCGATACTTGAATCTTCAAGTAGTAAAACACCATCGGTATTTTCTGCTCTACAACGTCTCTCCGCTTCAGTGAGGAAAAAATCCCCAGAGCGGTTATCAATCACTAAAAAAGTGTTTCCTGTTGCAGAATATTTGCTCGTTTTCACTTATAAAACCCTCATATCGAGGTTTCATATTGCCATAAAATTCCCAAAAAGTTATAAAGACCTTCTCTTTTAAGGGGACCATAGCTCAGTTGGTTAGAGCTCCCGGCTCATAACCGGGCGGTCGAAGGTTCAACTCCTTCTGGTCCCACCATTTTCTAATGCAAATCGTTAATTGACTCGATGCTTTTTCTTTTTTGGTTGATATTTATTACCAGGTTTTTGCTTGTACTCCACTTTCTTGGCCTTCTTCTTTTTCTTTTGCTCTTCTCTTTTCTCCTGGTGGTATTCACGCATATACATATTCCTATCCACCTGCTCACTCATAGCAAAACAATTTAAACTCAGGAAAAGCGAAAAAATTATTACTTGATTCATAATTAATTTATCGTCCGGCCTAAAATTAATCTGTATAGAGTTTTACCAAATAGGTCATTTTTAAATAGTTTCTATAGTCTTTATTTATGGACAATGACTGGTTTTTAGGAAAAATTAAGGCATGCCTTATATAGAATCCTTTCAAAGCCTTATCGAGATCCAATCTATCCAAAACCAGATTTTAAAACACCTTGAAGTCATAAAGGAAGAAGAGTCCCGAGTTGATCATTTAAAGGGCCAAAGAGAAGAAAAAGACGAAATCCTGATAACCTTAAAAGATGAAACGGTACTCTTAGAAGGTAATATTTTAAAACAAGAGAGCGCTCTTGAAAAACGTGATAACTCCCTTGAAACCGCCGGGAAGCATTTAAGAAATGCCTCCACTGAAAAAGAGATGAACGCCCTAGAATCAGAAATTTCGACCTGGGAAGGTGAGAAATCGGCCTTGGAAGAGTCGCTGATAAACGATCTCGATAATCAGGAAGTTAAGTTAAGTGAAATTCAAACCATCACTGGCTTTTTAAAAGGCTCGGAAGAAACCCTTAAGGAATTAGAACTAGAAGTTAAAGGTCATGTAAATGCTGAAAATGTAAAAATTGAGGATTTAAAAGGAAGAATAAATAACCTACTTGATATATGTCAGGAACCAGTTAAAAGATCTTTTGTGGAGGCCAATAATCGGCATGAATTTAACTCTCCCCTCGCTCTTATTGAAGCAGACAGGTGCAATAAATGTCAGATACATTTACCGACAAGTCTCTCTCAACCAATTGAATCGGGAAAAGTAATAGATTTTTGCCCCCATTGTGGCAGACTTTTAATCCCCCACAGCGCTCTTGCTTAGACCTCAGACTCTAACACTCCACCATCCATATCATCTTCGATATCTGTTTTGCGGGAAAATAGATTCCTGAAAAAGGATAAAACTTTTAAATAGATGAGATAATTCACTGGCACAAAAATCAGGGTAATCACCGTCGCAAAGGCCAGGCCATAAGCAAAAGCAAAGGCCATAGGCTTAACAAAAGGATCTCCAACTGAGCCGCCAAAAAGTCCTGCGTGGGCCACAGGGAGAAGTCCGGCAACAGTTGTAACTGAGGTCAAGATAACAGGTCTAAAACGCCCCATACAGGCCTCAATAACTGCTTGCATGTCATTACCTAAGTCTTCTCTTTTCTTATTGATGAAATTTACCAGCACGATAGAATCATTTACCACCACGCCAATTAGAGCTATTACCCCTAAGAGGGCCATAAAACTAAGTACCGCACCCTTTATTTTAAAGGCCAAAATCACCCCGATAAGTCCCATGGGAATTACCGACATAATGACCAGGGACTGGCCGATGGAATTAAACATAACCACGAGCACAAAAAAGATACATATAAAGGAGATTATGCCCGCCTTCACTAGCGCCCCCATGGACTCTTTAGTATCTTCATTCTCTCCACCAAAGTTATAAGCAATGGACGGATAATCATCTAATAGCTCTTTTAATTTAGGATCTAGGGCCTTAGTGATTGAATTTGGCGTGGCCAATTTTTTATCCAAACTAGCGGATATGGAAATAATTCTCTTTCGATCCTTGCGCCTAATAACGAAGGCCCCAGGCCTTTCTACAAATTTCACAACTTTATTGAGCCGAATTCTATTACCTCTTGGACTCAGGACAAAAAGCTTATCTAGCGTTTTAACACTTCCTCTGCTCTCTTTGTCTAAATAGACTCTGATAGGAATATCTTCATCAGACTCTCTTATCTCGGTGACTGAATCCCCAGAGAAGGCCTTTCTCAGCTCCATGGCAATGAGATCAGTTGAAACCCCAAGCCTTCTGGCCTCGGAGTTATCAACTTTAGCAATAATTTGTTTTTTTCCTTCTTCAAAATCAATTTCTGATGTCACCACCCCTTTGGTTTCATTTAATATCTTTTGTACTTTTTTAGACAAAAGCTTCAGATCATCGAGACTATCACCGGTTAACTCTATTTCCACCGCTTTACCCTTGGGTGGGCCTCCCTGTCTTTTTAAAACAGTAATTTCATATTTCGGCACTAGTGGTTTGGAACTTTTAACTAAATCATTTATTATTTCATCGGTAGTTCTTTCCCGTTCATCTGGTGGGGTCAAATAGATCATGATAGATCCATAGTGATTACCTATTTTGGAGGATCTCTCATCCATGAATTTCCCAATTTTAGACCGGATCTGATCTAGCTCCTCAGGTTTTAGACTAGACAGAATCATTTTTTCAAGCTTTGCAATGGCCACATCGGATTCTTCTAAAGGTGTACCTACTTCACCCTTAATTTGCAGGAAGACAAGTCTTACATCATCGCCAGGAAAGAGTTCAAAACGCATAGACTTGGCGACAAAAATAGAACTCACAAAAAGTACTAGAAAGAAAAAAGAAACTAAAAATG
>SMVA01039788.1_pt1 | contig 15218 bp, 11 predicted proteins | sample 2456451 | NCBI WGS metagenome assembly SMVA01 (sample SAMN11095933, study PRJNA526329) | marine sediment metagenome | biome: Marine sediment; feature: Surficial sediment; material: Deep marine sediment; isolation source: Hadal surficial sediment | place: Pacific Ocean | collected 2014-05 | depth...
GCGCCGGTCGTTGCAGATCATCATCCCCATCCAGGCGTCCATGTTGCGCCAGACCGGAAAGCCCAGATCGCCCGGTTCGAAATACCGTTTCTCCAGATGCTGGTGGGTGCGGTCGGGGTCGAAATCGGCGTGCCCCGGCAGGTGGATCTTGCGGTATTTGCCGATGATCCGGCCCGCCGGGTCGGTCAGGATGGAGGTGTTGAAGTGGCGGCCCTCCGGGGTCAGCTCGGCATAGCCGAACGAGATCGCGATGCCGTGCTCGCGGGCGCGGTCGAACAGGGGTTGGGTGGCGGGGCCGGGCATCTCGCGCTCGAACCCGCGGTCGACCTCGGCCTGGTCCTGCATCATCCAGCGCGGGAAAAAGGTGGTCAGCGTAAGTTCCGGGAACACGACCAGATCGCAGCCGCCCGCCTTTGCCTGATCGAGCAGCGCGATCATCCGCGCGACCACGACCTGCCGACAATCCGCCTTCTGGATCGGCCCCATCTGCGCCGCGCCTATCACGATCTCCCGCATGCTACGTCCCTCCCCGGCGTCCCGCCGAACCATGTGCCACGAACGGGCAACAGTCTAGCGGGGCAGGCGGGCGCGTTGCAAAGAGATTGTAGACTGTTGACAGACAGCGGGGTCATCGGGTGAGGTTCCCCCATGACCCGGCCAATCACGCTGTACGAGAACCTGCGGACCGTCGTGTACACGCCCTTCTACCTCGCCATCATGCGGGGCGAGTGGGCCCGCGAGGGAATTTCGGTCGAAACCCGCCTTGCGCCGGATACGACCGAGACCGCCGAGGGGCTGATTGCCGGGCGGGCGGATGTCTCGTGGGGTGGACCGATGCGGGTGATGCTGCACCACGACCGCGACCCGGAGTGCCCGCTGGTCTGCTTTGGGCAGGTGGTGGCGCGCGACCCGTTCATCCTGATCGGGCGTGAGCCGAACGCACGATTCCGGTTTCAGGATCTGTTGGGCAAGAAAATCGCGGTTGCCTGTGAGGTGCCGACACCCTGGATGACCTTCCAGGACGATCTGCGTCGCGCAGGGATCGACCCGGCCGCCATCGACCGTGCCTCGGATGCCCCGATGGGCGAGAACCTGGAGCGGCTGGCCAGTGGCGAGGTGGACGTTGTCCAGGTGTTCGAGCCCCACGCCACGCAGGCAGAGGTGGACGGAATCGGTCACTTCTGGCACCGTTTCGCCGAGCGCGGGGATGTGGGCTACACCTCGTTCTACACCACCCGGCGGTTCCTGACCGAAAAGCGCGATGTCTGCGAGGCCCTGCTGCGCGGCATCGATCGCGCGCTTCGCTCGGTTTATTCGGAGCCGGCGGACGTGGTGGCCGCTTCGGTGTCGGGCTTCTTCCCGGACCTGCCTGCCACGGTGCTGACCCGGGCCATTGCCGGCTACCGCGACTCCGGCCTCTGGGCACGGTCGCCCGCTCTGCCGGTCACCGCCATTGTCACGCTGAAGGCGGCGTTGCTGACGGGCGGGCTGATCCGGCGCGACATTCCCTATGACCGGATCGTCGATGATACGCTGTGGCCGGATATCTGACCGGGAGACCCTCTGAAAAGGACCGCTGAGATGACTGTCACGACGAAGATCCCCGCGATCAACATTGCGCCTTTTCTCGCTGGCGACCGGCAAGCCAGGCGCCAGGTCGCCGAGGCCTTTTTCCGGGCTTGCGAGGATATCGGCTTCGTTGTGATCTCCGGCCACGGCGTCCCGCAGACAACCATCGACCGGCTGTTCGAGCGCGGTTTCGCCTTCTTCGACCTGCCGCCGGAGGTCAAGAGCCGCTGGCACCCGACCGGCGAGGCGAAGCAGCGAGGCTATCACGGGTTGGCGACGCGGGGGCTGGCCTCGACTCTCGGCAAGGATGCGCCGAAGGACCTTCGCGAGAGTGTCTTCCTTGGCCCCATCGACGATCACCGGGCTGCCTATGCCCATCTGCCCGAGGCGCGCACGGCCTACGCCGACAATCTGATCCCGACGGAACCCGCGGGCATCGGCTCGGCCCTCATCGAGATGTATCGCGCCTTCGAGCAGCTTTCGGTCAACCTGCTGCGGATCTTTGCCGTGGCGCTGAAGATGCCTGAGGAGCATTTCGCGCCGCTGATCGACCGGCACTTCTCGGTCCTCTCGGCCCATCACTACCCGGCGCTGAGCGAGCCGCCGCTGCCGGGCCAGTTGCGCACCGGAGCGCATACCGATTATGGCGCGCTGACGATCCTGGCCATGACCGAGGCGCGTGGCGGGCTTGAAGCGAAGATGGCCGACGGGCGCTGGCTGCCGGTTCAGCCCGGGCCCGGCGAGCTGGTGGTGAATCTTGGCGACATGATGCAGCGCTGGACGAACGACCGCTGGGTCTCGACCATGCACCGCGTGGTGACGCCCGAGAATCTGAACGACGCCATGAGCCGGCGCATGTCGGTCGGATACTTCATGCACCCGAACTACGATGCCGAGATCGACTGTATCCAGACCTGCCTCGGCCCGGGCGAGGCGCCGCGCTATCCGACCATCACGGCAGGTGGCCACATCCGCGCCAAGATCGAGGCGAGCCACACTGGCGCGTGAGCTCAGGGGCGCGTGAGCTCAGGCAAGATCCGCGACTACCTCCTCGGTTGAACGGACGCGGCCGAACAGGCGGCGGAAGTTCTTCATTGTTGCGGCATGCAGGTCGGCGTGGGTAGTTGCGCAAGCGTCCTCGACGATGGTCACCGCATAGCCCCGGTCCGCCGCCTCGCGCGCTGTCGTCTCGACGCACATATTGGTCGAAATCCCGGTCATGTAGAGCTGCTCGCGCTTCAGCGAACGCAGGAGATGGTCGATCCCCGTCGAGGCGAAGGCTCCGATCGATCGCTTGTTGATCACGAAGTCCATCGGCTCGGGCTTCAGCTCGTCGATGATCTCGTGCTCGTGGCTGCCGACGTGATTGCCAACCATCGCATAGAACTTCTGCATATGCGGCGGAGCGTCGGCGCAGTCCGGCCGCTCGGCGCCCTGGGTGATGTAGACGACCTCGCCACCGCCGCTGCGGAAGATGGGCGCCAGGCGCAGGATGTTCGGCACCACCTGCCGCTCAATCCGGTCGAAGCGATAGTCGGTGAGGTCCGACCCTTCGGCCGTCATCCGCCGCCCCAACGCACCGGTCCGGTGGCCGGTGGCGTACTGCATGTCGACGATGACCAGGGCGGCGCTGGTCAGATCGGCGGCACGCACGGTCATGTAGTCCTGAATATAGTCGGACGCAGGGGGCGATTCGGTTGGCATCTCGGTCACTCGCAGGTCAGTGGTTACAGGTTGTCACGCTGGGGCTAGCGCCATCAGCCGGGAAAGACCAGCGATGCCGGGCCGCGCATCCAGCGCCATGATCTCATCCCAGACGGCCGCCGCGGCATCTTCGGGCCATAACCGCCCGGTCAGCGACAGGTATTTCGCGCGGATTTCCTCGCGCGGATAGGGATCGGCCCAGTCGCCCCTGTTGGTGTCGGTCCGCGCCGTCAGTCGGCGCCCGTCTTCCAGCCGCACCGTCACCTTCGCGGGGCGGAGAGCGGGCAGTTGCGCGGTCATTGCAGGATCCTCCCGCACGCTCACCCGGGCGGCCAGTGCAAGAACGGCGTCGCTGGTCACGTTTTCCCAGGTGAAACTGCCTACCCCGCTAGAACCGTTGACAATGGTCGTCGCGACCGCAAAGGGCACTGAAAACTTGCCCGCAAGTGTGTTGCGCGGCCTGGGGTCATCGAGCTCCGCAGCCATTCCGTAGCTGTCGACCTCGATGCCGGCGATCCGGTCGGGCACCAGCATGCCGGGGTTTTCCGCGGCGATCATCGCCAGCGCGTCCAGTGCTGCGTGATTGTAGCGGCAGCAGGAGTGCATCTTGAAATAGTTGCGCGAGACCTCCCAGCGCCGGCCCAGCAACTCGGTCATTGCAGCGCGGTCGAAACTGTCCGAGACGACCTTGCCGAACACATGGGCAACGCCGTCGATCTCGCCGCAAAACCCGGCCTCCAACATGTCGTTGCAGAGAATGCCCATCTGATTGCTGACCCCCGCAAAGACGTTCCTGACCGTGCCGCCCTCGAGCATCGTCCGACGGCTGGTGCCGAGATTGAGGTTCGCGGCGATGTTCAGCGCCTCGCGCATCCCTGCCGCATCTCGCCCGGCAAGCCGCTGCACCGCCACCGCAGCGCAGATCCCGCCCCAGGTGCCATGCGGATGCATCGAGGGCCGCAGCGTCGTGGCGATGCCGACCCGTGCGCCCACCTCGTAGCCGATGGCGACAGCGGCAAGAAACTCCGCCCCGCTGGCGCCGTTTGCCTCGGCAAAAGCGAAGGCGGCGGGAAAGGTGTGCATCCCCGGATGGCCCTTGCAGAACTGGTTGCCTTCATCCATCTCCAGCCAGGTGCCTGCGGTGCCGTTGACCAGCGACGCCTGTCCCGGATGCGCAGTCTGACGGGTGCCAATAAGCAGGGCAGGCCCGCCGCCCGCCATGCCGGGCCGGGCCGAGAGCGCCCGCGGCTCCGGCTCGGCCGCTCCACCGACGATCGCTCCGACACAGTCGGCGACAATCAGCTTGGTGCGCTCGACAACGTCAGGCGGCAGGTCGGCCGCCCGGAACCCGGCGGCAAATTCGGCAACCTCGGTCAGATAATCCATCCGGCCCTCCCCCGGCCTCCCCCGGCCCTTACGAATTGCATTTGGCGGGGAGGGTATGCTCTTGTCTGTCATACCTGCAAGAGCGCGACGGCGCACCGCCACGGAGATGCAAATGAAACGGGTTCTGGTGATTGTTCCCTTTCCGATGAGCGAGGAGAATCGCGACCAGCGGCGGCAGCAATTGCAAGCGGTCGAGCTCGGCCCCGATATCGCCTTCGATTTTGAATCCGTTCGCGTCGCACCGCGCAACTATGTCAGCGCATCCGACATGACGATTGCCGATTTCGGGGTCCTGGAGGCCGGGCTGGAAGCCCAGCGGCGCGGCTACGATGCGGTCTGCATCGACACCATGAGCGATTCAGGCGTGGCCGCGCTGCGCTCGGAGCTGGACATCCCGGTGATCGGCCCCGGCCGCGCCTCGATGCTGATGGCGATGATGCTGGGCAACCGCTTCTCCATCGTCGCGATGTGGCCGCACTGGCAGCACCTCTACACCAAGACCCTGACCGAGCTGGGCTTCGAGCGGCACTGCGTTTCGGTGCGCTCGATCGGCGTGGCGCCCGACAACCAGGCGCTTCTGGGCACCAAGGAGGACGAGGTATTCCCGCTGCTTGCCGAGGCCGCCCGGCGCTGCATCGAGGACGACGGGGCGGAGGTGATCCTGCTTGGCTCGACGACCATGCACCAGGCGCATGGCTATCTCAGTGCGAGACTGCCGGTCCCGGTGATCAATCCCGGCCCGCTGGCCTACAAGCTGGCCGAGGCAGTGCTGGGGCTGGGGCTGTCCCACAGCCGGAAGGCCTATCCGGCGACACCCGCGCCGAAGTCCGAAGTGATCCATGCGATGCTCGACGCGGCAGAGCGGTTCGATCACTGACCGCCGCTTCGGGCCAGCCAGGGGACGGGTCTGCGCGGGACAGTCCTTTTCAATGCAGAACGACATGCGGCCGAGGCCGGGCCGATGGCGCGAGAAGTGGCTGTCACCTCTCTCCGTATGGGCGGAGCCACGGCATTCGACCCAGCACTGCCGGCAGGATTTATCCCATCCGCTGCCGGCATTTCCGGCAGGCGAAAGAGTGACCGTAGACCTTGCCGCCCGGAATGGCATACCAGTGTATCCAAACGACAGAAGCAACGGAGGCCGCCCGCAATGACCGCGCTTAAGGAAAGGTTCCGCACGTCTCGGATCCTCGTGGCCCCCGGCATCTTCGACGGGCTGACAGGCTTGATTGCCGAGCGGAGCGGGGCGGAGGCAGTCTATCTCTCCGGTGCAAGCCTCGCCTATACGCGCTTTGGGCGGCCGGATATCGGGCTGGTCACGATGACCGAAGTGGCCGACACGGTGGCTGCCATCCGCGACCGGATCGAGGTGCCGATCATCGTCGACGCAGACACCGGCTTCGGCAATGCGCTGAACGTCCAGCGGGCCGTGCGGATGTTCGAACGCGCCGGCGCCAACGCGCTGCAACTGGAAGACCAGACCATGCCGAAACGCTGTGGGCATCTGGCCGGAAAGACGCTGGTCCCGGCGGCCGAGATGCGCGGCAAGATCCGCGCGGCTCTGGACGCGCGGGCGAGCGACGAGACGCTGATTATCGCCCGCACCGATGCCATCGCGACGGAGGGGCTGCAGGCGGCGCTCGACCGGGCCGAGAGCTATGCCGAGGCCGGGGCCGACATGTTGTTCGTCGAGGCGCCGCAGTCGCTGGAGCAGATTCAGGCGATCATGGCGCGGCTGAAGGGCACGGCCCCGCTGATGGCCAACATGGTCGAGGGCGGGAAGACGCCGCTGATGCCGGCGGACGAGCTGGAACGGCTCGGCTACTCCCTGGTCATCTTTCCGGGCGGCGCTGCACGCGCCATGGCGGCAATGGCACAACGCTACTACGCGAGCCTCGTCGCCACCGGCTCGAACGCGGCGATGGCGGAGGCGATGTTCGACTTCGATGGGCTGAACGAGATCATCGGCACAGCCGAGCTGCTGGCGCATGGCAAGCAATACGACGAAGAGGTCAACTGATGGCGACCGACCCGGTCACGCTGGCGATCCTGAAGGGACGGCTGGAGCAGATCGCCGACGAGATGGACGCCACCCTGTTCCGCTCGGCCTTCAACCCGATCATCGCCGAGGCACACGACGCCTCGCACGGGATCTATGACGGGGCGACCGGCGAGACCCTGGTGCAGGGCAAATCCGGCCTGCCGATCTTCGTTGGCGTCATGGCTTTCGGGGTCAAGGCGGTGATCGACAAGGCGATGGCGCAGGGCGGCCCGCGCGACGGCGATACCTGGATCTTCAACGACCCCTATGACGGCGGCACGCATCTGAGCGACATCAGGCTGGTGCGGCCCTATTTCCGTGACGGCGAGGTTTTCTGCTACCTCGCCTCGGTCGGGCACTGGCACGATGTCGGCGGCAATGTCCCTGGCAACTACAACCCCGCCGCGACCGAGTGCTTCCAGGAGGGCGTGCTGATCCCGCCGGTGAAGCTTTTCGACCGTGGCGACCTGCGCCAGGACATAGTCGACATCCTGATGGCCAATTCCCGCTTGCCGGGCTCGGCCTATGGCGACCTCAACGGTCAGATCAACGCGTTGGAGTTGGGCGTCCGGCGACTCGACGCCCTGCTAAACGAATACGGCGACGCCACGGTTGCCTCGGCGCTGGACGAATTGAAAGCGCGCGCCGCGCAGCTCATGCGAGCCGAGATCGCAGCGCTCCCGGATGGCACCGTCTCGGCCGAGGACTGGCTCGACAATGACGGCACCATCGATAAGCCGCTGAAGGTGGCGCTGGACCTGACCATCGAGGGCGAGCGGATGGTGATGGACTTCTCGCGCTCGGCGCCCGCCTGCCGGGGGCCGGTGAACATCTCGCGCTCGACCACCATCGCTGCCTGCTATGTGGCGCTGAAGCATGTGTTTGGTGACGTGCCGGCGAACGCCGGGGTGCTGGAGCCGATCACCTTCCGGATCGACGACGGCTCGCTTCTTGCCGCGACCGCGCCGAAGCCGGTGGGCGGCTATACGGAAACCGTCCTTCGCCTGATCGACCTCGTGTTCCAGACCATCGCACAGATTGCGCCGGAGCGGACGAACGGCTGCGCCTATGGCACCATCAACGCGCTGTCGATCGCCGGGCACCGGCAGGACGGGCAGCGCTGGGTGATGTTCTCGTTCTTCGGTGGCGGTCACGGCGGGCATCCGCTGGGAGACGGGCTCAACCACGGCAACGCGCCGATCTCGACCGCGACGATCCCGCCCCTGGAGATCCTCGAGGCCGCCTATCCGGTCAAGTTCACCGAATGGGCGCTACGCCCGGATTCCGGCGGGCCGGGCTGGCATCGGGGCGGGCTGGGGGCGGTCTATGAGATCGAGCTTTTGGAAGAGGAGGCCGAGGTGTTCCTGTTCGGCGACCGTGGCCGCTTCGCCCCGCGCGGGGTCGTCGGCGGCGGCGATGGTGCGATGACGCGCTTCACCTTCGAGAGGGATGGCGAGCCGTGTTCGCCCCCGCTTGCCTCGAAGATCGTCGGCGTGAGGCTGGACCACGGCAAGCGGGTGCGGCTGGAGACCCCCGGCGGCGGCGGCTATGGCGACCCGGCCCGGCGCGACCATGCGGCGATCCGGCGGGATATCGAGCTGGGCTATGTGAGCGCCGAGGCCGCCCGGCGCGATTATGGCTACGAGGCGGACGCATGAGTGCACCGCGCTATGTGATCGGCGTCGATGTCGGCGGCACCTTCACCGACGTCTTCGTCTGGGACGAGGCCGGGCAGACCGTGACCACGGCCAAGGTCCCTTCGACCCGCGAGGACCAGTCGCAAGGCTTCATCGATGGCATCCGCCAGCGGGTGACCGACTTCTCGCAAATCGCCACCGTCGTCCACGGCACCACGGTCGGCACCAACGCGCTGCTGGAGCGCAAGGGCGCGCGCGCGGGCATCATCACCACCAGGGGCTTCCGCGACGTGCTGGAGATGCGCCGCCGCGACCGGCCCAAGACCTGGGGCCTGTGGGGCATGTTCGAGCCCATCGTACCCCGCAACCGGCGGCTGGAGGTGGACGAGCGGGTGCTGGCGGACGGCACCATCGACACCCCCGTCGCGCTGGAGCAGGTGGCCGAGCAGGCCCGCGCCCTGCGCGAGGCCGGATGCGAGGCGGTCTGCGTTTTCTTCATCAACGGCTATGCCAATGCCGAGAACGAAAAGCTGGCGGTCGAGGTGGTGCGTAGCCTCTGGCCCAATCCCTACGTCTCGGCGGCGACCGAGATCATCCCGGAAATCCGCGAATTCGAGCGGCTCTCCACCGCCACGCTGAACGCCTATCTGCAACCGGTGGTCTCCAGCTATCTCGACCGGCTGGAACGGGCGCTGAAGGCGAACGGCGCGACGGCGGACGTGCTGATTGTCCAGTCGAACGGCGGCGTCATGTCGGTGCAGACCGCGAAGCGGTTCCCGGTGCGCACCGCGCTGTCCGGCCCGGCGGCGGGGGTGATCGCGGCCCGCGCCATCGCCCGGGCGGCCGGGTTCGAGAACGTGATCACCTGCGACATGGGCGGCACCTCGTTCGACGTCTCGCTGGTCGCCGGGGGCGAGGTGGCGCTGGCCGCCCAGACGGCCATCGATTTCGGCATGGTGGTGCGCACACCGATGATCGAGATCACCACCATCGGCGCGGGGGGCGGCTCGATCGCCTCGGTCGATGCCGGGGGTATCCTTCAAGTGGGGCCGGAATCGGCGGGCTCGAACCCCGGCCCGGCCTGCTACGGCCAGGGGAACGACCGGCCCACCGTCACCGACGCCAACCTGGTGCTGGGCCGGATCAACGCCGAGCGCCCGATCGGCGGCAAGCTGGATCGGCTGGACACCGAGGCGGCGCGGGCGGCGATCCGGGTTCATGTCGCGGAGCCGCTGGACCTCGAGGCGATGGACGCCGCCGAGGCGATCCTGAAGGTCGCCAACGCCAAGATGGCGGGGACGATCCGGCTGGTCTCGATCGAGCGCGGGCACGACCCGGCGAAATTCGCCGCCATGCCCTTCGGCGGCGGCGGCGCGCTGCATGCGGGGGCGCTGATGCGGGATGTGGGGCTCGGCTCGGCGCTGGTGCCACGGTTCCCCGGCGTCACCTCGGCACTGGGCTGTATCGTCGCCGACATGCGCCACGACCGGGTGCAAACGGTGAACCGGCTGCTGCCGGGGCTGGACTGCGCCGCCCTCGACGCCGAGATGCGCGGAGTGGCGGACGAGACCCAGGCGCTGCTCGACCGGGCGGGCGTGAACTTCGAGCAGATCGACCGGCAGTTCGAGCTGGACATGCTCTATATGGGCCAGACCCACACCGTCGCCGTAGCTCTCGACCTGACCGATGCGCCCCTGACGCAGGAGAGGATCCAGCAGGCGTTCGATGCGGCCTATCTCGCCACCTATGGCCGCCTGCTGGAGGCAATCCCGGTGCGGGTGATGAACTATCGCGTCGCCGTGACCGGACGCCGCCCGCATTTCGACATGGGTGTGTTTGCCCCGCCCGTTGGCGCGCCAGTGGCCGACTGCCAGACCGGCACCCGGACGATCCGCGTTGACGGCGCGGACCTGACCGCGCCGGTCTACGAGCGGCTGGACCTGCCAGAAGGCAGCGTCATCCCCGGCCCCGCAATTCTCGAACAGCCCGACTCGACGATCTTCATCGACCCGGGCCTTGCAGGCCGGGTCGATCGCTTCGGAAATGTGATCATCACCAGGCAGGGAGTCACCGACGATGCGCCCGATTAACCCGGCCGCGACCGCCCTCCTGCTGGTCGACCTGCAGAACGACTTCCTGCACCCCGACGGCGCCTATGGCCGCGCCGGGCAGAAGTCCGAGGCCATCGCCGCCCTGCCCGCTCGACTCCGCCCGCTGGCCGAGGCGATGCGCAAGGCGGGCGGCTGGATCGTCTCGACCCAATTCACGCTGGTGCCGGGCAAGGGCGGCGCGCCCTTCATATCCGACCATCTCAAGAAACTCCGGCCCTTCCTGACCAGGGGCGACTTCGTGCCCGGCGGCTGGGGCCATCGGCTTGTCGACGAGTTGCAGCCCGCCGACTTGAGCATCGAGAAGGTCGCCTATTCCGCCTTCTACATGAGCCGGATGGAGTTCGCGCTGCGCCAGGCCGGGATCGAGACCCTGATCGCCGGCGGCATCGTCACCAATGGCGGCGTCGCCTCGACCGTACGCGATGCCCATGTGCGGAACTTCCAAACCGTCGTGCTGTCCGATGGCTGCGCGGCCTTCCGGGCGGAGGTGCACGAGACCGCGATCGCGGATCTGGCCACCGTCTCGACGGTGATGACCTGCGTCGAGGCGCGGGGCTGGATCGAGGGGGGCTGACCCGTGGTCCTGGTTGCCGAAACGCCGACCCACTTCGATGTGAGCACCGATGTGGTCGTCGTTGGCGCCGGTGCCTGCGGGCTGACTGCCGGGCTGCGCGCGCTGGAGGCCGGGGCCGAGACCATCGTGCTGGAGCGCGATGCCCGGCCTTCCGGCTCGACCGCCATGTCCTCAGGCTTCATCCCCGCGCCGGGAACCCGGTTCCAGCGCGCCATCGGGGTTGAGGAAACCCCGGCGGAGTTCGCACGTGACATCCAGAAGAAAGCCGCGGGTGGCGCCGACCCCGCCATCGTGCGGACGGTGACCGAGCAGATCGGCCCGGCGCTGGAATGGCTGGCCGATGCCCACGGGCTGACCTGGCACGTCCTCGACGACTTCCTGTACCCGGGCCACACCAAACACCGCATGCACGCGGTCCCGGAGAAGACCGGCGCCGGGCTGATGGCGCGCCTGCAGGTGGCCGCCGAGGCCGCGAGTCTGCCGATCGTCACCAACGCCCACGTCACCACACTGCATGCCCGCGAGGACCTCGAGATCACCGGGGTCTCGCTGACCCGCCTCGACGGCACGGTGGAGACGATTGGCTGCAAGGCGGTGATCCTCGCCTGCAACGGCTATGGCGGGAACCCGGACCTCGTTGCCCGGCACATCCCCGAGATCGCCGGCGCCCCTTATTTCGGCCATCCCGGCAACACCGGCGACGCCATCCTCTGGGGCCAGGCGCTGGGCGCGGCGACAAACGATCTCTCCGCCTACCAGGGCCACGGCTCGCTGGCGCATCCGCACGGCATCCTGATCACCTGGGCCCTGATGATGGAGGGCGGCATCCAGGTGAATGCCGGGGGCCGCCGGTTCACGAACGAGCATACCGGGTATTCCGAGCAGGCCGTAAAGGTTCTGGCGCAATCCGACGGCATCGCCTGGTGCATCTATGACGATCGGCTGCACCGGATCGGCATGGGCTTTCCGGACTATCGCGACGCGATCGCGGCGGGCGCCATCCACTCCGGAGACGACGCATCGCTACTCGCCTCTCAGATCGGCCTCCCGGGTCGTGCCTTGGCCGATACCCTTGCACAGGTGGCGAAGTTCTGTGCCGGAACGGCTGCGGACCCCTTCGGCCGGGATTTCACCGGGAAGCCTATGCTCTCTGCCCGCGTGCACGCGGTCAAGGTGACAGGTGCGCTGTTCCACACGCAAGGCGGCCTGGTGATCGATTCCAGCGCGCATGTGCTGAGGCCCGATGGAACGCCGCTGCCGAACCTGTTCGCGGGCGGCGGCGCTGCTTGCGGGGTCTCCGGGTCCCGGGTCGAGGGGTATTTGTCGGGCAACGGTCTTTTGACCGCCGTGGGTCTGGGCTATGCCGCCGGTCACTTCGCCGCAACGCGGGCGCTGCTGAAAATCGGCAGTGGTATATCGGGAGAGGACGATGCGCATACCTGAGACTGGAGAACTTCTGGACGGCATCAACCGCTGGACCGCCATCGAGAGCAAGAGCGACGAGCCCGCGGGCATCGCGGCGATGATGGCCGAGGCGGAGCGGGACTTCCGCGCCGCCGGGCTGGTGACCGAACGCATCCCCGGCCGCGACGGTTTCGGCGACCATTTCCGTGCCCGCGCGGCCTGGGGCGGCGACGGGCCGGGGGTGCTGGTGCTCTGCCACCTCGACACCGTGCATCCCGCCGGAACCCTGGGTGTCAACCCGATCCGCACCGAGGGCGACCGTGCCCATGGCCCCGGCATTTACGACATGAAGGGCTGCGTCTACATCGCCATGACCGCGGCGGCGGCCCTGATCGAGGCCCGACGTGATACCGGGCGCGAGCCACCGCTGCCGCTGCGTTTCCTGGTGGTCTCGGACGAGGAAGTCGGCAGCCCGACCTCGCGCCCGTTCATCGAGGCGGAGGCCGACAATGCCAAATACGTGCTGGTGGTCGAGCCCGCCCGCGACGGCGGCAAGGTGGTGACCTCACGCAAGGGCTCGGCCCGGATGACACTGACCGCCCATGGCCGCGCCGCCCATTCCGGCCTGCGCCACCAGGACGGCGAGAGCGCGATCCTGGAGATCGCCCGCCAAATCGCCGATCTGGAGGCAATGACCGACTACGAGAGCGGGGTGACGGTCAATGTCGGCATGGTCTCCGGCGGCACCGGGGTCAATGTGGTCCCCGACCTCTGCACCGCCGAGATCGACCTGCGCATGACCGAGCCCGAGGACGGTGAGGCGGCGGTGGCCCGCATCCGGGCGCTTGAGCCTTATAATCCATTGATAACGCTAGAAGTTTCCGGCGGGATCAACCGCCCGCCGTACCGCAAGTCGAACGCCATCGCGGCGCTCTACGAGCACGCCCGCGCCCTGGCCGCGGAACTCGGTATCGACCTGATCGACACCTTCACCGGCGGCGGCAGCGACGGCAACTTCACCGCCGCGCGGGCGGCAACCCTGGACGGGCTGGGGGTCGATGGCCACGGGGCGCATACGTTGGACGAGCACCTGCTGGTCTCGTCTCTGGTGCCCCGGATGCTGTTGCTGCGGCGGATGTTCGAGACGCTGGAGTAGGGATCAATTCCCACAATGTCCCGGACTCGATCCGGGACCTCGACGGACAGTGCACAGCGGGTCGAGGCCCCGGATCAAGTCCGGGGAAGTGAAGGGAAAGGCGCCCTCACACCGCCAGCGCCATCCCGTCGCGTCCTGGATCGGCCCCGCCATCCCAGCCCGCCGCGGTGCGCCGGGCGGCGTGGACCCCGGCGAAGTGATAGTTGAGGGCGGAGCGCCGCACCGGGTAACCCATCGCCGTCAGCGCCCGCTCGGTGCGGCGCAGGATGCGGTTGGTGATGTCGATCGCGTCCGAGGTAGCGCAGAAACGCGGCGCCGCAACCGCCTCCTGCGCGCTCATGCCGAAATCGACCGCGTTGAGGATGCCTTGCAGCACCCCCATGGTGATGAAGGTGCCGCCCGGCGCGCCGATCACCAGCCAGGGGCCGTCGGCATCGAACAAGATCGTCGGGCACATCGCGGTGAACCGCGACTTGCCCGGCGCCAGCGAGCCCGCCCGCCCGGGCCGCGGGTCGAACACCCCCATGCAGCCGTTGTACATGAAGCCCAGCCCCTCGGTGACCACACCCGAGGGCATGCCGATGGAATGGGTCAGCGAGACGCAATTGCCGGCGCCGTCGATGGCGCAGACATGGGTGGTGTCCTTCGAGTCCTCGCCGCCCGGGTTCAGCCGCGGCACATGGGTCTTCTCGCCCCGGCGGATGCGTTCGGCCATCGCGCTCGCATAGCCCTTCGAGGTCAGTTCGGCCACCGGCACATCGACGAACCTCGGATCGCCGAGCTTGGTGTCCTTGTCCACGGTGGCGATCTTCATCGCCTCCGACACCGTGGCGATGTATTCGGGCGAATTGTGACCCATCGCGGCCAGGTCGAAATTCTCCAGGATGTTCAGCATCTCCAGGATCATCACGCCGCCGCCCGGCGGGTTGTTGGTGGCGACCCGGTGGCCGCGATAGGCGCCCCACAGCGGATCGGCCTCGGCCGGGCTCACCGCTGCCAGGTCCGCGGCCGAGAGCAGGCCGCCGTTGCGGCCCATATCGGCGACGATCTCGCCCGCGATGGCGCCGGAGTAGAAATCATCCACCCCATGTTCGGCGATGCGGCGGTAGGTGCGGGCCATATCCGGGTTGCGGACCACCTCGCCGAGGCGATGGATGCTGCCGTCGGGTTTGCAATAGATCTTCCGCGCACCCGGATTGCGGGTCAGGTATTCACGATGGGCGATGCGTCCAGCACTCGGCACCTCGTTCCAGAAGGCGCTGACATGGGGCCGGACCTGAAACCCGTTCTCGCAATAGGCAATGGCGGGCTCGATCAGTTCGGCCAGGCTGCGGGTGCCGAAGCGGGTCAGCGCTGTTTCCAGCGCCCTCAGCGTCATCGGCGTGGTGATCGACTGGTAGCCGAGCTCGTTCACCGACCCCTCGAGGATGAAGCCGAAGCCGTCGTCGGCCTCGCCGAGGATGATGTCCTCCCACATGTCCGGGCGCGTTGCCGCCGGGGCGCGGCCGTGGAAATCGATGAAGCGATGACCCCCCTGGCCCGGCATGTAGACATGCATCGAGCCGAAGCCGGCGATCCCGCTCATGAGCGGGTCGACGGCAGTCTGCACCAGGGCGGTTGCGACCGCCGCATCGAC
>SMVA01118951.1_pt1 | contig 15211 bp, 14 predicted proteins | sample 2456451 | NCBI WGS metagenome assembly SMVA01 (sample SAMN11095933, study PRJNA526329) | marine sediment metagenome | biome: Marine sediment; feature: Surficial sediment; material: Deep marine sediment; isolation source: Hadal surficial sediment | place: Pacific Ocean | collected 2014-05 | depth...
CAGTTGTCGATGTCACCGTTAAATGTTTCGATATCGAATCGCGCCGATACCTTATTTGAAAACTCGACTTCGATTGTGCCGTTAACCGATTCCATCGATAGTTCGCCACCGTTTTGAAGGTCCGCATGGAACGAGAGGTCGCCGCTGACTGTCTCGAGATAGGCTTCGCGAAAAGAACCGCCATCGACTTCAACATCGCCCGACACGGATGCACCGGCGACGTTGCCCGCAAGATTGGTAAGAACCACATCGCCGGAAACTGTCCCGACCTCAGTGTCCGCTTCCTTGCCGCTGCCCGATACGTTGATGTCGCCGCTGACGGAACCCGCTTCAACGTCGCTTTCGGCACCGCTGACTTCAACATCACCGCTGACCGTTTCCAATGACAGTTCACCGCGGATGTCCTCGACCTCGATGTCCGCGCTCACGCCCGAGACCTCGATGGAACTGTGCTCCGGCGCATGAATCTTCAGGTCCGCCTCAATGTCTCCCCAATGCCGGTTCGGCACTTTGACCTTGATCAGAACCACGTTGCCGTCGCGCTCGAAGATCAGCTCCTCGACATCGTCACCAAGTACAGCCTCCAGTTTGATGCTGTTTCGCGACCAGCCCACGATCTCGATCGTTCCCGACGTATTGAAAATCTCGATGTTGCCCTTCGCCGCGGCATCCAATGTCTGGCTGATCTCTTCGTCAGCGACTGCTGGCAAACTCATCAATCCAGCCAACAATACGATCAAGCTTCCATGTTCAAGTTTTGTCATTTTATCCACTCGGGCCTGAAGGCCCTCCTACGACTATTGCTAAATATCTTTTCGCGCCATGACGCGTTGCGTCATTCGGCCAACCCGGTTCTTCAATGCCAGTTCGTTGCCATAAGCCTCGACCAGCAGCTTCTGCAAAAATGCTTTATTCGGATCTTTCTCCAACGCCCGGCTAATGTCATCAATCGCTTGACGCATTACGGCTAGGCTGAACTCGACGCCTTCCCGCGCGTCCGGCGACATTTTCGCCAACTCGCGATTGAATCGCGCCTCGACATCTCCGCCGGCCCGGCCATAGATCGACGCAAACGTGTATTCTCCGCCGAACGCGGTCCGCTCGAAAACGAGATTCGCCGGCGCTACCTGGGCCACATCAGGACTATCGTACGTGACAGCAACGTAAGTCAGCAACGATGAAGCACCAACGATCAGCACAACCGCCGCCGCTTGTGCCAGCATCGGTGTCCAGCGAGATCGCTTCGGCTTGTTGATAGCCTCTTCAATACCCGGCCACAAGTCGCGCTCCGGACTGATCTCCGTCGCAAGCCCGCTTGCCGCTTTGCTCAGTTTATCGTCGTCTATCGCGTTCATGATTCAAATCCCTGCTCTTGCAGCTGTTGTGCCAGCAGTCTTCGTGCTCTGTGCAGTTGCGCCTTGCTCGTTCCCGGCGCGATGTTGAGCATGTCGCCGGTTTCCTCGTGGCTGTAGCCGTACACGGCTTGCAGCACAAATACATGTCGTGCTCCTTCCGGCAACCTGTCGATCGCCTCGGACAAATCCTGCAGGTCTCCGGTGTCTGCCACCGTTACCGGCGATGGTGCTTGCTCGGCCACAAGCTGGATCCGATCTTGTTCGCGTTTCGACTTGCGTATCCTGCCGAGCACCACGTTGACCGCGATGCGGTGCAGCCAGGTGCCAAATGCACTGTCACCGCGAAATCGGTCAAGCTTGCTCCATGCCTGGATGAATGCCTCTTGCGCACAATCTTCCGCCTCACTGACATTGCCCGTCATCCGCAGGCAAAGCCCATAAACCTTGTTGACGTGCATCCGGTACAGACGCTCGAACGCATTCGAATCCGATCGTTGCGCTCGGGCAATCCATTCGGTCTCGTCAGTCAACTCCGGACGTTCTAATGGCACCATGCGAGGACTATAGTCGCTCACCAGTACCGCCAAAAGCGCTCCCAAGGGCTCAACCTCCACATCCTTTGTTATTTGGATGCCTGCCCTCCTCAAATGGTTTGAAAGTGGCCGCCCGCAACGGACGAAAAAGGCCCCTAAATACCTGTCTTTCCTTGCTATTCTGATATTATGCGTCTGGCCCAGAGCGACACCGGTCAACCCTAAAAACGGAATAACGACAACAATCTATGGCGGGGCACTCTATTCTCTATCTTGGTCGCGGCGAATTCGCTGCCGACTATTTGCACGAGCTTGAAACCCTTCCCTGTTGCGCATTATTGACCCGTTCAGCATCCCTGAAAATTCCGGTCGACGCACCCTCAATCATTGACATCGTATTGTTTGAGGCGGGCCCTGCAATCGCGCGATCCGGCCAGTCCATCGCCGAACTGATCGGCTCATTCGACAAACACCCCGTCATCGCATTGACGACCAAGGATCGCGAACATCGCGGCATTGCGGCGATGCGCGCCGGCGCACAGGCCTATATATGTGTCGATGACGTTAGCGTCGAAGGTCAGGAAGCAACGTTTGTGCACGCCGTACAGCGCCATCGCCTGCAACAACGATTGTCTGATACCGATGTCACGGTGCTGTCAATTCTCAAAAACATCAATGACGGCGTGATCATCGTCGACAAGCACGGCCATGTAATGGATATCAATCCAGCAGCACGCACAATTTTGGCGCTGGGCCCGCGCATGCAACCGGACACCAGTTGGGAACAGACGTTTTGCTGCATCGACGAGAATGGCGACAACTATCGTAACTCCGCAGACCTGCCACTGGTCCGTGCGCGTTACGGAGAGAAGTTCTCGAACCAAATCGCCTTGTATAGACTTCCTGAACAGGTCGACACGGTGCTCTCGATCAATGGACAGGGGCTTTACGACGGCAAACGCGAACTGATCGGTGGAGTCATTACGTTCCGCGATATTACCGACGTCACCAAGAAAATGAACGAGTTGCAGCGGCTCGCACAATACGACGAGCTGACAGGCCTGGCGAATCGCGGTTTGTTTGTCGAACAACTCGCACGTGCGATCGGCCGCAGTCAGCGCAAATCTGCGCCGCTCGCGGTACTGTTTATCGACCTGGACCGTTTCAAGTCGGTCAACGACACGCTGGGACATGACATCGGCGATTCGTTACTCAAGCAAGTTGCAGGACGTCTGCGCAAACATTTGCGTATTGGCGATATGTCGGGTCGCTGGGGCGGCGACGAATTCGTTGTTTGCCTCGAGGATTTCGGTGAATCGAACAACGCAGCAGCGGCCGCTCAAAAGTTGCTGCTCGTACTCTCTGAGAAATACGAAATAGGGAACAGTGAGGTATACGCGACACCGAGCATTGGAATCGCCGTATATCCCGAATCCGGGGACACAGCCGATCGTCTGATCAAAGCAGCCGACCTCGCAATGTACGAGGCCAAGAAACGTGGTGGCGGCCGGTTCCAGTATTTCTCGGAATCGCTGAACACCAAGCTCGCACAACGCGAAGAACTCGAGGTAGGTCTTCGTCACGCGCTCGTCCGCGATGAATTTTTACTGCATTACCAACCGCGCATCGACCTGGCGTCCGGCCGACTGATTGGACTTGAGGCATTGTTGCGCTGGCAACATCCGCGGTTTGGATTGCTGCCGCCGGCCCGATTCCTGCCCATTCTCGAAAGCAGCGGTTTGATTCACTCGGCCGGCGAGTGGGTGATCTCAACCGCGTGCCGGCAACTTGCGGCCTGGCAACGACAGTTCGAACTGCCAGACCTGTCGCTTGCGATCAATCTGTCCCAGCAACAGCTCATGCACCGGCGGCTCATCGATGCCGTCAAGGAATCGCTTGATAATACGGCGCTCGATCCAGGTTGCATCGAACTCGAGATCGGCGATGGCGACATCGTTCGCAAGCGCACGACCGAACTCGGCATTCTGCAGGGTCTCCGCAAGCTCGGCGTACGCATATCACTCGATCACTTCGGCACACGCGATGTGTCGTTCGAGTCACTCGACCACGGTTATATCGACAGTTTTGTGCTCGATCGGTCACTGATTGCCGATGTCGACGAGAACGACAGCCACCAGCGCATCGTCCGGGCCGCCATCGCCATGGCGCAAGGTCTCGATATCGAGGTCGCCGCCGAAGGCGTCGAAACACTGACACAGCTCGAATTCCTGAGAAGCTGCAACTGCGATCTCGCACAGGGCTTCCTGATCAGCAAACCAGTGCAGTCGGACAAGGTCGCGGCGATACTTCGCTCAGAAATCGCCGGTACGCGCCTGCTTGCCAGGGGAATGCCCTAGCTTGTGGGAGGGCCTTCAGGCCCGAGCATGAAGTCGGGCCTGAAGGCCCTCCTACAGACTAGTCCCGCAGCTCCAGCAGGCCGCGAACTGGCCTTCGTTTTCTTCGCCGCAGCGACGGCATTTCCACGGCTCGGTCGGACTCTCGTCCACGATGTCATCGCTGATCAGCTGCTGTGCGCGGTCGAAGTCGAGGTCGTTCACGATCCATAGCTGTGGCCAGACCTCGACGAACGGCATCTCGCCCATGATCGATCCAAGGTGTTGGTTGCGAATCTCGCAGGAGATGCCCTCACTCTGCAGAATATTCTTCCAGTGATTGATCGTGATCAGCGATTCCGAGGAATTCAGTTTCTTCATTGGCTGCGCAGCGATTTCAAATACGTTGCCGGATCACTGCCGTCCTCAAGCACTTCAACAAGTGCTGAACCGACGATTGCGCCGGCGGCGTGTTTGCCGACGCTCGCGACGTCGGCTGGCTTACGAATGCCGAAGCCCGCACACACCGGCAGATCCGAGACGCCGGTCACCTTGTCGAGATATTCAGCGAGACCGTCAGGCAGCCCGGCATCGCCACCCGTGATGCCGGTAATGGTAACCGCGTACACATAGCCCATTGATGCAGCGCAGAGCATCGCCAGCCGGTCGTCCGGGGTCGCCGGCGTTACCAGTTGAATCAAACCAACGCCTTTCGCCTCGAGCGCGGCGCGCAACTCATCGCTTTCCTCGAATGGCAGGTCCGGAACAATAAACCCGCAGACCCCGGTATTGACGGCGCGCTCGGCCAGCTTGTCATAGCCGAACGCGAGCAATGGGTTCAGGTAAGACATCATGACAAGTGGTGCATCGATTGGATTTCCAGCGCCCTCGAGTTGTTCGAAAATCCACTGCAGGCTGACGCCGTTTTTCAAGGCCTCAAAACTCGATCGTTGTATCGTCATCCCGTCCGCCATCGGGTCGGAGAACGGTATACCGATCTCCACGACATCGACGACTTCGGCAATTGCCGTAAGCGTGCCAATGAATTCGGCAGGCTCCGGATAGCCAGCGGTTATGAATGGCACAAGTGCGGGTCGGCCGCCGTCATTCGCGGTCGTGATCGCTGTTGTCAGCCGTTCATGAGCTGGCATGTGTGCGTATCCTTGCCGGAAATTTGGTGAGTGTAGGCATATCTTTGTCGCCACGACCGGAATTGCCGATCAAGATTCGCTTACCCGGATTTTGCTTTGACCATTTGCGCGCATATGCATACGCGTGCGCGGTCTCCAGTGCCGTCAATATGCCCTCCGTTTCGCAGAGTTCCTCGAGGGCTGCAAGCGATTCATCATCGCTGGCCGACACATAGCGAACCCGGCCCGTCGCCTGCAACATCGCGTGCTCGGGACCAACGCCCGAGTAATCGAGACCCGCCGAAATCGAATGCGTTTCCTGCACTTGCCCGTCACTATCTTGCAATATTATCGTGTAGGCGCCCTGCAACACGCCGGGCGTGCCGGTCGCCAGGGTTGCGGCGTTCTGGCCGAGACCTTCGCCCGTGCCACCCGCCTCGACACCAATCAACTCGACATCATCGCCGAGCAGCGGGTAAAACAGCCCAATCGAGTTAGAACCACCGCCGACACATGCAATCGCAACATCGGGCAATCCACCGGCCTGATCGATCATTTGCTGCCGCGCTTCGATTCCGATAACCGATTGCAATTCGCGCACGAGATACGGATACGGATGTGCGCCCACCGCGGAGCCGAGCAGGTAGTAAATTCCGGATGGATCAGTCACCCATTCACGCAACGCCTCGTCGATCGCAGCCCGCAGAGTCTTGTCGCCGGACTCGACGGCAACAACCTCCGCTCCGAGCCTATGCATGCGGTCAACGTTGGGAGCCTGGCGTTGCATGTCGACGGCACCCATGTACACCGTGCACGGCAAACCAACTCTCGCACATGCCGCGGCTGAGGCCACACCGTGTTGTCCGGCACCGGTCTCGGCAATGACGCGTTCTGCGCCGAGCCGTTTTGCCAATATTGCCTGCCCAATCGCGTTATTGATTTTGTGTGCGCCTGTGTGCGCGAGGTCTTCACGCTTCAGCCAGACGTCTGTTCCCCAACGCTCGCTGAGCCGCGGTGCGTGAGTCAGGGCCGTCGGTCGACCGACCCACTCGCGCAGCTCACGTCGGTACTCTTCCTGGAACGCGTCGTCGTGCAGATGCTCCTGTATGCCTTTTTCGAGACGCTCGAACGCCGGCACCAGGGTTTCCGGCACATAGCGACCACCGAACGGCCCAAAGCGGCCGCGCTTATCGGGCAACTCCCCATTAATTGAGGCTTTGAGAAGCGCTTTCGCTTCGTCAGCCTGCAATTCCGCTTTCATAACTCTTTCTCCGCAGCACGAACAGCGCTGACAAACCGCCGTATCAATTCATAATCTTTGTAACCCGGCAACGATTCCACGCCGCTGGACACGTCGACTCCCCAGGGTCGCACCGTACGAATGGCTTCACGCACGTTGTCCTCAGCCAGGCCTCCCGCGAGAATCATCAAGCCATGATCTGCAACAGTTGCTGCTCGTGTCCAATCCACGTTCTCGCCACTGCCGCTCTTCGGACCCTCATATACGTAGACATTGGGTGGCTCAACATTCTCGTCGCCCTCACGGATGACTGGCCAGCAATCGATGTCTCCCGGAATATCGAGCCCGGAGAAATCCTCGGCATCAGTTTGCACGACGTCGGGCTCGAATTCATCGAGCATCGCACGACATTCGTCGTTGGAGGGATGACACATAACGGCTACACGCAGCACGTCGGGCGAAATCGCTTCCGTCGCCACTTTCGCTTGTTCCGGGCTTACCTTGCGTACCGACTCTGCAAACACAAATCCAACAGCGTTGGCGCCTGCAGCAGTCGCCGCCGCAACATCGTCGGCATTGCGCAATCCGCATATCTTGACCAATACGCTCACGCCGCAACCGCCGCGCTGCCTGCCGAGCGCATGTCGGCAACCAGCACCGCCGGATCACTGCTGCGCATCAGCGCGCTGCCGACAAGTGCGAGCTGATAGCCTCTTGCTGCAGCGCTTGCCGCTTCGTCGGCAGAACGGATTCCGCTCTCAGCAACACACTTCGCCCGCGGCAGCAATGGCGCAAGTTGCTGCAGACGATCGGCATCCACTTCAAGCGTTCGCAGATTTCGTGTGTTGACGCCGACGAGTAGTTGCGCCCGTTCCGCCCTGTCGTGGTACGCAGGACGCTCGAGCAACGCGGACACGCGCTTGAGATCGCTCGCATCGAACGCCTCAAGCAACACGAACATGTCATGCTCAAATGCGCAGTCGAGCATGTCACCCAATTTGTCGTCACTCAACATCGTCGCGATCAGCAGCACGCCGCTCGCGCCTGCGCCACGTGCTGCCAGAATTTGCACCGGGTCAACCAGGAAGTCCTTGCACATTACCGGCGTCCCCGGAACGGCAGCGACCACTTCCTGCAAGTGTTCGAGTGATCCAGCGAATCGACTCGGCTCTGTCAGCACCGATATCGCCGCGGCTCCGCCCGATGCGTAGCGCAACGCCTGTTCCTTGCGGTCGCTGTTCACTGACGCCAGCTCGCCTTCCGATGGCGAGCGGTCCTTGATCTCCGCGATGATGTCGAATTGATTCAGTACCAACGGCAAGGCAGGTTTTGCTGCCGTTAGTACCGCAGTATTCACGGTGGCGGCCCGCTCTGTGCTGAGCGCCAGCATGGTTTGCAGAAAATCACTCATCAGCCTGGGACGAGCGGCAGCTCCCAAAATGCTGCCGCATGCGTTCAAGAAGACTGGCCGCATCGCCATTATCGATTGCCGCCGCAGCCATCTCGACGCCCTGCCTGGGATCATTTGCGCTGCCCTGAACCTCGAGCACGAGTGACGCGCCCATCAGTAATGCATCGCGATGTGCGCCCTTGTCATCACCGTTGAACACGCGAATCATTTCATCCGCATTGTATCGGGCATCGCCGCCCGCGAGGTCTTCCGGACTGCATCGCTTGAGCCCATAGTCTTCCGGCGTACGGGTGGTCTCGGTCACATTGCCGGAAATAACATCGAATAGCGCGAACTCACCCACCGGTGTCGCTTCGTCCCAACCCGGCTCGCCATGCACGACAAACGCCCTCTTGATTGGCATACCGGCGAGCGCATTGGCCATGAGCCTCGCGGCATCCAGGCTCCAGGCGCCGATCAGTTGAAAGGATGGCGCCGCCGGGTTCGTCAACGGACCGAGCATGTTGAAAACCGTGCGCACCGCAAGCGCCCCGCGAACCGGCATAATCGCTTTCATCGCCGGGTGGTAAGCGGGCGCAAACAAGAACGTAAAACTGGTCGCCTCGAGGCAAGCCACAGCCTCTGCCGCATGCAGCGGCAGTGGCATCCCGAGACATTCGAGCACGTCGGCGCTGCCAGAGCGGCTCGAAATGGATCGGTTGCCGTGCTTGACCACGCGCGCACCTGCAGCAGCGGCCAGCAAGCCGGTGCCGGTCGACAGGTTGAGGCTGCCGGACCCATCACCGCCTGTGCCCACGGTATCCACGATCGGGGCACCGTCCGGAATAACGGGATGCACGGCCAGCTCACGCATGGCGGTCGCAAATCCGCGAATCTCGTCGGCGTTTTCTCCCTTGGCACGAAGACCGGCGAGAAATGCGCCAGCCAGCGCATCGGGCATGTCACCTTCGGCCAGTTTGTGCATCAACCCATGTGCCTGTTCCTCGGACAGCGACTGGCCGGCGAGCAGTCCGTCCAACAGCGCGCTGAAATCCTCACTCATGATGTTATCCGCAGGAAGTTTGCCATCAGCCGGCCTCCTTCAGGGGTCAGCACGCTTTCCGGGTGAAACTGCACGCCTTCAAGCGGCAGATTTTTGTGCCGCACCCCCATAACCTCACCCCTTTCCGTTTGCGCCGTAAGCTCCAAGGTCGAAGGAAGCGAATCGTGCTCAACGCACAACGAATGATAGCGCCCTACCTCGAACGGCTGCGACAAGCCCTCGAAGATCGTCTTGCCGTCGTGCCTGGCCATCGACGTTTTGCCGTGCATCAGTCGTTCCGCACGCACGATGTCACCGCCGAAATGCGTAACGAGGCATTGGTGCCCCAGGCACACGCCAAGCACCGGTATCGATTCGAAAAATGCCGCAATCATTTCGAGAGAAACACCCGCGTCCTCGGGCCGACCGGGTCCGGGCGAGATCACCAGGTGAGTTGGCGACAACGCCCGGGCCTCGTCAACGGTTATCGCATCGTTACGATGCACGATGACCTCGGCACCCAACGCGGCAAATGCCTGCACCAGGTTATAGGTGAACGAATCGTAGTTATCGATCAATAGCATGCGTGTCACAATCCCTCTCCGGCGATTTCAAGCGCGCGTCGAAGAATCGCGCTCTTCGCCAACACCTCACGATATTCATTGGCTGGTATCGAATCGGCAACGATGCCGGCGCCTGCCTGAAAGCTGTACTCATCGCCTGAAAAGACGAGCGTACGAATGGTGATCGCCTGGTCCATGTCTCCAGTCAATCCAAAGTAGCCTGCCGTACCTGCGTACAGGCCGCGCCCAACGCCTTCCATTTCCTCAATGATTTCCATGGCCCTTACTTTAGGCGCCCCAACCAGCGTACCGGCTGGAAAGCTCGCCGCAAACAGGTCGAATTGATCGTAACCGTCGGCCAGTTTGCCCTGCACGCCACTGACGATGTGCATGACATGACTGTAGCGTTCGATCGCCCTGTATGGGTCGACATGCACCGAACCCGCCACCGCAACCCGGCCAAGATCGTTGCGCGCAAGATCAACGAGCATGACGTGCTCGGCCGCTTCTTTTGGATCGGCAAGTAAACTCTTCTCATTGGCGATGTCCTGCTCGCGCGTCTCACCGCGCGGTTGCGTACCGGCGATCGGACGCAACGATGCCTTATTGCCGTTGAGTTTGACCAACGCTTCGGGCGAGGAGCCAACGACTTGCAGATCGTCGAAATCGAAATAGAACATGTACGGCGAAGGGTTTAGTAATCGTAGTGCGCGGTAAACCTCGAACGGCGCAACATTGGAGCGGCCGCTGAACAAGATGGACATGACGATCTGATAAATGTCGCCTGCCGCAATGTACTCCTTACACGCCTCGACTCTATCCGAGAATTCCGCCTCCGAGAAACTCGCCTTGGCCGCTGATGTCTGCACATTGCCATTGCTCGCGGGAATCCCGCCCCGCAACAAACGAATAACGTCCTGGCGCAACTGTTTTCGCTCGGCCTCGGGGCCGTCGTGTAACAGGGCGACGCGGCGAGTCAGGTGATCGAACACCAGCAGCGACGCGGGTGCGACAAATGCCGCGTCGGGAACGTTGCTTTGCGCGATCGTGCCCTGCGGCAATTTCTCGAACAAGCGAACGACGTCATATCCGGAAACGCCAACAAGCCCGCCCGCGAACGGTAAGCCGTCCACCGTGGGGCCGGGTCTGGGTGCTGCAGATAATGCCGCGCGCAGAGCATCCAGGTGTTCCTGCTTATTCACCGGCCGTGCATGCGACTCGCCGTTGATCGTCAGGGCTCTCGCGTCCATTCGCATTTCCAGCGCATCGCCGAAACCGAGGAACGAGTAGCGCGCAAGACGCTCGCCGCCCTCGACGCTCTCCAGCAGGAAGCGTGGCCTCAGTGAGCCGAGCTTCAGGTACGCCGACACGGGCGTATCAAGATCGGCTGCGATGTCGAATGGTGCTTGCATTATTTATCCAATAAAAAAAGCCCACCCCCACAACTGCGGAGATGGGCTTTTGGTGTGTTCTCAGCTAATAGTCAGCCAGCCGCCCTCTCCTTGTTCAGCTGCCAGGACCAGTTATTGTTGCGTAAAGCCGTCATGGCCCGAGTATTACCGGGGCGCTGACGGCGGTCAACCGTTACGCATGAAACGAGGGGTCAGAGCCCAAAAGGGTCAGACCCTTTTGGGCTCTGACCCCGATGTAGTTACAAATCGTATAGCGTCGGCAGGATCAGCGAGAACCCTATCCACATGATGATCGTGAGCGGTATGCCGACCCGCAGGAAATCCGAGAACTTGTAGCCACCGGCGCTCAAGATGAGCAGGTTGGTTTGGTAGCCGTAGGGCGTCGCGAAACTCATGTTCGCACCAAACAGCACTGCAAGAATGAAGGGTTCGGGGCTCACCCCGAGTTGCGACGCAATACTTATGGCGATCGGCGTGCCGATAGCAGCCGCCGCATTGTTCGAGACAACATTGGTCATCAATGTCATGAGCAGCATGAAAGCACTCAGGACCATGGCGGTCGGCAGCCCTGACGCCGCAGCGACAAAACTAAAGGCGAGAAAATCCGCCATGCCAGTACCCACGAGCGCCTTGCCTAATGCTAATGCTGTGACAATGATCATGACAACCGGGATAGACAGGGCCGCGCCCGCGTCGCGCCAGCCCAGGCAGCCAGTCACAATCATCAGTCCGAGACCCACCATCGCGCTGACTGAAATTGGCAGTATTCCCGTTGCAGCCGCGAGCACGACGAATCCCATGATCGCGAGTGCTCGTTTGGCATTGTGTGTATGCGGCAGGTCGGTCGTGCCATCGAGGACCAGCATCGAGCCACTGTCCTTCAATTTACTGATCGCCTCGCTCGAACCTTGCACAAGCAAGACATCACCTGCACGCAAGCGGACCATGGTTAAGTCGCCGGTTACCTGCGAGCTGGGCGCCCTGGCACGATGCAACGCAAGGGGCACCAGCCCATAGCTGCTACTGAATTGGGCGGCGGCGAGGCTTCGCAAATGCAGCGGCGATCCGCGCGTAACGACAACTTCCGCGAGTTGCTGGCCCTCAGCTCGCAGCGGCGTATCCTCATCGACGGGATGTTCCACGTCCGAGATGTTAAACAACGTCGCACCGAGCAATTGCTCGTAGTGCTTGAGGTTTTCCGGCGAGTCCTTGACGAACAAACGGTCGCCCGGTTGCAGCACGACCGAGGGAAGCTTGGCGAGAAACAACGACTCGCTACGTTGAATTTTCTCGATGCGCAGCCCATCAGCTTTCGCCAACACTTCCGACAGCGTCTTGCCATCGGAAAAACCACCTTCTTTGACATGCAATTGTGAATTAAAAATGCGCGGCGACGTATCCGCCATTGGCGGTGTGCGCTCCGGTATCAACCGCGGCGCAACCAACCAAAGAAATAATATCGCAACACCGCCGACGATGGCGACCGGCAAAACCCATTCGAACATCGAGAACTGGTGCTCCGGATACAAATCCTGCGCAATACCTATGACAAGCAGGTTCGTTGAAGTACCAATGGTCGTGGACATTCCGCCAACAATCGTCGCAAGACCCATTGGCAGCATCACGCCGGAAACGGCGAATTTGGATCGCAGCGAGGCGCCTACAAGTATCGGCATGAGCAGAACAACGATTGGCGTGTTGTTCATGAATGCGCTGAGTACGGCGCCCGCGACCAATGTCGTTAATAACGCGAGTACGGGGCGTGTCGACCAGGCGCGACCGACTATATTTGCCAGCGGCTGGAGTGCGCCCGTTGTTTCGAGCGCCTTGCCAACCATCATCAACGCACAAATTGCGACGAGCGCTTCGTTGCCAAATCCGGCGAAAAAATCCACAGGTCCCAGCTTCGTGATTCCGTCTTGCTCATACGGGAATAGCGCGAACCCGGCAACGAGCACAATCAGGATTGCGAGCGACGACGATTCGAGAGGAATCCGGTCACGCGTAAAAAGAAACAACGCAATCACAGTCAAGACGAGAACCGCGATTCCGTGAGCGTCAGGTGTTATCGGCTGCAACACGACCCCTCGTTATTATTGTTCTGAACCGTATCCTAGTTCATACCTGTTCCGCAAACAGCGCTCGGGCGTCCCGCCGCTCGAGGACGGCCCACGTACGTCGATGGAAGTGCTTGTATTCATTGGTATTCCAGCCTCTTAAGCAGGGTGGCGCTGGAAATGCGCAGGCATCGGCAAATTCGAGCAACGGCAACAGATCGTTGTAGCGGCTGTCCGCTGGCTCCCCAACCGGAAAAACCGACCACGGTGACATTGCGAGCAAGTTGCGGTGCCGGATGGCGGCGAAGTCCAGCGCCTTGCGCCATCTCTTCTGCCAATCCAGTTGCACAACGTCGCAACCCGACCCTCGAGATGGGTCGGACAGGTCAAGCGCCGGCAAGTATTCTGTTTGTAGTGCGAGCTGGCGCGAGCAGTCATTTATCACGCCACGCACCTGCTGCAGCAGTCCGCTCAACTTCTTGAGTGTCGTGAATGATCGTGGATCCATGGACCATAATTTTGTGAGGTCACCGATACCCGAAACTGTGATCGCAATACGCCGGTTGAGCCAGGAATCGTGGCGCATTGCCGCAGTCGGCCAATCTACATCGTCGTGCGATGACTCGCCCAGCTCTACACAGCGCTGCAGATATTCTCGCAGTGCTGACTCGTTCAACTTGCCGTGACCGTTCGCGAATTTGGCGAGATTCGCCTGCATCGGTATCCAGGCCGTACCGACGGGAACCTGAAGTCCCGACATCGGCGAAACTCCGCGAGCAAGCTCCGACGATAGCAGCGGACATGGCGACATAACCAGTGGTGCAAATGCCGTTCTAACAAGTCGATTGTTGCGCAATTTCCAGCACTGCAGCCAGAAACAGTCCTGCCGCTGCCGCACTGCCTCGTTACCGGACGGTCGCATTAGTGAACTGCCAAGCAACAGGTACAGGGGCCCCGGCCCAAGCACTTTGCGGCGGATCGACCACGAAAACTGCGGCGAGAACTGATCCGCATCGACGGCGACGGACACCGATGCACTTTGTGCGCACGCGTCGTGAACGGCGGATTGCAGCACCTCGCAAGCCCGTGCGAACAACGCCTTGGCCTCGTGCGATTTACCCAACCCGTCAACGGCGAACCCGTCAATAGTGACCGAAACCGGCAATTGACGGACGAGCAGATCGTAAACTTGCCGATGAAAGCATTCCGCGGCCGTGTGATTCGAAAGAACATTGGCGGCGTGGAGGTGAATCGATGTTCCTCCCGAAAACCTGAGCGGCTGGCTCGCAGTGGCGAGAGATACTGACATGGCACTCCTTCCCTGGATGCGACTCCGGGTATTGTCAGTCTTGCTGCGATAACCCGCAGTCCGTCTATCTGGGCAGCTCGATAAGTTTTTGCTATTGTCGCCCGACTCAGACGGATCCCGCAGATGCCTTCTTTTGATGTAGTAAGTGACTTCGACGCTCACGAAGCGAGCAACGGTATTGATCAGGCCAATCGTGAGGTCAACACCCGATTCGACTTCAAGGGAACAGGCTCGAAATTCGAACTCGACGGCCAGCTCGTAACACTGACCTCGCAATCCGATTTTCAGCTCAAACAGATGCTCGACATCATGCGGCAGAAGCTTGCCAAGCGCGGCATCGACATCGGCTGCCTTGAAGAACGCGATCCCGAGCTCACTGGCAACGAAGCGCGGCAAACGGTGCTCATGCGCAAGGGAATCGAGTCAGATCTCGCCAGGAAGCTCGTCAAACAAGTCAAAGGAAGTAAGCTTAAGGTGCAGGCTGCGATCCAGGGGGATAAGCTTCGCATCAGCGGCAAGAAGCGCGATGATCTACAGGCAGTCATCGCGTTGTTAAAAAAGAGCGACGCCGGCCTGCCACTGCAATACGAAAACTTTCGCGATTAGAAAAGCGCTGAACAACCAGAAATCATGAGCACCAGGGTACACAAAACCTTGCGCCGCCAGGACATCATGTTCGAGGACAAGGATCAGGCCTTGCGCGACGATGTGCGCACGCTTGGCACAATGGTCGGCGACCTGATCCGGGAACAGGGTGGCGACGAGCTATTTGAGTTTGTCGAGAACGCGCGCCTGCGTTCGATTCGGCGACGCGAAGATAACGAGAAGCCCGGCGAAGAACTCGCGA
>SMVA01461670.1_pt1 | contig 15210 bp, 15 predicted proteins | sample 2456451 | NCBI WGS metagenome assembly SMVA01 (sample SAMN11095933, study PRJNA526329) | marine sediment metagenome | biome: Marine sediment; feature: Surficial sediment; material: Deep marine sediment; isolation source: Hadal surficial sediment | place: Pacific Ocean | collected 2014-05 | depth...
AAAAACGTAATTATTAACGAATCTTTAATTTTGTCAAGGCTTTAATCATATTCCAATCCCAATAATGTCATAGCAAAGTTTATTTTAACATTTAAGGGTTAACTTCCAAACCCCGGCAAATCTGATATCATTTTTCTATGTGGATCAAACGCGCCTTAATTTATATTCCCTTAATATTGGTACTGCTTTTAGTGCAATCTTTTTTCTGGGTTCCCACTTACGATAAGCAGGGGGTGGGAAACCCGGAACGTTTGCTCAAGTTCATTCAAAGTTCCTCCGGCGACGCCCGGATATTGAATCCTATTTTGAGCGCGGACTCGGCCAGTAGCGACATCAACGAAAAAGTGTTCGATGGATTGATCGGTTATGACGACCAGCTGGAATTGCGGCCGCGTTTGGCCACAGGATGGACTCTTTATGAGGAGGCTACCCTGAACCTGCGGATGGATTTTACCTACCAGGGAAAACGGATAGCGAGCTCCGGGCAATGGTTGGCCCTCATAAAAAACCGGCTGAAGACTGATGACCCCTGGGCGCAAAACATTCGTTCCGTGGAAATCGTCCCATCCCAAAAAACTTCCGGAAGTGTTTCCGCTCCGGTTCGAGACGCGCAGGGACAGCCCGTCCTGAAGAATGGCCGCCCCCAGATGCGGGATATTGGATACACCCTAAAGGCCCCTGAGAAGTTAAAATTCACCCTCAATAAAATCGACCAGCATTTTTTTGATCCGATAAAAAAAATGCTGGGGCCGGATTATTTTGACACGTTTCCGCACCGCCAGTTTATTCAGGGCGAGGATCCCCAGCAATCCTTGCAAGCTTATTATCAGGAAATCCTGCCAGTCCTGGAACACAACCCCATTTTGATTTTCGATTTAAGACGTGGCGTGCGGTTTCACGATGGCCACGAATTCGACGCCGGCGATGTGTTGTTCACCTACCGCGCCCTCATGAACCCCAAAAACGCCTCGCCGAGGACATCGGATTTTGAGCCGGTCAAAACCGTGGAGATGCTGGATCGTTATAAAATTAAATTTGTTTATAAACGCCTCTTTTCCCCGGCGATCAATGCCTGGGCGATAGGGATTCTGCCGGAACATCTTTTGAATGAAGAAGCCTTGCAGAAAGAAGCGCGGTCGCTGAACCTGAACGCGGAGCGAATCAATAATTTTAACTTGCCGGACAGCCGGCTGAACCGGAACCCCATCGGGACGGGGCCGTTCATCTTCAAGGAATGGAAGGGCGATGAAATGATCCGCTTGGTCCGCAATGAGGACTATTGGGAATCGCCGCCGGAGTATCATGAATATATCATGCGCATCATTCCAGATTCGCTCACCCGGGAGATGGAATTTTACTCCGGAGCGGCGGATGACTATCAGGCCGAGCCGCATCAGGTGGCCCGCCTGAAAGATGATGACAAGTACCAGAATTTTTCCACGGTCGGCTTCAATTATTCTTACATCGGCTACAACCTGCGCAATCCATTGTTTGCCTCGCGGGAAGTGCGCACCGCTCTGGGAATGGCGATCAACACCGATCAGATCATTCAATACGTTTTGTACAACGAAGGCGAGCGGGTGACCGGCCCCTTCGCCAAAATCACTGATTGGTACGACCACGACGTTCAGCCATTGCCTTATGATCCTAAAGGCGCGCTTAAAATCCTGTATGATCAGGGGTGGCAAAAAAACTCCGAAGGCTGGTTGGAAAAAGATGGCCGGGTGTTTGAGTTCAACCTGATCACTAACAATGGAAACGCCCTCCGGAAAAGTATTTTGACCATCGTCCAGAGTAATTGGCGCAAATTGGGCATCAAGTGCAACACCCAGTTGTTTGAATGGGCGGTGTTCCTCAAGGATTTTGTCAATGCCCGGAAATTCGACGCCTTGGTGCTGGGGTGGAGCACTGGGATCGATCCGGACCAGTTTCAGATATGGCACTCCAGCCAAACCGGCCCCCGCCAGTTGAATTTCGTCGGTTACAAAAATCCGGAGGCCGACCGGTTGATTGTCGCCATCCGTCAGGAATACGACAAGGCCCGGCAGGTGGAGATGACGCGGCAACTGCACCGCATGATCGCGCGCGACCAACCCTATACGTTTTTATATGTGGGGAAAGCCACTCGTTTGTTGGACAAAAAAATTGTGATGGTGGAGCGTGGGGCCGATGGCCAGGAAAAGTATGTGAAGATTTATCCGACCCGGGGCGGCAATATCAGTTATTACTTCAATAAATGGAGAAAGCTAAGTAGTCTTAAAGGGATCAATATAAAATCTTAAGGTGATTCTTTAGGTTTATGGCGAGTGCTACGGGCCAGGAATATTTCTACAGTACCGAGGGAATTACTGGCCACCGCCACATCCACCCGGCCATCGCCATTGTAATCGCCGCTGGTGATGCTGAGCGGGGTGCCCCCCGTGACGTAGTCGCGGATGGGGAACCGGAATCCGCCGTTGGGGTGGCGGACGATCAGGGAAAAAGTACTGCTTCGGGAATTGACCACCGCCACATCCGGTTGGCCGTCGCCGTCGAAGTCTTCCGCTACCAGGGAAATCGGCCCGCCGCCTCCCGAAAAATTGATTTCTTTTTGGAAGGTGCCGTCCCCGTTGGACGGAAACATGTACAGGTTGTCACCGCTCCCGGCCGCCGCCACCAAGTCCTCCCGGCCATCGCCGTTCATATCTTTTTTGATGATCGCCAGCGCATTCAAGCCCTGGCCGATTTTATTGATCAGCAGAAAGGTGCCGTCACCCCGCCCGGCAAAGATCCGGATGGAGCTGGCATTACTGCTGTGTACGGCGAGAACGATGTCGGTGTGGCCATCGCCATTAAAATCGCTGGCAACGCCGGAGAACGATCGGGAACCCGTCTGGTAGGTGTCTCCATTTTTAAAAGTGCCGTCGCCCCGGCCCAGAAAGATTTCCATCTTGTTGAAAGTCAGGGTGATGGCGATGTCGAGATGGCCATCTCCGTTAAAATCCCCCAGGATTGGCAATAGGGGCACTTGCCCGGTGGGGTAACTCCGTGGCGGAAAAAAGGCTTTATGGCCTTTGCCCAGCAAGGTGACCAGCGCATGGGTGCCGCGCGAGTTGAGAACGAAATCCGGCCACCCGTCTCGGTTGATGTCAGCCACCGCCAGGGCGCTGGGTTCGAGCGGGACCGGTACGATCACCGGCGGCTGGAAGGTGCCATCCCCTTCGCCGAAAAGGAGGGTAAGCGTGTTGTCTTTGGAATTGACCACAATAATATCCAACCGATCGTCCAGATTCAGGTCCGCCGACACCAGATAAGCGGGCCCCAGGCCGACTTGAATCGTATTGAACTTGTAAAAAACATCGGGCGGCGGGGGCGGCAGTTTGAAGTCACATCCCACCATTCCCGACAGGCTGATTATCACCAGCCACAACTTGCAGGAATTAGAGCAATTTAAAATATCAGGCCTCTATCTTTCCGGAATATTTCCCAATTTCACGGGGGTTTTTATTTTCGATGCCAGTCGCAATGGCCCCACTGGGTTTTCGCTTGCTTTTAAGATACCGTTATGACAGCATTATGCAAAATTTATTAACCCCCTCGCCTTAACCACTTGGAGTTAGGGCTATTGAACCCGTGAGGAGGCAAGATTTGCGTAATTACCAGACCATCCTGATCCTGAAGCCCGACCTCGACGAACCCAACGTCGATCAATCCCTTGAAAAAATCTCAGCGCTCATCCAAAAGCATGGCGGAGAAGTGCTCAAGATTGAAAGATGGGGGAAAAAACGCCTCGCCTACAAAGTTAAAAAGAGCAAATTTGGATATTACCTGAATATTTATCATTCCGGTGAGACTTCCCGTATGTCCGAATTGGAGAAAGATTTTCAACTGTATGATTTGGTCATCAAATACCTGATCATTCGCCTCAGCGATAAAGATTTGGAACGGGTGATGAGCAAACAGGAAGAGACTGCGAAAGGCGCGGCGGGGGAAGAGAAGAAGAGCGGTGACTCCGCTCCGGCAGTTGCGGCGGATAAAAAAGAAGATAAAGCAAATTAGGAGGGAGGATTAAATGGCGGCGAGCTTCAATAAAGTTTTTCTCATGGGTAATCTGACGCGTGATCCTGAATTGCGTTACACCGCCAGTGGCGCGGGCGTGACCAGTTTCGGGCTGGCGGTCAACCGCAAGTACAAACAGGGTGATGAATTGAAAGAAGAAGTTTGTTTTATCGATATCACCGTTTGGGGCAAGGCGGGAGAAAACTGCACGCAATATTTGAACAAGGGCAGTGCCGTATTTATTGAAGGACGCCTCCAGTTTCGCTCCTGGGAAACGGATGACGGTCAGAAACGCAATAAACTGGATGTGGTGGCCACCAACGTTCAGTTTTTGCCCAAATCCGGGTCCGGCCAGGCGCCCATGGCAATGGATTCCCAGGAAGACGAGGGTTCCGCCCCTAAGGACGATGTCCCATTTTAATTATTTATTAATTTTAAGGTTGATAAGGTTCGCTACATGAAACCCCATAAAAAACGTTCATTCTTTTCACAAAAAATTTGTCGGTTTTGTACCGATAAAATTGAGGTCATTGAATTTTTTGATATCAAATTGCTCAAACCGCTGATTTCTGAGCGGGGGAAAATAGTTCCCTCAAGAATTTCCGGAAATTGCGCAGGCCACCAGCGGCAATTGACCGAGGCGATCAAGCGGGCCAGAAATATCGCCCTGCTCCCATTCACTGTAGAGTATTAGCTTTGCCGGAACGGCGCGCAGTTCTTTTTTTACCGGGTGTGATTTTGCTGGCCATCCTGCTGGTGGCTTTGTTTTTCCCAGCTCTCGGGGTATTCGTCGGGATTTTTACCCCGGTGCCATTGATTTTGATTTATCTGCAATGGGGCAAACCCATCGGATTAATTTCGATGGGGGTGCTATTTATGGTCCTGGTGAGCTTGGCCGGACCCCAGCAGGCGATGATTTTTGTCGCGGAATACGCTTTGGTGGCTGTGATCATGGGCGAAACCATTGGGCTGTCGCTTCCCTACGACCGAAGCATTTTTTTCAGCACCTTGGGGTCGGCGGTATTGTCCATAGTTTTAATATGGATGTTCGTGGCGGATATGGGGATGTCGCCCGTTGATTTTTTTAAGGAGGAAATCGACCGGGCGCTTCAGAAGTATTTGGAGTCCGCCCAGGAACTTGAAAATTCCTCCGTTGACATGGAGGTGTTGAAAAAGTTTGCCGGCGAAGCTTCCCGAATGTTTGCGCAAGCGTTCCCGGCGATCATTGCCATAGGGGCTTTGACGGTGGCGGTGATCAATTACTTTTCCGTGAGGTTCCTGTGGCTTAGGTTTTATACCTCCGAATATTTCGCTGCGGCTGACTTGACCCGATGGGTTCTGCCGGATTATTGGGTTTGGCCTTTCATCATTTCAGGGGGCGCCTTGCTGGGGCTGGATTCGGCGGGGTTTGCCATTGGGTTGAATGTATTTCTGGTGCTTTTTACGTTGTATTTTTTGCAGGGGATGGCCATTATGCACCATTTCCTGCAAGCTAAAAATGCCCCCAGACCGCTTTGGGTTATTATCTATATTTTAATTTTTGCCCAGCCAATATTCATGGGTTTGATCATGGGCGTGGGTTTGTTCGATATCTGGCTGGACTTCAGAAAATTGCGAGTGACGGCCACTCCGGATCAGGAAGAGTGATCGAGAAATATAATTGAAAAGGGAGCGACTTAAAAGTTATGAAAGTGTTATTAAAAGAGGACGTCATCAAACTGGGTTCCTGCGGAGATGAAGTAGAAGTTAAAGATGGTTATGGGAGGAATTTTTTAATTCCCGCTGGAAAAGCCATCAAAGCCACTCCCAAGAATTTGAAACAGTTCAATCATCAAAAAAGTATCGTTCAGAGAAAATCCAGAAAACTGAAAGGGGAGGCTCAGGAAGTTGCCGACGCCATCGCCAAAATCACGTTGACGGTGACCAAAAAAGTGGGCGATCAGGACAAGTTGTTTGGTTCGGTCACCACGCAGGAATTGGCGGGCCTGATGGACGCCAAAGGAATTTCTCTGGATAAAAGAAAAATTCAGATGGCGGAGCCAATCAAGGCCCTGGGGGAATTTAAATTGAAAGTAAAACTGCACCCCGAGGTGACGGCGGAAATCAATCTTTCCGTAGTGGCCGAAGAAAGTCAGGAACCTGCTGAATCTCAGGAATCTAAAAAAGCTGAAAACGCTGAATCCACCGAAACGGAATCCTGAGACTCATGGGCTGTTGAAAAAAAATGGAGCTTCAATAATCCAATTAGTTAGCTGGAAGAAGTTTATTTTTCCCCCCTTGTCATATTCCCTCGTGCTATAAAGCGGCATGCCCGATGCCTCTGACATATCTCTGCGTAAACTCCCGCCGCACGATGATACCGCTGAGCTCTATGTGCTCGGTGCCTGCCTTCATGGCACCGATCCTTTTGCCAAAGCACTAGAAGCTATTCAGTTGGAGGATTTTTACAAGGTCCGGCATCAAAACGTTTTTTCGGCGATGGAGACATTGTTTGAAAAAGGCGATGCTATTGATGCTTTGACTGTCGCTGATCAACTCCGCAAGATGCAAAAATTTGATGATATCGGTGGGATGGAATTTTTGTCATCCCTTGAAACACTGGTGCCCACTCCTTATGCGGTCACCCATCATGCCAAGATCATTCGTGAAAAAAAAATTCTCCGTGATTTAATTCAAGCCGGAACGGAAATTATTGAGGAGAGTTATGATGGGGGGGCAGATGCGGATTTAGTTCTTGATCAGTCTGAAAGACTGGTATTTTCGATAGCGGAGAAAAGGTTTAAGCGGCACTTCTTTAAATTATCTGACATAATTAAGGGCAGTTTTGCCCAAATTGAAAAGATGTTTGATAAGCCGGGGATTATCACCGGTCTGGAAACCGGTTTTACCGAGCTGGACCAAATGACATCCGGCCTGCAACCCTCGGACCTGATCATCATTGCCGGTCGTCCCAGCATGGGCAAGACCAGTTTTGCCCTGGACATCGCCCGTTTCGCCGCGCTCAAGCGGCAGGTTCCGGTGGCGATATTCAGTCTTGAAATGTCGAAAGAGCAATTGGCTATGCGTATGATGTGTTCCGAGGCGCGAGTCAGTTCCGTAAAATTGCGTACCGGTTTTTTGGCCAGTAAAGATTGGCCGAACCTCACCGCCGCCGCCGGCCTGCTTTCAGAGGCGCCTATTTTTATTGACGACAGCGCTCAGTTGTCCAGTTTGGATATCAGAGCCCGCGCCAGACGTTTGATGGCTGAACATTCCATAGGACTGATCATTGTCGATTACCTTCAGCTGATGAGTTCGAGATCTAAAACTGAAAGCCGTCAATTGGAGATCTCTGAAATTTCCCGAGGGCTTAAGAATTTAGCGAAGGAACTCAATGTGCCGGTACTTGCTCTCTCCCAGCTCAGCCGGGCACTGGAAGCCCGTCAGGATAAAAAACCACTTCTCTCCGATCTTAGGGAATCGGGTTCCATTGAGCAGGATGCCGATGTGGTGGCTTTTATTTACCGGGATGAGGTTTATAACGAGAATAGCGAAGATGCAGGAAAAGCTGAAATTCTCATTCGCAAGCAAAGAAACGGTCCCATTGGAGATATCAAACTGGCCTTTTTAAAAGAGTTCACTCGTTTTGAAAACCTGGCGCGTCATGAATCGGGAGTTCCTGCTGACGTTGAGCATTTCGTTTAGATTGTCATTGTGTCGCCCTCCACCCGGTCTCCCGCAAACTATCAAGGCTTGATTCTTTTCACCGCGCTCCTTTGTGTTTTTGCGGTTTCTGCCGGAGCCCAACCGCCCTCCAATCATTCCGGATTTCCCAGCCTGAACTCAACGCAACAGGCCGAGATGCTTTTGCTCAACGAAAAATTTGATGCGGCGATCCAGGCCTATCAAAAACTCTGGGAGGAGGACGGCGAAAATAATTATGCCGTTCGTGGATTGGTGCGCGCCTATTGGGCGGCGGGCCGAGCCCATGATTTGGAGAATTATTTGGACGGAATTTTATCCCATCACCCGAATTCCTCCAGCGCGCGCTATGGCCTTGGGTTCCTCTTCTATCTTGATAAACGGTTTTACGAATCCGAAAAAATTTTAAGAGAGGTCTTGGCGCAAGACCCAAAAAACGCGTTGGCGCTGAATAATCTGGGTGCGGTATTGGTTCACTTGAAGTCATTGCCAGAAGCCGTCGAAGAAGTGAAAAAAGCGATTGCTATCCATCCTTCCGAATTGATGTTTTATAGAAACCTTTATGGCATTTATGCCAATGGCGGCCGGGCCGAGAGTTTTTTGAAGGAGTACCAGACGCATCTTAAAAATGGCGAGCGTCAAACCGCTTTCGGATATGGTTCCGTCTTTGCGCAAAGCTTGCGTCAGCGAAGCTTTCGCCTGTATGCGGAAGGGGACGTGCCGGGAGCGATCCAAAAAATAATGGCCATGGTTGACATCTATCGGGAAATCGATCATGCCTCCGGTCGGGTCGCGGGTCTGTTCAGCCTGGGGTTGCTTTATGAAGAACAGGGGGAGCTGGAGCGCGCTCGGGAGTATTATCGTAACCTGTTAAAAATTAACCCGGATCACATCCAAGCCCGTGAAAAAATTCGACAATTCGATATTAATAAAAAATGAAATATGGTTTTTCTGAAGTTGGGGCTTTTCAAAGCTTTTCAAAAGTGCTCACCCTAAGGGGGGTAGGGAGGAAATTAAATAACAATTGACATATTAGTAGGTTAGCTTTAATCTGAAAAAAAGTGGCTCATGTCAGGGGGGAAGTAATCTAGCATGATGGCACTTGTGGTTGTATTTGAATAGGAGGAACGGTGCAAAAAGACGTCTTTACCGTAGTGGTTTTCCCCGGTGCCGCAGGGTCCCCGAAAAAAATCCAATTGCCTAAGAAATGGGCGAAAATTGCCCTCTATTCGGCCTTGGTATTTACCCTCACTTTGGTGGGGACGGGTGTCTATTTCAGCAACGAGTACTTTAATTTACTTGACGATCAAAAAGAGCTGGCGGCTCTCCGCCGCGAAGGTAAAATCCAGAAAGTTCAAATCGAAAGATTTGGTGAGAAGGTGCGGAATTTCGAAACCGAAATGTCGCGCCTGGAACGATTTGAGAAGAAACTTCGCATCATTACTGCTCTGGAAAACTCGACCAACGCCGGTGACAAAAACTGGGGCGTGGGCGGTCCTTATGGTTTGAGTTCTGATAGCTTCACCACCTCTCTGAAAAAAGAATCGCAATCCATGCTGGACCGGTTTGAGGGCAATCTGGGAGTTTTAACCAATCACGCCAAGGTCCGTCAGGTCAGTTTTCAGGAACTGGATGAGTTCTTGAAAAATCAAAAGTCATTGTTGTCTTCAACGCCTTCTATCTGGCCGACTCGCGGCTGGGTGACTTCCGGTTTCGGTTATAGAAAGTCCCCGTTTACAGGTTTGTCGGAAAAGCATGAAGGGCTGGACATTGCGGCGCGCATGGGGTCTGAGATCCGCGCGCCGGCTGACGGCAAAATCATTTTGGCTGGGCGCAAGCATGGTTACGGCAACATGGTGGAGATTGACCATGGTTATGGCGTGCTGACACGTTATGGGCATAACGCCAGGAACATGGTGGAAGTGGGGGCGATGGTCAAACGAGGCCAGGTGATTGCCCTGGTGGGAAGCACGGGCCGGAGTACCGGGCCGCACGTGCATTATGAGGTGGTGGTCAACGGAATTTCTGTCAGCCCCATGAATTATATTTTGGAGGAATGATCGGTTTTTCAAACCGGTTTATTTTTCCTGGGTTTCCCCGCTGGTTCCATATCCTTAGAGAGCCATCTGGATGTTTCGAAATCGCCTGCCGTAGATGTATTTTTCTGCCATTAAAACGAAATCCTTTGACTCCAGATTTTTGTTATAATCTTCGCTGGAAGTTTTTGTCTCCTTGGTTTCCTCCAGGTTTGTTTCTCCAAAATGAATAATACTATGTGGTGGCGGATGGACTCTTTCTATTTAAAGATAATGTCCGCAAATTCTATTTTTTAAATTACTCGCTAAAGCGGGCGAGTCCGGTTGCAAGCGATTTTTGAGGTAAAACATGGTTCTGAGTCTCATAAAAAAAATTATTGGTACCCGAAATGACCGCGAATTGAAGCGGATTCAGATCACAGTCGACCGGGTCAATGAATTTGAAGAGGGTATTAAAAAACTGACCGATGACCAGTTGCGAGATAAAACCGGCGGGTTTAAGGCGAGATTGAAAGACGGGGAGACCCTGGATGACATCCTTCCCGAAGCATTTGCCGTGGTCCGTGAAGCCAGTATCCGTACATTGCAAATGCGTCATTTTGATGTGCAGATTTTGGGCGGTGTGGCGCTTCATGAAGGCAAAATTACTGAAATGAAAACCGGGGAAGGGAAAACCCTGGTAGCAACATTGCCGGTCTATTTGAATGCTCTTGGTGGAAAAGGTGTTCATGTCGTGACGGTCAATGAATATCTGGCTAAACGCGATTCGGAATGGATGGGAAAGATTTATAAGTTTCTCGGGCTCACCGTGGGAATTATTTACCATGACATGCCTGAGGATGAGCGGCAGAAAGCCTACCATTCGGATGTGACGTATGGAACCAATAACGAATTTGGTTTCGATTATCTGCGTGACAATATGAAATTTTCCGCAGAGCAATTCGTTCAACGGCCTCTTAACTTCGGCATCGTGGATGAAGTGGACAGCATATTGATTGATGAATCCCGGACGCCTTTAATTATTTCAGGTCCGAGTGAAGAGTCCACCGATAAATATCACACTCTGGATAAAGTCATTCCCCATTTAAAAAAGGAAGAACACTACACCGTGGACGAAAAAGCCCGGGCGGCGTCCTTGACGGAAGAGGGCATCTCCCTGGTGGAGAAAATAATAAAAATTGAAAATCTATACGATCCTTCGCAGATCGAAACGCTTCACCATGTGACTCAGGCCCTCAAGGCTCACGCCCTGTTTAAAAATGAGGTGGACTATGTGGTGAAGGACGGCAAAGTGGTCATCATTGATGAGTTTACTGGCAGAATGATGGCGGGCAGACGCTACGGCGACGGGTTGCACCAGGCCTTGGAAGCCAAGGAGAGCGTGGAAGTCGAAAATGAAAACCAGACCCTGGCGAGCATCACATTCCAGAATTATTTTCGCATGTATGAAAAATTGAGCGGCATGACCGGAACTGCGGATACCGAGGCCGAAGAGTTTCGATCGACCTATGGTCTGGAAGTGCTTGTCATTCCGACCAACCAGCCCATGATTCGAGAGGATTACCCCGATTGCATTTACCGCACCGAGAAGGAAAAATTTGAAGCTGTGGGGGACGAAATCAGAGAATGTCACGAGTCCGGTCGGCCCGCTTTGGTTGGAACCATATCGATCGAAAAATCTGAAAAGCTGAGTCAGCATCTCAAAAAAATTGGAATCAAACATAACGTGCTGAATGCCAAACATCACGAGCGGGAAGCGGAAATCATTGCTCAGGCCGGGCAAATGAAGGCGGTGACCATAGCCACCAACATGGCGGGGCGAGGCACCGATATTGTTCTGGGCGAGGGAGTCCCGGAACTGGGGGGACTGCATATCATCGGCACCGAGCGCCACGAAAGCCGGCGCATCGACAACCAGTTGCGCGGTCGTTCGGGACGGCAGGGCGACATGGGTTCATCAAGATTTTTCCTTTCTCTGGAAGATGACCTGTTGCGGATTTTCGGGTCAGACAAAATTTCGGGTCTCATGGCCCGGCTGGGAATGGAAAATGGTCAACCGATAGAACACCCCATGGTGAGCAAAGCAGTCAGCAATGCCCAACGCAAAGTGGAAGCCCACAACTTTGATATACGAAAACATCTTCTGGAATACGATGATGTTATGAACAGGCAACGCGAGGTGATCTACGGGCTGAGAAGAGATATTTTGATGGGGCAGGGCCAAAAGGAACTTCTCTACGATATGGCGGATGAAATTCTCGATGCCAAACTTCAGGAAGTGGCTCACAAGGATATCTACCCTGAGGAATGGGATATCGGTTTGCTGAATGACTACCTGAATCGAACTCTCGACGTGTCCATTGAAAAAAATAATGATAACGAACTAGTGGTCGACGAGGAGATCAAGCAACCGCTCGATGACATCGACTCAAATAAACTCCACAATATGATATTGGACCGGGTCATGGAAAAATACGACGCCAAGGAAAATGAGGTGGGTCCAGAATTCATGAGATACCCGGAGCGTATGATCATGTTGCAGGTTCTGGACAACCTGTGGCGAGATCACCTTTTAGCAATGGACCATATGAAAGAGGGGATAGGGTTGCGGGGGTATGCGCAGAAAAACCCATTGAACGAATACAAAAAAGAAGGGTTCGATCTATTCCGGGAAATGAACTTCCGGATGAAAGAAGAGATTTGCGAATTTTTATTTAAGGCGAGAATTGATAAAAAGGCTGTCAGTTCTCTCGAGGCGACTCAGGAAAAAGAAAGCCGAAAGGTCAAGGAACACCGGGGAGACTCGGATGAGGAAAGCAAGCCCACGACTGTGCGGCGGGAAGAGAAAAAAATAGGGCGAAACGATCCGTGCCCCTGCGGCAGTGGCAAAAAATATAAGAAATGCCACGGCAAATGAATTTTCAGGGCACCTCAAGGTTTTCCTGGCATTGAATGCACAACGAAGTTAGTGGCAGAATCTGAAGCCGCTTGACCCCGATTATGTTCGAGCATCCCTCGCACACCCCGTAATTTCCCGAAGTGATTTTAAATAAGGCGTCTTCAATGAGCCGCAGTTCATTCCTTTCCCTGCTGGAAAGCTGAAATGCCATTTCCCGCCCCTCGAGACTGGAAGCCAGATCGATTTCATTGCTGAAGGTGATGTCTCCTACATTCCGTTCCACCTCTTGCGATGAGCGAATCATGGCGAGCAAGTCCGACCGTTCTTTGAGTAGCCTCGTTTTAATTTTAAGTACCAGAGTATCCGGGTGCTTGGGAACCCTTTTTTTGACAGGGGAAATTTTATTTTTTGTGACCGTTTTAGTTTTTTTTGCGGGTTTTTGGGTGGCTTTTTTAGCCGGAGTTTTCTTTTTTTGAACGGCTTTTTTAGGCAACGCTCGTTTTTTAACCGCCTTTTTTCGAGATGTTTTTTTGGCGGGCTTACGGGTGGCTTTTTTAGGTGCCCCTCGTTTTTTAACGGGCTTTTTTCGCGATGCTTTCTTGGCGGTTTTTTTCTTGGGGCTTGCCGCTTTTTTCCTGGGAATCACCGCTTTTTTCTTTGCAGGAGGGGTCTTTTTTTTCTTGCCTGGTTTGGTTTTTGGGGTTTTTCGTATCGGTAATTTTTTCTTTTTGATAGCCACTCCCGAAACTCCCGAATTGTATTGATAAATTAAAAATGATCAACCAACTCAATGCGTTGAGGCTGGTTTTTGGAGCGCAAACTATCGAAATGGACAACAACGATTATCATGGGAAGTCTAGTGCGTCTTCCAATTAAAAAAAATCATTGATTAACATTAGGTGTTAATCAATGAAATATCAAACAAGAGTATCACTTGTATTTTGAAAGCACAAGACATTTTTGAGCCTTTTTTTTAGACCGGGCGGACCTATGACTTTTCTGAAAAATCTCTTCTTTATTTATGAATCAGTTTCATAGTCCACCACAATGGAATGGGAGCACAAGCCTCGCAGGATTTTGATTACGGGTTGGTGAACTTCGTGATTGGCATAGATTTCCAATCCTTCCTTATTTTCAAAATGGGTGGTGAGGACCAGGTCATACGAACGTTCCGATTCTTTAAAATTGATGCCCACTTCCAAGTGCTTCAGCGTTTTAATTTTATTTTCCATGCTTTTCAATGCCGTTAAAGCGCGTTCCATATTTTCCGAAGATTTCTGATTGAGCTTGAACATGACAATGTGTTTGACCACTTTAGGACTCCCTGTTTAATTTTTAAATCACGAGGCCAGAGGATATTCCTTTTCCGGTACCGATTCAATGTGGGAGATGTAAGTTCATATAAAAATATTCCTCTGTGATATATTGAGGACATTGTGGCTGGCTTTGACAATTTCTTAAAGGGAATGATATGTCCTGGTTGCTGGGCGCGGGATTTGGATTGCTTCGGGGTGGGCCGCTGGGGGCGCTTTTTGGCGGTCTGACGCAATATTTTATTTCCAAAAAACTCAAAGCCAAGGTCCGGCAAAGTTTACCTGGCGTGAAACATGAAGGAACCTTTGTCACTTGCATCATCGTTGCGATGACTAAAGTAGCAATGGTGAAAGGTTATGTCACGGCCAAAGATGTTGAGACCATCTATAAGTTTTTTTCAAAAAATTTAAAATACACCAGTGACGATTTGGAATCTGTCAATAATGTCATTAGAGAAACCTGCAAGGTGGACCCGGCCTGGGCCCCGGTGGTGGAAAAGTATAAAGCCTCGACACAATCGCATTATCGGTTATTGTTGCTGGCGCTCACTTATCAAATGGCTCTCCTCGAAAATTCCTTGACCCCGGAAGCGCAGGACACGATCAATGAGCTGGCTGGACTGCTGGGTCTGTCTTTTGAAGAGCACGACCAGATACGCCGCAAATATTCCCTGGATGATCTGGTCACTCCGTACTCCATTTTGGGTGTTCCACCCCGTGCCTCCGATCAGGAAATCAAAAAAGCCTATTGGCGTCTGGCGGCTCATTACCATCCCGACAAGGTGGCTCATTTGGGTGGTGATCATGTGGAACAAGCCCATATAAAGTTTTTGGAATTGCAGGCCGCTTATCGTGAATTGGAGGAATTGCGGGGGCTTTAGGTGTCTTGCGATTTGGATTTTTTGTTGGCAGGTTCAGAGGCGGTGGCATCCCCGTCATGCATTGTCGAGTCCTTCGATTCATTAGGGGTGGCATCGTGTTGTGGGTAGTCCGAGGAAATCCTGCGTAAAATAACCGAGTTTATTTTTCTTTTGCTGGCCTCTTTGACAGTGAGTCGAAAGTTATCCACCGTCACTTGATCCCCAGGCCCCGGAATTCTTTCCAAATCCTGAATCATCAAACCCGCCAGGGTTTCATAATCTCCATGTGGCAAATCCAAATTTAGTTTCTCATTGAGAATATCGATGGATTGATCGCCTTCGATCAAATAACCGCCGTCATCGTATTGCACGTACTTTTTTTC
>SMVA01447217.1_pt1 | contig 15202 bp, 10 predicted proteins | sample 2456451 | NCBI WGS metagenome assembly SMVA01 (sample SAMN11095933, study PRJNA526329) | marine sediment metagenome | biome: Marine sediment; feature: Surficial sediment; material: Deep marine sediment; isolation source: Hadal surficial sediment | place: Pacific Ocean | collected 2014-05 | depth...
CTGAAACTCACCACTACCATAGGTTTCCGCGCATACCTTGGTGATCGCTGCAGTCAACGTCGTCTTGCCATGGTCAACATGGCCAATGGTGCCTACATTTACATGCGGCTTAGTCCGCTCAAATTTCTCTTTGGACATTGCCCACCTCACTCGATAAATGAATAGATTAGTGTATTGCTGGCCCCGGTAACCGAGCTCCTTCGACTCCCTCTGGTCGTTCGCGGGCGCGATCAAAATGACGCCACCGGGTCAGCTTGATTTATTAATAACGGCCTCAGCGATGCTGTCTGGTACTTCCTTGTATTTCTCAAATTCCATGGAAAAGGAAGCGCGACCCTGGGTTGCCGAACGCATATCAGTGGCATATCCAAACATCTCGGACAGAGGCACTTCTGCACGTACTGCCTTGCCGGCTACAACGTCTTCCATTCCAAGAACAATTCCACGTCGACGATTAAGGTCACCGATAATATCTCCGTAGTATTCTTCCGGAGTGACCACTTCAACCTTGAACACAGGTTCCAGCAACACAGGGTCTGCCTCCAGCGCACCGGCTCGCATGGCCATTGAACCCGCGACTTTGAACGAGACTTCACTTGAGTCCACATCATGGTATGAACCATCATAGAGTGTCGCCTTGACACCCAGCAATGGATATCCCGCAAGAACACCATTGGCCATCTGTTCCGAAATACCTTTGTTTACAGCGTTGATATACTCCCTCGGCACAGCACCACCGACAATCTCATCGACAAATTCATAATCTGCGCCTTCAAGCGGTTCGATCTTGATCCACACGTGCCCGTACTGACCACGACCACCCGTTTGGCGAACAAACTTACCTTCTGCATTGACTGATTTTCTGATGGTTTCTCTATAGGCCACCTGTGGCTTACCAATATTAGCCTCAACACCAAATTCCCGTTTCATCCTTTCAACCAGAATATCAAGGTGTAATTCGCCCATCCCGCCAATAATAGTCTGCCCAGATTCTTCGTCAGTTCTGACACTGAAAGACGGATCCTCTGCGGCTAGCTTACCCAACGCGACACCCATCTTTTCCTGGTCTGCTTTTGATTTTGGCTCTACGGCAACGTGAATGACAGGCTCAGGGAATTCCATTCGCTCCAGAGTGATGACATCGTCTTCACTACAGAGTGTATCTCCGGTGGTCGTCTGCTTTAAGCCAATGGCTGCAGCAATATCGCCCGCCCGAACCTCTTTGATTTCAGTTCGGTCATTGGAATGCATTTGTACCATCCGACCTATGCGTTCACGCCGCCCCTTGACAGGGTTGTAGACGAAGTCGCCGGAATTCAATACGCCTGAATAAACCCGGAAGAATGTCAGGGCACCGACGAATGGGTCAGTCGCGATTTTAAAGGCAAGCGCGGCAAATGGTTCATCATCGCTGGCCTTGCGCTCGGCTTCCGTACTTTCAGCATCATCCAGAAATCCCTTAATGGCCTTTACTTCATCAGGGGCGGGCAGATAATCAACAACCGCATCCAACATGGTTTGCACACCTTTGTTCTTAAAGGCTGAGCCGCAAAGTGCAGGAACAATTTCATTGTTTATCGTCCTGGCACGAAGACCGAGCATGATTTCTTCATTCGTTAGCTCGCCATCTTCAAGATACTTCTCCATGTATTCATCATTTGCCTCTGCTGCCGCTTCAATCATCTTTTCGCGGTACTCTTCAGCAAGAGGCACGAGGTCTTCTGGAATATCCTTTTCCTCGTAGGTCATACCCATGTCATCTCCATCCCAGTAAATGGCTTTCATTTTGACCAGGTCAATAACCCCGCGGAAATTTTCCTCAGCTCCTACTGCGAGCTGTATAGGAACAGCAATCGAACCAAGTCGTTCTTCAATCTGGTTCACAACACGAATGAAATCAGCACCGGCACGGTCCATCTTGTTAACGAAGACTATTCTTGGTACTTCGTACCTGTTTGCCTGGCGCCATACAGTCTCTGACTGGGGTTCAACACCCGAAGTACCGCAGAAAATAACAACGGCTCCATCAAGAACCCGAAGCGACCTTTCTACTTCAATCGTAAAGTCGACGTGGCCCGGGGTATCAATGATGTTGATCCGATGCTGCTCATATTGCTGCGTAGTGCCGGCCCAGAAGGTCGTTGTTGCAGCAGAAGTGATTGTTATGCCTCTTTCCTGTTCCTGCTCCATCCAATCCATCGTTGCAGCACCGTCGTGTACTTCCCCGATTTTGTGGGATAGCCCGGTGTAGAATAGAATTCTTTCTGTCGTCGTGGTCTTGCCCGCATCGACGTGAGCGACGATACCGATATTTCTGTATCTCGAGATGGGAGTCGTTCTTGACACTTTAAAATCCCCGCTGGTTGACTGGTTCTACGAGACGATGACGTAATTCCCATCGTCTGATATTTCTTGTTGTTCAGTTAAGAAACTCTTAGAAGCTTTAGTCCTTAAAACCTGTAGTGAGCAAAAGCTCTATTGGCTTCTGCCATTCGATGAGTATCTTCACGCTTTCGGACAGCTGCACCGCGACCTTCTGCGGCATCCATTAATTCGCCTGCAAGCCTCATCGCCATGGATTTTTCACCACGTTTTCTCGAGGATTCGACCAACCATCTCATTGCGAGCGCTGTTCGGCGTGATGGCCTAACCTCAACAGGTACCTGATAAGTGGCGCCACCAACTCTTCGGGATTTAACCTCGACAGAAGGTGCGATCGCCTCAAGGGCTGCATCAAATATTTCTATCGGATCGCCGCTGGTGCGCTCCTGGATTCTATCCAGTGCACCATAGACAATCTTTTCAGCTACTGATTTTTTACCACTAACCATGACGTGATTCATGAATTTGGCTAGTGTTTGATTACCATATTTGGGATCAGGTAATATTTCCCGTTTCGCGGGGACTCTGCGTCTAGGCATATCTTTCTACTCTCTTCAGGTGATTCAAGATCTCACACGCTTTACCGGGAGACTTGACCTTACTCTGGCTATCCCACATATAAGGAATGAGCAGCCAGCATGATTTTTGTAACTCTTGATTACTAGGCTTTTGGTCGCTTAGTACCGTATTTTGAACGTCCCTGCATTCTGTCAGCGACACCGGTGGTATCAAGTGTTCCGCGAACAGTGTGGTATCGAACACCAGGCAGGTCTTTTACTCGACCACCGCGAATCAGCACTACAGAGTGTTCCTGCAGATTGTGACCTTCCCCACCGATATAGGAAGTTACTTCGAAACCATTCGTTAGTCGCACACGGCAAACTTTTCTAAGCGCTGAGTTTGGCTTCTTGGGTGTTGTCGTATAAACACGGGTACATACACCACGTTTCTGCGGACAAGCCTGCAAAGCAGGTACATCGCTCTTGGAAACCTTTCTCTTTCTCGGCTTTCGAACCAATTGACTGATTCTTGCCATAAATTTATAACTCCAACGTATCTTTCTATTAGCGCGCCCAAAAGAGAGCCCGCAGTTAAGCGAGGCCGAATTCTAATGACCTCGCATGGATGAGTCAACCAACTTTCGAAGCCAGGGCGAATTTCTTAGAGCCTATCCTGGCCCGATCTTTCTCAATTACTGAGCTGACCCGGGCGGTTCCTTAAGAAACCTCAGAATTCAGGGCTTCGCTCAATGCCTGCTCAACATCGCTGACCGTTGGTGCTGGCCGCTCTGCTTCTAACTTTCGAGCTTCCTTCTTGAGGCGCCTGTCTTCATGGTATTTAAGGCCAGTTCCCGCAGGAATCAAGCGGCCAACAATGACATTTTCCTTGAGTCCACGCAAATAATCCCGCTTGCCCGTCACTGCAGCCTCGGTGAGAACCCTGGTGGTTTCCTGGAATGAGGCAGCAGATATAAAGGATTCAGTCGCCAGTGCTGCTTTGGTAATGCCAAGAAGCACCCTGTTTCCTTTCACCTCTTGCTTGCCCTCGGCCTTTAATCGGTCATTTTCTTCAAGGAAGCGAGTATATTCCGCTTGTTCGCCCTTGATCATTACCGATTCACCCGCATCGCTTATATCAATCTTGCGGAGCATCTGGCAAACAATGACTTCAATATGCTTGTCATTAATCTTAACTCCCTGTAGACGATAAACATCCTGGATTTCTTTGGTTATGTAGTTTGCAAGCTGCTTAATACCCTTCAGCCTGAGAATGTCATGTGGGTCTTCCGGGCCATCAGATACAACTTCACCCTTCTCCACATGCTCACCCTCAAATACCGTCATATGGCGCCATTTTGGTATGAGTTTCTCATAATGATCCTCATCATCCGGTAGAATCCCGGCTTCAGTCGGCGTGATCACGAGACGGCGTTTGCCCTTGGTTTCCTTACCAAAACTTACTGTACCGCTGATTTCAGCCAGTACTGCTGCTTCCTTAGGCTTACGTGCTTCAAACAGATCCGCTACCCTTGGCAGGCCACCGGTAATATCACGAGTCTTCGAACCTTCCTGGGGTATACGCGCAATAACGTCGCCAACGGCAATATGATCGCCATCTTCCAGGTTAAGAATCGCATTCGCTTCGAGGAAATAGTGAGCCGGTACATCCGTACCGGCGAGCAGTAAATTATTGCCTTCTTCATCAACCAGTCGAACTGCGGGTCGAACATCCTTACCAGAACTCGGGCGATCCTTTGGGTCAATCACGGAAATACTGGAAAGACCTGTCAGCTCATCAGTCTGGCGACGAATCGTGATGCCTTCTTCCATAGACTCGAACACAACTTTACCTTCAACCTCGGTAACAATTGGGTGGGTGTGCGGATCCCAGTTAGCAATAACTTCTCCGGCTTCGACATGGTCACTATGGCCTTTCTTCAGGATCGCACCGTATGGAAGCTTATATCGTTCTCTTTCACGGCCGCTCTCATCATCGACGACAGCAATTTCACCTGAACGTGATACTGCAACCAGCTCGCCGCTGGCTTTTTGGATTGTCTTCAGGTTGTGCAACCGGATGGTACCTGCATGCTTAACCTGAACATTATCAATAGCCGTTGCCCTTGATGCTGCACCACCGATATGGAAGGTACGCATCGTAAGCTGTGTTCCAGGCTCGCCGATTGACTGGGCCGCAATGACTCCGACCGCTTCACCAATATTAACTAGGTGGCCACGACCAAGATCCCGACCATAGCACATGCTGCAAATACCATATCGTGTATCGCAGGATATCGCGCTTCGTACCATGATCTCGTCAACACTCATTTCTTCAATCAGCGAGATCCACTTTTCATCGACCATTGTTCCTTTTGGAATTAGGATGTCATCACCAGCTGAGTTGTATACATCTTCGGAAACAACTCGACCAAGCACCCTGCTGCCAAGAGCCTCGACGACATCGCCGCCCTCGATGACTGCAGTCATCAGCATGCCGTCCTCCGAACCACAATCTGTTTCTGTGACGACAAGATCCTGGGCAACATCAACGAGGCGTCGCGTCAGGTAACCAGAGTTCGCCGTTTTTAGCGCCGTATCTGCCAGTCCCTTTCGGGCTCCGTGAGTGGAAATAAAGTATTGCATTACAGACAGCCCTTCCCTGAAATTCGCGGTAATAGGCGTCTCAATGATCGAACCATCAGGCTTGGTCATCAATCCACGCATACCGGAAAGCTGACGAATCTGTGCGGGGGAGCCCCGTGCACCTGAATCAGAATACATCCACACACTGTTGAACGACGCCTGTTCCACTTCATCACCATCACTGTTGATGACTTTTTCTGTGGCCAAGGTATCCATCATTGCTGTTCCAACGAGATCGTTTGCCCTCGTCCAGATGTCGATAACCTTGTTGTATTTCTCACCCTGGGTCACCAGGCCGGAAGCAAACTGGGATTCAATTTCGCTGATTTCAACTTCGGCTTCAGCAATGATCGATGCTTTCTCTGAAGGAATAACGAAATCTTCAACACCGATCGAGGAACCCGACCGGGTTGAGAATTCATATCCCATATACATGAGCTGGTCAGCAAAGATGACGGTTTCCTTCAATCCCACTGTTCGATAGCAGAGGTTAATCAGCTTGGAAATATCTTTATTACCCATGGTTCCATTAATGTGCTTAAAGGCAATACCATCAGGCACTATCTCGTAGATAAGTGCACGACCGGCTGTTGTGTCCTTAATGCTGGTCACTGTTTCAAAGTCGCCGTTATCCTGTTTAATCACCTCAGTGACACGAATTTTGATCTTTGCCTGCAAACCAACGTTGCCACTCTTATATGCACGGTTAGCTTCGTCGATGTCTGCGAAAATCATGCCTTCACCAACATCGTTGATTCGCTCACGAGTCATCCAGTAGACTCCCAGCACAACGTCCTGTGATGGAACAATAATTGGTTCACCGTCAGCAGGAGAAAGTACGTTGTTGGTAGACATCATCAACGCCCTGGATTCGAGCTGGGCTTCCAGGGTCAGTGGTACGTGTACTGCCATCTGGTCACCATCAAAGTCAGCGTTATAGGCTGTGCAGACCAGTGGATGTAGCTGAATAGCCTTACCTTCAATCAGCACAGGCTCAAAGGCCTGAATGCCAAGGCGGTGAAGTGTCGGAGCCCGGTTTAACAGTACCGGGTGCTCTCGGATGACATCGGCGAGAATATCCCAGACTTCTGCCGTTTCACGTTCGACCATCTTCTTTGCGGCTTTAATGGTTGTCGCAAGTCCCTTGGCTTCAAGTTTCCCGAAGATGAATGGCTTGAATAATTCCAGCGCCATCTTCTTGGGAAGACCGCACTGGTGAAGCCGAAGTGTCGGACCCACCACAATGACTGATCGCCCGGAATAGTCTACCCGCTTACCCAGCAGATTCTGACGAAAACGTCCTTGCTTGCCTTTAATCATATCTGCAAGAGATTTCAATGGCCGCTTGTTGGTGCCGGTTATCGCCCTGCCTCGTCGCCCGTTATCTAACAATGCATCCACAGCTTCCTGCAGCATACGTTTTTCATTTCGAACAATGATATCCGGTGCCGACAGATCCAGGAGTCTTTTCAGACGGTTATTTCTATTGATCACCCGTCGGTACAGATCGTTAAGATCTGAAGTGGCAAACCGACCACCTTCAAGGGGTACCAGTGGTCTTAAATCTGGCGGCAATACCGGGAGTACTGTGAATATCATCCACTCGGGCTTGTTACCCGATTTCACAAATGCCTCCATCAATTTGAGACGCTTGGTGAGCTTCTTGATTTTCGTTTCTGAATTAGTCTGAGGCAGCTCTTCCCTTAGCGTCGCAATCTCATCTTCGATATCCATATCCATCATCAGATTCTGGATAGCTTCAGCACCCATCTTGGCCTCAAACTCGTCACCAAATTCTTCAAGCGCTTCGTAATATTGCTCGTCAGTTAGTAGCTGTCTTTTTTCAAGCGTTGTCAAACCTGGGTCAATAACGACGAAGGACTCAAAATACAGAACTCGTTCAATGTCCCGAAGTGTCATGTCCATCAACAATCCAATTCGGGAGGGCAGAGACTTAAGGAACCATATGTGAGCAACAGGGCTAGCCAATTCGATGTGGCCCATACGCTCTCGACGTACCTTTGCCAGTGCGACTTCAACTCCGCACTTCTCACAGATTACACCCCGGTGTTTCAGGCGTTTATATTTACCACACAGACATTCGTAGTCTTTATTCGGACCAAAAATCTTGGCGCAAAAAAGACCATCGCGTTCCGGCTTGAAGGTCCTGTAATTGATTGTTTCAGGCTTCTTCACCTCACCGTATGACCATGAACGAATCATCTCTGGAGATGCTAGTCCGATCCTCAAGGAATCAAATTCATCCGATTGCCCTTGTGCTTTCAGTATGTTCAGCAAGTCTTTCAAGGCTTTCTCCTTTTCCGGGCTCTATTGCCCAGGTAATGTTTGAATGCTATATCGTCAGTTGTCTTGTTTTCAGGTATCCGTCAAATACCTATTCACTTTCCAATTCGATATCAATTCCCAAGGACCTGATCTCTTTGACCAGCACATTGAATGACTCGGGCATACCCGGCTCCATTCTATGATCCCCGTCTACAATGTTTTTGTACATCCTGGTACGACCATGAACGTCATCAGACTTCACGGTTAGCATTTCCTGCAAGGTGTAGGCAGCGCCATATGCTTCGAGCGCCCAGACTTCCATTTCACCAAATCTCTGGCCACCAAACTGGGCTTTACCGCCCAGGGGTTGCTGGGTAACGAGACTATATGAACCGGTAGACCTTGCATGCATCTTGTCATCGACCAGGTGGTTGAGCTTGAGCATGTACATATAACCTACCGTGACAGGTCGTTCGAACTGCTCGCCCGTACAACCGTCATAGAGCGTTGTTTGCCCATCAAGTGGTAGTCCGGCCAATTTCAGCATTCTCTTGATTTCAGCCTCAGATGCACCATCGAATACACCGGTAGCCATGGGCACGCCGCCACGTAAATTGTTGGCTAACTCAATGATCTCTGCATCCGTAAATGAATCAAGATCCTCATGCCGGCCACTGCGATTGTAAATTTCATCAAGGAACTTCCTGATCTCTATAACCTCACGCTGAACGTCCAGCATCGCGCCTATTTTCTTTCCAAGCCCATCAGCTGCCCATCCAAGATGGGTCTCCAGGATCTGGCCAACATTCATACGCTTTGGAACACCAAGCGGATTCAGTACGATATCAATGGGTTCACCATCTTCATCATATGGCATGTCTTCGACTGGTTTGATAACAGAAATCACGCCCTTGTTACCATGTCGGCCCGCCATTTTGTCACCTGGCTGAATACGACGTTTGATAGCAAGATGCACCTTGACTATCTTCAATACCCCAGGTGCAAGGTCATCACCGCTTTCCAGCTTTCGCTTGCTCTCTGCAAACTGCTCATCAAGATCCTGTCGACGCTCCTTAATACTCTTGTCCGCCTGCTCCAACAGTTTATTCAAGCTGTCGACTTCGAGTCGAAGCTTGAACCAATCGTCTGAAGGCAATGCGTCGAGATAATCTTTGGTTATCTTGGTACCTTTTTGCAAGTCAGGACCAGCAATCACCTTCCTGCCAGTCAGCGAGTCTGCAAGACGCTCAAATGTGGCAGTTTCAATTATTCGAAACTCTTCTTCGATATTCTTACGAACCTGCTCGAGCTCATAACGCTCGATATCAAGGGCGCGCTGATCTTTTTCGAGACCGTCTCGAGTGAATACACGAACATCAATGACGGTACCGTTGTAACTACTTGGCACTCTGAGAGAAGTGTCTTTAACGTCAGAGGCTTTCTCACCAAAAATTGCACGAAGCAGTTTTTCTTCTGGCGTTAACTGGGTTTCACCTTTCGGGGTTACCTTGCCAACAAGAATGTCTCCGGCCTCAACCTCGGCGCCGATATAGACAATTCCTGACTCATCAAGTTTACCTAAAGCACCTTCGCCTACATTCGGAATATCACAGGTAATCTCTTCAGATCCTAATTTGGTGTCCCTGGCGATACAGGTAAGCTCCTGGATATGTATGGTTGTAAACCGTTCTTCCTTGACCACTTTTTCAGAGATGAGGATTGAATCCTCAAAGTTGTACCCGTTCCAGGTCATAAATGCGATTCGCATATTCTGACCCAGCGCCAACTCCCCTGTATCAATTGAAGGTCCATCAGCCAAAATATCATTGGCTGCAACGACATCACCTTCTTTGACAAGCGGCTTTTGATTGATACATGTGTTTTGGTTCGATCTCGTGTATTTAGTCAGGTTGTAAATGTCGACACCTGCTTCACCACTAGCTGTTTCCGCATCGTTGACACGAATAACAATTCGGCCTGCGTCGACAGTTTCAATAACCCCGCCACGACTAGCAACAACACAGACGCCTGAATCATGCGCAACAGTTCGTTCCATGCCTGTACCGACAAGGGGCTTTTCAGCACGCAATGTGGGAACAGCCTGACGCTGCATATTTGAACCCATCAAAGCTCTGTTTGCATCATCATGTTCAAGGAATGGAATCAACGATGCTGCGACCGAAACAACCTGCTGCGGAGAAACATCCATAAAATTCACGCTTTCACGTGGCATCTTTGTAAATTCACCGAGATGGCGAACTTCAACCATGTCTTCTTCCAGTTTGCCATTGTCACCTATGGATGCACTGGCCTGCGCGATAACAAAATCGCTCTCAACAATTGCAGACAAATACTCGATATCATCAGTCACCAGGCCATCGATGACCTTTCGGTAGGGGCTTTCGAGAAATCCGTACGAATTCGTCTTGGCATAGGTTGCCAGTGAATTGATCAAACCAATATTTGGCCCTTCAGGAGTCTCAATGGGACAAACTCGACCGTAGTGCGTCGGGTGAACATCTCGAACTTCGAATCCCGCACGTTCCCGGGTTAAGCCGCCAGGGCCCAACGCAGAAATACGGCGTTTATGTGTCACTTCCGACAACGGATTATTCTGATCCATAAACTGGGACAACTGCGCGGATCCGAAAAACTCCTTCACTGCAGCGGCCACTGGTTTAGCATTAATCAGATCCTGGGGCATTAACCCTTCTGACTCTGCCAGGCTCAACCTCTCCTTGACTGCCCGTTCGACCCGGATCAACCCAAGTCGGAAAGAATTTCCAGCCATCTCGCCAACACACCTGACTCGACGATTTCCAAGGTGGTCAATGTCATCAACCGTATCTTTTGCGTTTCGGATATTAATAAGGCACTTAAGCACGTCAATAATATCTTGATCGCTCAGTGTTCCCTGACCCTGCTCCTCTTCTCTGCCTAATCGCCGATTGAACTTCATACGACCAACCTCGGTCAGGTCATATCGTTCCGGCGCGAAGAACAGGTTTGTAAACAAACCTTCCGCTGCATCCTTGGTTGGCGGTTCACCTGGACGCATCATTCTGTAAATCTCAACCAGCGCCTCAAGGCGATTCGTGGTTGGGTCGACAGTCAGGGTGTCCGAGATCCATGGACCGTGATCAAGGTCGTTTGTGTAAATTGTGTTAAAGCCTTTCAGTTCCAGTGCGCGAAGTTGTTCCAGAGTTTCTTCTGTGATCGACGTATTGCAAGGAATAACAATCTCGCCAGTTTCTGCGTCAACAATATCTTCGGACAATACATGGCCGCATACATATTCAGCAGGCACTTCAAGCTGGGTCAGCTTTGCCTTGTCCATATCACTGATGTGCCGCGCCGTGATTCTTGTTCCCTCTTCGACAATGATTTTACCTTTCTTGCCAACAATATCGAACTGGGCGGTTTCACCTCGCAATCTGTTTGCAATAAGTTCTAATGAATAACCCTCCTCGCTTATATGGAAGGTGTCAGTATCAAAGAACTGAGCCAGAATCTCTTCAGCACTGTAACCAAGCGCCCGTAGCAAAATAGTTGCTGGTAATTTTCTGCGTCTATCTATTCTTACAAACACACAGTCTTTAGGGTCAAATTCAAAATCCAGCCATGAGCCACGCATCGGAATGACACGTGCGGAATAGAGCAATTTACCTGAAGAGTGCGTTTTTCCTTTGTCGTGATCAAAGAAGACGCCAGGAGAACGGTGCAGCTGTGAAACTACAACTCGCTCAATGCCATTGATGACAAATGTCCCGTTGTCGGTCATCAATGGGATTTCGCCCATATAGACTTCCTGTTCCTTGATGTCCTTAATCGCCTTATTAGATGATTCTTTATCGTAAATAATCAATCTAACTTTAACCCTGAGGGGTGCCGCGTAGGTGACACTACGAAGTTGACATTCCTTCACTTCAAATGCTGGCTTGCCCAGCCGATAGCTGACGTATTCAAGCGCCGCATTGCCAGAATAACTGGCGATAGGGAATACTGATTGGAATGCAGCGTGCAAGCCTTTTTCAACTCGATCTTTAGGATCGATCTCATCTTGCAAAAACTGTTTATACGAGTCCACTTGAATCGCGAGCAGGTAAGGAATTTCCATGACTTGCGGCAACTTGCCGAAATCCTTACGAATACGCTTCTTCTCTGTGTATGAATACGCCATCAACGCCTCCAGGCTAAATCAATGATTGAAACACTTTAGTGTTTACAAATGACAAGCACAGAAAGGCTGGTGACTTCCGCCACCAACCTCCCGTGAAATTTCCAAGAACGGTCAATTCCCGTATTACTTAAGCTCTACACCTGCACCAGCTTCTTCAAGCTGCTTTTTGAGGTCTTCAGCTTCATCCTTGCTAGCGCCTTCCTTAATGGTAGACGGTGCTTCATCAACCAGTGCCTTGGCATCTTTCAAGCCAAGTCCAGTAATTGAGCGAACGACCTTAATCGCGCTGACCTTCTTCTCACCCGCTGAGGTGATGATTACGTCAAATTCAGTTTGCTCTTCTGCTGCAGCACCAGCATCAGCTGCACCGCCCGCGGCAGGAGCAGCTACAGCAACAGCTGCAGACACACCAAATTTTTCTTCCATTGCTTCAACAAGCTCGACTACATCCATCACGCTCATTTCAGCTATTGCATTTAAAATATCATCTTTTGACAATGACATGGGGTCTTCTCCAATTATCTATCTATTTAAAGTTATTCGGCTTCTTCTTGCTTCTGATCACGGACGGCTGCAACTACTCTAGTCACCTGCCCTGGAACATCGTTCAATGTTCGGACAAGTTTAGTGACTGGCGCCAGCATCACTGCCATAAGCAGCGCAATTGCCTGATCACGTGTCGGTAATTTCGCCAGCGTGTCGATTTGTTCAGCTGGCAACAATTTGCCGCCGACGCTCAACGCCTTGATCTCAAATTCCGAATTTTCTTTGGCAAATTCCTTAAATACCCGTGCTCCCGCACCAGGGTCTTCAAGGGAAAATGCCAATATATTCGGTCCGAGCAAAACCTCATTCAGGCACTCAAATTCAGTTCCCTCAAATGCTCGTTTTGCCAATGTGTTGCGAATCACTCTCACCTGGACGCCAGCTTCTCGCGCTGTTTTCCTGAGTGCTGTCATGTCATCAACCGAGACTCCCCGGTAGTCAGCCATAACCGCTGAGAGCGCCTTGCTTGCTGTTTCATTGACCTCAGCAACAATCGCCTGTTTTTCTTTAAGTCCTATCGGCACTTTTCTTGTACTCCTCGACTCGTTATGTATCCCATCAACTTGCACCTGACGGGGTCCTTACGGCGATGATCCAAGCTAAATGAATCGGGTTCACCGTCTGCGCGGGCTTACTTGAATAGAGGTGGTTGGGCGAACCCACCACATACTTCTTATAAATTAACCAGTAACCCACCTATAGTGGATACCGGGCCTGCGGTCTTTGACGAGCCCTGGCTGTTTAGTGATCTCCTAATAAAGGAGGGTTTCCACTAGCTAACCAGGAGCCCCAAAGTCTTTTTGTTAAACGACCAGCGAAGACTGGTCTATCAATATCCCTGCACCCATGGTGGTTGATAGTGTTACTTTCTTGAAGTAGATCCCTTTGGCAGATGCTGGTTTAACTTTCTTCAAATCTACTATCAACGCTTCAATATTTTCTTTGATGGCAGCAGGTTCAAATCCAACCCTTCCTACTCCCCCATGAACGATGCCATTCTTATCCGTTCTGTATCTAACCTGGCCAGCTTTGGCGTTTTTGACCGCCTGGGCGACATCCTGGGTTACCGTACCTAATCTTGGGTTAGGCATAAGTCCACGCGGACCCAACACCTGTCCAAGTTGTCCAACAACTCGCATTGCGTCAGGTGTGGCGATAGCTACATCAAAATCCAGGTTGCCTTCCTTAATGGAAGCGGCAAGATCATCCATACCAACGATATCTGCACCGGCAGCATTCGCCTCGTCTGCCTTATCGCCCTGGGCGAATACTGCAACGCGAACATCTTTACCTGTACCATTGGGCAGGACGGTTGCACCCCTGACAACCTGGTCAGACTTTTTGGGATCAACCCCAAGGTTTATGCTGATATCGATTGACTCGGAAAATTTAACTGTAGACAGTTCGTTGAGCAGTGTCACAGCCTCATCAATTGGATAGAGTTTTCCTGGTTCAATTTTCTCTCTAAATGCACGTACTCGTTTGCTTAACCTGGCCATTACACGACCCCCTCTGTCTCAATACCCGCACTTCTCGCACTGCCTGCAATGGTACGTACTGCTGCATCCATATCCTTGGCGGTCAGATCAGGTAACTTGGTTGTTGCAATTTCTTCCAGTTGCGCTCTGTTTACCTTACCTACTTTACTGACGTGTGGCTCGCCACTACCTTTGGTGATACCTGCAGCTTTACGGAGCAGAACACTGGCTGGTGGTGTTTTCTTGATGAATGTAAAACTCTTGTCCGAATAGACAGTAACTACCACAGGAATTGGCATTCCCGCCTCGAACGATTGAGTCTCGGCGTTAAACACTTTACAAAATTCCATGATGTTCACACCATGCTGACCTAAAGCAGGACCAACTGGTGGACTCGGGTTTGCCTGACCTGCAGGAACCTGCAGTTTAATATAGGCATCAATTTTCTTAGCCATTTTTTTCTCCTGGTGGGTTCAAGCCCGGGCAAACTCGTTCTAAGCTATCGCTGTCTCTCAGTGAGACCCTCCGACTTCGCTCAGGACGAGGTAAACCTCGGTCCCCATAAATAACAATGACCGGCTAAAGCCATTGCTAGATTAGTATTTCTTTGGCCTAGCCTTTCTCGACCTGGGCAAAATCCAATTCAACCGGAGTAGACCGGCCAAAAATTGTCACTGCTACATGCAGGCGGTTTTTCTCATAATTGACTTCCTCAACAACCCCGTTGAAGTCATTGAAAGGCCCATCTACAACCCGAACCAGCTCTCCGGGTTCAAACACGGTCTTCGGCATCGCATGTTCTGTACCAGCCTGCACTCTTTGTAAAATAGTTTCGGCTTCCTTTTCTGATATCGGCGCCGGTTTGTCTGCCTTGCCGCCAATAAAGCCCATAACCCTTGGCGTCTCTTTGACCATATGCCAGGTTTCATCGGTTAGTTCCATTTCGACCAGGACATACCCCGGGAAAAACTTTCGCTCGCTTCGCCTTTTTTTACCGGCCCGCATCTCAACAACTTCTTCAGCCGGGACAATTACCTCACCAAAATAATCTTGCAGGCCCGTCAGTTCGATACGCTCTTTAATAGCGCGCATTACCTGCTTCTCGTACCCGGAATAGGCATGAACTACATACCAACGTTTGCTCAACGAATTCTCCTAGCTGTTTATAGCGCCAATCATGGGGGCTA
>SMVA01465982.1_pt1 | contig 15197 bp, 10 predicted proteins | sample 2456451 | NCBI WGS metagenome assembly SMVA01 (sample SAMN11095933, study PRJNA526329) | marine sediment metagenome | biome: Marine sediment; feature: Surficial sediment; material: Deep marine sediment; isolation source: Hadal surficial sediment | place: Pacific Ocean | collected 2014-05 | depth...
AATCTGGATACTCCCGAGCTTTCCGCTTTGAACGGTAATGGAGGGGCTCGCAATCGTTTCTCCCATTCCATGTATCTCGGCGAGACGTATCAGCGAGTTGAAATCTTTCAGATTGACTTGATCCGGACCAGTAATTTTGTCGAAATTGTCGAAAAAATCCTTCGTCTCTACGAAGATGGAGATCCCCTGGTCTTCTTGACCACCCTGGCCACCCTGGCCACCCTGCTGCTGCTGTCCAACGATCACGCTCCAGTCGATACCAAGATCTCTGGATACGGTGTGATCGATCTCGAAAAGAATCGCGCTAATCTTAATTTGCCTCGTAGTAAGTGAAGCTGGGGGGCCCAGTAAACCGGTTGTGAAGCCCGGCCCACCCGCCGTTACCAAGGCGGCTTCAGAATCCAGAATCAGATTGTTTTCCGGAGCTAGTTCAATCATGAAAAACTGCTCGGTCTCTCGATACCTGAGATTATTGTATCCGAGTACGAGTTCCAGCGCATCCAGAAAGTGTACTCCGGCAATCGGAATTCCGATTGGATGTTTTCGCGTTTCCGGATCGATAATCTGCTTCGCAGTGACTCGCTGAAAGATTGGATTGAGAAACTGAACGAATCGATCAAACGGTGTGGAAGGAAGAAATGATACCAGTTGATCCGGGGGAATGTAGGTGCGAATCTGCCTGCGAAGAGCCGCATCCTGGGCGCTCGAAGTGTTCGCGATTCCCGACCAGAGTCCCAAGAGCAGAAAGGTGCCCAGGAGCAGTTTATTGATGGATGTACGCATGGTTCTCGTGATTGTAATGTCTCTTGAAGTTGGATCAGTAAGGGTTCGAAGGAGTAAGTCTTATCGGACCTACCGCCTGGCGAAACTGTTCTTCTGTATCGAGATAGATCTCGATCTCATCTATAATTCCACCTTTATTCAGGCGGGCCCGAACCCTACCGTGGCGTGGATCGATTTCTGTGATTTGTCCCAGATAAACGTTGTCACCTACCGACAGCGACACAAATCCGTCTTTCGTCTCAAAGACCGCTTCCTCTCCGACGATGGAGACGAGGTCCGACTTTTCGATTTCAAGTAATCCCAGCGTATTCGGAGGAATCTGATCAAGAATCAGTGGCAAGAACGGATTCAAAGCGGTTCTTCGGGTGGGTAGAATGCCCGGAGGAAGTTGACTCAGGTCAGGGAGCGGGTTCGGTATTCCTCCCTGCTCTCCAAGGCCTGTACCACGTAAATCGTCCTGGGCGCTAAGCCCAGCGGCACCACCGTAATAAGCCTCGAGCACAAAACTGAAGCTGACCATCACCTCCATCTTGTCCCGGTTCGTCTCTGGATCAGTCGATATAAGGTCAAAATGAGACAATTCGAGATTCCTGAGCCGGTAGAAGCGTCGTTCGTTCTCGATACTCCAGATCAAGTCGTAAAGATTGTTGAAACGGCCGCGGCCTGTTATTTCAAAGATGTATTTCTTGAAACTGGTTCCCGAAACCATCTCCCGGAAGACCACGTCAAACGGATTGAAACCGACGCGTGTTTTTTTGTTGAGATAGGCGATAACTTCTTCAGATACTAGAATTTTAGGAATCACTTTGTATCGTGATCTCCAGCGTCTCATCACCTGATCCACCTCTGTCTCAGACGATGTCACTTCCAGCATGAGTCCTTCAAGCTCTGCCTGCTTGCTCTTTGCAAGCTGCTCTGCCTTCCTCAGGCGCTCCATTTCGTCGCCTTGCTTGAAGTGAGTAATCCAGATTCCTCCACTTGCAACCAGGGCAAAGCAAATCCCGAGAACGATCATATTCTGATAGATATTTCCCATTTTCTTTTCGCTGTTATCGTATGATCTGGTTGTCGTTAGTCACCAACGGTGTCCTGCTGTTCCTTGGCTCTCGCGTTGGCTTTTTCCAGGATCACATTATTGCGTAGATAGATGGCCGCTTTAGGCAACTCTTTCGGAATTCTCCGTCTCATGCTGAAGCTGTAGACAGGCCATCCACGGATCTCTGAGAAGGAAAGCGTCTCGATCGTTGCGTTCGATTGTGTAGCGAAGGCGACGACTTCATCGCGATCCGTAGCGTTCCCTTCGAGTCGAAGGAAATCACCTTCTTCGCTCCACCGCTCAATCCAGATTCCCCTGACGTCGGCAGATACATCTGCGGTATGTTCGAGGGCTCGACTCCAGGCATCGCTCCCAACCAGGAGAGAATCCAGAACGTCGAGAGAAGTCAAATAGCCTACCGTCTGAGCCCGCAAACTGTCGATGCGTGACTGCAACACGTTGGTACTGGCTTCAATCAAGTCTTCTGGATAATGGCTGAGCTCGTACCTGTAGAGTTCCATCTTATGTCGTAGATCGAAATACCGGTACACAAAGAATAGAGACGTACAAAAAAGCACACCGTACATCGCGGCAATCTGCCACGAAAACGGTAGCTGAAACTGGGCCTTTAGCAGATCCTTGTGTAAGAAATTTATAGGCGGAAAGACCTTCTTGTGTATATCAGACTCAATGACACGAAGCGTAACCGCAGCTGCCAAAATCGCATCTCCGTGCAACTCCAATGCATCGTCACCGGCATGTTTCGGCAGGTAGGAGCGCAGCAATTCTACCCGAGTGTCTGGAAAAAACGTTCGGAAGCTTTCAACGAGTCCAGATTCACGTTCTTCACCTAGAAGAACCACCATGTCGGCGTCACCTAGACCAAATTCATCCTGGAGAAGCAGCACGCGACTACATATGGTCTCGGGCGGATCAATGGCGGTTATGGACCGAAGGCTTTCAAAGAGAACGAGCTCTTTTCCTTCCATAAACATGACGATCGTATCTCCAACACCTGCACGCACAAAGAGAACACGGCCTTCTTCATATGAGCTGGATTTTGGAGAGTCCACGCTTTCGGCGCTGAGTAGATACGCGGCTCTTGCAAGGCCGTGATACAAAGTGTACTCCGTATCCAATAAATCAACGGGCGGCAGTGGACGTTTTCTTTCCCGAATATCGGCTATCGTAGGGCCGACCGGTTCAAGAGCGGTCGTAAACACGGCCAAACTTCGCGTCTCCCCTTCCGTTTTGGATTTCATGGGTAGGAAAGTGACCTTGTCTGCGTCGACTTTCCCTGGGTGCTTCTCTTCAAGAATCTCCATCATCGCGCCGCCTGATCGCGAACCGTTTCCAAGCTTAAATCTGTTTTTATTCTTGCTCTTCTTAGCCTTGTTGACTGATTTTTTGCCTTTCGAAGAGGCAGATTGTTCACCGCCGATTCGAATCTCCTCGGTCTCGAGAAACGTAGATCCTACTGCAAACGCAATACGAAATTCTTCGTAACCCGCGCTCTTGCACTCGGCGATAATATCTAACAGCTCGACATCAAAGCGTTCCGCTGACTCGTACATCGACATCGGCATCTCGGAATAATCGGAAGGCATCGAGTCAGGAAGACTGGGCGTTGAATCAGAATCGCGAGAGGCACCGAATTCGGATCCAAGAAACATGGAGCCCGGGCTCTGAACACCGTCACCTACGTGAAAGGATGAATCGCCAGAAGAGACGTCGCTCATCTCCGGGGTCAGAGGCCCAAAAACGTCGGTACGCCCTCTCGGCCGGTGAAATTTCTTCAATATGACCGGACCGTCGGACGTATTGTGTACGAGTACGGCATTTACAGCCTTCGGAGAGGCCGTAATTCCCAGTACATATTCTGTTGAACCGATACGCTTCATTGCAATTACGGGTGTTTTCTTCCTACTGAATCAATTGACTCAATCTGCGCTTGTTGTTGGCAAAATTGAGAGCGGTCTCACGTGTGATCTGTCCTTCGCGTAACAATCGGAATAGGTCCTGTTCCAAAGTATTCTGTCCGTGTCCCGTACCCTCCCACATCATCTGGTATACCTCGTTGACGTTACCATTCTTGACAGCAGCGCGTGCAGGAGGTGTCATCCAAAGGACTTCCTTCGTGAGGACCCGCCCACCGCTTGTGCTGGGAATGAGCTTCTGTGAAACGATGCAACGAAGAACATCGGCGAGGCGATTTCGAACACGCGTTTGCTCTTCATGAGGATATTCGGCGATCATTCGATCGATACTTTCCACTGCTGAGGACGTATGGAGTGTGGAAAACACTTTGTGTCCAGAGTCAGTGATCTCGAGACCTGCAGAAATGGTTTCTGGATCACGCATCTCACCAATTACGACGATATCCGGGTCCTGACGCAAAGCCTGGACGATTCCGTCCTTGAAATTCGGTACGTCGCGACCTACTTCTCGATGCCGAACGATGCACTTTTTTGAATCATGCCGGTACTCGATCGGATTTCCAATGATGATTATGTGACCGTGAAAATCTTCGTTGTTGGCATCAATAATGGCGTCCAGCGTGGTGGACTTACCAGAGCCCGTAACTCCAGTTACGAGAGTAAGACCATCGCGGACATAATTAAACATCATACCGCGTTCCACACTCGGGTGGAAATTGAGTGAGCTGAGCGTGCGAAGTTGATCTGTAATGGCTCGCATATTGAGTGCGAGATATTCCATGTCGAAATAGACCGTGGCACGCAGTCGCACGGGGCGTCGCTGTCCCTTAATCCCCACCTGATAAGAAAAGTCGGCCGCTCCCCACTCAAAAAGACTTTTGATACTGATCTCATCAAGCAGGTTCAGAATCAGGCAATTCGTTTCATCAACGGTGTAACCACCGGCTCCGCGATCCGGGCTTTTGTCTCCATGGATCCGATACCAGACAGACCCAAGTGAAGATTCACCACCCATATCAATGTCCGATGCATCGGAGCTGATCATTTTACTGAGTAACTGGTCGATGTGAACATGCATCGAGATCCGATCCTTGGTCTCGAGGCGTTTGAGTAGATCTAGCTGATACTCCAGCCGAGCAGCACCTCGAAGGCGCTCCGGTGTGTTCTCAGCAAGTGCCCTACAGGAAGGAGGAATAGGAGATACACTTCGAGGAGCCTGGCGCCTGGATATACGTGCTTCCGCGGGTCGAGGCCCGGCACCGTTCGACTGACGGCGGGAGTCTGAGCGCGTTGGCTGATTACTTATATCTCTGGTCGGCATGGTCCGTTTTACGATTTTTTGGAAAGTCAGAATTGGCGTTCGCGAAACCGCGAATTAGGCCAGCTTTCTAGGATCATATCGACCAGATACGGCTGCACTTAAGAACTATTCAGAGTTCAAATATGGCTTAATATGGCTGAATGGGCGTATCTACGGTGTTTTAGAATCAAAATGAGACATGCTCGATCGTGTGAACAAGAACGGGGCGTCTCGCATGCGAGACGCCCCGTTTTACGCTCTCAAACATGAGAGCTCGTCAACCTTTGTTCGTATGCTATTGCACGACAACGCTTAGGAGATCACGTGTGGTGCCGTTCGGAACCCGCCTTCCAGCTGCCGTTGCCCTCGAATCCAAGCTTTGAGATACATATTCACTATCGCCAGACGGATACTCAGCAAGGAATAAAGCAGCTGCACCGGAGACATGGGCTGCGGCCATGGAGGTTCCAGACATCAAGTCAACCCCGAAAATATTCGACGATGTCGAAATTACGTCCTGGCCGGGGGCTAAAAGGTCGAGGCCAGATCCGAAATTCGAGAACGGTGAGAATCGGCGACGCTCATTAACAGATCCTACTGTTATGGCACCCGGCACATGTGCCGGCGAAATCATCGAAACGTCAACTCCTTCGTTGCCTGCGGCCACGACCACTGTGACTCCCGCGTCAACTAGTTCTTGCACGGCATCGTCCATAAGAGTGAACTCAGTGGTCCCCACATCGACACCGAAACTCAAGTTCACGACAGCCGGACGACCTGGATTATTTCTTTTCCAAGCCATCACATGATCCAGTGCCTGAATAATGATCGAGTCATCTGCCGATCCGTCTGGACCAAATACCTTAAGATTATGGATACGTGCGCCTGGTGCCAATCCTACAATGCCATAGTCGTCATCTTTCGCTCCCACAATTCCAGCGATATGTGTTCCGTGTCCGTCGGAGTCTGAGGCGCTCGGATCTGTGCCCGAAAAATCAACATTCTCTACGATATTGAGGTCGACCGATGAAACGCCGGTATCGATCACAAACACGTCAATATCAACCGTGCCTTTCCCGTCGCCTGAGACGGTCCAACTCTCGGTTCCTCCAACCATGTCAACACTCCATGGAACGCTGCCCGTTTGATCTGCCTTAAGGCGTTTTCCTAGCCTCGGAACCCCAACTAGAAAAGCGGCCTCGATGGATTCCACGTCTGGATCCGCTTCCATCAGGTCCAGGAGTTCGTTCAGATATTTGCTGGAGACCCAAATGGCGAATCCAGGAAAAACATTCATGAACTCGTATCGGTCGACAATCTTGTATCGATCAACAATCTTGTATCGATCAACAATTTTATAGCGGTCAACAATTTTACTCGGACGCACCGTAAATACGATGCCTGTATAGCTCTCTCCTTTCGATAAAAGTTGACTGGCGTCTGCCAACAGGTGCCGATTTCGAACTTTTTCGGTTGAAGACGACATTTCGTCTAATTCCTGGATGGGATCAATGACCTGGTCGAGACAACCTCCCAGAAACAGGATGCTTGCGCTCAGGCAAGAGACGAGGAGGCCATTTGTTCGTCTGATGTTGAAGACTTTCATGACTTGGGGAAATGAATTTATTGCGGGTTGTGGTCATGCCGAAAAAATCTGCATCGGCAAAGTTTTGCCTTTCTGGGATCGGCCAAACACCTTGTCGATTAAAGCTTTAGCGCAAATATTTTATCGGACGGAAAAATGCGGGGATTGCGCTCGTATAGAGGCTCTTGGCACGCCTGCGTAACGGTGCAGCGAGCTGACAGAATTGATGGACGAAACGCTGGCCCGGGCGTTCTTTTTTAGGGCACGTGGAGGGCCCATTTCCCACGCGATCGGAATGGACCAGGAATAGCGTACGGAACTGCTCTTATAAGCCCAGACCGAACCACAGTCGAATCATCAATTCCTGACCTTGGAAGAAAAAGTAATTTTCCGACCGAGAATCCTTAATGAATGCTCCGAAATAGCCGATTAACAGGATGACTCTGGCCCCGAATTCAGCAATCCCCACAATGCGGATTTTTTACAGGCACTGCGTTGCGTCGAATTCGACGCATCCATCGCGAAAGAACACCTGTTCCTCAGTCTGATAGTGAGCCACTAAAGGAGTCGGACGTGTATTTGAGGGGGTACTCGTCTGGCTCCGGCTCACCCGGTTTTTCACCCCTGCGTCTTCTCCTCCGGCACTTCTCTTCGTTCTAATTGCTAGATTGGGACTCTCTCCAATGGTCCGAACGAACCGTCTGCCCCATGTCCACCCGCCGCCTTTCCTCCTGTTTCTTTGCCCTTGTCGCGCTTTCTTTTCCCCTGGTCCAGTTCTGCTCTGCGCAAGTACCGAGACGGAGCGATATGCGCATGTACGATATCGTGAATGCGGCGTCAGCGCAGAGAATTGAGTCTGACATTCAGACGTTGGTGAACTTTGGTACGCGACATACCATGTCTGACACGGTTTCGACCACACGCGGAATTGGCGCCGCTCGTCGTTGGATCAAAGACGAATTCGACCGAATATCAGCAGCCTGCGGAGCGTGTTTGGATGTTTTTTTTCAGCGATCCCTGGTAGCAGGTGGTGAAGGAACGCGTATCCCGAGAGACACCTGGATTGTCAATGTGATCGCGATTCAGCGAGGTACACGATATCCAAATCGCTTCATAATCATGTCCGGCGATATCGATTCAAGGGTGTCCAGTTCGATGAACGATTCGCTCGACAGCCCGGGCGCCAACGACAATGCCTCAGGGATGGCAGGCGTGTTGGAGGCAGCCCGCATTCTGTCCGATTATTCCTTTCCAACGAGCATCATATACGCGGGGTTATCCGGGGAAGAACAGGGATTGTTCGGTGGAAGGCACATGGCACAGGTCGCTCGTCAAGAAGGCTGGGACATAGTCGGCGTTTTGAACAACGACATGATCGGGAATATCGAAGGGGTAGACGGGGTGATAGACAACCGGACGTTTCGCATTTTTTCAGAGCCCACGCCGGTGACCGAAACGGAACGACAGCGACGTAGCCGTCGATTTAGCGGCGGAGAAGTCGATGGGGTGTCTAGGCAGCTGGCCCGGTATGTCTCCAAAATGACCCAATCATACATGCCGGAAATGAACCCGATGATGATTTATCGATTGGACCGATTCGGTCGTGGTGGACACCATCGACCCTTTAACGACGAAGGATTTGCCGGTGTCCGCATTATGGAAGCCCACGAAAACTATACCCGGCAACACCAGGACCTGCGTGAGGAGAACGGCATCCAATACGGAGATGTCATCGAAGGCGTCAACTTCGAGTACGCATCAAAATTGACCGCGGTTAATGCGATTACGATTGCCGGAATAGCCTGGGCGCCACCTGCGCCGTCCAACGTCGGGATTGGTGGGGCCGTTCGACCCTCCACAACGTTAGAGTGGGATGAAATTATAGACCCGGATCTGGCAGGATATGTCGTGTATTGGAGAGATACGACCGCGCCCGAGTGGCAGCACGCCAGATTCGTCGGCAAAGAGACTCGTTACACGCTTAAAGGTATCGTCATTGACAATTTCCTGTTCGGTGTGGCATCCGTTGGAACAGACGGGAACGAAAGTCCTGTGAGTTTCCCGTCACGCCGAGTTCGGTAGCCCGCTCCCCGAGACCTTTAGTGACTTCGTCTCTAGACCGACTTGATGACGATCATAGTAATATCATCAGAAAGAACCGGGACATCATCCGTGAACACGCGAATGTCTTCTCGAACCGCATTCAAAATTTCGGATGCGGTCAGATGCCGAGTTTCCTGAAGAAGCTTCTCCAAGCGCTCCTCGCCATATTCCTCCTCCTCAGGACTCATCGCCTCCGTTACACCGTCGGTAAATAAAAAAAGCACATCGCCCGTTTCGAGCTTAACGGATCCTCGCTCATAAACTGCATCAGCCATCACACCGAGTAGTAACCCACCTGTCTCCAGCAATTCAATATCACCGTTGGCCCGGACCAGTGTCGGCGGATTGTGCCCTGCATTCACATACTCAAATATCCTGGTTTCTTCGTCATAGATACCGTGTACGTACGTAATGAACTTATCGGAGCCTGTATTTTCGGAAATCACTCTGTTGATGTGAGCTGCGGCCTCCTCCAGACTCACATCCATCGGAACGAGTACACGCAGACAGGCCTGAAGATTGGACATCAGCAGCGACGCAGGCATTCCTTTCCCGGTCACATCCCCGATGGCAAAAAGCAGTTTGCCTTCACCCAACATGATGGCATCGAAATAATCGCCTGCTACGTGGCGACTAGGAATAGCCATGCTAGCAGTTTGTAAAGACGCCAACTCAGGAATTTCCGAAGGCTGAAGTCGCTCCTGGATCTCTCGGGCCAGGCGCATTTCCTCTTCGAGTCGCTTCTTTTCAAGTTGCTGATCGACCAGATAGGAGTTCTGAAGAGATACAAATGCCAAATTTCCCAGGGCGTAAAGAAACTCTATTTCATCGGGCTGATACCCCTGACCCGTCATCTTTTTACCTAGACAAAGCATGGCGCAGGTTTCCCCTTTCTGCTTGATCGGCAAAACCAAAGCAATCCCGGCTTCTTTGAGCGTCTGCCACTCTTTGGGTACTTCTTCGTCATCGATCAAAAGCAGTTCCTGCAATGCGCATAAGGAGGCAATCACGGGTTCTGAAAAAACCGAACGTTTGACTCCCTTTGCAGTCACGACATGAATATCGGTGCCTTCAACCGTGTCAGCCTCAGCGCCATCCTCGGTTCGAAGTAAAAAAACGTGTTTCTGGACGAGCATCTGTCCCATGAGAGCGAACGTCAAGAGCTTTACTAGCTGATCCCTGTCTACGGTCGAATTGAATTCCTGCGATAAATCGAACAGCGTGTTGAGTTGCTGAACTTTCCCGTCCAAATCCCGATTGGCCTGCTTAAGCTCTTCCACCATCAGCGAATTATGCACGGCAGAAGAAGACATATTCACAAGCGAAAGCATGAATTCGAGCTCCTGGTCGCCAAACGGTTGCTTCGTAAATTTGGGGCCAAGACCAATCAGACCAATTTCCCGATGCCCGAACGCGACGGGGAAGACGAGTGCGATTCCGTGCGCAGCAAGCTCAGCGGGGACGTCGTCCCCGGACATCAGCTCCTTCATGTTCACTCCCGAAACGGAGAAATACTCGCCCTTCTTCAGGTCTGAAATGCCTTTCGACGCTGCAATCTTGTAAGCATCCATCACCGGATCAAAAACAAGGGCGCTGCCTCGGGTCACGAGGAGCTTACTCATGGCCGTCAAAAGAAGGTTGCTGAGCACGAACTCCAGATCGAGTGATGCGCTGAGCAGTTGGCTCGTCTCGTAGAGCGCTCTGAGGTCGAATCGGTCCGTTCTCCGGGTATCTATCGACGATTCTGCCATTTCGTTTTCGCCCATATTTCAGGAACGCTGATTATTCAGTGGGGCCCCCAAGTTACTCATCTAGATGAATCACTTCTGCTTGATCTACTTTTCCGTTCGAAATCGTCAGTCTCACGCACGTTTTTACCTTGTGAAGACCCTGGCGCCCAGCGGCCCCGGGATTGATAAATAACATTCCATCCAGACGATCGACCCGTTCAATTTGGAGAATATGGCTGTGGCCGCAAATAAAAACGCCCGGGGGATCCTTTCCTAATCTGGACTCCATCTCATTCTGCCAGCGACCGGGTCGGCCTGCGATGTGCGTCATCCAAAAAGTTACGCCCTCTTCTTCGAATCGGTTGTGTTCGGGAAGAGAAGTTCGCAGCTCAAATCCGTCAACGTTTCCAAATACCCCTCGAACGGGTGCGATAGTCTCTAGCTCGATCAGAACATCCTCTGAGCCAAAATCCCCGGCATGAAGAATGAGGTCTACGTCTTGAAAATCCGAGAGAATAGATGGATGGAAGTACCCGTGCGTGTCAGAGAGAATACCGATGATCATCGCAGGCGACTCAGCGAATCATCAGTCGAACTCCAATATGCGCTCTTGCCCTGGGATAGTCGTCTCCGGATGGCGTCCATTGCTTTAGTGGTATACTCAGAAATGGGGAAATTTGGTATCCAGGTCGATCAAATTCGAGTCCTGATCTGACCCATATAACACCGCCGCTGAATTTGGTGGTTTTTCTTTGGCGCTCTTCGGCGCCTGCATTGGCAACGGTCCACTCCACGAGATCGTACTGCCCGCCTTCTCCAATGAAGGAAAAGAACAAATTGCTTCCAGCAGGATCGAACAGCAGGCTGTACCCGGACATCATATGGACTTCCCACCCATGGGCCCGTGAACGCAAAATTTCACGATCCGGAACCGCTTGGGACACACTGGGCGCGTCCGGGTCAATGGGCGGTGCATCAATCGGGATAATTTGTTGAAATCCGATTTGAACGCGGCGTATCCCGACTCCAAAATCAGATCTCAGAGTGGGTGAGAGGGACGATGCGTAAAGGAACGCGAGATCGGTCTGTGGAAATCCCGATCTGCCATCCAGGGACGGATCCACTGCCAGTCGAATGGCATAGTCCGTGTTTTCCTGTCTCCTGAAATATTTAAGGGTTACCCAACTAACCGAAAGACTGTTTGAGGCCGTATTTCCAGAGGCGTCCACAAAGAACCCCAGATTGAATCCACTAGCGAGGCGGTAGTCCAGATTAAGGCTCAGACCAAGCGGATCCGAACCCGTCGTGGGCACACTCGATGAAGAAAGGTTGTCGCTCCTCAACAGGCCGGCCGGACGATAAGAGAGTTCTCCTGTGACCGCATATTTGTCGAAAAACACGCGCTCAGCTTTTTCGCCGTGATAAAACGGATCGAAAACCTGCATGGGTCTCTGAGCGCTGGCTGTCAAACAGATTGAACCGACCGCCGCAATCGAGAAAACAAGCAATAGCCGACGATAGGATCTCATCGTCCTGACACGATTCTGAGCATTATTTACCGTACGGGGAAGCAATGGAATGATTTTAAAATTTCGGACTATTCCGTGAGCTCGGCCTCCTGTTCAAATTGGACGCGTCTTGGAAGAGTTGGTTTCGCTCCTAGACCTCGATGGTTTCACCTGGGGTCAATACCCTCGCATTGTGGCCCGCATTCGACATGAGGTCCAACCACTCTGATGTGTCGACTTCGATAAGCGGAAACGTGTTGTAATGAATGGGGATCGTGAGCGCCGCCTGAATCATATTGGCTGCTCTGATTGACGCCGAGGGTCCCATCGTAAAACAATCCCCTATTGGCATCAGCGCGATATCAATATCGTAATCCTTTCCCAACCACTCCATTTCCGAGAACGGACTCGTGTCTCCCATCGCATAGATAACCTTCCCTTCCGCCTCTATCATATACCCGTTCGGATTTCCGCCATACGTACCGTCGGGAAAAGCGGACGAATGCCGGGCGTACGTTTGCGTAACTCTACCCCAGTCGAACGTCCAGGCCCCTCCCGTGTTTAGAGGCTGCACGTTCTCATGCCCGTGATTCGAAGTGAGATACTGCGTGATTTCGAAATTACCAACGACCGTCGCCCCCGATCTGGCGGCGATATCGGCTGTATCACCCCAGTGGTCCCCGTGTGCATGCGTCAGGAGAATGAAATCAGGCGACAGGGACTCGGCGACCACTACACCGTCCGCGTGCATATTCCCGGTAATGAAGGGATCCAGCAAGATGTTCGCGCCTCCCATTTCGAATTGAAAAGCAGAGTGTCCGAAATAGGTGAGTTTCATGGATGGGACATGTTTTGAAGGGGGATTTCCAGGAATTTCCGTTAAACGGTTCCTCTGGCTACTCGATACAGCCACGTGCAAAAGAGTACAAAGCCGACCAATCCGAGACCCGTGGCAAAGGTCTCAAATCCTTCCGGAGCAAGACGAAGAACATCCGTGCTCTGCGACGCAGCAAATGGCACGGCGAGCAGAATTCCGACGAGTGCCTCTCCCGTAATCAATCCCGACGAGAACAGCAGGCCGCGCTGACTGGCCTTCTCTCGTTCTTCTTCAGCTCGATCCGGATCTGAGCCGAACGCTGTATTCACACGTCGAGTTACCGCCCAGGCTACCATTCCACCTACGAAAATCGGTACGGTCAACTCGATGGGAAGATAAATACCAACGGCCACAGCAAGTACAGGAGTCCGAAACGTACTTCCCTTGGATTCCAAATATTTATCGACAGCAATAATAATGACAGCCACGGCGACACCGCTCCAGATCATGGTCCACGGCAAATTCCTGGTGAACACGCCTTCCGCCACTGAGCTCATCAGGGTTGCCTGCGGAGCTTTCAGAGCCTCTGACACATCCATCCCGGCTCTCGGAAAGACATCACCAAGGCCGTACGCGGTAAACAGAAGCTGCAAGACCGGTGCGATCACAATAGCTGCCGCTACCACACCCACAATCTGCATAATCTGCTGCTTGACGGGTGTAGCGCCCACGAGATAACCGGCTTTTAAATCCTGAAGATTGTCTCCAGCGATCGCCGCTGCACAGGCGACTACAGCACCAACCAAAATGGTTGTCGCAGCCGCAGCAGTTGCTTTGGATGCGTCAATCGCAAAGTCGATCTGGGACCCCAGGAGGATGAATAAGATGAGAGAGATCGACAAGATGGTGGCAATGGTAACACCGGAAATCGGGTTATTGGAAGACCCGACGAGACCGGCCATATAGCCGGCCACGGACGAGAAAACAAAACCAGCGATAAGAGAAAAAATTACCCCGAAACCAATCGTGGTGGCGTACAGGCCCGTCGTGATTCCGAGCTCGCCGCGGTCTATGACGCCCAGAAAGACACCCAATATGGGAATGGCCAGTGCTGCGGTCCCGATAAGAACGTATTTGAACGGGGTATCGCGCTCGGTACGAAGAACCTCGACTTCGCGGCCGTCCCGGTTGGCTCTCATCGCTTCGAGCGACGACTGTATACCCTCTTTAATGGGTGTCCACAGCGACAGAAGCGCGTAAATTCCACCGGCGGCCATTGCGCCGACACCCAGATAGCGGATTTGCTCGCTCCAGATTTCTTCCGCGGCCGCATATCCGGTTGCTCCGCCGGTAACCCCCTGAAGAGTCGCGGGATCGACGACCGCCGAATAGATCGGGATGCCAAACAACCAAGAAATCAATCCACCTGCAAAGACAAGAATCGCGATGTTAAGACCGACTATGTATCCAACTCCGAGCAAGGCCACACCCAGTTCTGTCCCCATCCCGAAAATCGCGCCTCCAATGGTGACCGAGCCTGCGGTCTTGCCCGCAACCAGTTTCAGTCCGGTCTGAGACAATTTCAAAAAGGCGCCCGAGAGCGCGGCCATTCCAATAATTTTGGCTCCTTTTCCACCCTTCTCCCCTGCCTTAAGGATTTCCGCCGTTGCCACACCCTCAGGAAACTGCAAATCGGCCTTTATAATCAGGGCACGACGAAGCGGAATAGTAAAGAGAACACCCAGAATTCCGCCGCTGAGCGCAATGGCCATGGTCGGTAGAAACTCAAATCCCTGCCAGTACTGAAGCATGATGAGCGCAGGCAGTGTAAATATGACGCCCGCAGCAAGCGATTCGCCGGCGGACGCCGCGGTCTGCACAATGTTATTTTCGAGAATGTTATGCTCGCGAAAGAGCCGCAACAGCGCCATCGATATGACGGCAGCCGGAATCGATGCAGAAACGGTCATACCCACTTTTAAGCCCAAATAGGCGTTGGCAGCAGCCAGAATGGCTGAGAGGAGAACACCCAACACCACTGCTTTCAACGTGATTTCGGGTAGCGATGTCGAAGCCGGAATAAACGGCCCGGGTGCTGCGGAAGTGGGATGAGATCGATCAGTGGATTCCATTTAGATCTGAATTCGACGGTTGGTGGCTTTCGTTCTGACTATTTCATCAAAATAATCTGCCGCGTCTGGACCCCTTCAATGGTCTTCATTCGAACAAAATAAGTGCCTGATGGCAGGTCGATGGCTTCAAACTGAACCTGATGTTCACCTTGCTCCTTGCGAGCATCAACGAGCATCGCGATCATTTGCCCGGAAAGGTCCCAGACGGAGACCTGGATGTGTTGGGCTTCTTGGAGCAGGTAAGTGATCGTTGTGGTGGGATTGAA
>SMVA01130547.1_pt1 | contig 15190 bp, 12 predicted proteins | sample 2456451 | NCBI WGS metagenome assembly SMVA01 (sample SAMN11095933, study PRJNA526329) | marine sediment metagenome | biome: Marine sediment; feature: Surficial sediment; material: Deep marine sediment; isolation source: Hadal surficial sediment | place: Pacific Ocean | collected 2014-05 | depth...
AAGCTTTCGACCAGATCCGGGGCCGCGGCCGCATAGCCACCGATGTCGGCGACCACGACGCCCGGCAGGGCGCGGCGGATATAGAGACCTTGAATGGTGCTGCCGAAGGCGGTGGCGGCCATCCAGGCGGTTTCGAGCATCGACTGCAGGCCGTCGCCGTCTTCGAGCGGGAGCAGAATGGTCTTCATGGTCATCGCGCTCCTCCATTGGGCGCGGGCCGCGTCGGGGGGCCGCGCCGCCAGTCTAGTACAATTTTCGTTCGCGTGGAATTTTCCCGATCCCTACTTTGGTGGATTTAATCCTTGTAGGAGGGGTCTCTGCGGTCGAGCTGACGCCGCCAGGCCGGCCACTCCTTGCGGCCGATCGGGCGGTAGCCCTGGGCGGAGTTGTTGTGTCGGTTCTGGGCCATGGCTGTTTCCTGGATCGCCGCCGGTATCGGCCGCAGCGGCGCGCCGCTCTGCTGGGCGGCGAGTTGCATGCGGCAGGCGCGCTCGGCCCGGGCCATCCACATGAAGGCTTCGCCGATGGTGCGCCCGACGGTCAGCAGCCCGTGGTTGCGCAGGATCAGAACGTTGTTCTCACCCAGGTCGCGGACGATGCGCGCGCGCTCGTCCAGGTTCATGGCGAGGCCCTCGTAGTCGTGGTGGGCGGCATGGGCGAGCACCGCGAGCGCGTGCTGAGTCACTGGCGGCAGACCATCCTCCTGGGTCGCCACGCCGACCCCGGCGGGCGTGTGGGTGTGCATGACGCAGGTCATCTCGGGGCGGCCGGCATGGACCGCGCTATGGATGGTGAAGCCGGCCGGGTTGATGCCGTGCTCGCTCGCGCCCAGGAGGTTGCCCTCGAGATCGACCTTGACCAGGCAGGAGGCGGTGATTTCCTCGCCCAGCATGCCGAAGGGATTGATCAGGAAGTGGTCTTCGGGCCCGGGCACCCGCGCGGAGAGATGGGTCGCCAGAAAGTCGGACCAGCCGTAGAGCGCGACCAAACGAAACGCGGCCGCCAGATCGACCGGACCTCCCATTCCCCAGGAGCCATGTCTTGGGGCGCCATGCCTTGGAGGGCCATGTCCTGCGTGGGCTCATCGGAAAAAGCCTGTGTCGTCACGTCTCCCTCGCGCGCTCCCCGTACTTGCGCCCCTTTCGCCGCGCCAACCCTTGGCGCTTTCCCGGTCCGTAACCAAATATTTATGGCGCGGACGATAGAATTCGCGTGACGCCGTGGGTCTGTTATTGTGCGATGCAATATGAACCTGCGTGCGGGAAACCATTGAGTGGGTTCGAAGACGACGCGATGGCGAGGCTCTGGACCGACCTAAAACACCGGGTGACGTTGCTGCTGGCCCTATTCCGGCCGGCGCCGGCGGCCGACATCCGTGTGCCCTATCCTGCGGCGCCCCATCCTTGGGAGAAGTCCTATCCCGAAGGGCTCGCCTGGGACATGGCGATTCCCGTCAAGTCGGTGCCGGCGATGCTGGACGCGGCGGTGACCGCCTGGCCCGACAGCCCCTGTCTCGAGTTCGTGGGAAAGCGCTACAATTACGCCGAGGTTGGCGAGCTGGTCGCCAAGGCGGCCAAGGGCTTTCAGGAATTGGGCGTGACCAAGGGCGTGCCGGTCGGATTGTTCCTGCCGAATTCCGCCTACTACGTGATCTGCTATTACGCGATCCTCAAGGCTGGTGGCACGGTGGTCAACTTCAATCCGCTCTACGCCGAGCCCGAGATCGCGCGCCAGATCGAGGATTCCGGCGCGCGGATCATGGTCACCATGAACCTGAACACGCTCTATCCCAAAGTCGCCCGGCGGCTCGAGGACACCTGCCTGGAGAAGCTGGTGGTCTGCGGCATGGGCCGGGCCTTGCCGTTCACCAAGCGGGCGTTGTTCATGCTGTTCAAGCGGCGCGAGGTGGCCGCCACCCCGGTTGACGACGCCCACATCCGGTTCAGCAAGCTGATCGACAACGACGGCATTCCCGCCGCGGCCGCGGTCGACCCGGAACGGGACATCGCGGTCATGCAGTATACCGGCGGCACCACCGGGTCGCCGAAAGCAGCACTCCTGACCCACGCCAACATCACCGCCAACACGGTGCAAATTCAATCCTGGGCGGGCGCCGTCACCACGGGCCAGGAGCGGGTGCTCGCCGTGTTGCCGCTGTTCCACGTCTTCGGCATGACCGGGGTCATGAACCTGGCGATCGCCCAGGGTTCGGAGCTCCTGCTGCTGCCGCGCTTCAAGGTTGCCGAGACCCTGGCCGCGATCGACAAGGAAAAACCCACGGTGTTCCTCGGCGTGCCGACGATCTATTCGGCGATCAACGAGCATAGGGAGCTGGACAATTACGACCTGTCGAGCTTGAAGTTCTGCATATCCGGCGGTGCCCCGTTGCCGCTGGCGATCAAGACCAAGTTCGAGGCGGTGACCGGTTGCACCCTGGTTGAGGGATACGGCCTGACCGAGGCCGGGCCGGTGGTCACCATCAATCCTTTCCATGGCGAGGGCCGGGAAAATTCGGCCGGATTGCCGTTGCCCGGCACCTTGGTCGAAATCGTCTCGCTGGATAACCCGGAGCGGGTCCTGCCGCTCGGCGAGACCGGCGAGATCTGCGTCACCGGACCGCAGGTTATGGCTGGCTTCTGGAACCGGCCGGAGGAGACCCGGGAGGCGCTGCATGCCGGCCGCCTGCGCACCGGCGACGTCGGTTACCTGGATGAGGACGGTTATCTCTACATCGTCGACCGCATCAAGGATCTGGTCATCACCGGCGGCTTCAACGTCTACCCGCGCATGGTCGAGGAAGCGATCTATCTGCACCCGGCGGTGGCCGAAGTCGCGGTCTGCGGTGTGCCGGACCGGCACCGCGGCGAGGTGGTCAAAGCGTTCATCAAGCTGGCCGAGGGCTACACCCTGACCGGGGCCGAATTGCGCGTTTTCCTCAAGGACAAGCTGGCGCCGTTCCAGCTTCCGCGCAAGGTGGAGTTCCGCCAGGAGATTCCCAAGACCTTGGTCGGCAAGCCGCTGCGCCGTCAGCTGGTCGAGGAAGAGAAACAGCGTCTGGCCGAACGGGATGCCCGCGCCGCCGAAGCCCGCTCGGCATTGTCCGCGGATGACAACGATAACGATAACGATAACGAAAACGACAACAAGGATGGGGATTGCGCCGCATGACCGTCGAGAAAATTTTGCAGTCACTGGAATCGAATCTCGCCGCCTTCGCGGGGCTCGGCTACAAGGTCGCCTTCGATTTGGGCGAGGATGGTGTCCTCGCGATCGACGCCACCGGTTCGCCACCCATCCTGACCGACGCAACCGACGATGCCGACTGCACGATCCGGATTTCGGCGGATGACCTGGCCGGGGTGATCGCAGGCGAGGTCAATCCGATGATGGCCTACACCCGCGGCAACCTGAAGATCGACGGCTCCATGGGGGTCGCGATGAAGGTTGCGGCGCTGTTGGAGGCGTAGCGGAAGTCAGAAGCCAGATGATCAACTGAATTTTATTTTCTGTCTTCCGCGGTCGCTTGCCCCTGCAATCCGAAAAACGAATCGTCCCGGTAGGTCTGGGGCAGTTCGATGCTGTCGGCGACCAGCCGGATCTTGCGTGCGGGTTTGCCACGCACGATGCGGCCACTGTGCGGCGAGGGCACCGCGGGCGGGGTCAGCGGGAAGGCGTCGGCGGCCACGTAGTCGCAGATCAGGAGCCGGCGCGGCCGGTCCGAGCGGTTCGGCCCGCCGCCGTGCACGGTCCAGGTGTGCATCAGGCCCAGGTCGCCGCGCTTGCCCTCGATCGGCACCGAACGGGCCTCGAAATCCGTATCCAGCGCCGGGTCTATGGCGCCGACGAATTTGCCGTCGCGGTAGTGGCTGTAGCGCTCGCGGTGTGAGCCGGGCACCACGCGCGGGCAGCCGTTCGACTCGTTCATGTCGTCGAGCAGCAGCAGTATGGCCAGCATGTCGGAATTTGTATGCGGGTCGTAAGCGTGGTCCTGGTGGTAGTCGACCCGGGTCTTCATGCCCGGCAGTTTGATGTTGAGCTTGCAGTGGTGGAACTTGACATCCGGGCCGATCAGCTCGGCGACCCGGTCGGCGATCGGACCGTCGAACAGCGCCTGCCGGTAGGTCTCCGAGATGTCGGCCGGGTTCGCCACGCGGCGCAACCGTGGCTGCTCCGCCGTGTGGCCCGCCTCCAGGTCGAAGCGCGCCTTGCCGTCGACGGTCTCGCCGTAATTGGCGGTCTGGGCGCGGGACTCCTCGATCCAAGCATCGAGCTCATCGGTTAGCGCCGCGAGCTGCGCCGCGTCCAGCACACCGCGCGCGATGGTATAGCCGTCCTCGCGAAATTGCCGGATTTGTTGTTCGCTCAGCATCGCTCCGAACCTCGATTTGCATGCTCCCACTGTCGGGATGTTACGCCGGCGGGGCGTGGCGGCCCAGGGGAATGATGGGGGGTCGTTAGGTCCAATTACTCGGGCACGCCGGCCTTGCGCAGGCCGTCGAAATAACGCGCGAGATAGGCAGGGTCCTCGATTTGTATTCTCGACTTCCAATTCGCAAGCGTAGGTTCGAAGCCCAACATCCTCAGTTCCTCCATCTCCCACTCCGCCTCGTCGATCATGCCGAGTTGGCCGTAGGCGGCGACGAGAATGCGGTGGGTCGAGGTCCAGGTCGGGTTACGCTCGATCGCTTTTTCGAAACTTTCGATCGCCGCGTCGTAGCGGGTCAGCATGAACTGGCTCGCGCCAAGGGCATAATAATACCAGAATGGGAAATGGGGATTGAGGCGCATGGCCGTTTCGACGTGGCCCAGCGCCTCCTCCGCGCGCCCCACGAAAACCAGGACAGTGGCGAGGAAAGCGTGGCCGTCGGCGTAGTTGGGGTCGAGGTCGATCGCTTTCCGCAGGCTCGCGACGGCGCGATCGCCGTCGAACAGTCGCTTGCGAGAGTAGACCCGTGCCACCGCCCAGTGAGCTTGCGGGAGGTCGCCGTCCACTGCGACGGCTTTCTCGGCCAAGAGGCGGGCGGTTTCCAACGATTCTTCGGGCGACGGGCTCCATCCATTTTCGGCCGCGAGAGTATGAGCGGTTGCGAGTTTTCCCATCGCGGCGGCGAAAGTCGGATCCAGCTTGAGCGCTTGTTCGAACAGGCGCCGTGATTCAAGGTTGCCCTCCTCGGTGAAGAAGCTTTCCTGCTGCAGACCGCGAATATAGTGATCGTAAGCTTCCGCGTTGTCAGTCAATTTGCGCGCCAGCCGATCCTCCTCGGCCGGCGTCAGTTTGACGCGAAGCGCGGCGACGATCCGTGCCCGGACCTCGTCTTGGAGGTCGAAAACGTCCGTCGCCTCCCGGTCGTAGCGTTCCGCCCAAAGGTGAGTGCCGGTTTCGGCATCGATCAGCTGGGCATTGATGCGGATGCGCCCACCGGCCTTGCGCACGCTGCCCTCGACCACATAACGCACATCGAGCTGACGGGCCACCTCGCGCACATCGAGTGACTGCCCCTTGTAGGCAAACGTCGAATTGCGCGCGATGACCAGGAGTCCGGAGATCTTGGCCAGGTCGGTGATCAAATCCTCGGTCATGCCGTCGGCGAAGTATTCCTGCTCGGCATCGCCGCTTATGTTGTTGAACGGCAGCACCGCGATGGAGAGTTTCTCCGGCGCCGAATTATCCACGCCCGCGACCGGAAGCGGGTCCACGCCGGGCTTCCAAGGCTGCCACCAGCCGGCGACGAAGCCAGCCACGATTACGAGCGCGACCGATGCGGCTCCGAACATCAGAATCGCGCGGAGCCCGAGCCGCTTCGTGGTTTTCCTTAATTGCGGTGTCTCGCCGCCGTGGCGCACTTGGTAAGCATGCACTGGTCGGGCGATGTTCTTGACCTGTTGCTCGCCGAGATCCTCGAAAGGAAGGTCCAGCTTGGTCTCGACTTGGTCGAGGGCCTGCTGGGAAATGCAGATGCCGCCGGGCTCGGCCAGGCCCTCCAGGCGTGCCGCGACGTTGACCCCGTCGCCGTAGAGGTCGTCGCCCTCGATCATCACGTCGCCCAGGTGCACGCCGATACGGAATTCGAAGCGCCGGTCGTCGGGCAGGTCTTGGTTGCGCGCCGCCATGCCTTCCTGGATCGCGACCGCGCAGGCGACGGCGTCGACCACGCTGGCGAACTCGACCAGCGCGCCGTCGCCCATCAGCTTGAACAGGCGCCCGTGGTGCCCGGCGATCTCGGGATCGATCAGCTCTTGGCGGTGGGTTTTGAGCGCGGCCAGCGTGCCCGCCTCGTCCAGCTCCATGAGGCGGCTGTAGCCGACCACGTCGGCGGCCAAGATTGCGGTGAGCTTGCGCTCCATGCCGGTCCCCCCAAGGCGGAAGCGCTTCGCCCCCCCGCGGACCGCCTTATCTTACGCGAAAATCCTGGCCAGACCTAGGGCCAGACCTAGGACCTGCGCCGACCCGCGCTAGAACCAATCTTCCTCGACCGCCATGATCGGTTTGGCGCCGGCGTTGATGGTGGCGAATAGGCTCGATGTCTGGGGCAGGACGCGGGCCATGTAGAAGCGCGCGGTCGCCAGCTTGGCCTGGTGGAAGGGCGCGCGCTCGGCTTCCGATTTGTCGAGCACCACCTTGGCGCTGCGCGCCCAAAGATAAGCCAGCGCGGTCAGCGCGAACAGGCGCAGGTAGTCGGTCGCCGCCGCGCCCGCCTCCTCGGGGTTCTTGAGGCTCTGCTGGGCTATCCAGGCGGTCGCCTGCTGCAAGCGGCCAAAGGCCTTGGCCAAGGGGAGTACGAACTCGGCCAGCTCGGCCTCGGCCTGGTGGTCCTCGATGAAGGCGAGCACGGGATGGAAGAAGCGGCGAAGGGCGCGGCCCATGTGGCGCGGCAGCTTGCGCCCGACCAGGTCGAGCGCCTGAATGCCGTTGGTGCCCTCGTAGAGCTGGGCGATGCGCGCGTCGCGCACCAACTGCTCCATGCCGTGCTCGCGGATGTAGCCGTGGCCGCCGAACACCTGCATGCCCAGGTTGGTGGCCTCGAAACCCATGTCGGTGAAATAGGCCTTGATGATCGGGGTCAGCAAGGCGACCAGATCGTCGGCCTCTTGGCGTACCGCAGCGTCGGGGTGCTTCTCGGCGACGTCGACCTCGGTCGCGATCCAGATGCCGAGCGCGCGGCAGCCCTCGATGGTGGCGCGCATGGTCAGCAGGTTCTTGCGCACGTCCGGGTGCACCAGGATCGGATCCGCCGCCTTGTCCGGATGTTTGGCGCCCGAGAGCGCGCGGCCCTGGAGCCGTTCCCGGGCGTAGGCCACTGCCGACTGATAGGCGGTCTCGGCCAGGCCCAGGCCCTGGACGCCGACGTCGAGGCGCTCGGTGTTCATCATCGCGAACATGGCGCGCATGCCGCCGTGAACCTCGCCGACCAGATAGCCCTCGGCGTCCTCGAAGTTCATGATGCAGGTCGACGCGGCGTGGATGCCCATCTTCGCCTCGATCGAGCCGCAACTGACGCCGTTGCGCGGGCCGAGCGCGCCGTCCGACTTGACCAGAAACTTGGGCACCAGGAACAGCGAGATGCCGCGTGTGCCCGGCGGCGCGTCGGGCAGTTTGGCGAGCACCAGGTGCAGGATGTTCTCGGTCAGGTCCTGTTCGCCGCCGGAGATGAAGGTCTTTGTGCCGGTAATCTTATAGGTCGGCTCGCCGCCGGGCCCGGCCGTGCCTCCGGGGGCGCCGTTCGGCACCGCCTTGGTGCGAATCAGGCCCAGGTCGGTACCGCAGTGCGACTCGGTCAGGCACATCGCCCCGGCCCAGGCGCCCTCGGCCATCTTGGGCAGGAACCGTGCCTTGAGCTCGTCGGAGCCATAGCGCGCCAAGGTGTTGTAGGCGCCATGGGTCAGGCCCGGGTAAATGCCGAAGCTGAGATTGGTCGAGCAGATCATCTCTTCGAGGATGTACTGCACGGTTTGGGGCAGGCCCTGGCCACCGTATTTAGGATCGCAGGCGAGCCCGGCCCAGCCGCCCTCGGCGAAGGCCCGGTAGGCCTCCTTGAACCCGGCGGGCGTGCGCACCACGCCATTCTCGAAGCTGCAGCCCTCCTCGTCGCCGGAGCGGTTGAGCGGCAACAGCTCGTTGACGCAGAACTTGGCCGCCTCCTCGAGCACGGCGTCGACCAGATCGGGGCTCGCGTCCTCGAAACCGGGCAGCGTGGCGACCCGGCCCTCGTAGTCGAACAGCTCGGTCAGACAGAAGCGGATATCGTCCAGTGGCGCGGCGTAGATGACCATGTCCCGTTCCCTCAGTTCCGGAGCGGCTTGCCGGTTTCCAGGGTGTGCTCGATGCGGGCCAGGGTCGGCTCGGTCCGGATCAGCGTCATGAACGCTTTGCGTTCGAGTGCCAGCACGTCTTCGGGCGCCATCGGCTCGGTCACGTCGGCTTTGTCGCCGCCCGACAGCACCTCGGCCAATTGGCCGGCCACAACCATGTCGTGCTCGGTCGCGGCGCCCTTCCTGCGCAGGTCCTTAAGCGCGAAGCGCAGCGCGGCGCCGGCGGCGGGGCCGGGCAGGGTCAGCGCGACCGGCTCGGGCGGCGTGTAGTCCGCGGCCAGCTCCAGCGCCTTGGCCTTGGCCTCGGCGAGCAGGCGTTCGCGGTTGAAGGTGATGCCGTCTCCGGGACGGAGGAAACCGAGTTCGCGCGCCTCGAAGGCGGATTTCGCGACCTTGGCCATGCCGATGGTCTCGAAAGCCTCGACCACCGGCGGCATCGGGCCGTTCGGGCGCTTGGGGTCGGCGGCCAGGCGGCTCAGGAGCTCGGTGCAGCCGCCCCAGCCCGGGATCAGGCCGACACCGGTCTCGACCAGGCCGATATAGCTTTCCGAATGAGCCTGGATCGCATCGGAATGAAGCAGGATCTCGCAGCCGCCGCCGAGCGCCATGCCCGAAGGAGCGGAGACCACCGGGAACGGCGCGTGCTTGAGCTTGCGGTAGGCCTTCTGGCCCTGTTCGACCAGCCCTTCGATCATCGGCCACAACGCGGTGTTGGCGGCGAACAATGCCAGACCGACGTTGGCGCCGACCGAGAAATTTGAGCCCTCGTTGTAGATCACCAGGGCCTTGTGACCGGCCTCCACGATCTTGACTGCCTTTTCGACGATCGCCAGCACGTCCGGGTCGATGGCGTTGAGCTTGGTGTGGATTTCGAGGCAAGCGACGCCGTCGCCGATGTCCCAAAGGCTGGCCGAGCCGTTTCTGGCCAGCGGTTCGCCGGCGCGCTTGATGTCTTCGAGCAGCAGCACGCCCTCGGGGCGCGGCACGTCCTGGTAGCTCCCCTCGACACTCAGATACTGTAGGCGCCCGCCCTCGGTGCGGTAGAAGGCGCCGGCCTCGGCCGCCTTGGCCAGAAGCGGCGGCACCGCCTGGCCGTCCTCTGCCAGTCGCGCGGCGAAGTCCGCGGCGCCCAGCTTGTCGATCAGCTCGAAGGGGCCGAACTTCCAGGCGTAACCGAAACTGAGCGCGCGGTCGACGTCGTGAATCGCGCCGGTGGTCTCGGGGACGTGAGTCGCGGCATAAGCAAGTGTCTGGGACAGCACCGCCCAGGCGAATCGACCGCCGCGGTCCTGGTGGGCGACCAGCGCCTTGAGGCCGCCGGCCTTGCTGGCGCTCAGGCTCTCCAGGATCGGCTTGGCGGCGGTCGCGTAGTCGCCGCTCTCCAGATTCAGCGCCTCCTTGACCCGTTTGCCGCCGCTTTTGTCGAGGCGGTAGAAGCCGCCCTTGCCCTTGCGCCCGGTGTGGCCCTTGGCGATCAGGCGGTCGAGCAGATCCCAGTCGCGCCGAATGCCGTGGTAGGCGTCGCCCTCGGGCAGCGCGGCGGCCAGGCTGGCATCGACCTTGGGGATCAGGTCGAGGCCGACCAGGTCGAGCAGGCCGAAGACGCCGGTCTTGGGGATGCCCAAGGGGCGTGACATGACCGCGTCCGCTTCCTCCACCGTCAGCCCGTGGTCGCGCGCCGCATTGACCGCGCATTGCAGCCAGAAATTGCCGATCCGGTTGGCTACGAAGCCCGGTGTGTCGTTGCACAGGACACAACTTTTCCCCAAGCGCCGGTCCGCGAATTCCTGAATTTCGGCCAACGCTTCGGGCCGGGTGGCCGCGCCGGTGACCAGTTCAAGGAGGCGCATGTAGCGCGGTGGATTGAAAAAATGGGTAATCAGGAAGTCGCGCGCGAAGCGTTCGGGCTGGCCCGCGACCAGCATGGCGAGCGGCAGGGTCGAGGTGTTCGAGGAGACGATGGAGCCGTCCTTTCGGGCCGCCTCGATGCGGGCGTAGAGCGCGCGCTTGACCTCCAGGTCTTCGACCACGACCTCGACGATCCAGTCGACCTCGGCCAGGCGCTCGATATCGTCTTCGGTATTGCCGGGCTCGACCAGCTTGACGGCGGCCCTGTGCATGAATGGCGCCGGCTCGGTCTTGAGCATGCGTTGGATCGCGCCCTTGGCCAGCGCGCTCCGGTCGCCACCATTCCCCGCCGGCACATCGAGCAGCAGCACGGGCACGCCGGCGTTGGCGATCTGGGCCGCGATGCCGGAACCCATGACCCCGGCGCCGATCACCGCCGCCTTCTGGATGGCCATCGAGCCCTCCCTCAGGCCGCTTCCAGGACCGTGGCGATGCCCTGGCCGCCGCCGATACACTGGGTGGCGAGCGCTAGGCCCTTGCCGTCGCGCTGCATGATCTCGGCGGCCTTGCCGGTGATCCGGGCGCCGGTCGCCCCCAAGGGGTGTCCGAGCGCGATGGCGCCGCCGTCGATGTTGGTCTTGTCCAGGTCGATGCCGAGCTCTTCGACGACCGCCAGCGCCTGGGCGGCGAAGGCCTCGTTCAGCTCGATCACGTCGATGTCGGCGAGCTCGACCCCGGCGCGGGCGAGTGCCTTCTTGGTGGCTTCGACCGGGCCGATGCCCATGATCTCCGGCGCGCAGCCGGCGACCGCGATCGAGCGCAAGCGGGCCAGTGGCGCCAGGCCGTGCGCCTTGGCATAGTCCTCGGTGGTGACCAGCACGGCCGCCGCGCCGTCGGTCAGCGGCGAGGAGGTCCCGGCGGTGACGCTGCCCTCGACTTTGAAGGCGGGTTTGAGCCCGGCGAGCGCCGCGCTGTCGGTGTCCGGGCGGATGCAGCCGTCGGTATCGATTGTGTGGTTGCCCAGGCGCAGAGGCACGATCTCGTCCACGAACTTGCCGGCGGCGCGTGCCGCCGCGGCGCGTTGGTGGCTGGTCAGCGCCAGTTCGTCCTGGCGCGCGCGCGAAATCGCGTATTTTTCGGCCAGGTTCTCCGCGGTCTCGCCCATGGAAATGTAGGCCTGGGGGAATCGGTCGGCGAGGCCGGGGTGGAGCAGGGGGTTGAATCCGCCCTGGGGCACCCGGGTCATGGACTCGACCCCGGCGCAGATGAAGGCCTGGCCGGCGTCCATCTGGATCGCGCCCGCGGCCATGTGGATCGCTTGCATGGAGGAGCCGCAAAAGCGGTTGATCGTGGTGCCCGCGACGCCCAGCGGCAGATCGGCGAGGAAGCCGATCAGGCGCGCCACGTTCAACCCCTGCTCGCCCTCGGGAAAGGCGCATCCGACGATCAGGTCCTCGATGTCGGCGGGATCGACGCCGGTCTTGTCGAGCAGGCCGCGCACCACCTGGGCCGCCATCTCGTCGGGCCGCACCTTGGTGAGTTCGCCCTTCTTGGCGAAGTGGAACGGGGAGCGGGCGTAACCCGCGATGACCACGGATGTCTGCATGGCTGTCACCTTCGGTGAAAATTCCTTCGGGCGGTCGCGACGTCGGCTCGGTTTCCGGCGCCAGGCGCTTCGCTTATAGACTTGGCGCAGGCGGGCACGCGGCACAAGCCCCGGCGCTGGGGTCCGAGGAGCGTAACAGATTCTCCAAATTTAGACGAAATCCGTCACGGAATGGTTAAACACGCCCTTGCCGAAAGCGGCTAAATTTCCGGCATTTCAAAGGGTTGTAGTCGCTCGTAGGCGCGCGCGGCGCGTAGGACGAGGGCGTCGGTATAGGACGGGCCGACGATCTGCAGACCGGCTGGCAGGCCTTCGGAGGTCAAGCCGCAAGGGACGCTCGCGGCCGGCTGCCGGGTCAGATTGAAGGGGTAGGAAAACGGCGTCCAGTCGGGCCAGCGCTCCATGCCGCTGTCCCGTGGCACTTCGAGGCTCACCTCGAAGGCTGGGATCGGCAGGCTTGGGGTCAGCAACAGATCGTAGGTTTCGTGGAACCGGTTCATGGCCACGCCGACCGCCTCGCGCAGTTTCACCGCCGCCAGGAAATCAAGCGCGGAATACCCCGCGCCCTCCGCCGCGATCTCCACCAGGCCCGGGTCCATGAGCGCCTTCTGGGCTTCGGTGAAACTGCCGAGCAGGGCGGCCGCGCCGGCGTACCAGTGTTTGCGGAAGGCGAGGGCGCAATCGACGAGTTCCGGGTCGGCCTCCTCGACCGTGGCGCCGACCTCCTCGAAGCGTCCGGCGGCCGTGGCGACCAGGGCCGCGATCTCCGGGTCGACCGGGTGGCCGCCGAGGCTCGGGCTGAACCCGATCCGCAGGCCCGCGACGCCGTCGTCCAGGCCGATGGTGTAGTCCACCGCCGTGCCCGCGCCCTGGGTCGGCAAGGCGTACCAGTCGCGCGGGTCCGGCTCGGAAATGACGCTCAGCAGGATTGCCGCATCGGTCACCGTGCGGGTCATGGGCCCGACGTGGGCGAGCGTCCCGAAGGGGCTCAGGGGATAGGCCGGCACCCGGCCGCCGCTCGCTTTGAGGCCGAAGATGCCGGTGAAGCCGGCCGGGATGCGGATCGAGCCGCCGCCATCGGTGCCGATCGCCAGTGCCCCCATGCCGGTCGCCACCGCGACCGCGCCGCCGCCGCTGGAGCCGCCGGGGGTCCTCTCCGGGTCCCAAGGGTTGCGGGTGATTCCGGTCAGCGGGCTGTCGGTCAGGCCCTTCCAGCCGAACTCCGGCGTCGTGGTCTTGCCGAGCAGCACCGCGCCGTGCTCGCGCAGGCGGGCGACGCAGGGCGCGTCTTCCTCCCAGGGCTGGTCCAGATCGACTGTCTTGGAGCCGCGCGGGGTCGACCAGCCCTTGGTCAGCAGGATGTCCTTGATCGAAGTCGGGACGCCGTCGACCCGGCCGCGCGGCGCCTTGATGTGCCAGCGTTCCTCGGATTCCCGCGCTGCCGCCAGCGCGCCCTCGGCATCGACCAGGCGGAATGCATTGTACGTCCCATTGTGGGCTTCGATGCGCGCCAGCGCGGCCTCGGTCGCCGCCACCGGGGAGAGGCTACCGTCGCGGTAGCCGGCGATCAGCTCGGCGGCCGAAAGAAGCGCGATATCGTCGGACATGGTGGAACCTCCCGCTGGCTCGGACCCGGCGTTGGCCGTGGCGTCGTTCGCCGATTCCTGGCACGCCGGCCGGCACTTGTCGAGGTGGAAGCGGGGATGTCATGTTCCTGTGATCGGGGGTATCAGGTTCATGGATATGGAACCGACAGACGGCGCTGGGCTGAGCCCGCGGGCACGCCGCGCCAGCCTGGCGGCGATTATCGCCAGCACTTTCGGGGTCGGGGTCAACCTCGGGGTCCTGACGCCCCTGGTCGCGCTGATCCTGGAACGTGACGGTGTCGACGCGATCTTGATCGGACTCAACGCCGCCATGCCGGCCCTCGCCATGCTGCTCTGGGGCGGGCTGATCGGCAGTTTCTATACCCCTACCCTGGCCCTGCTCGGCCAGAGTTTTGCCACCGGCGACTTGGCGGTCGCCAACGCCGCCTTCATCCTCGCCTGCGACCTGGGCGGGGCCGCGGGACCGGTGCTCGGCGGCGCGGCCCTGGGTCTCTGGGACCCCCACGGGCTGCCGCTCGCGGTCGGATTGGCGCTCGCCGCCTTCCTGCTGTTCGCCGCGTCGCACCGCAACGGCGGGGAACGGGCATGAACGGGCATAATATCTGCCTGAGTTTCGTCACCTTTACGTGGTCTTCTAGGATGCTGGAAACCGGTGCGGGTCGCGCGTTCCCGGGAAGGCACAGATGAACCCACGTAACACTCTAATATTGTTGATTTTTCTCTCGACGTTTCTGACCGGCACGGTTGTCTCCACGGCGCCGCGCGCGGCGCAGCGGGACGATCGCGTCACGGCCGAGGAAATGGCGCGTGAGGCGATCGAGCAGCTTATTCGGGCGTTGGAACTGATGATCCAATCGATCCCGCAATACGAAATGCCCGAAATCGAGGAGAACGGCGATATCATCATCCGCCGCAAGCGCCGGACGCCGGAACCCGAACCCCGCGAGCCAGAGCATCCCAAAGCCCCCGAGGTCGAGGAAACGACGATCTGAGGCGTGCTATTCCGGTCAGTGGCCGGTCTTTAGGAGTCGGTCTTCAGGAATCGTAGCTGACCAGCGTCGTGATCGGGATATCCAGTTTGGCGCGCCCCTTCAGGAAGGCCAGCTCGATCAGGCAAGCGGCACCCTGGACCTCGGCGCCCGATTGGCTCAGCAGGCGGGACGCGGCCGCCATGGTACCGCCGGTTGCCAGAATATCGTCGAGCAGCACGACACGCTGACCGGGCGCCACCGCATCCGCCTGAATCTCGATAGTGTCGGTGCCGTACTCCAGATCGTAGGTATAGGGCAGGGTTGGGCCCGGCAGCTTGCCCTTCTTGCGCACCATGATAAAGCCCAGGCCCAGCCTCAGCGCCAAGGGCGCCGCGACCAGAAAACCACGGGATTCGATCCCGGCCAGGAGGTCAGGCTTGTGGGCGCCGACCACTTCGGTCAGGCGGTCCATGGTGACTCGCCACGCCTCCGCATGCGCCAACAGAGTCGAGATGTCGTAAAACAGGATGCCCGGAGTGGGGAAATCCGGGATCGTCCGGATATGGTCTTTGAGGTTCATGTCGCTTCCCGTCGCGAGAGAGCCGATGCCGCCGATTCGTCGGGCGCGCCTCCCAATCGAGGCGGCTGCGCGGAGTTTACAAAGTGGCTTGGCGGGAGACAACGGGGCCGGGGCCGAGGCCGGCGCCGGCGCGGACGTCCGGGTGGGGACGTCCAGGTGGGGGCGTCCGGGCGGGGGCTTGCGCCGGTGCCGCGATTTGAGCGTAACTGGCGCAGCGCCAACATTGCCACGCGACGGACCAGACGCCATGACGCACGTGTTTCACCGC
>SMVA01406016.1_pt1 | contig 15190 bp, 11 predicted proteins | sample 2456451 | NCBI WGS metagenome assembly SMVA01 (sample SAMN11095933, study PRJNA526329) | marine sediment metagenome | biome: Marine sediment; feature: Surficial sediment; material: Deep marine sediment; isolation source: Hadal surficial sediment | place: Pacific Ocean | collected 2014-05 | depth...
CAGCTCGCATAAGCTTTGGCCGAAGGCCAACGCGCAGCTCGCATAAGCTTTGGCCGAAGGCCAACGCGCAGCTCGCATAAGCTTTGGCCGAAGGCCAACGCGCAGCTAGGGGGTAACGGATGAGCCAGGCCGCACCGTTGACACCCGACGAGCGTCGGGATTACGAGCTCGGTCGGCGCTGCTTTGAGCGTGGAGATGCCGAGACGTCGCTGCCCCACCTCACTCGGCTGATCCAAACGCGCAATTTCGCAGACGTCCATTACATGATCGGCGTGATGTACCACCGCAAAGGGGAACTCAGCGAGGCGGGGCAATCCCTTCGAGAGGCGCTGAGACTCAACCCCTCTTACAGCGAGGCCCTGCTCGCGCTCGCCAACATCTATGAGAGCGAGGGTGACTTCGAGCGCTCCCGCGAGATCGCAGAGCGGGCGGGGGCCGTCGCGCGCTCGGCAGGTGATGTTGTCGACGCGACCACTCGAGGCAAGCTCGCCAACCTCCAGGCCGCTCTCGGGGACGCCTACCGCGAAGTGGGCGAATTGCGCGAGGCCATCGAGGCATACCGCAAGGCGCTCGATCGCTGCCCGAATTTCCCCGACATCCGAAATCGCTTGGGCATCGCCCTGCGCGAAGCCGGTCTGCCGGATCGCTCAATCGCAGAGTTTCGCCGTGTGCTGCGCAGCCATCCCGGGTTCTGCGATTCGATCGTACAGCTTGGTGTCACCCTCTACTCGCTGGGTCGCAGCGAAGAAGCGGCGACCGAGTGGGAGTCCGTACTCGCCGAGTATCCCGATCGAGAAGATGCGCGGATGTATTTGAGAATGATCGGCAAATATTGATCTTCTCGTTTTTCGGAGTGACCGCGCTCTTCCTTCGCAGGAGCCGACACCGCGATGGCTCTCACTTGCAGCTCAGGCGCGAATTCGATCCGCGAAGTGAGATAGCGATGGTAGGTGGGGGTCAGTCTTCTTTGATGGGAACTTCCAGGGGAGCCGCACAGTCTTTGCAGTAGGTGGCGTCTCGGTCATGGCCTTCGCTCAGGCAGCCGGGGCAGGAGCGTGTGGTGATCCTTCTCGCCGCGGCGGCACCTTCGACGATCTCGGCGGTTACGATGCCCGTCGGGACCGCGATGATGCTGTAGCCCAGGATCATCACGACCGAGGCGAGCACCTTGCCGGAAACCGTGGCCGGTGCCATGTCTCCGTAGCCCACGGTGGTCATTGTCACGATCGACCAGTAGATCGCCGTGGGGATGCTCGTGAAGCCGTGTTCCTCGCCTTCGATCAGGTACATCGCTGTGCCAAGGATCGTGACCAGAATCGTGATCGTTCCGAGGAACACCGTGATCTTGTGTCGGCTGGCTGCCAACGCACTTCGCAACAGGCTGGCTTCGCCCAAAAATTGCCCGAGCTTGAAGACTCGGAAAATTCGCAGCAGCCTCAGGCCGCGGATGACGGCCATGGATTCTGCGCCCGGGAAGAGCAGGCTCAGGTAGGTGGGGAGGATCGAGAGAAGATCGACGAGCCCGAAGAAGCTTCGCGCGTAGTGGGTCGGGCGCGGCGAGCAGATCAGCCGCAGAACGTATTCCACGGTGAACAGCAGCGTGAAGGCCCACTCTGCCCGATCGAGCAGTGCGCCGTGGTCGCTGCGGAATGCGGTCACGCTCTCGAGCATGACCGCGAGGACGCTCAAGACGATCGCAACGAGCAGGCTGACATCGAAGGCCTTGCCGGCGGGGGTATCCGCTTCGAAGATGATGATGCGAAGCTTCTCGCGCCACGGAGAAAGCGCTGGGTTTCGATCGGGGCGGGCCATGGACCCAATCCTATGGTCCTCTTGGCTCTCCGCCAACAGCGCGCCCCGCATGGGCTACACTCTGGCTGTCTTGGCGGGATTCGAATCCGTTGACATCATCGTGGGCACCATCATTGGGATTGCGTGTCTGCGTGGTTTTTTCCTGGGCCTGATCCGGGAGGCCTTCTCGCTTGCCTCACTCGGGGCCTCCTACATGGCGGTCGTGGCCTTTGTGGCCCCTGCTGCTCAGTGGGTCGGCGAAGTGAGCAATGGCCGGATTAGCGATGCGCTCGCACCCTGGGTGGCGGGTGCACTCCTGGTACTCATGACGATCGGAATGGTGACAACCATCGGGCGCATCGTCCGCCGCGGCGCCCGCGCGGTCGGGCTCGGCTTCGTAGACCGGGTAGCCGGCGGGTTTCTCGGGGCGACCGAAGGTGTGCTCGTGGTCGCTGTACTCATCATGCTGGTCGGTGATCGGATCGGTCGCGACCACCCCGCCATTGCAGATACCCGGACACTGGCCGTGCTGGAGCACATGGAATTGTTGGCAGACGAAGCGCCGTCCGAAGAAGTCAGCGTTGCGAGCCCGCCGAAGTCGCGTTGATCGGCGCCGCGCGATCCTTCAGGTGGGATCGACCCAGCAGTCGCGTTCGCGAATCAGTTCCACGAGTCGATCGTCGGCGTTCGTGTCCGGAACGTTGCGCACGACGAGTTCTTTGCCGACGTAGAGGTTGACCCGGCCGGGTCCCGAACCCACGTAGCCAAAATCGGCGTCGGCCATTTCGCCCGGTCCGTTCACGATGCATCCCATGATCGCGATCTTGAGGCCCACGAGGTGCCCCGTGCGCGCCTTGATGCGCTCGGTTGTTTCGACGAGATCGAAAAGCGTCCGGCCGCAGGAAGGGCAGGAGATGAACTCGGTGCGGGAGGTGCGCAGCCGCGCCCCCTGGAGAATGCGGTAGGCGAGATCGACAGCCCGCGCGGGTTCCTCAAAACCATCGAGCGAGATGGCGTCCCCGATGCCATCACACAGTGATGCGCCGAGTACGTGAGCCGCTCGAAGCAGCGTTTTCTCATCGGTGTCGTCTGCGTGGCGTCGAAATCGGAGCACGATCGGAACGTCTGATGCGCCTCGCGCTTCGAGGCGGGCTGCGACGAGGCGGGTGGCGTGTACGGGTAGGTTCGATTCGACCGATACGAGGATTTCATCGAGTCCGGCTCGCGCGCTGACTTCGAGCGCGCGATCGAGTTGATCCGGAATTTCCGCAATGTCTCCGCAGAGGTTCCACTCGAGCGGTGTTCGCGATTCCACGCAACGCATCGCTGCGGTGTCGAGCTGCGCGTCGTCGCTCGTCGGGTCTGTTCGAACCACCACGCGAGCGACGCAGGGAGGCCACTGCGCGCTCAGGTCCGGCTTTACGCGAACGGCCAGGGGAATCGACATACCCGCATCGGTGACGGTGTCCGCAAAGGTCTGCAGGCGGCCGACGATGTTCGGGTCGGAGACGTGCACCGAGAGGCTTTCACATGCCAGGTCGGGGAATTTCTTGAGGTTGCGAACGAGTTCTTCGGCGGCTCGCTTTGGATCCGACGGGACTGCGCCGAGGTCGATTTCGACGCGAACCGGGTGATTCCCTCCGATTTCGGCCGGTGGCGAGCACGCGCTGCGGGTCACCCGTCGATTGTGCGCGTAGGGATCCGGCGTGAAGGGAGCGCCGGGATCGCCGACCTTCGCCGTGGTCTCCCAGTTCTCGGAACCAATCTCGGCGATCGCTGATGCGACCGGAACCTCTTCCTCAGGAGGTTCGGTGAGGGAAACGCGAATCGTATCTCCGATTCCGTCTATCAAGAGCGCGCCGATTCCGATGGCACTCTTGATACGGCCATCCTCGCCGTCACCCGCTTCGGTGACGCCCACGTGAAATGGATAACTAGGCTCGTTGGGAGCGCGCTCTGCGAGACGAATGGCAAGCAGTCGGTACGCCTGGACGGCAACCTGAGTGTTGCTGGACTTCATGCTGAAGACGATGTTGTGGAATCTCTCGCCTTCACAAATGTCGAGGAATTCGAGTGCGCTTTCGACCATCCCAGCGGGAGTATCTCCGAAGCGATTCATGATCCGATCGGAAAGAGATCCGTGATTCGTACCGATCCTCATTGCTCGACCGAGTTCCTTGCAGCGTCGCACGAGCGGTTGGAACTTCTCTGCGACGCGCTCGATTTCTTCTGCATAGGCGGCGTCCGTGTACTCGAGCACCGCAAATTTTTTCTTGTCCGCAAAATTACCAGGATTGATCCGGATCTTCTCGACGTGCTCTGCGGCAATCATCGCGGCATTCGGGGTGAAGTGAATGTCTGCGACCAGAGGAACGTGGACCTTTCGGCGATCGAGTTCCTTGCGAATGGCGGCGAGATTTTCAGCATCAGTCAGCGATGGCGCGGTGATGCGAACGATTTCGCAGCCGATGGATGCGAGGAGTTCGGTTTGATCGGCCGTTCCCTGGGTGTCGCGGGTGTCGGTTGTAGTCATCGACTGAATCCGGATCGGATTTGAGCCGCCAATGCCCACGTCACCCACGAGAACTTCTCGGGTTGTTCGGCGGCACGGGACGAACGGGTTTTCGATGTAGGAAGGTGCCACTTCAGCTCCCAGCGATCAGCGCATCGAGTCGCTCGAGTGCGTCGTCTATCTTGCTTGGATCGTTGCCGCCCGCCTGGGCGAAATCCGCTCTGCCACCGCCCTTGCCACCGACGACCATCGCGATTTCGCGGATCAATTCGCCGGCTTGGTAGCGGTCGGTGAGGTCCTTGGTGACGCCGAGCGCGAGAGAAACCTGGCCATTGGTCTCGGCGGCAAGCAGTACGATCCCGCTTGTAAGTCGACTTCGCAAGTCGTCCACCATGGAGCGCAGGTCCTTGCCACCCGCTCCCTCCACCCGGGCGGCGATGACCCGCACGCCGGAGATCTCCCGGGCGCCCTGGGTGAGATCCTCCGAGGCCTCGCCGCGCTGTGCCGATTTGAGTTGCTCGATCTCGCGCTCCGCGGCTCGTCGATCTTCGAGCAGCTTTTCGATTCGGGCGGGAACGTCCGCGACAGGCACCCGCAACAGATCCGATACGGCTTTCAGCGCGCTTTCCCGCTTGCGCAGGTGGTCGAGTGCGCCGAGACCCGTGAGCGCTTCGATCCGTCGCACCCCGGATGCGATGCCAGACTCGGATAGGATCTTGAGCAGACCAATCTCTCCGGTCGCAAAGGCGTGGGTGCCGCCGCAAAGTTCTGTCGAGAAATCTCCGAACTGGACCACACGCACGACGTCTCCGTACTTTTCGTCGAAGATCGCGACCGCTCCGGATTCGATGGCCTCGGGGTACGACATCTCGCGAACCGTGGCTTGCGCGTTCTGCTCGATCCAGCCGTTCACGAGATTCTCGATGGCTTCGATTTGGTGATCGTCGAGTGGCGCGTCGTGGGTGAAGTCGAAGCGAAGGCGATCAGGGCCGACCAGCGAGCCCTTCTGCATGGCCTGGTTCCCGAGCACGGAGCGCAGCGCCGCGTGCAGCAGGTGGGTTCCGGAGTGATTGCGAACAGTTGCCGCGCGCGCATTGGCGTCGACCGCGAGTTCGGCTTCGGCGTCGACGCGCACTTCGCCCTCGGTGACCACTCCGCGGTGAACTACGAGTTCCAGCGCCGGGCGCTGGGTGTCTGTGATTTCGACCACCCCTCCGGAAACGAGAAGCGTACCCCGGTCGCCGACCTGTCCACCGCTCTCGGCGTAAAAGGGGGTTTCACCGACGATGATTTCTACCGTTTCACCGCATGTCGCGATTTCGCGACTATCACCATTGATCAGCAGGGCGCGAATTGTCGACGTGCCGGTCAGCGTCGAGTATCCGCGAAAGTGGGTGCTGATGTCGGATGCGATCCGCCCGTAGATTTCTGCGACGCGTTCGTCTCCGCTGCCCTTCCAGGCTGCGCGCGCTCGCTCCCGTTGGGCGGTCATTGCGGCCTTGAAACCGACTTCATCGATTTCGAGATTCCGCCCTGCCAGGATGTCCGCGGTGAGATCGGCCGGAAATCCGTACGTGTCGTATAGCTTGAAGACGGCCTCGCCAGGCAAGATCTTCGATCCAGTTTTTTCGAGTTTCGCGAGGTCGTCTTCGAGCCGTACGAGTCCCTTCGAGAGGGTTTCGAGAAAGCGCTCCTCCTCTCGCTGAATGCGGCTCGTGATGTAGGCGCGCCGATCGCGAAGCTCAGGATAGGCGGTGGCCATTTCGTCGATGACTGCGTCGCCGACGCTGAACAAGAACGGCCGCTCGATGCCGAGCAACACGCCGTGGCGCGCGGCCCGACGCAGCAGCCGGCGCAGCACGTACCCGCGTCCTTCGTTCCCGGGAAGGATTCCGTCTCCGATCAGAAAGACGAGGGCCCGAGCGTGGTCGGCAACGACGTTCATCGAGACATCGCGTTCGGGGTCCTCTCCGCGCTTGACCTCGGCGATCTCTTGGATTCGGTTCATGATCCCGCGAAAGAGATCGGTGTCGAAATTCGTCGGCACGCCTTGAAGGACGGACGCGAGGCGTTCGAGACTCGCGCCCGTGTCGATAGACGGTTTTGGCAGCGGCACCATCTTGCCCGTCGCGTCGCGATCGAATTGCATGAAGACGAGGTTCCATATTTCGAGCCAGCGCCCGCAGTCGCAGGAAGGGTCGCATGGGGCGCTCTTGCAGCCGCTGTTGGCTCCGAAATCGATGTGGATCTCGGCACAGGGCCCGCAGGGGCCGGTTTCGCCCATGGACCAGAAGTTTTCGTACTCATCGAGTCGAAATATCTTGTCTTCAGGAAGCCCGATTTTTTCGCGCCAAAGATCGTATGCCTCGTCGTCTTCGCGAAAAACCGAGACGACGAGTCTGGCGGGGTCGATTCCAAACTGCTCGGTGAGCAGCTCCCAGCTGTACTCGATCGCCTCGAGCTTGAAATAATCGCCGAACGAGAAATTCCCGAGCATTTCGAAGAACGTGTTGTGGCGGGGGGTGCGCCCGACGTTCTCGAGATCGTTGTGTTTGCCCGATACGCGCATGCACTTCTGGGAAGTCACCGCGCGCGCGTAATCGCGCGTTTCCACGCCCAGGAATGTGTTCTTGAACGGGACCATTCCCGCGTTCGTGAACAGAAGGGTTGGGTCGCTCTCGGGGACCAGTGAAGCGCTTCCGACGATCCGATGCCCTTTCGCTTCGAAAAAGCGCAGAAACGCCTCGCGGATCTCGTCCGAACTCCGAGCCGTCAACTCTCCAACCTACCGGGATCACGCATGAATCCGACTATACCCGAGCCCGTACCTCTCCGCAGACCCCACAAGAAGCGGGTGGCGAAGCGCTCAAGAAACCACACCCGATGTGTTGGTTGTCGCAAAAGGAAACGGATCTTCTAGGGTAACCCGGCCAACTGGGCCCCGGCTTGTACAGCTGTCGCAAAAGGAAACGGATCTTCTAGGGTAACCCGGCCAACTGGGCCCCGGCCAGCAACAGCCCACTCAAAAGAAAATGGTCTGCCCGGGCAGCGAATGGCGCTTGGATCCGTGCGAATTAGAAACGCTGGATGAAATCGTCGTCGAGTTCGTCGCCCGATTCTTCGGCGGCAGGGGGTTCTTCTTCAGGCTTGTCGTCGCTGGCTTCGAAGTCATCCCAGGTTCCGTCCGAAGTGGAGGCGATTCCGCGGAAGCGCAGCGCGAAGTCGTCCGGGTTGGAGACGTGGTTGAGGGCTTCATCGTAGGTGACCAATTCTTGTTTCACGAGTTGCATGAGTGATTGGTCGAAGGTCTGCATGCCATAGGTGGTGAAACCCTTCGCGATCGCATCATGGAGTTCCTTGGTGCGATCTTTGTCGGCAATACACTCTCGAACACGAGCCGTGCTGATCAGAACCTCCAAAGCGGGCACCCGCCCCTTTCCATCAGCACGAGGTACGAGGCGCTGAGAAATCACCGCCTTGAGGATTGCAGCGAGTTGTAGTCGAACCTGCTTCTGCTGATAAGGCGGAAATACTGAAATGATCCGATTGATGGTCTCGGTCGCGTCGAGGGTGTGCAGGGTACTCATCACCAGATGGCCCGTCTCGGCTGCCGTGAGACCGGTCTCGATGGTCTCGAAGTCGCGCATCTCGCCAACGAGGATCACATCCGGATCCTGGCGAAGCGCAGCACGCAGCGCATTGGCGAAGCTCTGGGTGTCGACGCCGATTTCGCGCTGATTGACGATCGAACGACGATCGCGAATCAAGAATTCGATCGGGTCCTCGATCGTCATGATGTGGCAGGTTCGATTCGTGTTGATGTAATCGATCATTCCCGCCAGGGTCGTCGACTTCCCCGAGCCGGTCGTACCCGTTACGAGCACCAAACCGCGCTGTTCCATCGCTATGGATTCGATGATCTTCGGCAGATTCAGGTGATCGATCGACTTGACGCCAAAGGGAATCACTCGGAAGACGATTCCGACGGTTCCGCGCTGCTGGAAAACGTTGACGCGGAAACGGCCGAGTCCAGCGATACCGTAGGCGAGGTCGCATTCACGGATCTCATCGAAACGAGCCCGTTGGTTCTCGTTCATGATCCCGAAGGCCATCTTCTGGAGTTCATCCGGAGGAATGCGCTCGCCATTCTTCAGCGGAACCAAGGCACCGTCCACCCGAAACATGGGCGGCAGCCCGGGCTTTAGATGGATGTCTGAGGCTCCGCCCTTGAGGGCGATTTTCAGGATGTCGTTGAGCTCCACGCCCACTTCTCCCCCCGGATCGCTCGTGCGACCTTACGGCGCGTTTAATCGTCCTGTTGGCGTCTCGCCTTGAGTCCTGTTGCCCATCCGGCCTTCATCCGGCATCGGTCTTCCGGTCCACGTGAATTGCTCAGCCGATCCGCGAGAGCGTGATGTTGGTACTTAGGTTTCGGTCTTTACTGGACGAAACGGTAGGCCTCTGAAACACGTATGGATTGCGATCTATCACGAGGGGAAGTGCGCATGGGTGCAGCGGAGCGAGTCAATCGCGAATCTTGCAGGTGGAGGCTCTGTGGGCGGTTGCCTAGCAGGGTCGCATGGGGATGCGCTGCGGTTCTTACCCTACTGCAGATTTCTTGTGTGGTTCTACCCGTTCGAGTCGCGCCCGGCGTTTCTGGCACGGTCGTCGATCGGGCGAGTGGCAAGCCCGTAGCCGGAGCGCTCGTGGTGGTGCGCTTCGATGGCCACTACGACGATATCTTGCCGGATCGCGAAGTACTCGGTCATCGCGAAGCGAAGACCGATGCCAGTGGGCGTTTCTCGATTGGCTACCTGATCAAACCCGGCATATCGGCCTGGCCGACTTTTCGCACCGAAGCGCGCGTCGTCGCTGTGATGAGCGAGGGATATCGCTGCCCGCGCCCAGCGCGCGTCTCGGATTCCCACGAGGTTCGGGTGGTTATTCAGCGGGCACTCGACGAGACCGATCGACGTGACTCCTGCAGTCCCGTGCCGGCTGAAAAGGGCGAAGCGGTTGCCTACATGGCGGCTTGGCGCGCGTTGTATCCCGATGCGGATGCTGCTCCGGATGTCGATGAGATCCACCAGCTGGAACGCCTGCTTTCGGCGCGGTCGGTTTTCGGCTTTGGCGAGAACTGCGAAGGGCCTGTGCTCGATCTCGCACTGTCACCAGATGGACGCCGAGCGGCGTTCGAGATCGCCGGAGATCGAGAATCCGAAGTGCATGTCGTGGAGCTGCGAGCCAGCCGCTCTCGGCTCACTCAGGTGATTACGCGTGATGCGCAGCCTTCATCGCGGCGCCTTGCATGGACGAGCCCCGGAGACCTGGTTCTCTGGGAGCCCTCCGAAGATTCCTACCAGGCAGTTTCTCCTTCTGTTTTCTCGGTCGGGGGATTTGAGCGGATTTGGTCCGCGGCGGGCCCCGCCTCGCACGCGGCTGGCCTCGCCGGAGAGCCAGCGCCTCAGTTCGAGGAAACGGCCGCGCGCGTTCTCGCCCCCGAGGATCTCAATGACGAGGGCGAATCGCGCTGGCGAGGCCGCTCGTTCGTGCTGCAACAGAGGCCGAATCCCGAGACGGGCCTGCCTCAAGACGATCTCCGCGTCTATCGCGAGGACGCGACGAGTTACACGCTGTCGCTGCCCGGAGAAGTCTGTGGCCCGCGCGGTCGCTTTGGACGGCCGCAGTATCGGATTGCTGCAGATAGCCGCACGAGCCTCGATTTGCGATTCGTCAACGGCGGTTGCCACGTGGTACGGACGGATCTCGAGACGGGTGAGTGGTCGACCGTCGACGATGTCGATCGAGCAGGGGTTTGTCGCGCCGCGCGCCGCGTGCAGCCGGCTGAATTCAGAACCGCGCTACGCGGCTACACACGCGAACTCGAATCGGCGATCTTCAAAGCAGGAGCCGATCCGGCCGCCGCGTACTCGCTCCGGATCGAATCCGATGGTACGACGCAGCTCGACACCCGAGGGTTCTCGGGTGAGTCCATGACGATCGAAGTGGCTCGCTTTCCCCTTGATACGCCGCTGCGGCGCATCGAGATCACCACTCTCGGTGGCAGTTCGAACGTCGGGAGTATTTCGAACGCCAACGGTGCGGTAGCGCGCCCGAGGCTGGAACCCCTCTAGCGTTCTCTTCTCGATGTGATCCGGTTCCGCCGCGTCAGCTTACTCGGCGGCGGCCGGGATCGGGGGAGCCTCCTCGGATTCCCCGCTTTTTTCGACGGGCGCAGCGTCCGACCGCACGAGGCGCTTGAGCCCCTTGGCGGCGTAGACCGCGTTCGCCAGGTGCTCACGCGCATCTGGATTTTCCTTGAGGAATTGGCGCGCGTTCTCGCGCCCCTGGCCGATGCGTTCGTCGTTGTAGGAATACCAGGAGCCGCTCTTCTCCACGAGGCCTTCATCGACGCCCAGGTCGAGGAGGTCTCCCTCGACCGAGATCCCCTCGTTGAAGAGGATGTCGAACTCGGCCTGGCGGAAGGGCGGCGCGACCTTGTTCTTCACGACCTTCACACGCGTGCGATTTCCGACCACGACGTCCCCATCCTTGAGGGCCGCGATACGCCGGATGTCGAGGCGAATCGAAGCGTAGAACTTGAGCGCGTTGCCCCCGGAGGTGGTCTCGGGATTCCCGAACATCACACCGATCTTCATCCGGATCTGGTTGATGAAAATCACGGTCGCCTGCGATTTTGAGACCGTCCCCGTGAGCTTCCGCAGCGCCTGACTCATCAGCCTGGCCTGGAGGCCCATGTGGTGATCACCCATCTCCCCCTCGATCTCCGCTCTGGGAACGAGCGCTGCGACCGAGTCGATGACGACGAGATCGATTGCGCCCGAGCGAAGCAGCACGTCGACGATCTCGAGCGCCTGCTCACCGGTATCGGGTTGCGAGACGAGCAGGTCGTCCACCTGGACACCGAGCTTGCGCGCGTAGCCGATGTCGAGCGCGTGTTCGGCGTCGATGAACGCGGCCACCCCTCCTTCCTTCTGGATTTCCGCAACTGCGTGGAGTGCGAGCGTCGTTTTGCCGCTCGACTCGGGTCCGTAGATCTCGACGACCCTCCCTCTCGGGTATCCACCGACACCGAGCGCGAGGTCGAGGCTCGGTGATCCGGAAGAAAAGACCCGAATCGCTTGATCGATGCCGCTCCCACCCATCTTCTGAATGGCTCCTTTGCCGAATTGTTTCTCGATGGTCGATACCGCGAGTGCGATTGCGCGGTCCTTGTGGCCCTCCGGCGCTGCGGATCCGATCGGGCTGACGTTCGAGTCCAGTTTCGATTTTGCACCGCCACGTCGATTTTTTGTGCTCAATGCCATTTGGGTCATCCTCCAGCTTTCGGGTTGTAGATCGATTGATCTGTTTCAGTCAAAAGGGGTGATGGTTCGCCGCCAAGCGGCGCGCGTTCGATGGGGGTGTAGTGCGCTCCCGAGGATTGCAGCTCGCTTTTGAAGAGCACTGCTTCATTCACAGGGCAACTCTCGCCGCTGGTTGTGACTTCCCCGGTCACAAGCGAAAAACGTTTTTGACGGATCCGCCCCAGGGTCAGGTGCGCGTTGAACGGGCGCGACTCTGGGCTGAAACCCGCTGCCACGACGCCGCGCTCGACCGCTGCGGCGAGTTCTTGGAGGGGCTCCGTGGGCCCGACATCGAGAACCACGGCGAGTGGGCGGCGCTTGGAGGGGAAGAGTCGAGTGCCGCCGAGTTGGAGGCGGAATGGACTCAGCGCCGAGGTTTGTTCCCGAACGCAGCCGGCAAGGTGAGCGATGTGCCCGCAATCGATGTCTCCCAGAAAGCGCAGCGTCACGTGGAGGGTTTCCTCCCGCACCCAGCGAACCGCGTCGCCACCTGGGCATGCAAGCAGCTGGTCGGCGGCCCCTGCGGCCGCGCTGCGCGCGCGCTCGTCGAGATCGATCGCAAAAAAAGCGCGAACCGTGTCGCTTGCTTCATCCAGGGCCGCACTCCTCGAGAAAGTGGCGCTTTGCAACAGCCGCCCCCCGCGCACCCATTTCGATCTCAATCACCGCTGCGCCCACGTCGGGCCGATGAGCTCCACGCCTAGCAGCGTTCGCCGAATCCAGTCGAGGGCGATTTGCGAAGTCAAGAGCCGGTGGCGGGTGCGATCCATCCGGAAGACGAAAGAGTCGGCGAAGACTGCATCCTCGCGGGCGAGCGCGATGTGAACCAGGCCGACGGGCTTGGTGGCGGTTCCCCCATCCGGGCCCGAAATGCCCGTCGTTGCGATACCGATATCCACGCCGAAGCGTTCGCGCACGGCCTTTGCCATTTCGCGAACCACGGGATCGGAGACGGCGCCGTGCTCTTCGAGCGAAGCCGCAGACACACCGAGCAGCGCGCTTTTCGCGGCATTGGAATACGCGACCACGCCGCCCGCAAAGTAAGCAGACGAACCCGGGTTGCCGGTGATGCGTGAGGCGATCAGCCCACCCGTGCAGGATTCCGCGACGGCGATCATCATGCCGCGCTCTGTGAGCATCTGGCCGACGACCGCGTCGAGGGTCTGCTGGCCCTCGCCGTAGACGAGCGGGCCGAGGCGCTGCTTGATGGTGTCGCAGATTCGGTCGAGCGCGGCTTCCGCCTGCTCGGCGCTGGCGGCACGCGCAAGGGGTCGCAGGTAGTTGTCGGGAAATGAGGTTCGAAAGCCCAGGCTCACATCGCCCGACGCTGCGATGTCCTTCAGCTCGTCGTCGAGGGTCGACTCCCCGATCCCAAAGGTTCGAAGCAGCCGCGCTCGGACCGCGAGCCCCTCGCCGCGCGCTGCTTCGATTCGCGGCATGACCTGCTCGTCCATCATGCGAATCATCTCGTTGGGGACGCCCGGAAGGCAGAAGAAGCGCGTCTTGCCCTGGGCGATCGAAAAGCCCGGCGCTGTGCCGAGGGGGTTGGGGAGGATTTCTGCGCCCTCGGGGAAACGCGCCTGGCTGACATTGTTTTCGGTCATTTCACGGCCGCGCCCGCGAAAGAAGGAGCGGATTCCCTCGAGCGCGGCTTCGTCGAGGATGAGTTCCAGACCGAACGCTTCCGCGAGAGCGTCTGCGGTGAGATCGTCGCGCGTCGGTCCGAGCCCACCCGATACGAGTGTGAAATTGCTGCGGTCCGCGGCGCGCCTGAACGCGTCGATCATCGCGGGCGGATCGTCGCGCACCGAGGTCTGGAAGTGGGTCTCGATGTCGATGTCGAGCAGTCTGTCTGCGAGAAACGATTTGTTGGTGTCAACGATCTCGCCGCGCATCACTTCGTCGCCGATGGTCAGGATTTCGGCCTTCACGGGCTCGCCACCCGCACGCTGCAGAAGAAGGCGAGCGGCGTCAGCACCAATGCCGCGAACGCGCCTGCTGCGATGTCGTCCAACATAACGCCCGCGCCACCCGCAAAGCGGCGCTCCGCCCAGGCGACGGGTCCGGGTTTCCAGATGTCGAAGAGCCGGAAGAGTAGAAAACCGGCGCCGAGTAGTGCGAGTGAATGGGCGCCCCCGAGGTTGGTGAAGAAGAGCAGTGGCGAGAGCGCGAGCAGTTGTCCGACGACTTCGTCGATCACGATTCGGCCGTCGTCCTTCTTGCCGAAGAAGTGCTCGGCGCAGTCGGCGGCCCAGGTACCCAGGGCGAGCAGGGTGGCGATGGTGAGGGCGAAGAGCAGTGGGTGGAACCCGGAGAGTGGAATGAAGAGGGCGACGCCCACCAAGGACCCGAAAGTTCCCGGGGCGATCGGTGCGTAACCCGCGCCACCGGCGGTGGCCAGCAGTCTTGCAACTCCGTGCGTGGAGTTGATTTCATCTTTGTTTTCAGACACTTCTACGATCGACTCGGTCGGGACCGCAGTGTGAGCAATCCGCTCAGGGCCGTGGCTGGAGGGCCGCGGTGTGATTCCGCGCCGCGGCAGGGGGGCCGAGCGCTGGGGTCAGAGTACCCCTGACGAGCGATGAGCGTCAATCATTTGAGGCGAAAAAAAGGTAAAAGTCCTCGAATTGATGAATTGATAGTTGGGAGAGCTGCGGCGCGCGGGGTGGGGGACGGGGCGAGCGGCGAATGGCTCGCCCGCCAAGGGGGTGGGTGGATTTAGGCCGCTGGGCTTGGAAGTGGGTGGGTGGTTTGTGGGATCGAGGGCGGGCTGCGCTGATTTCGCCGCTCGCCCCGTCCCCCACCCCGCGCTCGCGGGTTGTGCAATTGGGGCCTTCGGGAGCTCGGAATCTGCTCGAGCGGGTGTTTGGCTACTCGGAAGTGGAGTGCGCGGGGCTCCTGCTGTTTAGAAGCGATATTCGAGTCCGACGGACCAGAAGACGAAGTCTAGTCCGTCTGCATTACCGGTTGGAAGCACGTAGCCTCCTTTGGCAACGCCAACGATGTACTCGTTGAAGTAGACGTCGATGCCACCACCGAAGCGACCGGCGAAGTGGTCTCCCTTGGTCGATATGCCAAGGTCCGACTTGTCGTCGGTATCGAAGTGCATGAGGCCGCCACCGGCGAACACGAAGGGTTGTAGGCGGCCCGTGAGTATGTAGCCAACGATGTTACCGGTAAGATTGATTGTTTCGACCTTGAGGAGATCTTCTGTGTCTTTGTTCTCTGTAATCTCGATTTTTGCGCTGGAGAGCCACAAGAAGTCGACCTCAGCGGCGAGGTGGGGGTGAAATCGGTAGCCGACGTGGACTCCGAGGCCCAGCGGGTTGTCCTGTCCGAGGCTGCCGAAGTCTTCCCGCGATTCAACGATCTTTCTGACATCGTCTTTCAGTTCCGTGTACCAGGCGCCCGAAAAACTGCCGCCTAGATAAACGCCCGTACGCGCGTAGTTGGGAGGCTCGGGAATCGCTGGAATCGGGTCCGGTTTGGGCTCGGGTTTCGGTTCGGGTTCCGGCTCGGG
>SMVA01322401.1_pt1 | contig 15177 bp, 12 predicted proteins | sample 2456451 | NCBI WGS metagenome assembly SMVA01 (sample SAMN11095933, study PRJNA526329) | marine sediment metagenome | biome: Marine sediment; feature: Surficial sediment; material: Deep marine sediment; isolation source: Hadal surficial sediment | place: Pacific Ocean | collected 2014-05 | depth...
TAAAAAGAGAAACGTTCGGGGGGTAGAACAAGGCGCATTTATGGATGGCGATTATGATATTAATGCTATCCCGGGATTATCACTGACCACAACAATTGACATTACGCTCCAGCGGTATGCTGAAAAATTAATGTCAGGAAAAGCAGGAAGTGTTATAGCAATTGAGCCATCATCAGGAGAAATCCTTTCCATTGTTTCAGCACCATCTTATGAACCGTCAATGTTAGCAGGACGAAACTATAGTAAGAATTTTGAAAAAATCAGCCAGGATACATTGAAACCTTTGTTCAATCGACCAATTATGGCTTCTTACCGGCCAGGTTCGATTTTTAAGATTATGCAATCACTGGTTGCAATGCAGATGGGAGTGATCACCCCGAAAACAAGGATGGAATGTAACACTGCACTTATAGGATGTCACAATGGTGCATCTCATCCATTTGGAACATCTGAAGATCTTGTAGGCGCAATAACGAACTCATGTAATCCATATTTCTATCGGGTCATGCAAAGAATGGTAGAGCAAAAAATAATTGATAATCAGTACGATGATTCACATTATGGATTAGAACAATGGCACGAAAATGTGATTAAGTTTGGCTTTGGTTCCCCTCTGGGAGTTGATTTGCCCGGAGAAAAAGGTGGCCTCGTGCCCGATCCCGCATACTATGACAGAGCGTATGATAATCGCCCGTGGAAATATTCGAACATTTATTCACTTGCAATTGGAGAAGGTGAAAACCTGGTGGTTCCAATGCAAATGGCCAATTTTGTGGCTACAGTAGCAAATCGGGGATTTTATTTTACTCCACATCTTGTAAAAGAAATAGGAGATACTGGTGCGCCACTTCCGGAGTTTACGGTGAAGAATGAAACGGGTATTGATCAATCGTATTTTGAAATTGTAGTTGAAGCAATGGCGGAAGTAGTAAAATCGGGAACAGGACAATACCGTGCAAAACTGCCAAATATTGAAGTATGTGGCAAAACAGGAACAGTCCAAAATGACCCCAACCCCGATCATTCTGTTTTTATCGCGTTTGCACCCAGGGAGAATCCCCAAATAGCAATTTCTGTTTACGTAGAGGACGCTGGTCAGGGAGCAAGGGCAGCCGCTGCCATTGCAGGACTTATGATTGATAAATATCTCAACCAGGAAAATGCTCAACTTAGATTAGAACCCTATGTTTTGAAGGGACACTTTATATATTGAGGAGGACAGGAAACATAGCGAATAATATTGATTGGATAACGGTGACGTTGTTTTATCTTCTGATTTTGTTAGGATGGTTAAATATCTTTGCTTCCGTATTCGATGAAAATACGCCTCAAAACATTTTTGATATTGGTATCAACTCCGGCCGCCAGTTAATTTTTATCGGCACAACCATTATCCTGGTTATTTTGATTCTGGCTGTAGATAATAATTTCTATAACACTTTTGCATACATTATTTATGGCGCCGTTATCTTGTTATTGATCTATGTTTTCCTCTTTGCCAAGGAAATAAATGGGGCAAAATCATGGTTACAGATTGGGGGATTCAGCTTACAACCTTCAGAATTTGCGAAATTTTCTACTGCTCTGGTCCTGGCTAAATTTATGTCATCCCAATCCTTCCGAATCACAAAATTAAGAGATCAGGTTATTTTGGCTGTGATTATTGGATTGCCGGTAGGGCTGATTATTCTACAAGGCGATTCAGGTACCGCCCTGGTTTTTGGAGCATTTCTACTTGTTCTATTTCGAGAGGGCTTGTCGCCAATTATTCTACTTGGAGGAATTGGAGCCGCTGTGCTTTTTATACTAACGTTATTGCTGCCACAGATTTACTTGTTACCTGCATTTGGAGTAATCGTTTTGATCGCTTTCATTCTTGGAAAACGATCATTCAAGAGATTTGGAATCCTTTTAGGCATTTATGCATTGATTGCAGGAACAATCAATGGTGTTGATTTTGCATTTCATCAAATACTAAAACCACATCAGCAAAACAGAATATTGGTTCTTATCAACCCAAATACAGATCCACTTGGTGCGGGCTGGAATGTCACACAATCTAAAATTGCCATTGGTTCCGGGGGAATCTTTGGGAAGGGATATCTTAATGGTACTCAAACGAAAGGTGACTTTGTTCCGGAACAAAGTACTGATTTTATCTTTTGCACGATTGGTGAAGAACATGGGTGGATAGGAAGTCTGATTTTGATCTCGCTTTTTACTCTCCTGTTATTGAGAATTATTTATATAGCGGAAAGACAAAAGCAAAAATTCAGCAGGATCTATGGATACTCGGTGGCTTCCATATTATTTGCCCATTTTACGATTAATATTGGAATGACGATTGGGCTATTTCCTGTCATCGGTATACCATTGCCTTTTTTTAGCTATGGGGGTTCATCCTTACTTGCATTTACAATTCTCCTGTTTATTTTGTTAAAATTAGATTCTCACAGAAATCAAATACTGGCGCATTAAGTGTATTTTCTGGCGATCATCTCAATAAAATCTTTTACTTCCTGGTTGTCTTTTTTCCAATTATTTTTTTTCAAATAGTTGTTATGTATGAAATCCATAGCTTCACCCTGGGAGCTACATCCATCAAGAAAATTAATGACGCTATTGAAATCATTTGAATTACCATCAAACAACTGATTAATGAAAATGAACTTTTGGTTAATCGATAAGTGGTTTTTTATACTATCAATTTTCTTTTTCTGTATACCCGCAAGCACGGTGATATTTTCATTTGCCAGGTGATCATTTAGTGTTTTATATTCAATTTTACTATTTTGAGTTTTTTGTTCTTGCTTTATTTCTTTAGAAATATTTTCTGTCACCCCATCTGTTCCATAAATTTCACCCATCGGAAACTCAATTACTTTTGAAAGTTTCTTTATATATGGCTCAATTTCTTCCGGTGAATTAGTGGTATTCTCAAACAAATGATTCAATAGTTCCATCGCTTCATCCAACTGATAAATATCTTTGCCACCCTTCTCCATCTGGTTAACAAATGATAGAAATAAATCCCGGTTTATCTTTACAAATTTTGAAAATGCTTTCAGGTCCTTTACTGACACAGGATCCCTTTTTTTCACTAGTTCAATATAAAATTCATAAGGTGAACAAATCAAAAGAATTGCCTCCTCGGTAGATTGCACCATAAGAGGTTCAAAAATATTTTTTTCAATTTCAATATTTTGGGACAGCGTATTCATGAAATCATTTAGAGCTTTTTTAACCTCTGGCTTATCATAATTGAAATACTCACTCCTTAATTTCGAGCTTTCTACATTCCATTGATCCAATATCTTGGATATAATAAACAAGTTGATCTGCCTGATCTCTGTGAGGTTTAGAATTTGGTGCCCGGTGATGGTAGATCTGTTTTTGAAAAATTCAGCACTTACAGACTCACTAAATCTATTACCAAACTCCCTCAATGCTTCTTTGTTCAACTTGCTCTCCATTTGTTTTATCGTTTCTTTTGTAAAGTTAACAATTATGCCAAAATCTACATTACAAGCTATCATGAGTGAGTTAACCAAAATCAATACAACACATCTCATTTTTCAAATTTCTAAAATATGTTGAACTGTTTGATGCTAATTTTAAAACTGCTTATAAGTCAGTATTAACAACAAAGTATGTTTATAGAACCACATTTTGGGATTAATAAGGGAAAGTCAGGCTGGGTAGAGGTAATTTGTGGATCGATGTTCTCAGGCAAAACCGAAGAACTTATTCGTCGGTTGAAGAGGTCATTGTTGGCTAATCAGAAGGTAGAAATATTTAAACCAAAGATTGATAATCGATACCACCAGGAAAACGTTGTATCTCATGACGAGAATGAAATCAGATCTACGCCTGTGGCATTTTCAAATGAGATACCTTTACTGGCTGGTAATTCTGAAGTGGTAGGAATAGATGAGGCACAGTTTTTTGACCAGGACCTGGTGAAAATTTGCAGTCAGCTTGCCAATTCCGGAAAACGGGTAATTGTAGCAGGTCTTGATATGGATTTTGAAGGAAATCCATTCGGACCCATGCCGCATCTTATTGCAACTGCTGAATTTGTTACAAAGGTTCATGCAATTTGTATGAAATGTGGAGACGTGGCGTCTTACTCTTACAGATTAACATCTCAAAAGGATCAGGTGGTGCTTGGTGAAACGGACAGCTACCAGGCAAGGTGTAGAAATTGTTTTTTTGATGAATAGATATTTTCTTTTTATACTATTTTGGATTTGTGCCCTAAACTTATTTGGTCAGGAAATACCTGTCGGCTCGTGGAGAATGCATGTTTCCTACCAAAGTGCAAGGGATGTAACCCTGAGTGAATCCCAGGTTTTTACAGCTTCAAAAAACGGAATCTTTATTTTTGATCAGAATGATAATAGTGTCCATACACTTACAAAACTGGATGGACTAAGCGACTCAGATATTAGTAGCATTGGTTACAGCGTAGTTAATTCTTTGTTATTGGTAGGCTACAAGAACGGCAACATCGATATAGTTGGAGATGGAAGTATTTTCAATTTTCCTGTGGTTAAAAATTCCAGCTATGAATTTAAAAGTATCAATGACTTTCTTTTTTCAGGCAATAATTGCTTCATCTCAACGGATTTCGGAGTGGTGATTCTGGATTTGATAAATTTAAACTTACTGGATTCCTATGAAAAAATTGGCGTGGATGGCAGTATCCTGAAGATCTCGCAATCTGTTAAAATTCGTGATTCATTGTTTTTGGCTACTGATGACGGTGTTATCGCAGGATGGCTGGATCCTTCAAATAATCTTAAGGATTTTAACAATTGGCGAAGATTTGGTATCACTGACAATATACCTTCTGATACTGCCACGAGTATTACTATTTTTCAAAACAATGTATACACTTCCATGGATAATAACGGGATTTACAAATACGGAGATTCCTGGTCTCTCGAACCATATCTGGTGGGAAGCACTGAGAATAATTTAGCCGGAGGTAAGCAGGTTATGACAATCTCAACATCTAAGAGAGTTTACCTTCTTCATTCCAATAATCTATTGGAGGAAGTAGAATCATCCTTTATTCAGAATCCAAAATATGCATTACAGGATTCAAGGGGATTGTGGATTGCCGATGGGAAAAATAGTCTGGTTTCTGATTATAGTGGAGATTTCTCTTCCATTTCTGCCAGTGGGCCTATTTCTGACCGTTTCATGGAAATTGGATATAACAATAATAGAATTATTGGCTTACCGGGTGGTTATAATATGTTGCGGCAGCCATTCATGGATAGTCTTGGTTTTTCGGTTTTTGAAGAGGGCGTATGGTCTAATTACACACCTGAAAATTCAGATGTAGCAACAGATTTAGTAGGGATTGCTTTTACTTCCCAGGTAATTGAAATGGTCTCGTTCGGCGATGGTATTACCCAATGGACAAATGGTGGCAATCCAATTTCTATCAATTCATCCTCGAGCAATTACCCTTTTGATTCTGATTTTTTAACATCAATTTATTCTGAAGATGATAAGTGGGTAACGTCCTACAATAGTGATCCATCGATATATTTACATGACGGCCAGGGTTGGGTTCCGGTGAATCCCGGGGTGACCGGGCAAGATAAAATCCTGGAGACCATTAAGGATTTCGAAGGGAATATTTGGTTTAGGGTTGATCCCAATGACATTGGCGGAATAATTGTTTATAATCATGAATCTAAAAAGACAAATTGGCTAAGCACCGCAAGCAATAGTGGAAACCTGCCATCAAATGATATTTATGATTTAGAATTAGACCTGAACGGAAACGTCTGGGTGGGAACAGGCGATGGAGTTGCATACTTTCCCCGAGGTATTGATCCATTTGGCAATGTGGAAGCTATAAACCCAATTTTTGATGGTCAATTTTTATTCAGAGATGAAAAGGTGATGTCGGTTAAAACAGATGGAGGAAATAGAAAATGGTTTGGAACTGAAAAAGGAGCATGGCTGTTCGATGAGTTTGGTGAAAAATTCATCTTGCACTTTAGCGATTCTGATCCTTTGTTATCTAACAAGGTAACCAAGATCCAGATCAATGATTTAACAGGTGAAATATTTTTTGCAACCTCAAATGGGTTATCGTCATTCAGGGGTAACGCTACTGAAGGTGGAACTCAACATAGCAATGTCAAAATATTTCCTAATCCAGTCTCCCCGGGCTATACGGGTATAGTAGCCTTTGAAGGTTTACCCACAGACGCTGAGGTAAAAATTACTGACCTGGCGGGCAATCTTGTCTGGCAAACCAACTCTTTTGGCGGAACAGCTACGTGGGATTTAACCACTTTATATGGAACCAGACCTGCAACAGGAATGTATATGGTATTCAGCAGTACCAAAGATGGAAAAGATACATTCGTTGGTAAATTAGCGATCATAAATTAGTATGTTGTTTAAGACAAATGGTATCGTTTTTAGATTTATCCGCTACAAGGAAACTTCAATAATAGCCACTGTATTTACAGAAAAATTTGGAATTCAATCGTATATAGTAAATGGCATAAGATCTAAAAAACCAAAAATGGGGATAGCGCTGTTTCAACCATTGACATTGCTCGAAATGGTGGTTTACCAGAAGGAAAATGCATCGCTAAACCGGATATCAGAAATCAAATGTTTAGATCCATATCGTGACATTCCTGTCAAAGTTCGCAAATTTTCCATCGTTTTATTTTTGTCAGAAGTATTGTTCAAATCAATTAAACATGAGAGTCATCCGGAAGTTATCTTCCGATTTTTACATACTTCCATGTTATCACTTGAGCACCTTCATTCCCAATTTGAAAACTTCCATTTACAATTCTTGTTAAAACTTACCCAGTATCTCGGGATTCAACCTGATTCCGGAACTGCACTCAGGAATCAGCTATTGTATGGTAATTCAGACATGGAGGATAGCATTGATCACTTTTTGCAAAATGGATATGATAGCTACCTTTCCATTACAAATAAGGAACGCTTACATGTTTTGGATTACATCCTTGAATATTATAAGCTTCATATTGATGGTTTTGGCAATATCCAATCCTCCCATGTTCTTCATGATGTCATCCATCATTGAGTTTTGAAAGCTATTCGTTAAGTAGAAATCTAACTGATGCCTTACTGTCAACTTTTACCTGGCAATTAGCTGAAATTAATAATGGCATATTTTGTCTCCCATGACCAGCCGGAAAATCAAATAGGACGGGATAATCATATGGGTTGGTATATTCAGTTATTAAATCATAAACTGATTTTCCATAAGTTGGATCTGTATCTTTCATACTAGTAAACTGACCAACAATTAATGCTTTCAAGTGATCCAATTTACGTGCTCTCTGCAATTGATTCAACTGTCTGTCAATGATGTAAATAAATTCATTTACTTCTTCTACAAACAATACTTTGTTCCGAAAATCAACATCAGAATTTGTTCCAAGATTGTTGGTGATAAGCGATAAATTACCTCCGATCAACTCACCGGATGCATCCCCGGCTCTGTTGCCGGGATGAGATGGAAGTTCATAAACCACCTGATCATTTTTAAATAGAATATCTTTCAGGGCTTGTACAGACGATGAATCTACATGCTGACCATATTGTTTTACCATTGGGCCGTGAATCGAAATTAACCCCAATGAGTGAAGCTTGAAATGTAGTAATGTAATATCACTGAAGCCAATAATCCATTTTGGGTTTTTTAACAGTGGAAGCAGATGTAAATCATCAATAATTCTCCCAAGTCCAAATCCTCCGCGGGCGCAGAAAATAGCTTTGATCTCCGGACTGCTAATTGCTTCTTGTAAATCTTTCCGTCTGTTTTCATCAGAAGCAGAGAAGAACCCATCCCCGTCAAAAATGTGCTTTCCAAGCTGAACATCAAGACCCCAGTCATCCAAAATTAATAAACCAGGATCAATGTCATGACTTTTAAATCTACCGGCAGGTGCAACCACTGCTACCTTATCACCTTTTTTCAATCGTTCGGGCACCATAGTGCGAATATAAAAAAAGCCCTATTCAATAAGAATAAGGCTTCCATTTCTGTATTTTAAATTCGATTTAATTTGGAGGTGTTATTCCAAGTTTTGTAAGAACCAGTTTTGATACATTAAATTCTTCATTTCCATATATCACAATGTCTAACTGGGCAACTCCCACATTTAAGATATGTGAATAGCCGTTTTCAACTGCTACTTCATCAATTGCAGTTCCTATTCTTGTGTAAAGAGGGTTCAACAACTCGCTTGTTTTAGTCTGCAATGACGCTTGAGCATTTTGCTGAAATTCCTGAAACGAAACTTGTAATGTCTGCAATTCTCTTTCTTTATCCTGCCTTACAACTTCAGCCATGTTAGACGCCCCTTGCTGATAATCGGTTACCTTTGCCTGGAATTCAGCTTCCTTTGCCTGGCTTTGCTTTAATAATTGAGCTTCAAGCGTTTTCAACTGTGATTCAACCTCCTTATATTCAGGTAGTGCAGTTAAAACGTATTGAATATCAACATGTCCTATTTTTTGCTGTGCCTGCACTCTCTCGATGTTGCTTAATAACGCTATTACAGCAACCAAACCAAATACTATCTTTTTCATTTTCTTTCTTCTCTTTTTTTAAAGTTTGCAAAGATATGCTAAATATTAATTTATTTGATCACTGGGATCACCTAATCCCAATTCATCCAGCACATAATCCGTATAATCATGAACAGGGTCAGTGTAGATCATCACTAACTCACCTGCTTTATCAAACATCATCGCTAAACGATGTTCTTTACTTACTTTTTGAACTGCCTCAAACACTTTGTCCTGAACCGGTTTCACTAATTCCTTTTTTTTCAAAAAGAACAATCCTTCAAAACCAAAGATCTTTTTTTGGTATTCTTTTACTTCGTTTTCTTTAATCGTAATACCTTTTTGGCGCTCTTCATACATTTCTTTTGTTAGCAGAACCTCTTCTGCCTTCAAAGCACTATACATTCCATCTATTTCCCTATACATTCCTTGTATTTCAGATTGCCATGAAGCAGATAACACATCAATTTCAGCCTGAGCTTCCTTAAATTCAGGCATTCTGTTTAAAATATAGTCAGTATCTACATACCCAAATTTCTGTGCAAATACCTGGCCACATAAACATACTGACAAAAAAGATACCAAAAATGAAATTTTCATTATCTGAGCTGCTGACCAATAGTGAAATGAAACTGTGAACCGCTGACATCTGCACGTCCCGGAACGGTATCAAATCCATAAGCCCAGTTGAGTCCGATCAAACCAAAGGCCGGCATAAAAATTCTTGCTCCAAATCCAGCTGCACGGTATAAAGTAAATGGATCAAAGGCCGCCCAGTTGTTCCAGTTGTTCCCGGCTTCAGCAAATCCGAGAACATAAATAGTAGCTGCCTGGCCGGCTGTTACGGGGTAACGAATCTCAAAAGAAAATTTATTATAAATCGTTCCTCCTTCGATTTGACCAACTGTCAAAGGAGTGGCTTGCCTTCCATAGTTAGGAGGAGTTAGTACATTATTTTCATACCCTCTCAGCCCGATCACCTCGGTTCCAAGCAACCAGGAATTCAAACCCCCTGCAAGTCCATCTCCACCAAGAAAAAATCTTTCGAATGGTCCTACCCCGGCATAATCGTTGTATGCCCCAATAAACCCAAAGTGCGCCCGGGATTCCAGCACGAATTTGCCTACAAGTCCAACATAATGTGTGAAATCAAACATCCATTTATGGTACTCTACATATTCATAGCGCTCATTAGGAGTTGCATCCTCATAATTTATATCCCTCCACATTGAATATGGTGGGGTTAAGATTAAAGAGAGTTGAACAAGCGAACCACTTTTAGGAAACATGGGGTTATCAACACTGTTCCTGGCAATTGTGGTCTTAAATGTTAGTGATCGTGCCGTACCATCAGGGAATCCTAATGCGTTAAACGTCCAGTTTTCAAATCCATATGTTGTGAACGAAACAGACTCATTAAGTGTAAAATAGTTATCAGGCCAATTCAATCGTTTACCAAATCCTAGTGTGATTGCATCTAATTTCAGCGTCCCTCTTGTCTGATTGGTGAATGGATCAATATCCCGCTGAATAGAATGGTTCAGGCTTAATGAAAATGAATTAGGTTTTTTCCCACCAAACCATGGCTCAACAAATGTCATTGAATAATTCTGGAAGGCTTTGCCGTTGGCTTGCATCCTGATAGAGAATTTTTGTCCATCTCCTACGGGCAGTGGTCTCCATTTATCAAAATGGGTAATGTTTCGTAGTGAAAAGTTATTGAAGCTTAATCCGAGGGTTCCAACAAATCCGTAATATCCTCCCCATCCACCAGATAGCTCAACCTGATCGCTTGGACGTTCCACAAGATTATATACCATATCTACGGTTCCATCTGCCGGATTTGGTCTGGGCTGAATATCAATTTGCTCAGGATCAAAATATCCCAACTGGGCTAATTGCTGATTGTCTCTAATCAGGTTCTGCCGGCTAAACTTTTGTCCGGGAATTGTGCGAAGCTCACGCAGGATTACATGATCATTTGTGCGGTCATTCCCATTAATGATAACTTTATTTACAGTTGCTTGAGATCCTTCGAAAATCCGCATTTCCAGGTCAATTGAATCACCAACTACCCATTCGATCGGATCAATCCTGAAAAACAAATAGCCATTATCAAGATATAATCCTGATATATCCGTGCCCTGTGGGTTGAATGTTAGTTTCTTATTAAGTTCCTCGGGGTCGTATACATCGCCTTTCCCAATGCCTAAAGCTCCTGCCAGTGTTTCGTCACGATAAACATAATTACCCGTCCAGGTAACGTTTCGGTAATAGTATTTGTTTCCTTCTTCAATTTTGATCTTTACAATCACAGAACTTGGATCATGATTGTACATCGTATCTGATTCAATTCTGGCATCACGATAACCTTTTGAATTCAAGTATGAAATCATATTGGCCTCATCTTCCTTAAGTTGCTTTTCGGAATATTTTTTAGATTTAAATATATTCAGTTTAACATGTTTTGACAGATAACTTTTAATATCCTTGCCAGAGACCTCTTCAGAAGAACCGAAAAAATTAAATATCTTTTTTGGTGTCAGTTTAAAGATCCTGGTGCCGATATCCGTGAATATTGTAAATCGGGTTTTTTCTCCTGTCTTCTTCAATTTTGATTTGAGCTTAGAGGCCTCTATTTCAGAATTTCCTTCAATTATGACCTCGTAAATTTTTACTTTAAGCTTCTTATCAATATTTACATGTACAACGACGTGATTGTCAAGAATTGTATCCCTTTCCTGAGTAATCTTAATTTCAGAATGCAAATATCCTTTTTCATCGAAATATCTTTTTGCTGTGAGTTCCGTGTTTTTAATAATAGCCTGTGTTAGAATTTTCCCACGGTAAAGGCTTATTTTTTCGGATAATTCTTTTTCTTGTGTTTTGGTTACCCCTTTAAACGTAAACTTTCTCAATCGGGGCCTTTCACGGGCCTGAATAATAATAAATACTTTCCCTTCTTCAATTTTTTCCTGGTAGATGGAAATATCATCCACTAATCCATGCTTCCATAATTTCTTTAATGCATCTGTTATTTCTGATCCCGGGATGCTTATTCTATCGCCAATCCTTAGACCTGTTAACGATATAAGAGTATTGGGATCCAGGTAATCAGGACCAACCACTTGAATTCCACCTATTTCATATTCATTCGGACGGGCATAGTCAATATCCGTAGGTACTTCCACTACTGGAGCATCTGTTCGACTTTGACGTATTTGTGCTTGTAAAGCAGAAGAAACCATCAGCAGTAACCCAATAAATATAAACCCTCTATTCTTCAATACTAATCTCTAGTTTTCTATTTGTTCGCTAATCTTGCCGAACCTACGTTCCCTTTTTTCGTATGCCTTGAGTGCATCGTGTAGATCAACACGCCTGAAATCAGGCCATAATTTGTCAGTAAAGTATAATTCTGTGTAAGCTAATTGCCACAACAAAAAATTACTTATTCTCATTTCGCCACTTGTTCTTATCAGAAGTTCAGGATCCGGAAACGATGAAGTCAACAGATTTGATTCCAGTTCAAAACTAGTAACATCGTCTGCCTTTAATTTTCCTGATTCGACATCTTTTGCTATTTTTTTTGCGGCCTGAGTTAACTCCCATCTTCCACTATAGTTCAGAGCCAGGATTAAAATAAGTCCTGAATTGTTTTTTGTCTCCTCAATAGCGTCCATTAATTCATTTTGGCATTTACCAGGCAAAGATGAAATATCACCAATCGTTTTTAGCCTTACATTATTGTTTTCCAGCGTTTTCAATTCTCTTCTGATAGTAAATACCAATAGTTCCATTAACCCATCCACTTCTGCCTGGGGCCTTCCCCAATTTTCTGTAGAAAAAGCATATAAGGTTAAATACGAAATCCCCAGTTCAGCACAACCTTCAGTAACCTCGCGAACTGCTTTAATGGCATTTCTATGTCCAAAAATTCTGGCAGCTCCACGACTTTTAGCCCACCTCCCGTTTCCGTCCATTATAACGGCTACATGATTGGGCAAATTGTGGAAAATATAGTTTTCTTTCATACCTGAACAGACCTGCAAAATTAAGGTTTATAAATCAAAAAAATCCAATTATTCAAAATAAATGGAAGTAGATCCTCAGGATTAATTATAGGGGAAAGGGCAAGGAATTCGGTAAAACGCGTAATTAAAGCTGAAACCTATGTAATAGTAAGTGTCCTTATCGTACCAGTTTCCATACTGGTAGTTTTTAATCTTCAGATCCCCTTCCGAAACATTATCGAGGTAATCAAAAAATAGCTTGCGTGTACCCCATTCAATTCCTAACATCCATTTGGGATTCAGGGTGTACTTTATTCCAAAACCAATTGGCACAGACGGTTGAAAATTGCTGTATGGCTTTGGTTTATTTTCATGCCCGGACATTGCAAACAGGGCAATACCTCCGGTAAAATAGGGAGACCATCGTTCAAGAGGTGAGTTTGTTTTAAAATTTAAAAAGTGATACTCAAGCATCATTGAGAATTCCAATAAAGAAATATCAAATGATGCATTCCTGGCAACTGAAAAAGCATCTATTGGGTTCTCTGAATCGCTTGCCGTAATACGCCCACCGGCCACACCAAATTTCATTGAAAGGAAATCATTAAAATTTTGACGGATAAACAGCGTTCCCGCAGGTTTGTTATCTAAAATTCGATAACCTCTTGAGATATCACCTGAATAGGTCATTCCCCCAAATCCAAAACCCACTTCATCAATTTGAGCCCTGGATTGCATAGCCAGAAGAAGTAACACCGCTATATACAAACAATTTCTCAAATGAAAAGATTTTCTATCGATATTTTGCTCTTGCTATAGAGCCCCTAAGGATATAGGTAATACGAATTTGTGCCATGAATATTATATCGTTTCTATTTTTTTGACCCCTAATATTATCTCCCTTATCATTTCCATAACCAACAAACACGGTATATTGATTACCATCCACTCCCGTGTAAGTATAGAGATTTGTAACTTCCGAAATTCTATTAAAATCTCGTGGCTCTCCGGTTACTGATGTTAGCTCCATCGATCTGTCTGACATTGCCCTTGCCAGATCGCTATCCAGTGCACCCAAATCTACATAACCGCCACTAACATCATCAATATAGTCTGTAAACAGCCATCGAAATCCTGCCTGAAAAGAAAAATCTATTAACTGATTGAACCCATACCTGATTCCGAGTCCAAATGGGATGGTTATCTGAATTGGGCTATATTTCTTCTTGTCATATATATCGCTGTTTTGTCCTTCAGTACCAAGATCTCTTAATTTCACCCACTGGCCGGCCTCTGCCAACGAACTATTTTCATTCACTTTCGTTTTTGGGTTATGGTACATAAGCCCTAATCCGGCATATCCATACGGAGTAAATTTCACCTTGCTGGTGTATGTCTGGTAATTAGGCAGCCAATCCCACAATAAAACAACTGATAATTCGCTTATCCTGTTCCTGAAACTTAAATTCCTAATGTATCTATAAACAGCATCATCATCACTGGGATCAGCTGAGCTAAAATCATCACCACCAACAGTCCCCCATGAAAAAGCCGCTTCTATAGTATTGCGAGGGCCATACCTGTGGGTTCCAAATATGGTAAATCCAGGTCTGGTGAAATTTATATCTGTACTTGAAAAACTGGATGTAGGAGCAATTTCACCAAAGTAAGTAAGTGAATTAATTGCAAACCCAATCGATTGATATTGAAAGTGTTTACTAAAACTCTGCGTACCCCTGTACTGACCAATCCTTTTATTTTTCCTGCGTATCTCTCTTGCGTTCAATTGCCCAAACGAATCCGTAGAGATTAGTAAAACTAAAACAACACTTAAAACAGGCAGGACCTTGGATCCAAAATATTTTTTCAAAATTTTAATCACGATATAAACCAAAAATATAAAAACAATTGATATATAAAAATTTAATAGTTTCTAACATCTAATCCCCAATTCAGTTTTTGTCGAAGGGTATCAAAATTATTGTAACCTTTAATTTTAACAAGTTTCGCCTTGAATCGTTCTTTTCTCACGACTAACTTTGTACTTTTTGTGATAGATTTTGATCTTGAATCTAATGTAACTAAGACATTTTTCGCTCTTCCTTCAATTTCAAATGTAAGTTCACTTTTGGCAGAAATCACTACCGGTCTGGTTGTCAGATTATGTGGGGCAACGGGTGTCAACACGAAATTATTTGAATGAGGCATCACCATAGGTCCACCACAACTCAAAGAGTATCCTGTTGAGCCTGTGGGGGTTGCAACTATAATCCCATCTGCCCAAAAGCTATTCATATAATCGCCATCTATAAACACTTTCACTGCAATCATGGATGATGTGTCCTTTTTCAAAATAGTGAAATCATTTAGTGCATAGTCTATACCATCGAACAAATCTCCCTGCCCGGATAGTTTTAACAGAATTCGGTCGTCAATTTCATAGTTATTTTCAAAGACTGCTCTAATTGCCTCTTCTACGTTATCCTTTGAAATGGTTGCCAGGTAACCCAGCCTTCCTATATTTATTCCAAGGATTGGGGTTTGAAGTTTACCTATATGTGTAATTGATTCCAAA
>SMVA01366095.1_pt1 | contig 15167 bp, 12 predicted proteins | sample 2456451 | NCBI WGS metagenome assembly SMVA01 (sample SAMN11095933, study PRJNA526329) | marine sediment metagenome | biome: Marine sediment; feature: Surficial sediment; material: Deep marine sediment; isolation source: Hadal surficial sediment | place: Pacific Ocean | collected 2014-05 | depth...
CCCCGGTGTGTCCCGCCAGGACCTCCGCGGTCTTCCTGGACTGGAAGGGTTCTACAAGGATGACCTTCATGCCTGCAGCTTTCATCTTCTTGATGACCCTGGCCAGGTGTGGTGGCGAAGGAGGAATGCCGGGCTTCGGCTCCAGGAAGGTCTCGGCCTGAAGCTGGAAGCGGCTGGCAAAGTATCTCCAGGTGTTGTGATAGGTCACGATGGGCATCCCGCCATAAGGCGCGAGAGTCTCCGTCCAGATTTTCATCCTCGTGTTCAGCATTTGACTGAATCGGGACAGGTTATTCTGATACGAAGCACAGCCATCGGCGTCGAGCCGGCAGAAAACCTCGGCAAGATGCCTGGCGACAATTCCTGAATTAAGCGGATCCATGAGGAAGTGGGGATTGCCCAGGGCATGAATGTCTCCCTGCGAGCGATCCAGCTCGACGGGAATGTCGAGCAACTGAATGCCTACCGAACCCCTCACTCGACCGCTTGCTCCAGGGAGGACGTTCTTGTTCCTGGCACCCTTCACCAGAGGAGCAAGCCACCCGATCTCCAGGGCGGCACCGCTCTCGATCAAGATGTCAGCGCGGTTCAGAGCAACGATATAGCTGGGCCTGGCATCCACGAAGTGGGGATCCTCGGTCGCCTTGGCCAAGGATTTTACGGTGACCCGGTCGCCGCCGATGGCCCTGGCAAGAGCCGCGTAGTCATTGGTGGTGGCCACGATTTTGAGCCCGGAACCGGCATGGACCGCCGTCGGGATCAGGAGCAGGGCGGCGAGGGTCAGCAGCTTTTGAAACATATTGTGTTCTCCGAACCGTTGACGGTACGATCTGGTGCCTGATTAGAATTTATGTGCTGCATGCGCGCCCAGAGTGAACTCAAACTGCAGCCACAGGGAATGGGAATCCTCAAATTCATCCCTATCGTCATGGTTGTACTGCAACCTCAACTTGGAGTACTCCGTGGGAAACCATGTGAGGTTCGTCGAGATCCGCCTGCGATGTTCGAAGAATGGTGAGACCTCACCGCCGTCATCCCCGCCCATCCTGCCATACCGGATCCCGGCCACCCAGCCCCGCCTGTATCCCCACAATATCTGGCTATAAGCCGCCCAATCCTCGAAGGTTTCCAGCGGATCCTCCGCTCGGTACCGGCGCTTCATTCCCTCCGCCTGAAACTTCACGAACGGGAAACCCTGCATGGCTCGCGGAGATTTCCACTTCCAGAAAACGTCAGCTCCGTAGATGGCCGTACGACCGCCGTCCCCGGTACCGTTGGGTCCCCGCGCTGCTGACGCGCCCACGAGGAGGGTTTGGTTGTCCGTCAGGTCCAGAGACGCCGCGTACCGGGGGACGTACAGCAAGTCCTCTGCATCCCGGACTGAAGCGTCAATGAGAATGCGACCGAACACTTCCTCGTCTGCCTCGAAACCGAAGCTGTTCAGAGTTTCGCCGAAAGCATTCTGGACGGTGAGGAACAGCTCTGAGAAAAACGGCACTGGCATCAGCCACGACAGCTCGATACCGCTGCTACGAAGGCCGTCCGGGCCGAGCATTCGCGCGTTACTCAGCGGCTGGTCAACGAAATCCCAGGAATGAGGGTGCTGAGAATTGAGCCTTCCGAACTCGGTGAAGAAGTGCCCGACCTTGACCTGTAGATTGTAGGGCAAGCTGGTCGTCGTGGCATAGATCTCCTCGACCTCAACCTCGGTCTTCCCGGATGGTGATTCGACGAAAATGATGTTCGCCTGGGCCGTGAAATAGGGATCCACTGCGCCGCTGAACACGAGCTCCACATTCTGGACGGTAAACCCTCGCCGGGAAGGATCGTGCGAACCCAATTGGAGATTGGGGACGTCGGGATCGCTCGAGGCGCCAGCAGCCACCAGGCCGTCCAGGGAGATATTCATGTAGCTCTTGCCGGAGCGATTCGAGATGACGGTCAGAGGTCGCGGACTCGGAGGCTGGGGTGGGTCATCGGCTTGCATCTGCCCCGTACCCAGTTCTTCGACCAGTTGCTGCTCCAACTCGGACTCCGACGGGGTGCTCTCCACCTCGGCCATGCCCTCTTCGACCGGTTCTGCTTCGTCCATCCCCTGCGCCAACAGCTTCTGGATGATGGCTTGTTGTTGAGCGACGGTTTGCTCGAGCTGTTCGATTCTCTCAAGCAGAGTGCCACTCTCAGGTTTTTGGTCTCCCTCGGCAGCGGAAGCAAAACCGGCACTCCCGGCCATCATACTCAGCGCGAGTGCCCCCGCGGTGACGAGGCGCCAGAGGACTTGTTTCCTGCCCTGAGATCGTTGGATGTCTTTCATTCCACCTCTCGTTCCGACTCGCACCGTCGCTCCTCGCCTCCCAGGCTCCGGGACCTCTTCCAGGCGTTGCTCCAGATGATCGCCTCGCTCCTGCAGGGACTGATTTTCTGAATCAGGCAGTGTCTTGTCGGCCCCAGGACTCCTGGGGGGACAGGCCAAGGCCGGCCAAGGCGACCATCCGCGCCCGGCCGATCCTGCGCCGCCCGCAGGGTGAAAGGATGGAATCGTGCATGTTGACTCCATGAGACATGGTGACATCGGTTTTTGAGAGGGAGAGGTCGACAACCCTCACCCCCTGTCCTGCCGGAAGCGCCGCAATCCCGCCAGCGCGGTTCTCTCGGCGTGAGGTGGACCGGGCACCGCCGACGGCGGCGCCCTACGCTCTACGCCTGCCTCTGCTTCTTCAAGCCCAGCGTCCGGGGTCGGGTGCCGGTGGAGGGCGGGGCAGGAGAGATGTCTCCGGATGGAGGCATGAGATCGGGACACCGGCGCCTGGAGATTTCAGACGGGCGACCGGAACGGTGGCCGGCACCGGCGAAGCACCCACTCCGTGGGTGAGCAGATCGCGCAGCAACTTGCAGGCGAAACAACCGTTCCAGAGGCGGGGCGGGTTGCCGGGGACTTCCTCCCGGCCGTCAACCAGAAGCGAGGGCGCGTGCCGCTGAATCCCCGGCCGACAGGAATGGCCGGCTTCCAGGAGCGCAGGAAGCGGCAGGAGGAAAAACAGCAGGGTCCACGTCAGGAACCTGCTGTACCTCAGTGAGAACCACCTGTCCAGCACACAGGACATTCATGCTCCTCTTGCTCCCATTGAGGATGGTAGACCTTCAGCCTGACAACCGGCAAGAGGAGAGCGAGATCCAGAGCAAGCGCATGTGGGAGGCCAGGAACCTCACGACCGGGTCGACTGGCCGTCTGTCCGGTCACGCCGGCGCGCCTCACGCCGCCCGGGCCTGTATCCCTCCCCGGGCCGGCGGTTCGTGCTGTGGACATGGTCCTCCCGGCGGGCGATCTTCTGGGCAGCGTGGCGGCGTGCCAGCAGGGCTTCCCGGGGCGGATATTCCGGGATGAGGGCGTCGCACCCGTCGCCGATGAGATCACTGCGGCCAGCTTTCAGCAGGATCTTGCGGACCTGGAAATAATTCTCGGGCGCGAAGAATTGCAACAGCGCTCGCTGAGCCTGCCGATCCCGCAAACCTCTGGCCACCACCACGGGTTTCATGGTCATGGGATCCAGACCCGTGTGATACATGCAGGCAGCGATATCAAACGGCGCCGGGATGAAGTCCTGGACCTGGTCAGGCCGGTATCCGTTCCTCTTCAGAAACAGGGCCAGTTCGATCATGGCCTTGATGTCGCTGCCGGGGTGGGAGGAGATGAAATAGGGCACCAGGTATTGCTTCTTGCCCACCTCTCGCGAAGCGCGAGTAAATTTCTCGTCAAAGTCCCTGAAGGTCTCGGCGGCCGGGCGCTTCATGAGCCGCAGGGTCTCGGGATCCGAATGTTCCTGAGCCACCTTCAGGTGACCGCCCACATGATGACGGGCAAGTTCCCGCAGGTATTCGGGCTCGGTGCGCGCCAGATCCATGCGCACACCGCTGGCCACAAGCACCTTGCGGATGCCGGGCTGGCGACGAGTCTCGCGCATGAGACGGGTCAGAGGCCCGTGGTCGGTTCCCAGGAGGCGACACACGGTGGGATGAACACAGGAGAGGCGCCGGCAGATTGCCTCGATTTCGGGACGCTTGCAGCGCATCCGGTACATATTGGCTGTCGGGCCGCCTATATCGCTGACAATCCCCTTGAAGGCCTTGTCCTCTGCCATGCCCCTGACTTCCCGGACGATGGAAGACTCGCTGCGTGACTGGATGATGCGTCCCTGATGCGTCGTGATGGAGCAGTAGGTGCAGCCGCCGAAACAGCCGCGCATGATGGTCACCGAATCCTTGACGACCTGGAAGGCAGGGATGTCCTCTGTGTAGCCCGGGTGCGGTTTGCGGGTGTACGGCAGACCATAATAGAAGTCCATGGCCTGGGTTGACTCGGGCAGGCGCGGCGGATTGCAGACGACAGCCCGTCGTCCGTGCCACTGCACCAGCGTGCGCGCATTGTAGGCGTTGGTCTCCTGATGAATGATCCGGGTGGCCCGGGCGAACGCCCTCTTGTCGCTCTTGACCTCTTCGAAGGTTGGCAATGAGAGAATCTCCGGACCGGCCTGTGGGGTCTCTCTCGCACCCATGGCGTAGGCCACTCCCCTCATATCACGCAGATCCTGAACCTTCTCTCCGGCGGCCAGGCGTCTCGCGATCTCGAGAATAGAGGACTCTCCCATTCCGTACGCCACCAGGTCCGCCTTGGTATCCAGCAGGATCGACCGCCGGACCGTATCGCTCCAGTAGTCGTAATGGGCCAGCCGCCGCAAGGACGCTTCCACACCACCGGCAATCACCGGCACGCCTTTGTAGGCTTCCCGGGCTCGCTGGCAATAGGCCAGGGTCGCACGATCCGGGCGCATGCCGATCCGCCCCCCTTCTGAATAGGCATCGTCGTTGCGGACCTTGCGGTTCGCCGTGTAGTGATTGATCATGGAGTCCATGTTGCCGGCGCTGATGGCGAAGAAGAGACGCGGCCGCCCGAAGGTTCGCCACGCTTCACAATCCTGCCAGGGGGGCTGCGCCAGCATGCCGACACGGAACCCGTGGGCCTCCAGCACTCTGCCCAGGAGAGCCATGGCAAAGCTGGGGTGATCGATATAGGCGTCGCCAGTGACGAAGACCACATCCACTGCGTCCCAGCCACGTGCCAGCATCTCCACCCGTGACGTGGGCAGAAACTCCGCCGGACGCCGGCGCCCATGAACGGGCAGCGGCAACAGCGGAGTCGCATTCTCAGCTCCAGGCTGAGGCCTTTGATGCGGAGACAACATGGAACCCTCAGGGTATCCGGTTTGCCAGGATGCTTGCCAGCTTTGTAAAATCCAGGTTGCCGCCCGAGACGACACACACAACCTTCCCGGATCCCGCCTTCCCTGCCAGCGCGGCCGCCACCGGCGCGGCCCCAGCCCCTTCGGCCAGGACCCGGTTTCGCTCAAGAAGGAGGCGGATGGCGGAGGCCACCTCGCCCGGCGCCACGACCAGTGAGCCGGCCAGGAGCCGACGGGCCAGGGGCCAGATCTCCGGCAGCACGCTCTTGCCGCCGATCCCATCCACAAAACTCGTCACATAGTCGATGGCAACGGGCTTGCCGGCGGCCCACGAAGCAGCCAGGGGCGCAGCCGTCTCCACTTCACAGGCATACACCAGCACCTGAGGACGCAGCGCCGCCAGGGCCGACGCGATGCCACAACTCAGGCCACCGCCACCGTAGGGCACAAGAACCGCGTCCACGTCAGGCAGGTCTTCCGCGATCTCCAGGCCGATGGTGGCATTGCCGGCCATGACCGCAGGGTCGCTGACCGGATGAATGAACAGGCCGTCCAGGCCCGGGTACGTATGATTCACGATGACCTGCCACCACTCCTCGAAGGAGACCTTGATGATCCTGGCACCCAGGCGCTGGATGGCGGCCAGCTTGGTCTCGGGAGCATGGTCGGGCACCACCGCCGTGCAGGCAACGCCCCTCTCACGGGCGGCCAGGGCAAGTCCCTGGGCCATGTTGCCGGCACTGGCGGTGTAGACTCCGTGGATCAGATCCCGATCCTCTGCGGCGCCCAGCGCCGATGCCGCACCCCGAATCTTGAACGACCCCACTGGCTGCAGATTCTCCAGCTTGAGAAAAATCTCGGCCGGTGCATCCTCCAGGTTGAGACGGACCAGTGGAGTTCTCAGAGCCAGGCCTTCAGTTCGCCGCTGAGCTTCACGGATGGCGCCCAGAGAGATTTGTTCAATCGGTTGCATGCCGCTCACCCTCCCAGGGTATCCAGGTGCCTCCGTCCTCCTGCTGCGCCCTTTCATATACTTCATAGGCGGCCGCCAGATCTTCAACGGCCAGGCCAAGAGACTCGAACAAGGTGATTTCCCCATTGTGGGAGCGGCCGGCACGCGAGCCCTCAAGGACCTCTCCCAGTTCACCAACCTCGACATCCTCCCGGCACACAGCCCCTTCCTGGATGGCCAGGAGAAGGTCACCTGCTTCGGCGAACAGCGATTCCCTGCGATCGGTGAACAGGCGGGAACGGGCCACCGCAGTCCCGTCCAGTTCCCGGGCGCCAGGTGTGCAGGCCCCCACAGCGTTGATGTGCGTGCCCGGCGAGAGCCAGTCACCCTTCAGGATCGGCTGGGGAGCTCCGCTGACCGTGCATACGATATCGGCGTCGGCGACCGCTTCCCGGGCTTTTGCCACCGCCATGATCTCCAGATCATGCCGCCGGGATTCCCGCCGGGCGAAGGCCTCGGCATGGGCCGGGTTGCGGCTAAAAACGCGAACAGTCCGCAACCGGCGAACCTTCAGGATTGCTTGAAGATGCGTCCGCGCCTGCACTCCCGATCCCAGGAGCGCCAGGAGGCCTGCATCCTCGCGCGCCAGGAGGCGTGTGGCCACGGCCGACACCGCCGCTGTCCTGATGGCGGTGATGGCGGCGGCATCCACCAGGGCCAGGGGGCGGCCGCTGCTCGTCTCGAACAGAAGGACGGCTCCCTGGTGAGAACCCATCTGCGTGCCGGTATTCTCCGGAAAGACCGAGAGAATCTTGACACCCATGATGGCGGGATCTTCCAGGATGGCCGGCATGAGACCCAGGAGCCCGCGCTTGTCCGGCAGCCGGGTCATGCTCCGGAGAGGCTGGGTAGCCTTGCCGGCTTGCAGGGCGAGCAGGACTCCCTCCATCAACTGGATGCACCGCGCCATGGGAAGTAAGCGCGCCACATCCCGGCCGTCGAGGAGGCAGAGGTTCACGCTGGGTGTTATACCCCTTTTCACTCTCTCACGGTGTTCTCGCACTCAGGCTTCCGCGTTTGAACCCCATTCAGCGTTCCAATGCAGCCAGCAGAACAAGAAAGCAAATTGATATATGGAAAGTGTCTTTAGTTTTTCGGAAGGGGCTGGAGAAGCCGGCCACCATAGAGTCCGCGTGAGGGGGAGTACAAGCGCTGCGGCGGGATACCAGCGGGGTCAGGGCTCGCGGTTTGGCCGCGGGCTGTAGTCCAGGAAGGTGCCGGTTGCCCGCCAGAGAGCCTCCAGTCGATCAATGCGCTCGCGGGCCTCGTCACGAAGCTCGCTGGCGACCCGGGCGACGATGAGCTCTGCCGCGGTGACCGCGGGAATGGAGCTGTCAAACGGGCCAACGGCCGGGATCTTCAGCTCGCACCAGGTCTTGGTGAGAGAGGCGAGCGGTGAGAGTGGTCCGTCGGTGATGGCGACGATGGTCACCCCGAGCTTGGCCAGAGCGCGCGCCGCAGTGACGGAGTTGAAGCGATAACGCGCGAAGTCAAAGACCACCGCGACATCGCCGGGGGCCGCACTGCTCAGATCGCGACCGGTGGAATGCTCTTCCACGAGATGCACATCGGGACGGAGCATGGCCAGACCGCTGTTCAGGGCATGTGCTCCCGCCATGGACGTCTCGCCGGAAAGGATCCACACGTTGCGCCCGCTGACGATGGGGGCGGCGAGTGCTGCGAGACGCTTCTCGTCCAGCGCCTGGAAGGCGGCGTGAATCGCATCCTCGATGGCGAGGCGGATCGGGGCGAGGGACCCGTCCTGGTGCAGGATCCTGTGACTGGGGCTCGAGAGTTGCAGGGAAACCCCGGCACGGACCCGGTTTTGCAGATCGCTGTAGCCCGCAAACCCGAGCTTGGTCGCGAAGCGCACGATGGACGGGCGGCTGGTTCCAACCCGATCGGCAAGGTCCGAGACGGTGCCGAAGGCGAGCAGCGTCGGATCGTCGAGGACCGCTTCGGCGATACGGCGCTCGGTCGGCGTCAGCCGCATGTTGGCGGATGCAATCAGGTCCTTGATAGACAATCCTGGCCCTCCGGTGAGCAATGTGTTACATTCATTCAATGTTAATGTACATTTGGTTACAAGTCCACCCCTGACTGGCACAGACTGCGGAAACGAGTCCAGACCATGAGCAAATCTCCGAAGCATGTCCCCACCGCGAGAGAGCAGGCGTTTCTCGACCGTGTCGATAATCCCCGGTATGAGCGCGGCATGATCAACGGGCTGGCACCCTTCTTTGATGAGCGCGCGCCTCAGGACATGCTCGGGTTCTACAGCCCGGCCGAGATCGACGCGTTGCGGGAGTTGAAGAACACCGACCGCGACGTTGAGGCGCGAATGCCGGTGAAGATCACGCGCCACTACTTCGATCTGGCCAGGCGGAGCAGGCCGATCCAGCACATCGTCAAGGCCAGCCCCGAGGAGACGCAGGACCTGGCGGGCTCGGAGGATCCCGGCTTCCAGATGGACTACAGCCCCGTCGAGGGGCTGCTGCACAAGTACGAGATGGGCCTCATGTATGTGACCTCCACTTGCTCGGCGCACTGTCGCTTCTGCTATCGCGAGGAGCTGATCGGCCGCAAGGAGATCGAGCGCCAGGACGGCACCGTGGCGAAGAAGGGACTGGCGCAGATTTCCGAGATCACCTCCTACATCCGGTCTCACAACGAACGCGTTGCCGCCAACGGCGGGCTGCACCCTGAGTCCGGTCGCGAGAAGCTGCGCGAGATGCTGCTCTCCGGCGGCGACCCGCTGATTCTCTCCAACTCGAAGATCGCCGCATGGCTCGCGGCGCTGGCCGAAGTCGACATCGAGTCCATTCGCATCGGCACCAAAGAGATGGCGTTCTTCCCGCAGCGGTTCGACGACGCGTTCCTGGCCATGCTCGATGGATTCCACGCAACGTATCCTCAGGTCGGATTGCGCCTGATGCTGCACTTCAACCACCCGGACGAGTTTCTCGCCAAGGACGACAAAGGTCACTACATCGAGGATGCATCCGGATTTCTCCAGTGGGTCCCCGCCACTGAGCGGGCCATGCGGGGATTGGTCTCGCGTGGATGGATCAGCATCGAGAACCAGGCGCCCATCATCAAGAACGTCAACGACGACCCGGTCGCCCTGCGCATCATGCAGCGCGCTATCAAGCGGGTGGGAGCCGAGAATCACTACTTCTTCTGCGGGCGCGACATCGTCGCGCACCGGGCGTTCAATGTCCCCATCGAGACCGCCTGGAACATTCTCAACGAATCGCAGAAGGGGCTGTCCGGTGTCGAGAATCACGCGCGCCTCTCCATCACCCACTACAGGGGCAAGACCGAGGTCTGTGCCGTGACCGAGGGGCCGATTCCGGGGCTTGCCGGCAGCGAGGGCGGCGTGGTCATTTTCAAGATCTTGCGCAACGCTGCCAGCGCCCCCCACCGTGGCAAGGTCTGCATCGTGGGGCGCAACCCCGAGGCGATTTGGTTTGATGGCTACGAGGACCGCGTCCTGTTCGATGAGGCGGGGCTGTTTGACTACTCGCGGGTGACCGTCCCTGGTGTCGAGGCCCAGGAGGCGAGCTGAGCCATGATCAACAAGCAGGTGGCAAGCGCCGCCGAGGCGGTGGCGGACCTGTTCGACGGCGCAACCATCATGATCGGTGGATTCGGCGAGGCGGGCAGTCCCATCGAGTTGATTCATGCCTTGATCGATCAGGGTGCCAGGAATCTCACGGCAGTCAACAACAATACCGGCAGTGGTGAAGTCGGACTCGCGGCCCTGATCAAGGCTGGCCGCGTCTCCAGAATGATCTGCTCCTACCCGCGCACGGCCAACTCCACCGAGTTCCCCAAGCTGTACCACAGAGGAGCCATCCAGCTGGATCTGGTGCCGCAGGGGACCCTCGCCGAGCGCATTCGTGCCGGCGGCGCGGGCATCCCTGCTTTCTACACCCCGACCTCCCTGGACACGCCGCTGGAGAAGGGCAAGGAGCGGCGCACCATCAACGGACGCGACTACGTCCTCGAGTACGGGCTCACCGCGGACTTCGCAATCATCAAGGGGCGCGTGGCCGACACGTACGGCAACGTGGTGTACAACATGACAGCGCGCAACTTCAGCCCGCTCATGGCCATGGCGGGCAAGATCACCATCGTTCAGGCAGCCGAGGTTGTGGCGCCCGGGGGACTCGATCCCGAGGTGATCGTGACGCCCGGAATTTTCGTGAATCGCGTGGTCGAGATCACACACCCGGCGCACGAATCCACACTGGTTGCCGCCGGAGAATCGTATCCATGAGCGAGCAGAAGCCAACCGGGGGACGGACGCGCGAAGAAATGGCCAGGCGGCTCGCCCAGGACATCCCCGACGGCGCGTACGTGAACCTGGGCATCGGAATCCCCGAACTCGTGGCGAAGTTCGTACCTGTTGGCCGCGAATTCATCTATCACACCGAGAATGGGCTGCTGGGAATGGGCCCGTCTCCCGAGCCCGGCACAGGCGACCCTGAACTGATCAATGCCGGCAAGCGGCAGGTGACGGCGATCCCGGGTGCGGCCTTCTTTCATCACGCGGACAGCTTCGCCATGATTCGCGGCGGCCACCTGGACCTGTGCGTGCTTGGCGCGCTCCAGGTCTCCCAGAACGGCGACCTGGCTAACTGGTCCACCGGCGCAACCGACGCCATTCCGGCGGTCGGCGGCGCAATGGATCTGGTCGCAGGCGTCAAGTCGATCTACGTGATCACGCAGCACTGCACCAGGAACGGCGAGCCGAAGCTCGTGGAATTGTGTACCTTTCCCCTGACCGGGCGCGGGGTCGTCCATCGCATCTACACGGATCTCGCGGTCATCCAGATCACCCCCGCTGGCTTCCAGGTCCTGGAATTGAGTCCCGGCGTTGACTTCAACCAGGTCCAGGAGCGTACGGGTGCGCCCCTGAGCCCCATGGCAGATCCCCCCGGCGTCCCGAAGATGACATGAGCCCTCCTACCCATACCTCCCGCAGCGCCGCGCTCTACGCGCAGGCGCTCAAGGTTCTTCCCGGTGGAGTCAGCCGCAATACCGTGTTACGGGCGCCGCATCCGGCGTATGCGGACTACGGTGTCGGTTGCCGTGTGACCGACCTGGAGGGAGTCACCCGAGTCGACTTCTCCAACAATATGGCATCCCTGATCCACGGTCACGCATGCCCGGAGATCGTTCACGCAGTCACGGAACAACTCACCAGGGGCACGGCGTTCATGATGGCCACCGAGAACGAGGTGCGCTATGCCGAGCATCTCTGCAGCCGCAACCCGGCCTTCGAGAGGCTGCGTTTCGTGAACTCGGGCACCGAGGCGGTGATGGCAACGCTCAAGGCGTCGCGCGCTTACACCGGACGGCCAAGGATCGCCAAGGTCGAAGGCGCCTACCACGGCCAGTATGACTACGCCGAGGTGAGCCAGTCTCCCGACCCCATGACCTGGGGAAGTGTCGATCATCCCCGGAGCGTGCCCCTGGCCCACGGGACGCCCGAGTCCGCGCTGCGCGATGTCGTCATCATCCCGTTCAATGACCCAGAACGTGCCCTCGCGATTCTCGACGAGCACGCCCCCGAGCTGGCGTGTGTGCTCCTGGACCTCATGCCTCACCGCGTCGGCCTGAAGCCCGCCGACGCCGAGTTCGTCAGCGCGCTGCGGGACTGGACCACGCGCCACGGGGTACTTCTCATTCTCGACGAGGTCATCACATTCCGCTCCGACGTCGGCGGAATGCAGTCACGCTATGGCATCACGCCCGACCTGACCGCGCTGGGAAAGGTGATAGGCGGCGGGTTCCCCGTGGGCGCCATCACCGGCCGCGCCAAGGTGATGGAGGTCATGAACCCTCTCGCGGAAAAGCTCCTCTTCCCGCACTCCGGCACCTTCTCGGCCAATCCCATCACCACCACAGCCGGCCTCGTGGCCATGGAAAAGTTCGATGACCCGGCGATCGCTCGCTTGAACAAGCTCACCCGGCGGACCATGAAGGGAATCGAGGATGCCATCCATGCGGCAGGCCTGCCCGCCTGCGTGACCGGTTGCGGCTCGATGTTCCGGGTCCACATGAAAGAGCGCCCCCCGCGCAATTACCGCGAGGCGTACCTCTCCCCCGAGGAAAACCGCCGTCTGAAGGCTCTGGTCCATCACCTGTACGCACAGGGCTTCCTGATGATCAGTACCTGCTCAGCCGCCCTGTCGACCCCCATGGCCGAAGCCGAGGTCGACTCACTGGTGAGCGCGTTTGCGACCGGCTTCGAGATGCTCGCCGCGGAGGGATGAAAGGGGTTGCTCCCCGGCACACGGGCCTCAAGGAGGCTACAATGCCACGCCGAGGAGAGACGTCCATGCGACAGATACTGGTACTGGGAGCCGGGCAAAGCACGGCCTTCCTGGTGACGAAGCTGCTGGAAGAAGCCGGGCACGAGGATTGGTTCGTGACGGTGGGCGATCTGAACCTGGCCGCGGCGAGACGCCGGGTGAAAGAACATCCACGGGGCAACGCAATCCGTTTCGACGTCAATGACGCGGAGCTCCGCTCCACCCAGATCCAGCGTGCCGACGTGGTGATCAACATGCTTCCCGCCTCCTTCCTGGATCTGGTCGCCTGGGATTGCCTGAACCATGGCCGGCACATGCTCTCGGTCTCCTACCGGGACCAGTCCATACGGGATCTGGACAGGGACGCGAAGCGCAAAGGGGTACTCCTCCTCTGCGAAATGGGCCTGGATCCCGGCATCGATCACATGTCGGCCATGTCTCTGATCCACAGAATCCACGCTGACGGCGGCAGAATCATGGGCTTTCGCTCCTACGGCAGCGGCATTCCCGCCAAGGATCAGGAGTCCAATCCATTGCAGTACGTGATCACCTGGAATCCACGCAACGTGGTCATGGCCGGCTTCGAGGGCGCTCAGTACATGGAGAACAAGAAGATCAAGATCGTCCCTTTCCACCAGGTTTTTCAGCACACCTGGAGCGTTGAGGTGGAAGGAATCGGCTCCCTGGAGGCCTATGCCAACCGTGATTCCATGGCCTACATGGAAACCTTCGGACTGCAGCATGTCCACACCATGATCCGCGGGACCCTGCGCTACCCGGGCTGGAGTGAGACCTGGCGGCAGATCGTCCGGCTTGGCCTGCCTACCGAGACCCTGCGCATTCCCCGCCTGGCGGATCGTACCTATGGAGAAGTGGTCCGCATGTTCCTGCCTCTGAACATCCAGGGCGCGCCCATGGAGCAGCAACTGGCCCAGTTCCTGGATATCAGCCCCACAGGAAAGATCATGGAGAACCTTCGCTGGCTCGGGCTTCTCTCCGAGGAACGCATCGGCTGCAAGGGGAGCACAGGCACCGATATGCTGGTCCACCTGCTCAAGACGAAGCTGCCCCTGCTCCCGGGATTGCGGGACATGGTCATCCTGCTCCACGAGCTTGACGTGGAATACCCGCGCAGCAAACGCCGGCCGGAGCGTATCCGTTCAACCATGATCCTGGAGAGCGAGGGCAACGGCTTCACCGCCATGTCCCAATCGGTAGGGCTGCCGGTGGCCAGTGCTGTCAAGCTGCTGCTCTGCGGTAAACTCCCCCTCACGGGCAGTCTGCTGCCGACCCACCCGTCCATCTACGCCCCTGTCCTGGCCGAACTTCGCCAATCAGGGGTGGTATTCGTCGAGAAACGAGAAACGGTCACGCCGACTCCGGAACGGCGGCAGGGCTGAACCGATAAAGCCAGTCAGGCCATGAGGTTCGCGGCCGCAGTGTCCTGGCCGGCCCGGACAGGGACAGCCTCAGTCGTCGAACTCCAGGTTGTCCAGAGAGCTTCCGGACATCGTGAAGATCAGGGTCGGGAGAGGCAATTCCAGGGTCGATTTCGGCCGGGGCTTGCTCAGCTCGATGCCCTCAATGGCCACATCCATCGGCAGGAGCACCCTGCCACCCCCCATGCTGGATGAGATGCTCACCCGGGAATCGTTGCGCCACGCCCCCCTCAGACCCAGAACCCCCCCGCCCATGCTGAAGTTGATATCCAGAATACGGGGGCTGGCATTCCCCAGATTGGCCGTGGCGAAGCCTCCCATGGAACCGGTGATGGACAGGCGCTCCATGGGCTCTCGCAGGGGTCGAGAGACCGACATGAGAAAGCCGCCCTGCGAGAAATGGATCTCCGCCGTTCGCAGCCAGAGGCCACCCAGTTCCATTTTCAGGCCTCCCTGGCTGGCTCGCACCTCAAGATCGAGGGGCACATCCACCGGCAGGACCACCTTCACTGAGGGCGAGTCGCCCCAGATCAACTGCTGTATGGCCCCCAGGAATCCGGACCCCGCCTTGCGGCGGAAGTTGATTCGATAGACCCAGGAGCCATCTTCGCCGGCCTCCAGGATCTCCTCCAGATCAAAGGCGTTCCTGTCATAGCTGGCCTCCAACCGCAGAGTCTCGCCGGGTTGACCTGGCTCGATCTCGAAGCCTCCATGCTGAGCATCCAGGATGACCCGGCCTCCGGCCGGGGTTCCATCCACCTCCGCCTGAGGCTCCTGGAATTCGAGCCCTGCCGCAGCAGGCCTTCCGGGAACGATTTCCAGAGAGCCGGACAAGATGGCCTGGGACGGGAGTTCCGGGGTAATTATTTCTTGCTGCACGTCCTCCGGGCCCATCTGCATGAACGCGATACCCACGAATCCCACAACAATCATGATGAAAAAAGCAGCGACACCCAGGCAGCCGAAGCAACCGTAAAAGAGCCACTTTTTGCCACCCTTTTTCACAGCCATATTGTACCTCCGCCGCCCGGGATCATCCTGCACCTGCTATGAGCTGCGAATCGTCAGCGAGGATCCTGGTCAGCGAACAGGAAGAGATAATGGCCATAGCCTTCTGCTTCCATTTTCTCCCTCGGGATGAAGCGCAGGGCGGCGG